>Ga0209859_1000146_pt1 | contig 15985 bp, 15 predicted proteins | sample GWRWS3_50_60_FD_187241 | JGI IMG/M metagenome (GOLD analysis project Ga0209859, IMG submission 187241) | Riverbed sediment microbial communities from areas with vegetation nearby in Columbia River, Washington, USA - GW-RW S3_50_60 (SPAdes)... | ecosystem: Environmental > Aquatic > Freshwater >... | reverse complement strand
TGCGGACGGTCTGCCTCCGCGAGACGAGCTCGGCCGGCCAGAAGAGATCGAACTCGGCAGCCGGGTCGAACGTCCCCGGGATCGTGGCCGTAAGCCAGTTGCCCCCACGGCAGACGAAGGGGGACGGGCACTCGAACGGGATCTCCCCCGTGCTCGTGAACTGGAGCTCGGCCGTGGTCGAGAACTTCTGAGCCGCGAGCGTGAGGGCACCTTCTTGGCCCTCCTTGTCGATGTCGAGCGCGACGGCGGTGCCCTCGGGAACGAACGAGCTCGCCGTCTCACCGGGCGCAGTGACCGTGGTCACCTTCGTGAGCGAGATCGTGTCCGATTCCTCATGGTCGCACCAGTCGTCGTCGCATTCCTCAAAGGACGCGGTGAAGTGAATCGGGGCCTCACCGGGGGTGCTCGGCGCCTGCAGCACCAGGTCGACCTGTGCGACGGCGCCGCTGTTCAGCTTCCCGAAGGAGCAGGTGAGCGTCGCCGAGTGGTCGTCCAGGGAGCACATCCCGACGTTCGGTGCCGCCGACGAGAGCACGAACCCCCCGGACGTGTCCGCGGCGAGCGACGCGATCTCGAGCTCGACGTCCGTGACGGTCTCATCGGAAGCGTTGGTGACCGTCGCCGTGAAGAGGACGTACGCCGGGGCGCCCGGGCGCGAGGCCGACACGGTGTCCGGCGTGCCCTCGACCTGCAGGCACACCTCCGGCTCATGAGACTGCGGGCTGCACACGAAGCCCGCACTGCCGTCCGTCGTCGCAGCGCCGGCCGTTCCGAGCGGCAGCGCGCCGACGAGGATCGCCAAGAGCACAACCCTTGGTACCAGCCGCCCCGCCATGGTGTCCTCCTGAGCTCGCCCCCTGGTGCCCGGGGATCGTAGCGCAATCCTTCCAGAGAGAGTTCGGAGGATGCTCCCGGCAGGAATTGAACCTGTGCTCGCAGCTCCGCTAGGGAATCGAGGCCGCCGGTTCGACTCAAGGGTGTGCCCGTCGCGATTGAGATCGATCTGACCCATCTGATGACCAGACGGGCGGCCGCGACGGCTCGCTTCCCACAGAGGCACGTTGTTTGCGCCTCGAGCGGGATTCCGTGTCCTCAAGCGCAGCTCCCCGGCGGTCGATAACAGTGACCCTCCGATGAACGAGAATCACGGCGGACACTGGAACGAAGAGCTCTCCGAGTCCATCGCGTATGTTCGCGAGTCACTTGTCTCCGCCCACGCCGACCCGTCGACGATCGGGTGGGAGACGGAGGAGTGGTTCCGACGCCGCGAGCAGGCGCGCGAGGACCTGCTGGAGCTCCTCGCTCCCGAGTCGATCGAGGCGGAGATGCAGGTCCGCGAGGACGTCCCGCGGCTGATCGCGCACCTCGCTCGTGTCCTCCGAGGGGCGTCGGCCGAAGCGGCGTAACCCGAAAAGAATCGGGGCCCCCGCGTCGGGGACCCCGAGAGATGGGATCGAGACTCGCCTAGGCCGAGCGGAAGCCTTCGATGAGATCGGCGAAGAAGTCCCCGCTTATCTTGGGAACGTCGCCAGCCGCCACCATCTCAGCCTGCCGCTCCCGCGGCGCCTCGAAGAACTGCGACGCCGCGCTTCCGACTGAGACCAGATAGGCCCACATGGCGTCGACCAGCCCCACCCCGGTGGCCAGGTCCGGACCGGTGCCTGCGGTGTCACCCATCGCAGTCGCGCCCGCGGCGACGTCGCGGGCGGTGTTGGCGAGGTTCTCCTTCACCATCGCCGGGGGCAGCGCCGGGTCCCGCTCCAGCATCAGAGCGGCCACGCCCGCCACTTGGGGGGTCGCCGCTGACGTCCCGCTGAAGATGCCCCAGCCGTCCGTGGTGCCGCCCGTCGTCGGGGTGATCTTGTCGAGATCGGAGTCCTCGGGCACTGGGAGCATGATCGAGGGCGCGCGCTGCGCGCCGTCGATCGACACCTTCTTCCCGGTCAGTCCGCAGAAGTCCGGGACCGTTCGGCCAGGGTAGACCTTGCTCACGAAGCTGCTCGCGTAGCTCGACGCCTGGAACGTGAGACCGGGGTAGTTCACGTGGACTCCCCCGACGGCGATCACCTCGGGCATGCTCGCCGGGAAGGCGAAGTGCCCGTTGCCCGCGGCGAAGATGACCGTGATACCCGAGTTGATCGCCAGCTGGATCTCCTGGGCGAGCGCCTTGAAGTACGGATGGAGCGTCGCCCACGTAATCGAGCCCTTGTCGATGTCGTACGCCCAGCTGTTCGTGATGATCTTGGCGCCCTGTGCGACCGCCTTCTTGATCGCGTCCACCGCGTCGCCCATCTTGATCGGGACGAGCCGGGCGTCCGGAGCCGCGGCGAAGACGTTGGCGGCCTCTCCGGTGCCGTGCCCGACCGTGTCCTTGCTCGCGTCGACTGCGCCGGCCGCGAGGATCGTGGCATTCGTGCGGTAGCCGCGCGACGAAAAGAACGGCTGCTTCACGAAGCCGGTGTCCGGCATCGCGACCTTGACACCGGAGCCAGTGCCCCCCGTTCGGTGGACGCGGGTTGCCCGGAGGATGACCGCGACCTCGTCAGGGACGAAGAGATACCGGTACGCGGACGCGTGGATGTCGGCGATGGGCGGGAGGGGCGATGCGGCCACGAACTCGGGCGGCAGCGAGAGCGCCACCCCCTCGATGAGCTGAGCGAGGTCGCCCGGCGCTTGGAGCAGCTCCTGCTCCGGCTTCTCGGCGCCCGACACCGCATAGAACTCGGCCTTGGCGCCGGAAACGATCTCCGTCTGCTCCTTGCGCAGACGGGCGCTGAAGACCTCCTGGAAGCGCTTCTTCGGCCCCGAGAACGAGACGGTTGCCTCGCTCACCTCGTGGATCGTGAATCCGAGCCCGGCCAGCTCCCGGACGGTCGCTCGCACATCCTCCTCGGCCGAGCAGAACTCGGTCGCAGTTGTCGGCGTCACCGGGAGGTCGGCGAAGAGCGACGCCGGCCCGAGCGAGCGCGGCGACGCAACGGCCAGCACTTCCTCGGCAACTTCGGTTTCGGCCATGTCTGCCTCCTGCTGGGGGGTTCGACGACAGTCGCGTCAGTCCGAGGGCCCCACCTCCTTTCCCCGCTCCCGCTCCCCGAGAAAGATCGGCGCGATCGGAAAGACGACCCCGGCGACGAACGAAGCGAGATCGTCGGGGATGATGACGGGCCGGGTGGCCTCCCAAGAGGGAGCGACTCCTTCGCCTTCGCCCCGGGCGTCGAGCGTCGTAGAGAAGACACGTTCGAAGAGCTTCGGTTCGCCTGACACGGTCAAGCCGGAGGCCCCCCTGTCGCCGACACGGAAGCCGAGCTCGGCCAACCGGCGTCCCGCCTTCTCGAACGTCTCAGCGTTCGGACGGTACCGCTCGACGGTCTCGGCGGTCGGAGGCTCGGCCGCGTCCAGGACCGACGAGCCGTCGGGCGCGCGGAGAACGACCTGGGCGGTTACCTGCGTCATGGCCCGAGGACACGTGGGGTCGCGTCGCCCGCCCCTGGACTACCCTTGGAGGCGCTGCGCCCGAAGGCGCCTGCCGCAGCAAGCTCTGAGCGCACACACCACACTGCGACTCCCCAGTTGCTTGCCTCAGCCGAGCCTAGTGCGGTCCCCCACATCAGTCAAGAAGGTCGATCGAGCGCCGGAGGCGTGAGCCGAGGTCTGTGACGGAAGCGCAACGGTTTAGCCCTCTTGGGCGAAGGGCACACGTGAGACCAGACGGCTTTGACCCCGGGGGGGAATGGGCGCAGTCGGGGGTCGGCGGACGCCGGCCCCCGCGCTTCTCAGGATCCCGTTACGCCCTCCCGCGGCTCCCAGCGGAACCTGCGCAGCGCGACGGCGAGCCCGACGAGACCCCAGACCACGAGGGCTGTGACCGCAGAGGCGTCGAAACCCTCACCCGGGATGAAGGTCGCGCGGATGAGGTCGAGGAAGTAGGTCAGGGGCAAGACCTCCGAGATCGCCTGGAGAAACGCAGGCATCTCTTCCGTGGAGAAGAAGACCCCGGAGATGAACGCCATCGGCAGGTAGATCGCGTTGACGACGGCGGAGGAGCCCTCCGCCGTGCGCACGACGGTCGTGACGGCGATCCCGAGTGCCGCGAAGGCAGCCGCTCCGACCAGGATCGCGAAGACGAAGGGGGCCGGGCGCTGCGGCCAGTCGGCGCCGAGCATGTAGACCCCGAGCAGGAGCTGGGCCACGACTTGGAGGGCGATCACGACCACGGTGGACGCGATCACGGCCGCGAGGTACATGCCGGGCCCGAGCGGTGTTCCGCGCACGCGCTTCAGGAGGCCGGCCTCACGGCGCACGACCAAGGTGATCGCGAGCGCCGCGAAGGCATCTGCCGCCACGCCGTAGCCCAGGAGTCCGATGAGGAGGAAGGTCGGCGCGCTCACGCCCTCGATCGGCTCGTCGCCGTAGACGGAGCCGATGAGGGCGAGCAGGAGGATGGGGAAGAGGAAGCTGAAGAAGGCCGCCTCGCGGTTTCGCCAGAAGAGGAGCTGCTGCGCCCGGAGCTCGTGCAGGAAGAGCCTCATGCCTTGTCCTCGCGCGTGAGCTCGAGGTAGACGTCCTCGAGCGAGCGACGGTGCACCTCGAGCCCCTCGAGCTCGACGCCGTCCGCGAGCGCCTGTGCGGTCAGCTCGTGGAGAACGCGGGTCGGCTCCTCGGTGGCGACGACGACCTCGCTCCCGTTACGGCGGAAGCGGATCTCCACGGACGCGTGGCCCGAGAGGAGCTCCTGCGGCGAGCCGGTGCCGACGATCTCGCCGGCGCGAAGGATGGCGACCCGGTCTGCGAGGCGCTGCGCCTCCTCCATGTAGTGCGTCGTCAGGAGGATGCTCTTCCCGAGGGAGCGGAGGTCGCGGATCGTCTCCCACGCATGCCGCCGCGCCGCGGGGTCGAACCCGGTCGTCGGCTCGTCGAGGAAGACGAGCTCGGGGTCGCCGACCAGCGCGAGCGCGAGGTCGAGCCGGCGGAGCTGGCCGCCCGAGAGCGTGCGGACGCGCGCCTCGCGCTTCTCCGCGAGCCCGACGAGCTCGATCACCTCGTCGGGCCGGCGCGGGGCCGGGTAGTACCCGGCGAAGAGCCCGACGATCTCGCGGACGCTCAGGAGCGGGTAGACCGCCGACGACTGGAGGACGATGCCGATCCGCGCCCGGAAGCTGCGTCCCGCCCGCTCGGGGTCCTGGCCGAGGACGCGCACGTCGCCGCCGTTTCGACGGCGGTAGCCCTCGAGGATCTCGACCGTCGTCGTCTTGCCGGCCCCGTTGGGGCCGAGGAGCGCGAAGACCTCGCCGGTCTCGACCGTGAAGGAGAGGCCGTGGAGGACCTCCCGCGGGCCGTAGGCCTTCCGCAGGTCGGAGACCATGATGGCGCTCACGAAGGGCGAGGATACCCGTGGGTCCTCGGCCTTCGGCCCGCGACGCGGCCGACCACAGGCCGCCCGGCAGCCGCAACTGCGCGGGCGGCCTCGTCCGCCGGACTACTCGCTATTCGCCGTCGTCGTCTCCGTTGCCGTTCTCGGTCTTGCAGGCCTTCTTCTTTGCCCGGAGCTCCTCCATGACCGCCATGTGGCGCTCCTTCTCGGCCTGCTTGTTGGCCTTGTACAGCTCTCGCTCGGCCTCCTTCGCGGCCTTGTGCTCATCCTTGAGAGCCCGCATGTTGGCCTTGTGCAGCTCCTTCTCGGCCTTGCGCTCGTCCTTCGTCGTGGCCTCGGCCATCACGGCCTCGTGGCGTGCGCGCTCGGCCTCTTTGGCGGCCTGGTAGTCCGCGCGCTCGGTCTCCTTCGCGGCCTTGTGGCGCTCCCGCTCCGCCGCGGCGTTCGACTTGTGGAACTCCCGCTCTGCGGCCATGAGCGCCTTGACTTCCTCCCGGCACGCCTTCTCGGCGGCCTTGTCGGAGCCGTCCTCCTCGGAGGCTGCGGTCGAGGAGGCCTTGGGCTTCGCCTTGGCCTGCTTGCGGGCGGTCGCCGCCTTGCGCTCGGTTTGAACGGGAGCGGCCGTGTCGACGGCCGTGGAAGTCGCTTTGGCGCGTTCGGCCGACTTGCTCCCCGAGCCCGCGTAGCTGATCCCGCCGACCGCGGCCAGCGCCACGAGGGCGACGAGCGCGGCGACGAGGGCGACGCGGAGGCGCGGCCGACCGTGCTCGCGCACGGCGTGGATGCGCGCGGCCAGGGAGCGGACGAAGTCGGGCCGCGGCTGTGGCTTGTGTGCCCGCAACTCGGCCTCGAGGTCCAGTTCCGTCTTGTGCCGTCGTGTCCAGAGTTTCCTCAAGCTGCCCTCCCGGGTCGACGTTCTGCTGCTTCTGAACTGAGTACCCGCGCAGGGGTGCGAACCCTTACGTCCGGCTCCGCCTGGCGCTCCAGCACTGTTCGAAGCCGGGTGAGAGTGCGGTGGAGCCTGACCTCGATCGTGTTCGTCCGGACGCCGAGAAGCTCGGCGATCTGGCGCGCCGTCAGGTCGGCGCCGAAGCGAAGGGCGATGAGCTCCCGGTCACGCTTCTCGAGCCGAAGGACAGCTGTCCGGAGCTCGGCACGGCGAACCGCTTCCTCTTCCAGATCCCCCGGCGCGGCGGTCTCGGGCGACGCGGGCACAGGGGCCGGACGGGCGAACGCTTCGTCCACGCACCGGCGGGCGATTCCGATCAGCCAGTCGAGGGGCTCGCCCTTCCTCGGGTCGTAGCTCTTCTGGTAGCGAAGCGCTCGCTCGAACGTCTCGCTGGTTGCGTCCTCTGCGTCTGGTCCGTCGCCCAAGCGGCACGCGGCGTAGGCGTAGACGCGCCGGATGAGCGGCTCGGGCCTGGCCAGTGGGTCGCGGGTGAACATAGGCGAGTCACCCGAACAGACGGCCGAACGAGGGTAGCACCGGTCGCCGGAGGCGCCCTTAAGGGTTTTGTGAAGGTTTCCCTCTATCCCTGGGCCGGCTGAAGCGTGACGGGGATCCTCACCGTCTGACTCTCGTTCTCGCCGACGAGGAGCGTGAACTCGGCGGGCTCCGCGGGCACGCTGAAAACCACGTCCCCTTCGAGCGCGCTCCGGCCGGCGACCACCTCGTTCAGCCCCCCGGTCGGCGCCCGCGGAACGCCGTCGACGAGGAGCCGAAACGATTGGTCCCAGAAATTCGCCCCGTACGGCGCCTCGTTGGTCATGCGGACAGTGATCTTCAGCTCGACCGGACCTGGGCCTTGGCCTTCGACGTGGCCCCCGAGCAACGTGTACACGAACTCGCCCACTCTGGCCTTGGTCCCGTCCGGGAACGCCACCTCGTACGCGGCATTCGCGGCGCCGGGCGTCGTCTCCCGGCCCGAATCTGCTGCGGGCGACGCTGCCGGCGCCGGCGTGGAGTTGTCGCTCGATCGCGGCAGAATCTGGTTCAGTGCCAGGATCAGGCCGGTCACGGCCGTGATGATGCCCGCGATCGCCGTGAGCATGCCGGGAACGGTCCGCCACCAGCGCGGTCCTCGGGCGTCCTCAGTTGTCGGCTCTTCGGTGATCGGTCGAACCCCCGGCGTCTTGGCTGCATGCGCCGTCTCCAGGAGGATTCCTCCTTTCCGCGGCTGCCGCAAACCTCGTGCGCCCGCGCGCGTGGAGGAGAGGCCCGGTCTCGTTGGTGCTTTACTGGCGCCTGATGGAGTTCCGCTTCGTGATCGCGGACGTCTTCACCGACCGCGCGCTCGCCGGGAACCAGCTCGCCGTCTTCACGGACGCCAGGGAGATCCCGGAGGCCAAGCTCCAGCCGCTCGCCCGGGAGATGAACTTCTCGGAGACGGTGTTCGTCTACTCGCCCGAGGCCGACGGCCACGCGCGGATCCGCATCTTCACGCCGACGTCCGAGCTCCCGTTCGCGGGTCATCCAGTGCTGGGGACGGCGTTCGTCCTCGCGGGCCCGCTCCAGCTCCCGGAGATCCGCCTGGAGACCGGCTCCGGCGTGGTGCCCGTGGCGCTCGAGCGCGACGGCGACCGCATCGTCTTCGGCCGCATGGAGCAGCCGATTCCCGTCGTGGAGGGCTTCCCGGCGAAGGAGGAGCTCTTCGCCGCGCTCGGCGTCGAGGGCTCGGACCTCCCTGTCGAGCTGTACGACCTCGGCATCCGCCATGTCTACGTCGCGCTCTCGAGCGAAGAGGTCGTCGCCGGGCTCGAGCCGGACCTCGCCGCGCTGGCGCGCCTCACGGGCATCGTCGGGGTCAACTGCTTCGCGGGCTCGGGGGCCCGCTGGAAGACGCGGATGTTCGCGCCGGCGGACGGCGTCCCGGAGGATCCGGCAACAGGCTCCGCGGCGGGGCCGCTCGCCGTCCACCTCGCCCGCCACGGCCGCATCGCCTTCGGCGAGGAGATCGAGATCAGCCAGGGCGCCGAGATCGGCCGCCCCAGCGCGCTCTACGCGCGGGTCGCAGGCTCGGCAGAGCGGATCGAGAGGGTCGAGGTCGGCGGCTCTGCGGTCATCGTCGCCCGCGGCGAGTTCCGTCTCTAGCCCCACGCCACGTCGTGAATCTCGGGCAGCTCGACGGCGAGGACGCGCCAGAAGCGGCCGCCGTCGCCGGAGACGTAGAGGCGGTTGCGGGCGCCGTAGAGGACGTGGTCAGGGTTCTCGCCGATCGCCACCGCGCGGCCTGCGGGGAGCCCGGCTCCCCGCTCGTCCCAGGTCTGTCCTCCGTCGTGCGAAACGACGAGCGGCGGGCGGCGGTCGAGGAGGAGGACGATGGTGGAACCTGCGGCGTCAACGTCGAGGACGTGACCCGCGGCCCAGGACGGCGCGAGCCCGAGCGGGCGCTCGCGCTCGAGCGCTGCGCCCTCCTGGCGCGCGGCCAGCTGATCCTCGTCCGCGCTCGCGCCCACCTCGACGAGATACGTCCCGTCATCGCACCCTGCAATCACGATCAACGGACGGGCCACCGGCCGAGGAGCGCGCTCACGGCGCCGTTCGCCAGGCGCGCCGCCGAGACCGGCGAGTGGCGCCGGCGCCGGTAGGCGAGGTACGCGGTCGTCCACGAGTCGCCGGCGCCCGTCGGGTCGACGCCGTCCAGCGGGATGGTGGGCACGTGCTCAGCCAGACCATCGGCGTAGACCACCGCCCCTGCGCGCCCGAGCGTCACCACCACCTCCCGTACGCCGAGCGAGCCCAGCGAGCTCTCGACGAGCTCGAGCCCGAGCGCTTCCAGCTCCTCGCGTGCGAGCTTGAGGACGTCGACGTGCCGGAGGACGGCCGGATCGTAGTCCGCGGCGAGCACGAGCTTGCCCACCGCGGCCCGGCGCACGAGCCCCTGTCCGTCGAGGCTGAGGACACGCCCGCGCGAGAGCAGGGCCAGCGTCTCTGCGGGGAAGTCGGCCTGGGTGAGCGCGCCCGCGTGCAGCCAGTCGGCGTCGGCGAGGGCCCTCGTGAGCCAGCCGCGCGCCTCCTCCTCGCTCCACGGCTCCCCGAGCTCGTCGATCTCCATGCGCCGGCGCTCGCCGTCGTTCTCGATGCGGAAGCCGATCGTGCGCGCGGCCGCGTGCACGGCCACCGGAACGCCGAGCGCGGCCACTCGCGGGCGGTCCTCGTCGGCGAGCTTCGTGGCCACGACCGCCTCGTGGCCGAGGAGCCGGAGCGTGCGCGCCGCGTAGACCGGGGCGCCCCCGAGGCGCGGGATGCCCCCGTCAACGCGATCCAGCGAGACGAGCCCGACGACGCCCAAGCGGCGCATGCGCGGAGCGTACGCCCGCGTAGAGGGCGAAGGCGAGCGCGAACGAGGGCAGGGAGGCGCCGATCGTCGCCTCTCCCGTCCCCGGCACGTGGGCGAGGAGCTCCTTCCACCAAGCCGGGCCCGTGGGCAGGATCCACTGGTAGAGCACGAAGCCGGCCGCCCACGCCCCCAGGCCGTTCCAGCGGACGGCGACAGGACGCTCCGCCCCGAGCAGGAAGTCTGCCGCGAGCACCCCGAAGAGGGGCACGAAGAAGGAGCCGAGCAGGAAGAGGAACGTCTCGTAGGCGAACATGTCCACGAACAACGCTCCCACGGTGGCCGCCGCGGCGACGGCGACGACGAGGAGGCGCTGAGGCACCGCCGGTACGAAGTTCTGGAGCGAGACGGCAGCCGAGTAGACGTTGGCGAACGGCTCGTCCGTCTCGTCTACGGTGAGGGCGAGGAGGGCGAGCGCGCTGGCCAGTCCTCCTGCGGCAATCGCGGTGAAGACCGCGGTCGGGTCGCCCAGGCCGCGCGAGAGCGCGAGCAGGACACCGAGCCCGTACAGGAGGACGAGCGGGACGAGGTAGCCGACGGACGTCCCCCAGAACGCGGCCCGGCCGCTGCGCGAGAAGCGCGTGTAGTCGGCCGCGAGCGGGAGCCAGGAGGCGGCCATCGCCACCGTCAGGTCGACCCCCTGCCAGAACGTGATCCCGCCCTCGCCCGGAGCCGACCAGAGGGCGCCGACGTCGGCGCCGTCCAGCGCCCACCAGACGAGATAGCCCATGGAGACGGCGACCACCCAGACGGCGAAGCGCCGGATCCAGCGGCGCACGAAGGAGATCGGTCCCGTGAGCGCGAGCCACGTCGTCAGCGCTGCGAAGAGGAGCACCCAGAGCCAGCGCGCCTCGAAGCCGAAGACCCTCTCGGAGAGCGCGCCGGCCGCGAGCGACATGACGTACAGCTCGAACACCGCCCAACCGAGGTTCTGGGCGACGTTGAGCGCGGTCGGGGCATACGAGCCGCGCAGCCCGAGCGGGTCACGGAGGAGCACCATTCCCGGCACGCGCCGCTCGAACCCGACGAGCCCGGCGAGGCCGAGCAGAGCCGTGCCGAGGACGGCGCCGACGACGGTGGCGAGCAGCGCCCGCTGGAGGCCGAGTCCGGCCAGGAAGGTCCCCGTGAAGAGGACGAGCAGGCTGATGCCGAGGTTCCCCCAGAGCAGCCCGACGTCGAGCAGAGAGAGCGTGCGCAGGCGGTCGGGGACGGGAGTGACGCCCCACGTGCGCTCGATCTGTTCCATCGTGCCTCCCTTCGCTGGCATTACCCAGATCAGGTTCGGCGGGTCGGGGCTCGCGAGCCCCCTCTCAGCCGCTAGGAAGCGGCTCCCCGGTCTCTACGCGGCGATCTTACCGACGATGCGCTCGATCCCATCGACGGCCCGTTCGAGCGCCTCCTCGTCGAAGAGGTAGGGGACGGCGTTCGAGATCTCGTGCGCGGGCCCGTCGAGCGAGTCCGAGCCTGAGGCGCCGTTCAACGCGTAACGCACCGGGATCTCGTGACAGACGACGAGGACGCTCTCGTACGGCGCTGCGAGCAGCCGGCGGAAGGCCTCCCCATAGCGCCGTGCCGCGTCGTCGAGGCTCTCCCCGCCCGGGAAGGGCGCGTCCCGTGGGTGCCCGTGCTTCCACTCGCGGTAGCGCTCCAGCGGCTCGCCGTCGAGCTCGCCGATGTCGATGTCGTCGAGGAGCGGCTCGACGACGAGCGAAACGTCGACACGCTCGGCGAGCGCGATCTCCGCCGTCTCGCGCGTGCGCGGGAAGCGCGTGTGCACACAGGCGTCGAGCGGGAGCTGCGCCACCTGCTCGCCGAGCCGTCGCGCCTCCTCCTCGCCCCGCTCGGTGAGCGGCACGCGGCGGCTCGGGTCGCCGTTCACGCGCCGCTCGATGTTCAGCACGGACTCGCCGTGCCGCGCCAGGACGAAGACGCGCATCAGACCACGAACTGCTCGCGGCGCTCCCCGCCCCCGGCATAGCGCTCGAGCGCGAGCGGCGAGAGGTCGAGCGTCGGCTCGTCGCCGACGACGAGCTCGGCGAGATGCTCTCCCACAGCCGGCGCCTGTTGGAAGCCGTGGCCGGAGAAGCCCGTCGCATAGAGGAAGCGGCGCGGCTGGGAGACTTCGCCGACGATCGCATTGTGGTCGGGGCTCATCTCGTAGAAGCCCCACCAGGACGACTGGATCGGCAGGTCCGCCAGCACCGGGAGCCGACGCGTTCCGTGGCTCGCCACACCCTCGATCGTCGGCTCGCGCCCGCCGAAGACGAGGCCCGTGCCCTCGCGGTGGAAGTAGAAGCCCGTCGAGAAGTCCACGGTGAGAGGAAGCGCCTCCGGGAGGCCGCCGTCCTCGGGAGTGAAGTGCATCCAGCGGGCCTCGCCCCGCACGGGGATGTCGAGCCCGGCGAGGTTGCCCACGTCGCGCGACCAGACGCCGGCCGCGCAGATGACCGTATCCGTGCGGATGCGGCCCGCGGAGGTCTCGATGGTGACGATCTTGTCGCCGAGCACCGCGATGCGCTCGAGCGCGGTCGCCTGCAGGATGCGGACACCCTGCGCCGCCGCCGCGCCCGCGTATGCCTGCACGACGGACTCCGGCGCCGCATGGCCGTCGATGGGGCAGTACGTCGCTGCCAGGAGGTCGGAGGTCTCGAGCGCCGGGATCAGCTCCTTCACGTCCTCGGGCGAGACGAGCTCGGAGGGCACCCCGAGTGCATGCTGGAGCGCGAGCGCGTTCCGGAAGCTCTCGACCTCCTCCTCCTGCGTGAGGAGGAAGAGGTAGCCGTTGCGCTCGTAGCCGATCCCGCTCACCCGCTCCAGAGCCTGGAACTCCGCCATCGAGCGCAGCGCGATCCGGATGTTCAGCTCGTCCGCGAACTGCGCGCGAATGCCGCCGGCCGACTTGCTCGTGGAACCGCTCGCGAGCGACTCCCGCTCGAGGAGGACGACGTCGGTCACGCCGCGCTTGGCGAGGTGGTAGGCGACGCTCGTGCCCATGACGCCGCCACCGACGATCACGACCTCGGCGGACTCGGGCGTCATGCGCACGAGGCTATCTCGTTCAGCGGCTGCCCGGCGTGATTCGATACGCGGGTCAAGGAGGCTGCATGAGCCACGGCCGCATCGAGGACAGAATCTCCGCCGAGTACCTTCGTGAGGTCGTCGAGCGGCTTTCTGCCTTCCGCTCCCACCGGCTCGGCTTCCGCGTCGCCGGGACGCCGGAGGAGCGCAAGGCGACGGCGTGGATCGCTCGGGAGATGCGCGCGCTCGGCTTGGCGGACGTCGTCGAGGAGCCGGTGCCCGTCGATGCCTGGCGCTTCCGCGGCGCCTTCGTGGAGGCGGAGGGCAAGAAGTACGAGTGCGCGTCCCTGGGCGGAGTGCCGGAGACGCCGCCGGGCGGAGTGCGCGGGGAGCTCGTCTTCGTGCGCCGGGGCGGTCGGCGAGAGCTCGACGGGCTGGAGGTCTTCGGCAAGGTGGTCCTCGTCGACTGGAGCGACGAGGCACTCTGGCCGTACGAGTTCGGACTCGAGCTCGGGCTTCGGGGCGCGGTCGCGGTCCTCGTGACGTGCCTTCCGGGCGGCCCGTACTACCAGGAGCCGGAGGCGCTCGGGACGTTCGACGGCATGTACCACGCCGTGGCGCCGCCACTCGCCACGATGCGGAAAGAGGACGCCGTCGAGCTCGCCGCCCGGAGCGGGACGCCCGTCCGAGTCGTGCTCCGGGCGCCCATGAAGCGGGCGGAGGCGGCGAACGTGGTCGGCTACCTTCCCGGGCGCGCGCGGGCGGGACCGCTCGTCGTCGCAGGTCACCACGACGGCTGGATGGGCGGCGCCGCCTTCGACGACCTGACCGGCGTCGCGGCGACCCTCGCGCTCGCACGCGCCTTCGTCGCGGCCGGCGCGCGGCCGCGCCACACCGTCGCGTTCGTCTCGCACACAGCCGAGGAATACGGGATCGCGGAGTCGCGGTACGACTGGTGCATCGGCGCCTGGTGGCAGATCACCGCGGAGCACCGCGAGTGGGCCTCGCGCGCGTCCTTCTACCTCAACATCGAGGGCTCGGGTCTCCCGGAAAGGCTCGAGCCCGACCCTCCGCCCGAGCTCGCGGGCTGGACGAGGCGGATCTGCCGCCGTGCCGCACGGGACGGCTTGCTCCCGCACGGATGGCGGCTCGGGCCGCCGACCACGCTCACGGAGGTGTGGACCTTCCTCGCCGCCGGCGTGCCCGCCGTCAACGTCTCGTCCTTCGGCCCCGACTACAAGTCGACGCTCTACCACACGCAGTACGACACGGTCGACCGGGTCGACTTCGATTACCTCGCCAAGCTGACGCGCGTGTACGCCCGCTTCCTCCTGGAGGCCGACGCTGACCCCGACGGGATCCTCGACTACCGCGCCCGAGCGGCTGATCTCCGCGGGGCCGGCTTCGACCGCGGGCTCGAGAGCCTGGAGCGGATGCACGGCCGAGCCGCGTTCACCGCGCTCGGGCGCGGCCTCTACGGCCTCGACGCCGCCGAGAGGGAGGCGTACCCCCACGTCCAGCCGGCGAAGGACGTCGAGAGCCTCGAGGCCGGCCTCGCCGCGCTGCGCGCCGGGAAACGCCCTGCGGCGGCCCGGAAGCTGGCGGCCGTCGGGATGAACGACGCCTGCGCCGACCTCTCCGAGGAGGCGTTTGCGTGCGAGCACGCACGCCGCGGCGCCCGGGCGGCACGGCCGGGCTGGGCGGCCCAGGGGGATCCGGCGACCGGCCCCAACCTTTGGCGGGAGCTCGCGTCTCTCCGAGGCGAGCCCGGGTCGCCCGCGGTCGGCCCGTGGATCGAGCGCAGCGTCGGACGTCACCTCGCGCGCGCCAGGCGCGAGCTCGCGCGTGCGCTACGCCGGATGGACGCCGCGCTCGACGGGCGCGTGCGGCCCCTCCCGAGGGCGGGGACCTGAGAGACCGCGTCGCCGTCGTCACCGGGGCCGGGCGCGGCATCGGCCGGGCGACGGCGCTCGCCCTGGCCGAGCGCGGAGCTCGCGTGCTCGGGGTCTCGCGGACGGAAGCGGAGCTCGAGTCGCTAGCCGAAGAGGCGAACGTCGAGGTGCTCGCCGAGACGGTCGCCACGATCGACGGCTGCGAGCGGATCGTGGCCGAGGTCAGGCGCCGGCTGGGCCCGGTCGAGATCCTCGTCTTGAACGCGGGTATCGGGTCGGCGCACGAGCGGCCCATCTGGGAGCAGGATCCGGCGGTCTGGCGGGAGACGATGGCCGTCAACCTCGACGGGCCGTTCCAGCTCGCGCGCCTGGCCGTTCCCGACATGGTCGAGCAAGGCTGGGGACGGATCGTCGCGGTCAGCTCGACGGCCGGCAAGATCGGAGGCGCGGCCGAGTCGGCCTACGACGCGTCGAAGCACGGCCTCCTAGGCCTCGTGCGCGCGGTCGCGCAGGACGTCGCCCGCTTCGGGATCACGTGCAACGCCGTCTGCCCGGGCTGGGTTCGGACGACGATGGCCGAGCGCTCCGCCGCCTCGAGCGCCGAGCGGCGGGGGATCACGATCGAGGAGGTGTGGGCCGAGCGGTCGGCGGCCTATCCCGCGGGCCGCGTCGTCACGTCCGAGGAAGTGGCGGCGGTAATCGCGTTCCTCGCCAGCGAGGAGGCGAGCGGCGTGAGCGGCGAGGCGGTCGCCGTCACGCTCGGGGGCATCTGGTAGCGGTCCGGGCGGCAAGCGGGCCGCGGACCAGAGATAGAGTCGCCTCGATGCGGCGCCTCGTCACCCTCGTCAGCGCGATCGTCCTCCTGGAGTCGACCTTCTTCAGCGTGCTGGCGCCGCTCCTGCCCCACTACGAGGACGAGTTCGGCCTCACGGCGTCGGCGCTCGGCGTCCTCTCGGGCGTCTACGCGGCGGGGGCGCTCGCCGGCGCGATTCCGAGCGGGCTGCTCGCCGTCCGTTTCGGGGTGAAGCCCACGGTGCTGACAGGCCTGGCGATCATCGTCGGCACGAGCGTCGCCTTCGGGTTCGCGGACACGGCCTGGGTGCTGTACGCCGCCCGTTTCGGGCAGGGGGTGGGAAGCGCGCTGGCGTGGACGGGCGGGCTCGCGTGGCTGATCGCTGCGGCCCCCGGGGAGCGGCGCGGAGAGCTGATCGGGATCACCATGGGCGCCGCCGTCGCCGGCGCGCTTCTCGGGCCGGTGCTGGGCGGCGCCGCCTCTCTCACGAGCCCGGCGGCCGCGTTCAGCGTCGTCGCCGCGGCAGGCGTCCTGCTCGCGGCGTGGGCGTGGACGACGCCTGCCGCGCGGCCGG
>Ga0209859_1000145_pt1 | contig 16011 bp, 17 predicted proteins | sample GWRWS3_50_60_FD_187241 | JGI IMG/M metagenome (GOLD analysis project Ga0209859, IMG submission 187241) | Riverbed sediment microbial communities from areas with vegetation nearby in Columbia River, Washington, USA - GW-RW S3_50_60 (SPAdes)... | ecosystem: Environmental > Aquatic > Freshwater >... | reverse complement strand
ACCAACCAGTCCCACCCTCGTCAGGCCGAAATGATCGAGTACGGCCACCAGGTCCCCGAGCAATGAGACGGCTCCGTGGGGTGCGGCGATCGACCGAAACCCCGGCTGTCGTACCGGATCAGGCGGAACCGATCCACGAGCTGCGGTACCACGAGATCCCAGACTCTAGAGTCACCTATCGCGGGGTGCAGCAGCGCTAGGGCAGGTTCATCTCTACCCGTGTCGTCAGCCCAGACCTCGCCGCCGGCGACGGCCACCATATGCTCCATGCCGCCATCCTGCCCATGCGACAGGCGCGCCGCGAGCCCAGTTCTGGTGCCAGCGCCCGTGACGCTGATCATGAGGCCACCTGCGCGATGACGGTGAAGAAGGTGAAGGTGGACAGGAACGGGCCGCGGTCAAGTCGTTCAAGCCACCGCTGAGCGCGTTCGCCATCTAGCTCGCCAGCGCTAACCGCTCGGGCCGCGTTGCGCCGCAATCCAAGAATCTGCTCGGCCGTCACAAAGTCGCGGAACACCATCGCCGCGGCGCTCATCCCGCAGACGACGAAACCGGCCTCGGTCGCTCGGCGAGCAAGCTGCCGACCGACAGCGCCGTTGCGGACCTTGTCCGCCACGAACTGCGTGAAGGCTCGGCTCGTCGCCACATCCGTGTCGTCTATCGCCAGGGTGTACCAGTCGGGCTCCGCCATACCCAGCATCCCGCCGGGACGGATCACTCTTCGCAAATCCGCGAGCACCCGACGCGGGTCCTCGATATGCTGGAGTACCCGATCCAGCCGCGCTCGGTCAACGCATGCATCGCCCAATGGCAGGGCATGAGCGTCACCCGCCAGAAGCTCGACCCACGAGAAGTCGGCCATGCGGCGGCGCGCCTCGACAAGCATGTCGGGATCATTGTCGATCCCGACGACGGAACCCTGGTCGGTCACTGCTACGGCGACGCTCGCAAGATCAGTTCCGGGCCCGCAGCCGATGTCAAGCACCACCTGGCCGGGCTGCACATCCAGCGCATCAAGGAACTGCCGCTTGTACTCAACTCCGGCAGAGGTTGCGGCGGCGGCGGCGAGATACTGAATCGGGTCGGGTGTGCGGTCCGCGTCGGCAAGCTGAATCACGTTGGGAGTCAACCAGATGCATCAGGTTGTTACACGTGGGAGGTGTGCAGGTACGGTGAAGAGCGTGTCGTCCGTGCGAAAGTCTGACCGTGCAGCCTGACCCTGCTGAGGACGCGGTGACCGGCGAGCTCGTGCCGATCTTCCGGCTACCCCCGGCGCCGCGCATAGGCGACCTCGACGCGTTCACGGACGGTTGGCTGCGCAACCGGCGACTCTCCGAGCACACCCGCACCGCGTACCGCAAGGATGTGGGCGTCTGGCTGACCTGGTGTCGCCAGCGCGACCTGGACCCGCTGACCGCCACCTTCGTCCACGTGAACGCCTACGCGCGCGACCTGGAGTCCACATCGGAGCGACGTACGGGCAAGCCGCTCACCCCGGCCACGGTGGCGCGCAAGCTCTCCGGGCTGTCCAGCTGGTATGCCTTTCTCGTCAAAATCAACGCATTGGCGGCCAATCCGGTCGGGGGAGCGGACCGGCCTCGCGTGTCCCGCGACCACTCCGGCACGGTCGGCCTGAGCGCCACCGAGGTCGACGCCCTCCTCGCCGCGGCCGAGGCCGATGGCGGGCCTGCGCGCACCCGAAACCAGGCCATCATCGCCATCCTGGCCGACCTCGGCCTGCGGGTCGGCGAAGTGGTCGGCCTCGACGTGGAGGACCTCGGGTACGAGCGTGGGCATCGCAGCGTTCGCTTCACCGGCAAGGGCGGGGCGCACCGTCGGCGCGCGTTGACGCCGGCCAGCACGGCCGCCGTCGAAACCTACCTGCTGCACCGGGCCGCCACCGCCGGAATAGCCGTCGACCAGCTCGCGGGCCCGCTCTTCGTCACCGCATCCGGCGCGCGGCTCGATCGCCACTCGGTCTTCCGCCTCGTTCGGCGCCTCTCCGAGACCGCGGGCATACCGGCTTGGGCCAGACTGTCGCCGCATTCGCTGCGGCACGCCTTCGCCACCACGGCGCGCGAAGAGGGTGTGCCGCTCGAGGATGTGCAGGACGCCATGGGCCACGCCGACCCTCGTACGACCCGCCGCTACGACCGCGACCGGCACAACCTCGACCGCGACCCGTCCTACGCGATCTGGGCGGCCCGCGCCCGCCGCCGAACCTCGTCGTGAGCATGCCCACGCTCAGCGACGACGATGTTCGACGGGCCCGGGTCGCGGCTCAACTCCTCCACCGTCCGGGCCGGCCGCGTCCGGCGGTCGCCGACCTGGTCGCTCGGCTGCTCGCCGTGCAGGCACAGGACATCGCCGCCGCGCCCCTCGCACTGAGGGCACGCGGACGCGGTCTGACGGCGGCTGACGTCACCGCCGCCCGTGAGGATCGCTCCGTCGTACGGGCCTGGGGCCCGCGCGGCACGTTGCACCTCATCGCAGCCGACGACCTGGCGTGGCTCACCGCGGTCGTCGGTCCATCCGGGACCAACGGCGCGATGCGGCGCCTGAAGCAGGAGGGCGTCGCCGGTACGCCATCGGAACTCGTCCGCATCGCCGAGCGAGCCCTCGCCGGCCAGGGTCCGCTCACCAAGGCACAGCTCGGTGACCGCCTCGCCGCGCTCGGGTGCCCGGCGAAGGGGCAGGGCATCGTCTACATGGCGTTCCTCGCCGCCGCCGGCGGCACGGTTGTGCTTGGACCCGATCGCGCCAACAAGCCGACGTACGTGTCCGTGGCCGACTGGCTCGGCCGTGAACTCCGGCCAGAAGCAGACCGCGACAAGGCACTCAGCGAGCTGGCCCGCCGCTATCTGCGCGCTCATGCGCCCGCCGGACCCGAGGATCTCGCGGCATGGGCCGGATTGCCGCTTCGGGACGCGCGCCCCGCCTGGGCCGCGATCGCGGACGAGCTGACCGAGATCAACCACGACGGCCGTCCACTGTGGCGGCCGCGGCGTGGTGCGCCGAAACCGGCACAGGTCGCGGTGGCGTTACTGCCAGCCTTCGACGAGTACCTGCTCGGCTGGCGCGACCGCACACTCATCCTCGAGGACGCGCACAGCCGGAAGATCTTCCCCGGCGGCGGCATCCTTCACCCGTCGGTGATGGCCGGCGGTCGCCTGGTGGGCAGGTGGCGACTCAACCGCGAGGGCGCCGTTGGCGTGGACATCTTCGACGCGGCGGACGCGGTCGACGCGGCCGCCCTACGCGCCGAGGAGGAGGACATCGCCCGTTTCTATATGCCAAGCTCGGCGCGACAAGAAAGGACGGCCTAATGCCGTCCCGCCAACGAATTATAGCGGTCATTGTGCCGGTTTGGCAAACTCCTCTGGTGCCACGGAGGATGGCCGAGTGGACGACATTTCTCGCGAGCAGTCGTACGTCTCCATGCTCTACGACCGGCTCGACGACCTGCGGGAGCAGGCCGCAGATCGCCTGGCCAGGTCGCTGAAGGAGACCGGAGGAACGCCGCAGGCGCGGTCCGAGCGCGACAGCGCCATCGCGATGTATAACCGCCAGTTGGCTCAGTTCAGCGGGGTCGAGAATGGCCTCTGTTTCGGTCGATTGGACTTCGCCGGAGGCGATCAACGCAACAACTTCGCCGGAGGCGATCAGCGCAACAACTTCCATAACGCCGAACGCAGTTACATCGGCCGGATAGGCATATTCGATGACACGAGAGACTACGAGCCGCTGCTCCTGGATTGGCGTGCTCCGGCCGCCCGGGCGTTCTACCTCGCGACGGCGGCGTCACCAGAGGGTGTCAAACGGCGCCGGCATGTCCGGACCAGACACCGAAGCGTGGTCGGCCTGGACGACGAGGTGCTCGACCTGGAGACTGCCCGGGCCACCGACCACACCGATCTGACCGGCGAGGCTGCCCTGCTGTCCGCGTTGACCGCGAGCCGGACCGGCCGGATGAAGGACATCGTCGAGACGATCCAGGCCGAGCAGGATCGCATCATCCGGGCCGACCTGGGCGGTGTTCTTGTCGTCCAGGGCGGCCCGGGCACCGGGAAGACGGCCGTGGCGCTGCACCGCGCCGCGTACCTGCTCTACACCCACCGCCACCAGCTATCGACCCGAGGCGTCCTGATCATTGGTCCAAACGCGACGTTCCTGCGCTACATCTCCCACGTGCTGCCCTCACTCGCCGAGACGGGCGTGCTGCTATGCACGCTCGGTGATCTCTACCCGGGCGTCACCGCCAGTCGCCGGGAATCGGCCGAGGCGGCGGAGGTCAAGGGCAGACTGGGGATGGCCGAGGTGCTGGCGAATGCGGTCCGCGATCGGCAGCGCGTTCCCGACGACGCTATGCCGGTGGCGTTCGCGCGCGAGGTCCTGACGTTGGACCGGCACATGTGCGTCAAGGCGCGGGCTCGGGCTCGCCGATCAGGCAAGCCACACAACCTGGCCAGACCGATCTTCGCCGGCCAGATCATCGATGCGCTGGCCCGACAGGTCGCCGAACGCATCGGCACCGATCCCTTCGCCGATGATCCGCTCGGCGGCGACGACGCGCCCGCCGACCCGAACCTGCTCGGCGAGACCGACATGGCCGACATCCGTCGCGACCTCGAGGCCGACGCCGCGGTGCAGACCGCGCTGGACTGGCTGTGGCCGGTGCTCACACCGCAGCAGCTCGTGGCCGACCTGTTCGCATCCGCTGAACAGCTCGCGTCGGCAGCGCCGGGGCTGAGCGATGCCGAGCGGCAGCTGCTGTTACGCGTCCCGCCGGGCGGATGGACGCCGGCCGACGTTCCGCTGCTGGACGAGGCGGCCGAGTTGTTCGGTACGGACGACAGCGCTGCGAAGGCGCGCGCCGAGGCCGCGCGTCGCGAACGGATCGCCTACGCCCAAGGTGCGCTGGACATCGTGGAAGGCTCCCGCTCCGTCGACTGGGAGGACGAGTCGGAGTCGGAACTTCTCGCCGCCACCGACCTGCTTGACGCGGACCGACTCGCCTCGCGGCACGAGCAGGGTGAACGCCTGACGGCAGCCGAGCGGGCCGCGGCCGACCGCGAGTGGGCCTTCGGGCACATCATCGTCGACGAGGCCCAGGAATTGTCCCCGATGGCGTGGCGCCTGCTGATGCGCCGCAGTCCCAGCCGGTCGATGACCGTCGTCGGCGACCTCGCCCAGACCGGTGACCTCGCTGGCACATCGTCATGGCAGGACGTCCTGGAGCCCTACGTTGAGTCGCGGTGGCGGATGGCGGAGCTGACCGTCAACTACCGCACCCCGGCGGAGATCATGGGAATCGCCGCCGGTGTGTTGACCGACATCGACCCCATGCTCGAGCCGCCCCGATCGGTACGGGCCACCGGCATCGAGCCATGGGCCGTGCGCACCGAGCCAGACGAGCTTGGGCAGCGCCTGGCCGAGGCGGTGCGCCACGAGACAATGCACGTGGGGGAGGGCCGCATCGGTGTGATCGTGCCGGCCGGTCGCTTCGATGAGCTCGCGCATGCGATTACCGGAGCCGTGCCGGACGCGGCGATCGGGGAGCATCCGGAGCTCGAGAGCCGGGTGGTTGTGCTGACCGTGCGCCAGACGAAGGGCCTGGAGTTCGACTCGGTTCTTGTCGTCGACCCCGCACGCATCATGGCTGAGTCCCCGCGCGGACCAAGCGACCTCTACGTTGCCCTCACCCGGGCGACACAGCGGCTGGGTGTGCTGCACGACGGCGAGCTGCCAGCGTCGCTACGACGGGCGGAAACCCGTTTGCGAGACTCAACCGCGCCGGGCAGCATGGTGCGCGAAGGGGCGGCGGCGCCCCATTAGGAGAAGCCTCAGACATGTGATCCGCAGGAATGCGTACGAGTTGTGGCAGTCGCCACGCCTTTGTCGTGCTCTCGCTGCGGAGGTCATCGCATGCTCAAGGCTGTATCCATCTCCATGCACTTTGACGCCGAGACGCTCTTCTCTGCCGTCACTCTGGTCCTCAACCGCGGCGACCGGGTCGGTCTCGTCGGACCGAACGGTGCGGGCAAGTCCACGCTGCTACGCATCCTGGTGGGCGAGGAGCAACCGTCGTCCGGACACGTGGTGCGCGGGCCCGACACCACGGTGGGCTACTTCGCGCAGCAGGTCGCCGAACCCGGGATGACAGTCGGAGAGTTCCTACGCAGTGGGCTCGGCGAGATCGAACGCCTCAGCATCAGGATGAGCACGTTGGAGAAGCGCCTGGCGAGGGGCGATGAGCGAGACCTGGCGGAGTACGGCGTGGTCCAGGAGCGGTGGACCGCCCTAGCCGGCTGGACCGCCGAGAATCGCTTGGCCGAGGTGCGTCAGCGTCTCGACATCGCCCACCTTCCTGCGGGCGCCCTCCTCGGCGACATCAGCGGCGGGGAGCAGGCTCGGATGACCCTGGCGCGCGTCCTGCTCGCCGGGCCCGAGCTGCTGATCCTCGATGAACCCACCAACCACCTCGACGCCGACGGCATCGCCTGGCTCGCCGAATGGCTCGCCGCCTTCCCCGGCGGGGTGCTCGTGGTCAGCCATGACCGGGCGTTCCTCGATAGCACCGTCACCCGCATCGTAGAGCTTGACGGCATCCACGGCGAGTTGTAGGCGTACCGGGGCGGTTACAGCTCATACCGAGAGGAGAAGACGAGGCGGTGGCAGCGGTACCTGCTCGATTACGAGGCGCAGGAGAAGAAGCGGCGGCGGTGGGTGGCCGATATCGCGGCGACAAAGCAGCATGCGAGCGCCGTCGAAGTCGCCAATCCCCGTAGCCCGGGGCTTCGTCGCATCGCCCGCAAGGTCGCCAGAAAGGCGGTCGTTCGCGAGCGCCGGCTCCAACGCCAGCTCGACTCGGCCCGCTGGCTCGCGCGGCCCGAGACCCGGCCCGCACTGACTCTCGCCTTCCCCGGCGATGGGTTGCTCGACGAGACCGTCCTGCGGCTCAAGGACGTGGAAGTCTCCATCGGCGGGCGGACCCTCCTCCACAACCTTAACCTTCGGGTACGGAGTGGGAAACGCATCCTTCTCTCCGGGCGCAACGGAATCGGCAAGACAACTCTCCTTCGGGTTCTGTCGGGCGAGATTGAGCCCCGATCAGGCGTGGTCATCGGGGCGCACGATGCCCAACTGCTGCCACAGACCCATGACGCGCTGCGAACGTCGATGACCGTGCTCGACTTCTTCCGGTCGCGCGTGCCGGTGTATGTTGACCAAGCGGAGGCGCTCCTCGACGCGTACCTCTTTTCCGAGCAGGACTGGGACTCTCCACTGAGGACTCTCAGCGCCGGCGAGCTGCGACGGCTGCTGCTGGCGGTCATGGTGAACAGCGGGACACGGGTGCTGCTCCTCGACGAGCCGACGAACTACCTCGACTTCGACTCCCTCGAGGTCATCGAAGACGCATTGCGGGCCTACCAGGGGACATTGATCATGGTCACTCACGACGGCTACTTCGCCGATCGGGTCGGCGTAACCGGCAGCTGGCGTTTGGAGAACGCCAGCCTGAGCGAGAGCGAGATGGTCCATGCGTGATCAGAGAGACGTCACAGTCAACGGAGTCAAAGCTGGCCTACACCGTTGACGGCGACAAAGACTCGCCGGCGATGGTGCTGCTGCACGGGGCCTGGGCGGTCGGCACAGACTGGGATCCGGTCATCCCAGCCTTCGCCGGGGACCACCGGGTTTACGTTCCGACCTACGTGGGCACGGTGCGAGCGACTGGCCGGGGCAATACTCCTTCGAGCTGATGCGCGACGACGTGCTCGCCTTCCTGGGGCCGGCTCGACCTCTACCACGTCGTCCTCATCGGACATTCGATGGGTGGAACCGTGGCGTGGCTTGCCGCCGAATCGCGACCGAACCGACTCAGCCGTCTAGTCCTTGAGGACACGCCGCCGCCCAGGCCCGGTACGCCCCCGCTGCCCAAGCGGGTCCGCCCGGACCGACCGCTGCCGTTTGACTGGAACGCGCGGGAGGCGATCGTCGCGCAGGTCAACGCCCCCGATCCGGCGTGGTGGGCCTGGCCGCCGAGATCCGTCTCCCAACCCTGATCATCGCCGGCGGGCCGGACAGCCACGTTCCGCAGGACCTGCTCGCCGAGTTGGCGGATCGCATTCCGGGCGGCCGGATCGTCACGATCCCGGCCGGTCACCACATCCATGCGGAACGCCCCGAGGAGTTCGTCGCCGCGGTGCACGCGTTTCTCAAAGCCTGACCGGCAGGGCTTGGACGGACGCTATTCATTCAGTGAATGGTGTCGGCCATGTCCACCGCACACGTGCTGCTCGGCCTGCTAGCCGGCGGAGCAAGGCACAAACGCACTCTTCGCGAAGGTGCTCGTTGCGCTGCTCGCGGCCGGCGAGACGGCCGCCCGCCAGTACCTGACCCGGCAGCGCTCGGCACACACCGGCCGGATCCGCGAGCTCACCAAGACCAAGCTCGACCTGGCGGGGTCGGTGCGAGAGTCGCTGGATACGCGGACCGCGAAATAGCACTCCGCGACGGCGAGGTTGACGCGCTCGGACTGGTGGTCGCGTCGGCCCAAGGGGGCTACTCACTCGGCGGCGGATACTGGATCCCGGCCATTACCCGCACCGTGCCCGTGCCGTGGGGGCACCTCGCCCTCGTCGTCAGCGGCGCGCTCGCCCTGCTGCTCGCGATGGTCGGGCTGAGCCTGCTCTTCCTGCGGAGCAGCACCGAAATCACCGAGCTGCGCACCGCTTGACCCCGACGCGCCAGCCGAGAGATCTTGTGGACCTGCCCGTGCTCGAGCACGGGCAAGCCCACCGGATATTGCGGGAACTCGGGCGAGGAATGCCGCCCCGGCCGCAGCGACGTCGTCCGCGGACAGCATCAATGCCGGGCCGGCGACGGTGACCTCGGTCATGGCCAGCCCGGTGGGAGGCATGTCGACCCACTGGCCGGCGAACCAGATCTTCTCCTCCGCGGCCAGCGTGAACGCCGCGTCGGTGAGACTCGCGGCCGGATGGGGGAGCCAGAGCTGGAACTGGTGCGTATGCGGCGGCGACGGCGTGACCCGGGCACCGGGCAGGCCGGCCAGGGCGCCGGCCACCACGGCGGCGTGTGCCACATAGGAGTCCAGCCGGGGAAGCTCGGTGTCGAGCCCAGCCAGGGCGGCCAATGCGGCCGGCCAGTGCTGGGCGACATTGCCGCCGTACCGGTGTCGCCAGGCCCGCGCCTGGGCCACGAAGTCCGCGGGCCCGGCCACCGCGGATCCCGAGATGCCACCGAGTGTCTTGTAGAACGACACGTACACCGAATCGGCAAGGCCGGCGATCGTTGGCAGGTCCTGACCAAGATGCGACGTGGTCTCCCACAGTCGAGCGCCGTCGAAGTGCACCCGGGCGCCCCGCTCCCGGGCCGCCTCCACAATCGCGACGAGCTCGTCCCAGGTGGGCAGCAGATATCCGGCGTCGCGCAGCGGCAACTCGAGCAGCATGGTGCCGAATGGCTCATCCAGGTCACGGATCTCGGCCGCAGTGGGCTGGCGCGGCTCGCGTGTCGGCCACAGTCCACGCAGGCCGGTCAGCGTAGTAAACGCCTTACGTTCGTGCACCTCGAGGTGGCTGAGCGGGTGCAGGGCGACGGTCATGTTGTCGCTGCGCTCAGCCCAGCAGCGCAGCGCCACCTGCTGGGCCATCGTGCCGGTAGGGAAGACGACGGCCGCCGGCTTGCCCAGCAGCGAAGCGACCCGCTCCTCCAGCGTCGTGACCAGTCCGCCGTCATAGATGTGCGCCCGAGTGTTCAGATCGAAGGGCGACTCGGACATGGCCTGCAGCCGTTCACGCAGACTGACTGGCCGGTTGCCGGACAGAATCCGGTCACAGTCCCGTGCCGCCGCCCACCACCAGTCGGCGAAGTCGTCCCCCATGCGCTCCCTCATCCGCAGAGAATGTCGAAGGTGCGGTGGGCGTCCACGGCAGTCTCGTCTGCCGTCAGCCGCGAGCGCCCCCACAACTCGGCGGCCACCTTGGTCGCCTCGTCGTTGGTCGCCGCGGCGTGCTCGACGAGAAGCGCCAGGGCGAGCGCGTACCCCATCGTGAGCGCCAGATGGCGGGCACCCGCGAGCACCTTCTCGTCGCGGGGATCGGCGGTCGCTGCCGGTAGGGCGTCCATGAGAAAGAAGCGGGCCGCCCGCAGGCCGTCCACAGCCCCGCCGATCAGTAGCGCAGAGGCCTGCGCCGTGGCCTCATCCAGGCGCGCGATGAAGGCCGTACCAGCGGTGGGATCGTGTGCCAGCGCCCGCAGCACGTCGACCGCGAGCACGTTCGTCGTCCCCTCCCAGATAGGCAGCACCTGGGCGTCGCGCAGCATCCGCGGGATGCCGGTGTCCTCGACGTAGCCGGCGCCGCCGAAGCACTCGAGATGCTCACTCGCCGACGAGACAGCGAGCTTGCCGGTCGTGAGCTTGGCCAGCGGAGCCACCAGCCGCAGCTCTGCTTCCGCCGAGGAATCACCATCGACCTCCACTCGCCCCAAGAGGGCGAACGCGTGCGCCGCGAGCGCGAAGGCGGCCTGGGCTTCGACTGCCAGCGTCGCGAGCGTCGTGCGGTGCAGCGGGTTGTCCGCCAACCGTCCACCTGCGACACTGCGCACGCGGGCATAGGCGGTCGCATAGGCGAGGCCTCGGCGCATGCCGGCCGCCGCCGCGGCCGCGTTGTGCAGGCGGGTAATGACGACCAGAGTCATCATCCGGGCCAAGCCACCCCCGTCGGGGTTGCCGACGGGGAGCGCGTACGCGTCGTGGAGTCCAACCTCGGCGGTGGGCACCGCCCGGGTACCCAACTTCTCCTTGAGTCGATGCAGGAGCACACCGGGAGCCGGCGAGTCGGGGGCGGTGGTGAAGCCGGCGAGGGGAGAGTCGGCCGCGTACCGGGGGATGAGGAAGGGCACCAGCGACCGACTACCACCGCCGGCGCCACGGGGTCGCGCCAGCGCGACCGCCATCGCCGAGTCGATCGCCGAGCAGAACCACTTCTCGCCCTGGATCCGCCACGAGCCGTCGGCTGCCGGCAAAGCCATCGTGGTGGCCCGCCCGACATCGGAGCCGCCCTGTGATTCGGTCATCCACTGGCCGCTCGTGATGGCCACCGCGGAGTCGGTGGCCAGCAGACGGGGGAGCCACGAATCCCGTACCCCTGAATCCACATCGGAGCGGGAGAGCAGCGCGGCGGCGCCGTCGGCCATCGCCACGGGGCAGCTAAACGTCGCGGACTCGGGGCTATAGAGGTGCAGCAGCGCATGTTGGACGACGCGGGCCCGCGCCCCCCACCGCTCGCGCGCATCGGGAAGGTAGGGCATTGCGACGACAGCATGCTCTGCGGCAGCCACCCGCTGGCGCTCCCAACCGGCACTCACCTCTACCCGGTCGACCCGACCACCCCACCCGTCATAGCGGTGCAGCACCGGAGGGTGCGCTTCGGCGTCCACGTGTGCGGCCCGTAGCGGCCCCATCACCTCGGTGGCGAGAGCCTTGAGCGGGCCCTCGGCGTTGGTGAATCCCTCGTCGCCCAGCAACCGCTGCAGCCAGGAGCGCAGGATCGGGTCCTCGGCGTAGACGTCAGGCAGGACAGGCATCGCTTGTACGAAACGCGGCATGGAACCTAGTCAACCGTGCCCATCGCCAGCCCGCCACCCCTCGACTGATCATGCGGATGGCAAGGTGACGACGAAACGGGCACCCCGCGACACGCTCTCGACCCGGATGGTTCCGCCGTGTGCCTCGATGATCTCCTTCGCAATGGCGAGGCCGAGGCCCGTTCCACCCGCATGTCGTCCACGCGAGTCGTCCAGGCGGCCGAACCGCTCGAAGACTCGTTCGCGGTCCACGTCCGCGATGCCGGGACCGTCGTCGGCGACGATCAGCGTCGCCGTGCCGTCGTCGCTGGTGAGTTCGATATGGACGGCCGACGCGGCGTACCGGGCGGCGTTGTCGATCAGATTGCGGACGGCGCGTACGAGATCGTCGCGACGCCCGCAGACGGCCGCCGCCGAGACATGGCTGGTGTCCACACGGGTGTGCCCATCACTGCCGTCGACGCTGCGGTCCCAGCGGATGCCGGCTGCCTCTGAGAGCACCACGTCATCGAGGTCGACCGGAACGGCCGGCGGGCGTGCCGCGCCAGCGTCGACCCGAGCGAGGAACAGCAGATCCCGTACGAGTCGTTCCATCCGTCGATTCGCGTCAAGCAGCTCGCCGGCGGTCTCCCGCCAGTCGGTTCGATCAGGGTGGGTCAAGGCCACCTCGAGGTCGGCCCGCGCGGCCGCGAGCGGACTCTGCAGCTCGTGCGAGGCGTCGGCCACGAAACGGCGTTGGCGCACCGCGCTGGCCTCGAGCCGGTCGAGCATCCTATTCATCGTCGAGGCGAGGCGGGAGACCTCGTCGTCCGCTGCCGGCACCGGCACCCGACGATGCAATGAACGCTCCGAAATGACATCAGCCTCCGCGCCGATCGCGTCGACGGGCCGCAACGCTCGCCCCACGAAGACCCAGGTCGTCAGGGCCACCAGGCCGAGCAGCGCGGGCGCGCCTATCGCCAACGCCTGCGTCAGGATGGAGATCGTGTCTTCGACCGGCTCCATGCTAGTGGCCACGTAGACGGTGACCGGGCCCTCGGCCCCGCTCGCGCGCAGCGCGACAACCCGAAATGTGTCGCCACGCGCGAAGGGGAGGTCGTCGACAGTCCGCGCCGGCGTTTCGGACCCAGTCGGGCGGAAGTCTGCGAACGGTGCATTCACGTCGAGGCCCGCGGTCGCGGCGACGATGCGGCCCGAGTCATCCACGACCTCGGTGAGGGTGCCGTCGTCGCCGCCGACCGACAACGTGCGCGGCAATGAGCCTTGCCGGACCAGGCCGGCGACGTCCTCGGCGCGCGCCTCCGCGACCGCGTCGATGTGCTGGACCAGAGAGCGCGCCAGCAGCACAACCAGGCCCGCAGCCGCTAGCCCCAGGGCGAGACCGACGATCAGGGTGGCCGCGGCCGTCGTGCGTGCCCGTACCGTCGTCAGCCGCCGCCACCACGGCCGCGACGCGTGCGGGTTGGATTCAGCGACCGCCATCTGGGTCCAGTCGGTAGCCAACCAAGCGCACGGTCTGAACGGATGCTCGCCCGTACGGCTCGTCGATCTTCTTGCGCAGGTGGCGTATGTAGACCTCGACGATGTTGGGGTCACCGTCGAAGGCTTGATCCCAGACGTGGTCAAGGATGTTGCTCTTCGACAGCGTCTGGCCTGGGTGGCGCATGAGGAACTCCAGCAACGAGAACTGGCGGGGCGTGAGCGAAACCTCGTCATCACGGCGCCACACCCGATGTGAGCCCGGGTCCAGCCGCAGATCGCCGACCGTTAACACGACCGGCCGCTCACGCCGACCCCGCCGCATCAATGCCCGCAGCCGGGCGACCAGGACGACGAACGAGAACGGCTTGGAGAGAAAGTCATCAGCGCCGGTGTCGAGCGCCTCGGCCTCATCAAGCTCGCCGTCCTTCGCCGTGAGCATGAGGATCGGCGCCCAGTTGCCGGCTGCGCGAAGTGCATCGCAGACCCGGTAACCGTTGAGTCCGGGCAGCATGATGTCGAGGACGATCGCGTCGTAATGAGACTCCTGGGCCATCCATAGGCCGTCCGTGCCGTCCAGGGCGACGTCCGTGGCGTACCCCTCGGCCTCGAGCCCCCGCTTGAGCGACCTGGCGAGATGCTCGTCGTCATCGACGATGAGGATGCGCACCCCCCCAGCCTGCCATTTCCTCCTGATCGCCCGCTGAATCCGCGCCATCGAGCGGCCTGCGGACCGGGTGGGCTCGTTGAGCGGGTCAGGCCTTCGGGCCGAGATCGCCGGCGCGGTAGTGGCGGCGGCAGAGCACCTGGTAGCGGACCTCCTCGGCCGCGGCCGTCCCCTCCGTCCCGGTATCGCCAATGACGACCTGTTCACCCTCGCGGGCAACGACCCCGCCCACGACGCGGGCATTGAGCTGGCCCACCCGTCCGCACCAGCAGAGGACCTCGACCTGCAGGCGGGCCACCCCGTCGGCGAGCTCGAACAGGCGCTTAGAGGCGGGGAAGAGCTCGGACCGGAAGTCGGTGGCCAGCCCGAAGGCGAATACGTCGACGTCGTACACGTCCACGAGGTCGGCCATCTGCTCCACCTGCTCGACCGTGTAGAAACACGCCTCGTCGCAGATGAGGTAGTCCAGGCGTTCCTCGGCGGCCCAGCGCTCCCGGACGAGCTCGACCAGGTTCAGATCGTCGGTGACGTCGATGGCGTCGTGCGAGAGCCCGATGCGGGTTGTCACCTTGGCACCCAGTGAGCGGTCGTTGCGAGTCAGCACCAGGCCACGCCGACCCTGCCGGGCGTGGTTGTAGTCCATCTGCAGGGCAAGGGTCGACTTGCCGCAGTCCATGGGCCCGTAGAAGAACGTCAGCGAGGCACCGTCGCGAAGCCGGCGGTCGCCGGCGGCGAAACAGATCTCAGACAGGGCAGATGTGCTCACGGGCAGGCAGCCTAACGCCTGACCCGCCCAGCTCAGCGCACCAGGTCACAGCACCCGGGGCGGCTCGTTGCCGGCGGCGACGATGGCACGGCGCATCGGGATGGCGAGCAGCATGACGAACCCGATGACGAAGAACGCGATCAGCGAGATGATCGCGATGCGGTAGTTCCCCGTCGCCTGGTAGGTCAGGCCGAACAGCAACGGGCCCAACCACGAGGTGCCCTTGTCGGAGATCTCGTAGAGGCCGAAGTACTCGCCCTCCTTGCCCTTTGGGATGAGCTGGCTGAACAGGGACCGCGACAGCGCCTGGCTGCCGCCGAGCACGATACCCAACAGCAGACCCAGCGCCATGAACGCCAGCGGCTGCTTAGCCGGCAGGAAGTAGGCCAGGCCGAGCACAATCGTCCACAGCACCAGGCTCGCGAGCACGGTCTTCCAGGCACCGAACCGCCTGGCCAGCCGGCCCAGCAGGAGAGCGCCGCCGAACGCCATGAACTGCACCAGCAGGATCGTCTGCAGCTGGACGCTCTGCTCCAGGCCGAGCTGTTTGTCCGCATAGACGCTGGCCATCGTGATCACGGTCTGGATGCCGTCGTTGTAGACCAGGAACGCGATGAGGAAGAACAGTGACAGCGGGTACGCCTTGAGGCTGCGCAGGGTCTTCCAGAGCTGACGGAATCCGTCCGTCACAACGGAACCGCGGTGCTCACCGGCGACCGCGGGCCGGTTGCGCAGGGTGATCAACGGCAGCGTCGTGAACGCGGCCCACCACACGCCGGCCGAGACGATGCTCCAACGGGCGATCTCGGCGGTGTTCGCGTCGTCGCCGCCGAGAATGATCGCGACCAGGTTGAGCAGCAGGAGCAGGCCACCGCCGATGTATCCAGTCGCCCAGCCGATGCTGGAGACAGTGTCGCGTTCGTTCGGGCCGGCCAACTGCGGCAGGAATGAGTTGTAGACGACGATGCTCGCGCCGAAAGCGATGTTGGCGATCACGAACAGCAGCGCGCCTAGCAGATAGCGGTCGCCGGTGAGGAACAGCAGGCTGATGGTGGCGCCGGAGCCGATGTAGGCGAACAGGGCCAGCAGTTGCTTCTTGTGCCCGGAGCGGTCGGCGATCGCACCGGCCACGGGCAGCACGATGACCTGCAACAGCACCGAGAGCGACACGCCGTACGCAAACAGCGAGCCGGGCGCGACCGGGATACCCAGCGGGTAGAGCCGCTCGACGTCACATGGGTTGGCGTCGCTGCCGCAGCCGGCCGCGTTCTCGGCGATCGAGGTGAGGTATGGACCCAGGAAGACGGAGATGACCGTGGTGGAGAAGGCCGAGTTGGCCCAGTCGTAGAAGTACCAACCGACCCGCTCGCGGCGGGTGCTCTGGCTCGCGTCGCCGGGGGGCGCCGGTACCTCGGTCGTCGGGGCGGTCATGCCGGCCTTCTCTCGGGGGGGTTAGGCGGTTCGCTCTGGTCCGGTGGGGCTGCCG
>Ga0209859_1000144_pt1 | contig 16195 bp, 19 predicted proteins | sample GWRWS3_50_60_FD_187241 | JGI IMG/M metagenome (GOLD analysis project Ga0209859, IMG submission 187241) | Riverbed sediment microbial communities from areas with vegetation nearby in Columbia River, Washington, USA - GW-RW S3_50_60 (SPAdes)... | ecosystem: Environmental > Aquatic > Freshwater >... | reverse complement strand
GCGACTGATCGCGGCCTCTGAGCTCCACGGCGACTTCGTGCTCTCGTCGGGACGCCGTTCGAACGTCTACTTCGACAAGTTCCGGTTCCTGACCGATCCGCACCTGTTGAAGGACACCGCGAAGGCCGTCGCCGAGCTCCTTCCCGAAGGGATCACGCACCTCGCGGCGCCCGAGGGCGCCGCGACCTTGCTCGTCGCCGCGGTCGGGCTCGAGACCGGCCTCCCGATCGCGGTGGTTCGCAAGGAACCGAAGGCGTACGGGACGATGTCGCAGCTCGAGGGGCATGCACCCGCCGGCGCGGAGGTCGCCCTCGTCGAGGACGTGTCGACCACGGGAACACAGGTCCGTTCGGCGGCCACGGTGTTGGAGGACGCCGGCTGCAAGATCGGCATCATCGTGCTCGCGATCGACCGGGGCGGCGCAGAGCATCTGCGCGAGGCGGGCTACTGGGTGAAGTCGGTCGTCGAGGTCCGCCCGGGACACTGAGCCCCAGCGGGCGGCCGGACTACAGGATGGTTGCGGTGAGACGCCCGTCCTTCGGCATCTCGCACCGCCACACCTGGAGACGCCAGAGCATCCGGCTCCCGCGCGTCCGAAGGTCGACGATGCCCTCCCGCATCATCTGCGCGACCGCCTTGGACTTGGCCACCACCTCCGGCAGCGGGAACTCCCGGGACAGGAGGGACTGGAGGTTCGCCGAGCCGAAGATGCGCCGGGCGACCTCGAGGATCTTGCTCTCGGCCTGGATCGTTCCGGTCGGGAGGTAGAGGTGGCCGCCGGGAGCCAGGCATTGGTTCTGCTGGATGCTCTCGAGCATCGCGGCGGGGAGCTCGGCGCCGGTAGGGCCACCCGCGCGCCCGTCGGGGAACCAGCCCGCGAGCCTGCCGATCTCGTCGGGGATCCCCGAGACGTCCCCGATGATCACGTCGGCCAGCTCGCCGCGAACGGGGTCGAGCAGGTTGCCGCTTCGGAACTCCACCCGGTCCTGGAGGCCGAGCCGGACGGCGTTCTCCCTCGCCACCTGGATGGCCTCTTCGGACAGATCGGTCCCGATGACCCGCTTGGCGCCCATCCGGGCCGCCACGAACGAGAGCACCCCGCTCCCACAGCCGACGTCGATCACGGTGTCGCCGGGTGCGATCTCCAGCGCCTCGGCGATGGTCCGGCTCGTGTGGCTGGGGTGGAACACCCCCTGACCGAGCGAGACGGTGAAGGGGCCGGTCCTCCCCTTCCATTCGAGCATGGTCTCTGCGGGCCGATCGGCGGGCTGGTCGTTCATCCTCATATGGTGCCGGGTACGGCTGGGGGCAGTCAACCGTCGCGCCTGCAATCAGACGCGCGGAGGCACGAACACGGCATCCTCGCCCGGTCGAACGTCACGCGTCTCAACGGCGTCTGCGAGCGCGTCGGCGGCGTCCGCGACTCGAACGGTCTCGACCCCCCAGTGGCCCGACGGGTACGCGCGGATCCGACCCGATGCTCGCCGGAGCAACCGCTGTGCGCCGTGTGCGTTGCCTCGGAGGAGGTGCACGTAGCCGGCCCCCAGCTGGGACAGACCCTTGAAGAATTCGGCGTCGGTCGTATCCCGCGACTGCTTCCACGCCGTCTCCCACGCCTCGTGGGCGGGGAAGAAGCGGCCCGCGTTCAGGTGCTCGCGAGCCAGGCGATGGTTCTGCTCGACGGTCAGCGAGTCGAAGTCCTCGAGCTCGAGCGCGTTCGCGGCATCCCACGGCTGGGGACGCCCGAGGAGATCCCGCGGCCGTCGCGGCTTGTTCCGCGTCTCGGTCGGCCGCCCCGTCTTCCCCTTGGCGTCTTCGCGCATGCGTTCATCGTAGCCGTCGACCCGGCACACGCCCGATGCTGGCACCCGCGAACGGCGGTCGATACGCTGACCGGATGGACCCCGCCGCTGCGCACGAGCGGCCGCTGGCCGAATCGCGGGCCGCCGGCGACGCGGAACCGACGCTCGCCGATGCCCAGACGCGCGGAGCCGAGGAGGTCGGCCCGCCGCCCGGCGACTCGAGCAGCATGCCTGCATGGATCCCGCGTCTGCTCCTGACCGTCATCATCGCGGTCTTCGCCGCCTACGCGGCGTTCAGCCTCATCCGGCGGCTGCAGAACCTGCTGCTGTGGCTGGTCGCCGCCCTGTTCCTCTCGTTCGCCCTCGAGCCGGCCGCGAACTGGCTCGTCCGGCGTGGCTGGCGTAGGGGAATGGCGGCCGCGGTGGTCCTGCTCGGACTCGGCCTCCTCGCGCTGGTCGGGGTCGCCCTCATGGTCCCGCTCGTGGTCGACCAGGTGCAAGAGCTGATCGCCCGGGTCCCCGACTGGCTGGCGGAGGCGAGCGTGTACACGGAGCGCTGGTTCGACACCAAGCTCACGAGCAACTCGATCCTGCGGCAGATCGCGAGCGCCCAGGCGGACGTGAGCGGGATCGCCGCGAACGTCGCCACGGTGGGCGCGTTCGTCCTCGGGCTGATCTTCCAGGTGCTCACGATCGGCCTGTTCACGTTCTACCTCGTCGCCGACGGACCGAGGTTCCGACGCGGTGTGTGTTCGCTCTTCCCGCCGCGCGTGCAGCGCGACCTCCTGACCGCGTGGGAAGTGGCGATCGACAAGACCGGCGGCTACCTCTACTCGAGGCTCCTGCTGGCCGTGATCAACGCCACGTTCTCGTTCATCGTGTTGCAGGCGCTCGGGATCCCGTTCGCCGTCCCACTCGCGCTGTGGCAGGGGTTCGTCTCCCAGTTCATCCCGGTGGTGGGCACCTACATCGCGGCGGCGGTGCCGCTGCTCGTCGCCCTGCTCGAGGACCCCTGGAAGGCCCTGTTCTTTCTGATCTTCGTCCTGATCTATCAGCAGATCGAGAACTACCTGCTCGCGCCGCGGATCACCGCTCGAACGATGCAGTTGCACCCGGCGGTCGCGTTCGGGGCGGCTCTGGCGGGTGGATCGATCAGCGGGCTGCTCGGCGCGTTCATGGCTCTGCCCGCCGCCGCCGTCATCCAGTCCACGGTCTCGACGTACCTCAAACGGCACGAGGTCGTCGAGACCGAGCTCACGCGGGAGGACGAGCTCGAGGAGGACGAGACATCGCGCGAGTCACGCCCGCCTCGGGAGGAGGTCTCCTCGACCGGCCGGTTCAACCGGCTGCGGCCGAAACGTCACCGGGAGGGAGCGTGACCGATCAGCTCCCGGGAGGCTGGTCGCGTCTCGTCCGAACTCGAGACACCGCGACCGCCACGACCGTGACCAGGTAGAGCTGGCCGGTCAGACCCTCGATCGCCGCGAGCATCCGGGGCATCGGGTTCGCCGCGGTGAAGTCTCCGTACCCGACGGTCGCGAGCGTGACGAAGCTGAAGTACGTGAAGTCGACCGGCTCGGCGTCCTCCGTCTGGGCGAAGAAAGGCTCGTCGCTCGCGACGGCGATCGTGATGTACGTCGCGCTGAAGGTCATCCCGATCAACAGGTAGACCGAGAGCAGACCGAGGACCGTGCGCCCGCTCACGAACGGCTCCTTGGCGATCCGTCTGGCGAGCACGAGGATCGCGGTCGCCGGCAGGATGACGCTCACGACCGCCGCGACCAGCTCCGCGGGCTGCGACTGCCCGATCCGCCCGGCGATCCCCAGGATCACGCTGATCGGCACGAGGACGATCGCGATCCGCCATGCGTGCCGCCCGGCGCGGGCCGCGAGGCACGCGAACAGCACCATGCCCCCCTGCAACAGGACGCCGACCACCTTCAGCCACGTCGTATTGGCCGCAGTGAGCACCAACGCCAACAGGATCAGGATGAACAGCAGGCCGTACCGGTCGGCCCACCGCCGCTCCTCGGCGCCGACGACCTCCTCGACGCCCGCGTCTTCGCCCCCCACGACGCGAACGCTACTACGGGCACCGCGGCGAGAGGCAGCGCCCGCGAACTCGACATGGCGCCGGGTCCGGACGCACAATCGGCCCGCCCCACCCGAGAAGGAGCCTCGATGAGCGCCGTCGCCTCGATCAGCGACCCGGACCGGCTGGCGATCACCACGGTCCGAACCCTGTGTATCGACGCCGTCCAGCAGGCCGCGTCGGCGGCCGGGTAGGTCTCGGCCGCGATGGGTTCGCCCGACGAGCTCTCGGAGCAGGACCGCACGACGAAGGCGCGGCTCGACATCCTCACGCAGGCGGTCAGGCGGCTCCGGGGACGCCAGTGGCGCGTCGTCCCCCATCCGGGCCCGATCGGCGGCGAGCAGCACGTGGGGGGCGGCAAGTCGGGCGCGCTCCGGGCGGCGATCTTCGGCGTCAACGACGGCCTGGTCTCGAACCTGTCGCTGATCTTCGGCGTCTCGGGAGCCGGCGTCGACAACGACGTGGTGATCGTCGCCGGGATCGCCGGGCTGCTCGCCGGCGCCTTCTCGATGGCCGCGGGCGAGTACATCTCGGTGCGGGTGCAGCGCGAGGTGTACGAACGGCTGATCCACCTCGAGGCGCACGAGATCGGCTCCGACCCGGAGGCCGAACGGCTGGAGCTCGCCGAGCTCTACGTGCGCAAGGGTCTCCCCCGCGACCTCGCCGACCGGCTCGCCACCGAGCTCATGAAGGACCCCGAGACCGCGCTCGAGACCCACGCCTGCGAGGAGCTCGGGCTGGATCCTCGCGAGGGGCTCGGCTCGCCGTTCGCGGCGGCGGGATCGTCGTTCGTCACGTTCGCGCTGGGTGCGTTCGTGCCGCTGGTGCCGTTCCTGATGTCCTCGGGCACGCCGGCCGTCGTCGCGTCGGCGATCCTGTCGGGCATCGCGCTGTTCGGCGTCGGCGCGGCGATGTCGTACCTGACCGGACGTCCATGGCTGCTCTCGGGAGCCCGGATGCTCGCCGTGGGTTCGGCCGCCGCGGCCATCACCTTCCTGGTGGGCAAGACACTCGACGTCCGCGTTCTGAGCTAGGACCGCCGCAGATCCGAGGCTGCGTTGTCGTCGACGACGACGAGCTGCTCCGAGCTCGAGACGCGGCCGGCAGGGATCCCTTCGTCCCCCGCGAGAAGGCGGGTCAGCATCGGAGTCTTATCGGCGCCGGCGATCAACCACAGGACCTGACGCGAGCGGTCGAGGACGGGATAGGTGAGCGTCATCCGCCGTAGCCCTCGGTAGTCGTCGGTCAGCGCGACGTCGCGGTCGGTCACATCCAGGACCGGGTCGTCCGGGACGAGCGACGCCGTGTGGCCGTCGACGCCCATCCCGAGATGCACGAGGTCGAACACCTCCGGAAGCGACCCGGCGTACCGATCAGCCGCCTCCTCCAGGTCCGCCTCGGTCACCGGCATCGGCCGCAGGTCCGCCTCCGACGGGATCATGGGTTGGAGGCTCGTGAGGTTCCGGTCGGCGTCGCCGTCGGGAGCGATCCGCTCGTCCACCTGCCAGATGCCGACCTTCCCCCAGGGCACGTCCTCGTCCGCGAGCTCCCGGAACATCGCCCACGGGGTCCGGCCGCCACTCACCGCGAACGTGAAGCGCCCTCGCGCCTCGATCGCCTCGCGCGCCGAGGCGGCGACGATATCGGCCGCGCGGCGAGCGACGGCGTCCTCGTCCGCCAAGACCTCGAGGACACGGTTCGGGGTCGGGCTCACGCCTCCTCGAACCCTTCGCCTCCGCCCACGAGGAACTCGAGGGAGTCGCGGAGCGCCTCGTACCGGCGGTCGCCGAGCTCTCGGCGAGCGCGAGCCTCGACCGCCGCGACCGCCCTTCGCGCTTCTGCGACGAACCGCCGGCCGCGCGCCGTGAGCCTGACCATCTTCGCCCGCGAGTCGTCGGCATCGGGGACACGTCGCACGTAGCCGCGCGTCTCGAGGTCGTCCACGAGCAGCATCATGCCCTGTTTGGTCATCCGCGCGCGCCGAGCGAGGTCGGTGAGACGGGTCCCCCACCGTCGGTCGATGTGCATGAACAGCGCCGAGTGGCCGGGACGTGCGTCGGGGAACCCACGCTCCTGCAGGCCCGCGACGATCTCGGCGCCGAGCACGCGTGAGGCTTCGAGCAGCAACCTCGACAGGTCGGGTTCGCCCACGAACGCATCGTCACCGGTCGGGGAACGAACGTCAACCTCGTTGACCGCCGAGGTGGCGGTAGGCTCGAACGATGACGATCGAGGTTCGGCCCGCGCCGCCCGAGGAGTACGACGAGACCGGACGCGTCACGGCGCTCGCCTATCGCGAGTTCGCGGACGGCGAGTCGTGGGAGCGGTACCTCGAACTGATCGCCGACGTCGGTGCTCGTGCGGACATCGCCGTCGTGCTCGCGGCGGTCGAGGACGGGCGGATCCTCGGCAGCGCCACCCTGGAGCTCGACCGTCGGATCGAGGACGACGACCCGCAGCTCCCGCCGGACGAGGCGGAGATCCGGATGCTCGGCGTCGATCCCGAGCAACGCGGGCGAGGTGTGGCGAAGGGGCTCATGGACGCATGCTTCGCGTGGGCGGCAGAGGCGGGCAAGACGCGGATGCGCCTGCATACCACCCAACGCATGAAGGTCGCTCAGGCGATGTACGAGTCGATGGGGTTCGACCGCCTGCCCGATCGAGTGTTCCCCGACGGGTTCGTCTTGCTGACCTACGAGAAACCGATCCCACGGGCGTCGAACCCGACCTAGCCGCTCCCGGTCCGAACGACCTCGCCCGTGGCCATGATCACGCCGTCCTCGGTGACGGCCTCGACGAGGCCGCCGCGGAACTGCTGCTCGTACAGGCGCGCGTAGATGCCGCCGCGTCGAAGCAGCTCGGCGTGCGTCCCGCGCTCGACGATCCGTCCACGGTCGGCGACGAAGATCACGTCCGCCGACAGGATCGTCGACAGGCGGTGGGCGATCGCGATCGTGGTTCGTCCCTCCATCAGCGGGACCAGCGCGGCCTGCACGAGCCGCTCGGAGGTCGTGTCGAGCGAGGACGTCGCCTCGTCCAGGATCAGGATCCTCGGGTCCTTGAGGATGACCCGCGCGATCGCGAGCCTCTGCTTCTCGCCGCCGGACAGCTTGTACCCGCGCTCGCCGACGACGGTGTCGTACCCGTCGGGGAGCTCGGCGATGCGGTCGTAGATGTTGGCGGCCCGGGCTGCGGCGTCGAGCTCCTCCTCCGTCGCGTCCGGCTTCCCGTACAGGAGGTTCCGGCGGATCGTCGTGTGGAACAGGTAGGTCTCCTGCGTGACCACGCCGATCAGGTCGCCGAGCGACTCGAGCTTCAGCTTCCGAACGTCGTGCCCGTCGATCTTCACGGCTCCGCGTTGCACGTCGTACAGGCGAGGCACGAGGTAGGTCATCGTCGTCTTGCCGGCGCCGGACGGCCCGACGAGCGCCGCGAGCTGGCCCGGCTCGATCGAGAACGAGACCTCCTCGAGCGTCCACTCCCGGGGTGCCTCGTTCGCGAGCTCGAGATCGCTCGGCGACACGGGGCCGGCTCGCTCGCCGTCCGGCGTGTCGTAGCGGAACGAGACGTCGTCGAACTCGACGCGCCCCAGCACCTGATCGGGCGCGATCGCGACGGCGTCGGGCGCGTCCTCGATCTCGTGGTCGAGGTCCAGGTACTCGAAGATGCGATCGAACAGCGCCATCGACGACTGGATCTCGGTCGAGACCTGGAGCATCGAGCCGATCGGGAAGAACAGCCGAGACTGCAGCGTCGTGAACGCGACGATCGTGCCCGCCGTGAGTGCCTCGGGGTTATCGCTGAGCACCCACCCCGCCACCAGGTACACGAGCGCCGGCGTGATCGAGAAGAACGTGCCGACGATCGCGAAGAACGAGCGCCCGATCATGGTCTGCCGCATCTGCAGACCGGTCAGCCGCTCGTTCTCGCCCTGGAACCGGTCGATCTCGTGGCGCTGTCGGCCGAACGACTTCGACAGCAGGATGCCCGAGACCGACAGCGTCTCCTCGGTCACGGCGGTGAGGTCCGCCATCGTCTTCTGCGTGCTGGTCGCCACCTCGCGACGCGCGCGCCCGACCTTGACCGTGAGCCAGACGAAGAACGGCATCATGAACAGGGACAGCACCGTGAGTTGCCACGAGAGCAGGAGCATCGCGATCAACGTGCTGATGATCACGACGACGTTGGCGAGGATGTTCGACATCGTGTCGGTGACAACGGCCTGGACGCCCCCTACGTCGTTGGCCAGCCGCGACTGGATCTCGCCCGTGCGGGTCGTCGTGAAAAAGCGGAGCGGCATGAACTGCAGGTGGGAGTAGAGCGCGTTCCGCAGGTCCTGCATGACCCGCAGCCCCACCCAGTTGGCGAGGTAGGTCTGGCCCACCCCGATCACGCCGGTGACGATCGGGATCGCGATCATCAGCGCCACGCCGATGTACACGGTGTCCAGCTGGGGGCACGGCACACCGGCGCAGGAACCGGGTGGGTCGCCGAACAGACCGTTGTCGAAGATCCACTTGATGAGCAGGGGGTTCACGACGCCGAGACCGGACGTCACGACGATGGCCAGCCCGACCCAAGCCACCTTGCGGCGGTAGGGTCGGAACGTCCCGATCACGCGCCGGACGGTCTGCGCCCGGATCGGGCGATCGTCCTCCTGGGCCGGGGCGCGCATGTACCTGCCGTGCATCCCCATGGCCTCCAGGATACGGCCCGGCCACGATGTGCTATTCCCCCGTTCCCGGCGTCAGCCGAGAAGCTGACCGCCGGCATCGTCACCGGCGTGGGTTCCTGGGCGCGGGGCCTGATCCTCCGCGAGCGGGACACGACCGGAACGATCGTCGGCGGACGACTGGTCAGCGGGCGACCTCGACCGCGCGTTCGAACACGGCATCGAGCATCGGTTCGGTGAGCCTGCCGGTGAACGTGTTCTGCTGACTGGGGTGGAAGCAGCCGAGCAAGGCGTACGGCCCCACCGATGCCTCTGCCGCGTGCCCGAAGGCCGGGCGCGGCCGCGTTCGATGACCGAGGGCAGACATGGCACGGAGCGCCCCGTCCCACGCGAACGCGCCCAGCGCGACGACCACCCGCAGCCGCCGCAGCGCCGCGATCTCGCGCTCGAGGTAAGGGAGGCAGGCGTCGCGCTCCAGGGGTGTCGGCTTGTTCCCCGGTGGCGCACAGCGGTTCACGGCCGCCATGTACGAACCGAGCAACCGCAGACCGTCGTCCCTCGAGACCGACGTGGGCTGGTTGGCGAGCCCCGTGCGATTCATGGATCCGATCAGGAAGTCACCCGAGCGGTCGCCGGTGAAGATCCGGCCTGTCCGGTTCCCGCCGTGAGCAGCCGGCGCGAGCCCGACGACCAGGATCCGCGCAGCCGGGTCTCCGAACCCGGGCACCGGCCGCCCCCAGTACTCCTGGCCCGCGAAGCGAGCGGTCTTCTCCCTGGCAACCCGCTCACGCCACTCGACGAGTCGCGGGCACTTCCTGCAGTCGATGACCTCGGCGGAGACCTCCCCCAGCCGCGACGTGCTCATCCACGGAGCTCGCGGAAGCGCACGGCCGCACGCTCGAACGCATCCAGCGGTGCGAGGAGGTCGCCGATCAGGCCGATCAGCCCTTCGAACCCTTGGGGCGGGACGCCCTCGGTCCGCACGCGTTCGGCGAGCCCGAGCGCCTCGTCGAGACCAGCGGCCGCATCGAGCCACGCGCGCTCGACCTCCTGCGCTCGCCACCCGTCCATCCGTGCGCGAACCTCGCGCAGGCCGTCTTCGAACTCCGACAACGACTCGGCCAAGGGCCGGCCCGGCAGGCGCGTCCCGGGAACGGACTCGGTGAGGGCGGCCCTGGCGCGTTCGAGCGACGGGATGAGCTCGTCCAGCGCACGCGACGGCGCCTCGAGGTGATCCGGCAGCCGCTTGCGTCGCAGGATCACCAGCGGGTGCGTTCGGCGAGGACCGCGAGCGCCATCTCGGGAGCGTTGGACGCGACGGCGTCGAACCCGCGGTCGAGCAGCATCCTCAGGGTCTCGGCTTCGTCCACCGTCCAGGTTCCGATCCGGAGCCCGGCGGCGTGCACCTCCTCGACGAACGCCTCGCCGGCCGGGATCGCGGCCCACGTGCCCGGCAGGACCATGTCGTGGCCCGCCGAGACGGCGAACGCGAGCGCCTCTCGGGGGTCGACGAGGTCGGTGGTCAGGAACCCCGTCGGCACGTGCGGCGCGAGCACCTTCGAGGCCGTGATCGAGGAGGGGTTGAACGAGACCACCAGGACGGCCCCGTCGAACCGCTCGAGCTCGGCATGCACGGCCTCGACGATCGACTGGCGGACCGGCTCGAAGGCCGGCTCCCCGGGGATGTTCTTGATCTCTACGGCGATGGCGGCTCGGCCGCTCATGATCGCGAGCACCTCGGCGAGCGTCGGCACGGGCGTGGGCTCGGTCTCCGTGCCGGCGTTCAGCGAGGAGAGCTCGGACGCGGTGAGCTCGTGGACGAAGCCAATCCCGTCGGTCGTCCGAGCCACCGTCGGGTCGTGCATCACCATCGCGACGCCGTCTCGTGACAGACGGACGTCGAACTCCACGATGCCGGCGCCGAGACGGACCGCCTCCTCGAACGACGGGATCGTGTTCTCGGGACGGCTCGACGATGCCCCACGATGCGCCACGATCGCTGGGAACGCGTCGGCCGGGAAGGCGTGACCCGTCGCTTCCGTCATTCAGACGAGGCTCGACGGACAGATGGGGTTCACGGGGCACTCCTCGCATCGCGGCTTGCGCGCGACGCAGGTTGCACGACCGTGATCGATCAGGACGTAGGTGAAGTCGAACCAGCGGTCCCTCGGGATCACGCGCATCAGATCCTGCTCGATCTTGTCGGGATCGGACTGCTCGCTGAACCCCAGCCGGTTGGCGAGCCGCTTGACGTGCGTGTCGACCGCGATGCCCTCGACCTTGCCGAACGCGTTCCCCATGACGATGTTCGCGGTCTTGCGGGCGACGCCGCGGAGCGTGATCAGGTCCTCCATCGTGTCGGGCACGCGGCCGTCGTAGACCTCGACGATCCGCCTGCAGGCCTCGCGGATCGAGATCGCCTTCTGGTTGAAGAACCCCGTGGGCTTGATGTCGGCCTTCACCTCGTCCTCGGGGACCTTGAGGTAGTCCTCCGCGGTTCGGTACTTCTCGAACAGCGTGGCGGTGACCTCGTTCACCTTCTCGTCCGTGCACTGGGCCGACAGGATCGTCGCGACGAGCATCTCGAGCGCGTTCGAGAAGCGGAGGGCGACCTTCGCGTCGGGGTAGGCCTCCGACAGGATCCTGATGATCTCGGGGGCCCGCTGCTCGATCGGCGCGTCGCGCCCGAGCCCCGCCGCGGAGCTTCGAGCGGTCATGCCGGACCGTCCGCGAGGCGCAACGGGAGCTCGAACGCGTCGCCTTCGGCGTAGCGAGTCCATTCCTCGTCGCGCAGGACGTGGACCTTCGCTCGCCCCATGACCTCCCAGGCGTGCCCGTCGCCCACCATCGCCGTGTCCTCGTCCAGCCCGATGAACGTCTGACCGGGCCCCACCGAGCCGGCGATGAAGTCGGTCGCCCCCGGGATCCACGTGTCGACGATGTCCCAGTGCGGTCCGAACAGGGTGTCCTTCACGTACCCGATCCCGGGCGCCCAGACCGAGTCGAAATCCTGACCGTCCGAGTCGAAGGTCTTCTCGGTGAGGCATGCCACGCCGGCGCTGCACCCCGCATACGGCAGGCCTTCGCGGAGCGCCGTCTGGAGCGCGGCCCAGAACGGCGTGTCGACGACCACCTGGGCCAGCCGGGCGGGGTTGCCCCCGGAGAAGAAGATGGCCGACGCGTCGTCGAGTCTCGCCCCCACCTCGTCGCGGATCGCGTCGTCCCGGGTCTTCAGCGGCAGGACATCGGCCGCGATCCCGAGCGCGGCGTAGTGCTCGAGACCCTTGTTGGCCCAGCCGTCGTAGGACTCGTCGCCCTCGTGCGCGGCCGCCGTCGGACAGACCAGCACGGGGCCCGAGGGGTTGCGGGAACGGGCGAGCACCCAGCGTTCGACGGGCTCGGACCACGGGTCGAACTCTCCGGACCCCAGGAACGCGAACGAGAGGTCGCTGATGGCTCTACCCTCCTGCATTGAGGTCTTCCCCGGGGAACGCTTCCGTTGCTCGTCCCTCGAGGACTGATGTGAGACGGCGTCCCTGGGGGACGGCCTCGGAGGTCCGACGTCCACAAGGGTGTCGTCCCACGAGGACTGGTCCATCAGCACGACGCCGTGCCTCCGTCCGAACGGCTTCCCCATGACGAAGGGAGGCGATGTGCTCGGAGTCGGCATCGATTGGTCCGAGGAGTTCCATCTCGTCGCGCTGGGCCGCCCCGGCGAGGGCGTCATCGATATCTCGCGCGTGGAGCACAGCCCCACCGCGGTCGACACGTTGGTGGGAAGGATCGCAGGGCTCGAGCCCGACCCAGCCGAGGTCCGGGTGGTGATCGAGACCCGCCACGGCCCGCTCGTCGAGCGTCTCGTCGACGCGGGCTACGTTGTCGTGCCGGTCAACCCCGATCTCGTCGCGAGAAGGCGCGGCCCGGCCAAGAAGAAGGACGATTCCGAGGACGCCCGCATCGCGTGCCTGATCGCGCTCGACCGGCACGAGCGGCTGCGCCCGCTGATCCCGCACGGGCAGATCGCCGGCGAGCTGCGCTCGATCGCTCGCGACGACGAGCGTGCGGCCCGGGACGAGCGCAGGCTCGGCAACCGCCTGCGCCAAGATCTCATCGCGACCTTCCCCGCAGCGCTTCAGATCGGCGGCGATGACCTCGGAGCGCCGACGTTCCTGCGCCTGCTGGAACGTTGGCCGACCGCGAACGCCCTGGCCGGGGCATCGAGGGAGGAGCTGGTGGCGTTCGCCTGCTCGTGCCGCCACGGCTGGCCGGAGCGGTTCGCCGACAAGGTCGCGACCTCGCTCGCAGCGGACCATTTCCGGCCCAAGGAGTACCTCGTGCGGGCCAAGGCCGACACGATCCGCCTGGGGGCGACCCAGCTGCTCGCGATCGCTCGCCAACGCAGGGCTTGGGAGCGACGCATGGGTGAGCTCCTGCTCGGGGCTCCGCGACGAGGACGGGATCACCAGCCGAGGGGAGATGGGCTGGGGAATGGCTTTCCTGACGGCGAGATCTACCTGAGCTTTCCGGGCCTCGGTGACCGCCTCGCCGCCAGGATCGCCGGTGAGATCGGCGATCATCCCGAACAGTTCGACTCGCCGAGCTCGCTGCAATGCTACGCGGGCAAGGCGCCGGTCACGCGCCGCTCGGGCAAGTCCGAGCTCGTCGTGGCGTGCCGGCTCGCGCACAACCGCTTCCTGGGCGCCGCCGTCCAGCAGTGGGCGTTCTGCTCGCTCAAACGCTCGGGCTGGGCCAGGGAGTTCTACGACGCGCAGAGAGCTCGGGGCAAGGGACACCATGCCGCGCTCCGGGCGCTGGGCAATCGCCGGCTCGAGATCCTCTGGCACTGCGTGCGAAGAGGCGTCCCCTACGACGAAACGGTCCACGTCGCCAACCGCAACCGGGCGCTGGGAAGGACGGCCGAAGCCGCCTGAGACGCTGGGGGTTGACAAAGGATGTCTCACGACCGCTCCTCCCCCGGTCGGAACGACTCGATCGACATCTGTTTCCACCAGAGCTCGGGACCGACCGCTTCGAGGATGGCCTCGACCTGGCTCACGTGCGCGTTGATCGCCTGCACCTTGAGCTCGAGGATGTCGGCCGGGAGCTCGTAGTAGACGGCGAGCTCCTCGCGAGGTGTGATCGGCGGCGTGCCCGGGCGGAAGACGTTGAACGGCTCCCAGACCGGGAGGATCTCCGCAGCCCACTCGGGGGTCACGGTCGCGTACAGCACCCTCGAACCCGGCTTGCCCGCCTCGTGCAGCGCCTTGGTGGCCCAGCTCGACACGTCTTTGTGCGCGGCGTGATCGGTCATCCCGTCGGGCCCGAACGTGAGGATCGTGTCGGGCTGGACGTCCGCGACGAGCTCGCGGATGCGCTCGTACCCCTCGTCCGGCAGGCCGGTGTCCATGTCGACGTCCCGCATGTCGAGCCAGACGTGTTCGTCGACGCCCAGGATCTGCAGGCTCCGTTCGAGCTCCTTCGTCCGGACCTCACCCATCGACTCGGGGGGCCACTTCTCCTCGTCCATCGACCCACCCTCGCCTCGCGTCGCCGTTACGCAGACGACCCGCGAACCGTTGCGGACGGCTCGACCCATGATCCCGGCCGTGAGGTAGGCCTCGTCGTCGGGATGCGCCCAGACGCCGAGGATGGAGCCGAGCTCGTCCATCACCCCTCCTCTGCCTTCGACCCTCGATCTCGCTCGCCCGCCGACCGAGCCCTCCGAGGCCCACGAGGGTCTCGGCCTGAGCATCCTAGCGAGGAGGGCCGGATGCAGGAGAACGGCCCGGGACGGGCCGTTCTCCGATCCCGCGCGAGGGAGGGTGCGCGGGAGGCTCTGGCGACCGCGCCTTACGCGCGATCGGACCGCAGCCGCTTGCCGCGGTAGTTGGGGAAGATCACATCCGCGTGCTGCCAGCAGAACGCGCCCTCGTTGTAGACCGAGAGTGTCGTCCGGCACCCGTCGTGGGCACACACACGGCCCTTCTCCAGGGCCCTGGAGGGGGCAGGCAGACGGCCGGGGCGCGATCCCTTGGTCACGTTCCCGATTCGACGCTCGCCGGGACGGGGTTCGGTCCCGCGAAACGCTACGCGGTCGGGTCGGGTTGATGCTCGAGCAAGGATCGGACCCGTTCCAACAGGTCCGCGGGGACCTCCCGACAACCGCACTTCGAGCGGAGGATCTCCTTCAGCTTCCGCTGGAAGTCGGCGTGCCCGCTGCAGGGGTGGCAGCCACCCAGGTGTCGCTCGATCTCGACGTGCAGCGAACCGACGAGCTCACCGTCGAGGTAGAGCTCGATCTGCCTCAGCACGTGCTCACACTCAGTCGGTGACAAGACCCCTCTCCCGTACGGTTTCCCACAACGCCTTCTGCAGCGCTTTCCTTCCCCGGTGCAGCCGAGACATGACCGTCCCGATCGGCACGTCGAGGATCTCGGCGATCTCCTTGTAGCTGAACCCTTCGACGTCGGCGAGCAACACGGCCATCCGGAACCCGTCCGGCAGGTCCTCCAACGCCCGCTGCACGTCCTCGTCGGGGATCTTCTCGAGGACCTCGGACTCCGCCGAGGCCTCGACGTTCGAACCACCGAGCTTGTCGTACAGGTACCAGTCGGCCGTGTCGTCGTCCGGCACCGTGACGGGCTCGCGTTGCTTCTTGCGATAGGAGTTGATGAACGTGTTCGTCAGGATGCGGTAGACCCAGGCTCGAAGGTTGGTGCCCTCCTGGAAACCGGCGAACCCGCGGTAAGCGCGCAGGTAGGTCTCCTGCACCAGATCCTCAGCATCCTGAGGGTTCCTGGTCATCCGCAGGGCGGCCCCGTACAGGTTCGGCAGGAGCGGGAGGACCTCCCGCTCGAACCGCTCACGCAGGGCAGGATCCTCGGGGGGCGCCACCTGGCTACGCGCCACCGCCGAACCTCCTTCCCGGTGTCTCGAACAGCGACCGCACGAACCGTCAGTATCCCGCATCGGCCGAGGGCTCCAACCCCTCGATGTCGTTCGCCGAACATCGATGGGAAGATGGGAGTCCAGTGGCGGACAACGACAACAAGCGCGGACGCTGGCAGGGGTTCGACCTGGGGGGTGGGTCCACCGGCCGACCCCGACGGTTCCGCTCGTCCCCCTGGGCGTGGATCGTCGGGTTCCTGGTCGTCCTCATCGTCTTCAACTACCTCGCCTCGCCGCGGCCGAACACGATCGACTACTCGAACTTCCTGGAGCGGGTCGAGTCCGGCCAGATCGTCGGGACGCTCGAGATCTCCCAGACGTCGGTCTCGGGTCGCTACGAGGACTCGACCGGCGAGGTCGAGTTCAACACGACGATCCCCCCGATCCTGCAGGGGACCTCGACCCTGACGAACGACCTCGACCGGGCGGGCATCAACTACACGGGCGTGACCCCGAACGGGTTCCAGACCTTCCTGATCGTCTGGGTCGTCCCCCTGCTGCTCTTCGGTTTCGTCTGGTTCTTCCTCGTGCGACGGATGAGCGGCGCCCAGGCGGGGGCGGCCCTCAACCTCGGTCGAAACAAGGTGAAGATCTACGACCGCAAGGAGATGAAGACCACGTTCGCCGACGTCGCCGGTGTGGACGAGGCGAAGGAGGAGCTGAAGGAGATCGTCGAGTTCC
>Ga0209859_1000142_pt1 | contig 16220 bp, 14 predicted proteins | sample GWRWS3_50_60_FD_187241 | JGI IMG/M metagenome (GOLD analysis project Ga0209859, IMG submission 187241) | Riverbed sediment microbial communities from areas with vegetation nearby in Columbia River, Washington, USA - GW-RW S3_50_60 (SPAdes)... | ecosystem: Environmental > Aquatic > Freshwater >... | reverse complement strand
AGCCATTTCTAAGCCTGCGACTGATGCATGCCGACGAAACCCATCTCTTGCTGGCGCTGAACGACGACGAACGCAAGAGCCTGCTCGCCTTCGCCGATGCGGTAACCGCAGCCCGCCATCCGGAGCGGTGAGCAGGGGGCTGCCGACACGAATCGAATGTGCGACAAGCGGTTTAGGACTCCGCTCTCGGTTTCCGGCAAACATTTGCGTGGGGGTTCTTAATCGGGTATAGTTTTCTTGACGAGGTCCTTGAATCTTTCCCGGGAACGAGTCGATGAGACACCTGCACAAGGGCAGCCTCTTGCGAACCCTCTCCTGGCTGGCGATCCTCCTCGCTGCGACTGCCTCGGTCGATGTGGTAGAGGACCTGGTCTTCGAGCCTTTTGAGGCAGAGACTGCTGAATCTTCGCTTCCTCAGCAGGATGTCGAAGATCCGGCCGAAAACATGACGGTGCCCAGTGTCGGTGGTCATGTGCCGGGTGCGAAGACAGCCGGTCATGGCTTTGGAATTGTCGGATCTGATGGTCTTGAGGCTCTCCCGTCCGTCCTCCTGTTCTCCCAGTTTGTTGTCGCTCCCTCTAACCGAACGTTACCATCCTTATCAGTACGTTTCCTCCCGCCCCTTCGCATCTGACACGGCGTTCACGTCCCTTCGAGCCGAACCAGTTTTCATCTGCCTTAGATTTCCCGTGAGATTGAAAGGAATTGGCTCATGAACGCCAGAAACCTGTTCCGTGCGACCGTCTGTGTCATCACGCTTGGAGCGGGCCTCAGCTTGGCGGCCTGCGGATGGTTCAAGTCCGACGTAAAGCCGGATCCACCGCCGGCTGACCGGCCAAGAGTGGCTATGCTGCCTTTCGACATGGGCATTGAGATCACGAGCTTGTCTTCCATCCAAAGTGTGAATGGAGCACTGAAGTCTGAAGAGGAACCACAGTTAGTCGAGCAAGCGGTCAAGCAGGTCCGGGAAGACACACGCCGGCTTATGTACGAGCGGCTGGCGAGCAAGCAGTCGTTTGAGCTAATCCCGCCGGAAGAAACGGATCGGGCGTTCGAGGAACTAGGAGTGACGACAACGGAGACGCTCGCGCCGGAGCACCTGAGCCGCCTGCGCACGCGGCTCGGAGCGGACCTTCTGGTCACCGGCATCGTACAGGACTATGGAAAAGTCCGCTGGCAGTGGCTCGCCGCGGGGATGCTGGCGGACATGACCTGGGAAAGCGTCGCTTTAGGTCTCGCCACTTCCTGGAATCCAGCTGTCATCTTCGGTAACGTTGGGTTCGAGCTGCTGACGAGCACGCCAGTCTGGTTCGGCGGAGGCTATCTCTTCGGCGTGGCATTCCGCCCTGTCCGGGTTGAGGCGTCAGCGGTGGACCCCATCGATGGCGACACTGTGTGGCATGACACCGAGATTGCGATCTACTTGTGGGGGCGGCTGAAGGAAGTTCCCGAAGAGGAGCGCAAGAAAAAAGAAGTCCAGCTTGGGCTCAATCTCAAGAAGGCGGTGGAGGATCTCGGCGAATCGTTACTCGACTCTGGACTTACCCTGCCCGCGCTTCGGATACGACGCCTTCCGGTCCAGGATGTGGTCGCATTCTGAGCCTTGCGCGTCTATGTGGTTAGGCGCGCGGATAGAAGGGGAGGGCTCGGACAATCGCGTGGTGGCGCTGCCCTTCAACTTCCACGGTCAGCGCGGTGCCCGGCGCGGTGAAGTCGCGCAGGGGAAAGCCAAAGGCAACGGAGCAGCCCACGGATGGAGAATGGGCTGAGCTGGAAACCCAGCCGACTTCCCGATCACCGCTGAAGAGTTTGGCTCCTTTGGGAGGTAGCACCGCATCCTGGAGCATCAAGCCCACTAAGTGGCGGCGTACACTCCCATACGTGTCCATGCGGGCGACCACTTCCTGGCCAGGGTAACAGCCCTTGGTCAGGCTGAAGGCGATGCCTTCCAGGTTTGCCTCCGGGGGGACGACCTCTTCGGTCAAATCTAAGCCAGCCCTCGGCAGGCCTGCCTCAATGCGGAGCATCTCTCGTGCCTGGGCTCCGAACGGTTTTAAGCCCATCGACGTTCCAACGGCCCACAGCCGCTCCCAGGTTGTGGCAAGCCCACCGGCCGGGAGCAGGATTTCAATATCCGTCTCGCCGGTTTCCTCCGTCCTGATCAGCAGGGCAGGGGTACCGCCGATGTCCAGCGTCACGAATGAGAGTGGCTTCAGGCCGTTAACATCGGTTCCGAAGGCGGTCTGGATGAGTCCTGTAGCCTTCGGTCCGCTGATGAGCACGAGTCCCCAGGTCTCGGCGCAATTTTCCATCTTGGCCTTGGTGCCGTAGAGGAGGAACTTGCGCAAAGCCTGAAACGTCGTCTCGCCGATCTCACCGACATCCTCTATGAACAGGGAATCTGGGAGGGCATAGACTCTGAAGTAGGACAGCATTTTCCCCTTGTGGGTGAGGAAACTGGAATAGAGGCCCTGTCCTGTGGTCAGCGGAAGTATGTCGTTGCTGATCACGCTCTGCAACCACTTCACCCGATCCTCGCCCGTGACATGGATTTTGCCGCGATGCGACAAATCGGTAATGCCCACGCCACTCCGAACGGCGGCGTGCTCGGCTACGGGATCACCATAATGGACTGGTATTTCCCAACCGGTCACTTCAGCGAGCACGGCCCCTTGTTTCAGATGTTGTTCATGCAAACGTGATCGCTTCATCCCAGCTTCACCCCTTACCCCTTACGCCCGACGCGAGAATTTCCTCGACTAAGTCCCGTGTTCGAGAGGAGAACTCGTTACGCGAGACGATTTTTGTGATGCCCAATTCCTTGGCGCGTTTCCAGGTCTCCACTTCCTCATGGTTGGCAAAAGCCAGTACGGGAATAGCCCTCAGACGGTCGTCGCCTTTAATCTGTTCGAGCGCCCGGAAGGCATCCAACGTTTCGTCGTTCATGTTCAGGATGATGGCGGCCGGACGCAGGGCAGTGGCTTTCTCCATGACTTCCTGCTGTGAGCGGGTTCGCTCCAGCCTGTATCCGCGTGGGAGCAGCGCGTCGCGAATTTTGGTGTAGAAGAAAACGTCACTCACGGCGACGAGGACGGTCATCTGGTTCATCTCGTTTGTCTGGTCTCTTTGGTTTGTCTGGTTAGTCTTGATCGCCATGGTTTTCTAGCTCGCGCAGCATCTCTGAGTCATGCTGCTGCCCTCTTCTACCAAAGAAATAAGACAAACCAGAAAAACCAAACAACCAGCTCAGTTGAGCATGCTGATAAGCCGCCCTAGGGCGCGCTTCGCCAGTGCGTAATTCGGGTTGAGTGCGAGCGCTTTCTTGTAACACTCGATGGCCTGGCTCCACTCTCCTTTTCGTTCATAGACCCGACCAAGGTTCAGGTGGGGAAACGCCGGACTTTCGTAGCGACTCGCCTTCATGGCTCGCTCGAACCAGGGAATTGCCTCGTCGAACTGACCTTTCTCGATCAGGTAGGCGCCAATGTCGTTGTAGGGGTTCCCGAAGTCGGGATCCACCTCTATGGCATGGTGGCATTCCTCGATCGCTTCATCCAGCCTGCCCATGAAACTATAGGTCCAGCCCAGGAAGGTATAGGCCTCCGCGGTCGGATGACTCCCAATGGAGCGCTTATACAAATTGACCGCCTCTTCCAGCTCGCCTTTCATTTGGTGTTCATAGGCCTTCTGAAAATAGTCCCAGGCCTCTTTCTTCTCTTCTTCGCTGCCCTCCCCCTGAATTAAAAAGTCTTGAAGATCCATGTGAAGTGTTGATGGCTTATGGCTGATGGCTAATGGCTAATGGCCAAAGGCGAGAGGCTCTCAGGCACTTCGTCGTACTGACCATACGCTATACGCTATCAGCCATATGCTCTTGTTATTCGTGTTTCAACTTCTTCTTAATCAACTCCGCTCCATATCGGCCTGACAGCAGCATGGATCCGAACGCAGGTCCCATACGGGGAGTGCCGTGAACTGCTGCCACGGCCAGACCCACCACGAAGCAGTTGGGATAGACCTCACCGGTGTGCTCCATGACCTGTTCCTCTGATCGGGAGACCCACATGGCGCCGTTGCCTGGGACCGATTTGTACAAGTTCCTGCGGTGCAACAGGTTCACCACAACCGCGTCGTGGCCTGTGGCGTCCACGACCACCCGGCTCTCCAGCGCGATCGGATCCACGTGAACTACATCATGTCCCGCTGCCTCGGCCGTGGTGTTGTTGACGACGACCCCCTCCAGCATACCGTCTTTTCTCAAGATGAGGTCCACCACGCGGGTCAAGTTCATGATCTTGGCGCCGGCCTTGTAAGCGCCGGCGATCAGGGCTCCAGTCGCGTGGGGCGGGTCCACAATATACATGCCTTCGCAATCTTTGACCTGCTTGCAAGGGACACCCAGCTCCTCCAGGATGTCGTTTGCCGGCGCGCAGATCGTGGCTTTGTTCATCAAATAGCCGCCGGACCAGAACCCGCCTCCCAGCGCAAGGGCCTGTTCCACCACCAGGGTGCGAAAGCCCATGGCAGCAAGGTCCTGAGCGCAGATCAGTCCGGAAGGGCCGGCTCCTACAATGATGACATCACTCTCGATGAGCTGATCAAATTCCTTGTAGTATTCCCGCGCAATCTGTCGGGTGATGTCCCGTTCTCTTAATGGCGCCGGCTTTGGCCTAGACATGGTGAAACCTCGTTTAACGTTGATCTAACGGTAAATTTCCGCTCCTCCTTTCAGGAACTCTTCAGCCTTTTCCTTCATCCCAATCTGGAGAGCCTGTTGTTCATCAAGCTGCTTCTGCGCGGCATAGTCACGGACATCCTGCGTGATCTTCATCGAGCAGAAATGGGGCCCGCACATCGAGCAGAAATGCGCGACCTTGGCCGCGTTGTCCGGCAGCGTCGCGTCGTGGTAGGCGCGGGCCGTGTCAGGGTCCAGAGAGAGATTGAACTGATCTTCCCACCGGAACTCAAACCGAGCTTTCGACAGAGCATTGTCCCGTACCTGTGCACCGGGATGCCCTTTCGCCAAATCGGCTGCGTGGGCCGCGATCTTGTAGGTGATCACTCCGGCCTTGACGTCTTCCCTATTTGGGAGGCCGAGATGCTCCTTGGGTGTCACATAGCAGAGCATCGCGCATCCGTACCAGCCGATCATGGCGGCGCCGATGCCGGAGGTGATGTGGTCGTACCCCGGGGCGATGTCGGTCGTCAGCGGACCCAGCGTGTAAAACGGCGACTCGTGACACTCGTTGAGCTGTTTTTCCATGTTCACCTGGATCAGATGCATCGGGACATGACCTGGCCCTTCGATCATGACTTGGACGTCGTGTTTCCAGGCCAGCCGGGTCAGCTCGCCCAACGTCTCCAGTTCAGCGAACTGGGCTTCGTCGTTCGCGTCCGCGATCGAGCCGGGCCGAAGACCGTCACCCAAGCTGAACGACACGTCGTAGGCCTTCATGATCTCGCAGATCTCTTCGAAGTGCTGGTAGGCGAAATTCTCCTGGTGGTGCGCCAGACACCATTTCGCGTGGATCGCACCGCCGCGGGACACGATGCCGGTCATCCGCTTGGCGGTCAGCGGCACGTACCGGAGCCGGACACCGGCGTGGATCGTGAAATAATCCACCCCCTGCTCGGCCTGTTCAATCAGCGTATCCCGATAGAGCTCCCAGGTGAGTTCCTCAGCCTTGCCGCTCACCTTCTCGAGGGCTTGGTAGATCGGGACGGTACCGATCGGGACCGGAGAGTTCCGGATGATCCATTCGCGGGTCTCATGGATATGCTTGCCGGTGGAAAGGTCCATGACGGTGTCCGCTCCCCACCGGATCGCCCAGACCATCTTCTCGACCTCTTCTTCGATCGAGGAGGCCACGGCGGAGTTCCCGATATTGGCGTTGATTTTCACCAGGAAGTTTCGGCCGATGATCATCGGCTCACTCTCCGGGTGGTTGATGTTCAGCGGGATAATCGCGCGACCTCGCGCCACCTCGTCCCGGACGAACTCGGGCGTAATCCGAGCGGGAATGCGGGCGCCCCAGGCCTGACCTGGGTGCTGGACCAATAGCTGGCTGTCACCGCTTGGTTGTCCCCCACCATTGCCATTGGATGAGGCGAGTTCGCGCGCCGACTCGCAGGCTTGGTTCTCCCGGATGGCAATGTACTCCATCTCTGGGGTGATGATTCCCTTGCGGGCGTAATGCAGCTGCGTGACGTTCTTCCCTGGTTTCGCCCGGAGCGGCTTGCGGATGTGTGTGAAGCGCAGTCCGGCCAGTTTGGGGTCAACGGCCCGCGAGTGCCCATACTCTGACGAGACGCGGGGTAATTCCTCCACGTCGTTTTGACCCAGAATCCAGTTTCGGCGCTTGGGCACCAACCCGGCACGGACATCGATCATCTCGCTGGGATCAGTGTAAGGACCGGAGGTGTCATACACGGTGACGGAGGGGTTGGGGCAGGACGCGTCCCCGTTCATTATCTTCGTGGGGGTCAGGCTGATCTCCCGCATGGGCACGCGGACCCCAGGGATCGTGCCTTCCACGTACACTTTCCGTGAGGCTGGGAACGGTTGGGTCATGGCCGTGGAGTCAGTGGGGCCCTGCCCCGTACCCTTGCCGGACCCTGTCCGGGTGGAATCTGGGCTGCTCATAGGACGTCCTTTCTGCCAAATAAAAAAGCCGCACCAGGTAAGGGTACGGCCGGAGGCATCTTCGCTGACAACCCCTGTTCCCGCTTCCCTACGCTGGCATTATCCAGGTCAGGTTCTAAGGGTTGTCCGAACTGTCGGACTCTCAGCCATACAGGCTCCCCTAGCTGTGTGCGCTGATCCTACACCTAGGTTTTCGAGGTTGTCAACCGGCATCAGGGCGTAAGGTGTCCGGCTGATCGCCGAGAAAAGCTGCTCGCAGGTTTGCGCCGGACGTAGAGTCTGGCCAAGGGGGCGTTGATTGTGCGCGTGGGTCTAGCGTAAAATAAACACCCACAACTATTGGTGCATTCCGGTACTGCTCGACTTCCTACCATTAGAGGGGCGAGAGGTGAGGACCGTAGGCTCCGTGCAACTTCAGCTCACTGACTATCGAGCGCTCGCTCGCGAGGAGCTGTCTGTGCGCACGGCGATGGCGAAACAGGCCTTGGGTCACCAGGTCCTGGTGTTGGGTCACAATTATCAACGAGATGAAGTCATCGAACATGCAGATTTCCGTGGTGATTCGCTCTTGCTCGCCAAGCTGGCGGCGGAGCGATCGGAGCGCCCCTACGTCGTGTTCTGCGGTGTCCACTTCATGGCGGAGACCGCCGATATCCTCAGCCGTTCCAATCAAGTCGTTATTCTTCCGGACATGGCAGCCGGTTGCTCGATGGCCGATATGGCTGCCATCGAGCAGGTGGACCAGTGTTGGGAATCATTGGCACGGCTGATCCCGGTGGACGAGACCGTGACGCCGGCTGTCTATGTCAATTCGGCGGCGGTCCTCAAGGCCTTCTGCGGCGAACATGGCGGCATCACCTGCACATCGTCGAATGCACGGGCGGTCATGGAGTGGGCCTGGGGGCGGCGCGAGAAAATCCTGTTTTTCCCTGACGAGCATCTGGGTCGGAACACGGCGAACAAGATGGGAGTGCCGCGTGGGCAGATGATTGTCTGGGATCCGTTCCTGCCGAATGGCGGGAATCCGGTCGAAGCGATCCGAACGGCGCGGCTCATTTTGTGGAAAGGTCATTGCAGCGTGCACCAGATGTTTCAGCCGGCGCATGTGGACTATTTCAGGAGGCAACATCCTCACATCAATGTGATCGTGCATCCGGAGTGCCACGAGGATGTTGTCAACAAGGCCGACCTCGTCGGTTCGACCGAGTTCATCATCAGGACGGTGAGTGCGGCTCCGGCCGGCACCGTCTGGGCTGTAGGGACGGAGCTCAACTTGGTCAACCGTCTCAAGCGGGAGCAGCCTGACAAGCGAGTATTTTTCCTTTCTTCCACTGTCTGCCAATGTGCCACGATGTTCCGCATTGATGCCCCCCACCTCTGTTGGGCGATGGAAAACTTGGCCGAAGGACACGTCGTGAACCACATCGTCGTGCCCGATGATGAAAAGGTCTGGGCCAAGATTGCCCTGGATCGCATGATGGCAGTGAGTTGAGCGTTCCTTGGTTCTGCAAAGGGGGCGGGATGACTCCCGTGCTCGCGCAGCCCGCACGATCAGAATGTGCCGGGTATCTGTTGCTCCCAATGTGCAACGGGTGATGACGCGCGCAGTCGGGGCCACCCCGCCCCCTTCATGCAGGCCATCAATGCTTCAGTGAGCAAGAACAATGGATTATAAGGCCACACTGAATCTGCCGCGCACCGACTTTCCGATGAAGGCCAACCTGCCGCAGCGGGAGCCGGAACTGCTCGCCTGGTGGGAGCAGGAGCGTCTCTATGAGCGCATCCAGGAAGCCGGACGCGACCGCCCGCTCTATGTGCTGCACGACGGCCCCCCCTATGCCAATGGCCGGATTCACATCGGCCACGCGCTGAACAAGATCCTAAAAGACATCATCGTCAAGTCCAAGACCATGGCCGGCAAGCACGTGCCTTATGTCCCCGGCTGGGACTGCCACGGGCTGCCGATCGAGCATCAAGTCTTAAAAGAGCTGGGTGATAAGAAAAAGGGACTGGATACGCTCGAGGTACGCAAGCTCTGTCGCGAGTATGCCGAGAAGTATTTTCGAATTCAACGGGATGAGTTCAAGCGCCTCGGCGTGCTAGGGGATTGGGAACATCCCTATCTCACCATGGACCCATCGTATGAAGCGACGATCTTGCGTGAGTTCGGGAAGTTCGTGGCAAAGGGTGGCGTCTACAAGGGCTTGAAGCCGGTGCTCTGGTGCACCGTGGATCAGACGGCGCTGGCTGAGGCTGAAGTTGAATACGAGGACCATACTTCGCCATCCATCTATGTCAGGTTTCCGCTCAAAGATTCCTCGCCAACTGGGCTCGGCTTTGCTCTTCAAAAGGGCTCCCAAGTATCAGTAGTGATTTGGACCACTACGCCTTGGACTCTCCCGGCAAACCAAGCCATTTGCCTGCATCCTGATTGTGATTACGCGTTCGTGGAGGCAGGAGGAGAGATTTTGATAATTGCTGAGAAGTTGGTTGACTCGGTTGCTAAGGCATGTGGCTTCACACCGAGGAATGAAGACATCAAGAAAGGACGTGAAATCTTTGACCATGGCTGGCTCTGCCGCCGACCCTTGTCCGACGGATTCTCTCCGATCCTGCTTGGCGAGTTTGTGACCTTGGATCAGGGAACAGGCTGTGTGCACATCGCCCCGGGTCACGGCCAGGAAGACTATGATCTCGCGCTTGAATATAACGCCTCTCGACCCCTAAACGCGTTAAAAGTTCTTGCGCCAGTTGATGACGCCGGCCGCTTTACTGAACCGGTCAAGGAGTTCGAAGGGCTGCATGTGTTCAAGGCTAACCCGAAGATCATTCAACGACTGAAAGAAAATCGACTGCTTGTCAATCAGAAGGATCTCAGCATCACTCACTCCTATCCCCATTGTTGGCGCTGTAAGAATCCAGTGATTTTCAGAGCCACCGAACAGTGGTTTATCTCGATGGACGAGAAAGGGTTGCGCAGGCAGGCGCTCGAGGCAATCGATCGTGTGACATGGATCCCCTCCAGAGGTCGTGACCGGATCTATGGGATGATTGAGAACCGCCCGGACTGGTGTGTGTCCCGTCAGCGCGCCTGGGGTGTTCCGATCCCAGGCTTTACCTGCGTGGCCTGCAAGATCGTGCTTGCTGATCCCAAGGTCATCGAGCATATTGCCGCGTTGGTCGAACGGCACGGCGTGGATGTCTGGTTCCAGAAGTCCGCCGTGGAGTTGATCCCGAATGGCACGGTCTGCCCCACGTGCGGGGGCCGGTCGTTCGAGAAGGAGCGGGACATCCTGGATGTCTGGTTTGAGTCCGGCGTCAGCTATGCAGCGGTTCTGAAGCCGCGTGGTTGGGAAGCAGACCTGTATTTGGAAGGTTCGGACCAACACCGAGGCTGGTTCCACAGTGCGCTCCTGGCTTCCGTCACCACGGATGAAAAGGCTCCATACAAGGCGGTGCTCACGCACGGCTTTGTGGTGGATGGGGCTGGCAAGAAGATGTCCAAGTCAGCCGGCAATGTGGTGGCACCCCAGGATGTGATCAAGCAATTAGGAGCCGAAATCTTGCGGTGGTGGGTGGCCGCACAGGATTACCAAGAGGACCTCCGAATCTCTCAAGACATTTTAAAACAGCTTGTAGAGCAGTACCGAAAAATCCGCAACACCTGCCGTTTCCTGTTGAGCAATCTCTATGATTTTGATCCGGCTTCCCATCGTGTGCCCTTTGAACGCTTGTCGGAGCTAGACCGCTGGGCTCTCATGCGGCTGCATCACGTTATGACTAAGATCCGTCGTGCCTATGAAGCGTTCGACTTTCGCCAGATTGTGCACGAGATGGACTACTTCTGTGCGGTGGACATGAGCGCGATTTATCTGGATATCCTGAAAGATCGCCTATACACGTTTCATAGGGATGCTCCATTGCGCCGAAGCTCGCAAACCGTGCTGTTCGAGGTGCTCGTCGCGCTCACGAAACTCATGGCGCCGATTCTGAGCTTTACGGCTGAGGAAATCTGGAAGATGTTGCCGGAAAGCGTGAGGAAGAGTCCGGAGACGCCTAGCGTGCAGTTGGCTTCGTTCCCTGAGCCGGATTCAAGGTGGGAGGATGCACAGCTCGCTCAACGGTGGGAGCGGCTGCTGAGAGTCAGGGATAGTGTCCAGGGCTACTTAGAGCCGAAGCGAAGAGAGAAACTTATTGGCTCATCACTTGAGGCTGGTGTTATGGTGCATGCTGCTCCTGATCTACATGCCTTCCTCAAAGAGTATGAACAGGAACTGCCAAGTATCTTTATCGTTTCCCAAGTTAAGCTCAAGGAAGATCACGATCTTTCGTCGGATCTGGTTATGAAGTTCTTTCCAGCAGATGGCAAGAAGTGTGAACGGTGCTGGAACTATCGGTCTGCGGTCGGAACGTTTCCGGAGCATCCAACCTTGTGCGACCGATGCATCGAGGCGATCCGGTAATGAGGGGAACGACGCGTTATGTGATTTTGGCTGTGGTGAGCGTCGTGACGATCTTCCTGGACCAAGTCAGCAAGGTTCAGATCATGCAGACGATGCGCCTCCACGAATCCATTCCGATCATCCCCAATTTCTTCAGCATCACCTACATTAGAAATCCTGGGGCGGCTTTCGGAATCCTCGCCTCCAGCAGTAATGGATTTAGACTGCTGTTCTTCGGGTTCGCCTCGCTGCTCGCGCTGGTGCTCCTTGGAGCCATTTTTTTCCGCTTGCGGCACGATGACTGGGTGGGGCAACTCAGCATCGCGGCGATTTTCGGGGGGGCGCTCGGCAACCTGCTAGATCGAGTGCGCTTCGGGGAAGTGATTGACTTCCTGGATTTCTACGTCGATGCCTACCACTGGCCTGCTTTCAATGTGGCGGATGCCGCGATCAGCGTCGGTGTCTGCTTCCTGATCGCGCACTTCGCGCTCGAGAAGAAACAAGAGGCAGGTCCGGTCACCAGCTAGCAGCTCTCTTACATCTCAGCGAACCACGAACAAGACGATCACCCCGAGGAGCAACCGATAATAGGCGAAGACCCGTAGGGTATGCCGTTGGACGAATGTCAAGAATGCGGCGATGACGGCCCAGGCAACCACGAAGGATACCAAGAGCCCCAGGGCCAGCCACGCGTAATCCGCATTCGTCAACAGGGCTTCGGCTTTCAGGATTTGGTAGGTCGTGGCTGCAATCATGGTGGGGAGAGCGAGAAAGAACGAGTATTCCGTCGCCGTCTTCCGATCCAAGCCGGCCAGCAGCCCACCCACGATCGTTGATCCGGACCGCGAGACGCCCGGAATGAGTGAGACACATTGTGCGAGCCCGATCACGAGCGCGGTCATCACGTCAACCTGATCCAGCCGTGTGATGCGGACTCGATCTCGCATGGCCTCCACGCCGAGAATAATCAATCCACCGATGATCAGTGAGGCCGCGACGGTGTGGGGATTAAAGAGGTAGGTTTCGATCCAACCGTGCGCAATGAAGCCAATGATGGCGGCCGGCACAAACGCGACGCCCAGTCCAATGAGAAACCATAGATTTCGTTGCTTGTCAGCCGAGCGGCGGAGGATCGAGATCCATCTTTCTCCGACGGGTCCTTTTTCCTCATGGCGGCTCGTCCGGATCAACTCTCGCAAGGCGGCCTGCTCTCGGATTGCCTGTGATACCAGGGAAAGCAGTTTGGTCCGCTCGTATGCGACAATCGCCAGGATGGAGCCAAGCTGGATGGAGATCTCAATGCTGGCTGCCACGGCTCCTGTAAAGCCGAGCACATGACCAACCAGAATCAGGTGTCCGGTGGAGGACACCGGCAGGAACTCGGTCAGGCCCTCCACCACACCGAGCAAGACCGCGAGTTCAGGCCCCCATTCCTTCATGAGCGGTTCGTGTTACCAAAAAGTAGGCGGGATGATCACAGACTCCGGCTGTCCAGTCAAGCGAGACCGATGTTCTGATCTGGTCGTCCTGTCGAAGGGTCAAATCTATTGACAAAGCGGCACCAATGGACTACACATCATCGACGCGTGCCAGCGAGCTCATTCATGCGCCGACGCTATCCCATAAATAGCAATTCGTGAGATGATACAGATCGGAGAGGGGGAGGATTGCATGAGGCGGTATGTGCTGATGGGAGTTGTTTTGATCACTGCGATGGCCGCTGGCGGGTGTGTCAGCAAGGGAAAATACACTGAGGCTCTCGCAGATGCTGAAGCGGCCAAGACCGATCTGGAAACGACGCGCGCCCGCAAGAATGCGCTGGAGCAACAGGTGAAGACACTGAAGGATTTGAATTTGAAGCTGGCCAGCGAGGCACAAGCAGCCAAGGATGAGCTCCAGCGCATTGAGCATGGTCGTGACAAAGAGCGGTCGAGTATCGAGGGTCGGACCAAGGAGCTGGAGCAGAAGATCAAAGACCTGACTGCCCAGCACCGATCCTTGCGGAATGACTATGAGGATGTCAAACGGCACAATGACACGCTCAAGTCTCTGGTCAGTCGGTACCAAAAGGAACTGAAAGACCAGCGCGCGGTGGCACCGCCCAGCCCGCCGACCTCGTCACGCCCGTCTGTCGGTAGCCCGTCGCCCGCCCCTGGTGGAGGGGCTCCGCCGGCCAGTGTGGCCGGGGCTCAGGCGAAGCTTCCGTCCGACAGGGGCTCTGGCGCGGCGCCGCTGCCTGCACCGACTCCTCCGACGCCCGGCCTCGCTCCGCTGAATGTGAATACGGCATCGGCGAACGATATAGCGCTGTTTCTTGGACTCACGAAAGAGGCGGCGGATCGGGTTGTGGCCAATCGCCCCTACAAGATCAAGGGAGAGTTGGTCGCCAAGAATGCCTTGCCCAAAGAGACCTTCGATATGATCAAGGACAAGATTACTGTCGCCCCCTGACCGAGCCCACCCTGCCTGCTGACAGCGACTAAGCGGGATGTAACCTTTTGCGCCTTCGGCGCGTCTATCCTCTGTAAGATGCCAAGCCGGCTAGCCCACTGACATTTTCATGGCAACGGCAGGCCATTCGCCGGAAAGCGAATGGCCTTTTGTCTTAAGATGGATCGTGGTGATAATCCGGCAGGCTCCTGGTAGAATGGGCTTGCACATCAGGAGAGGGATCCCCTGACGATCACGGAGTTCCATGCGTAAGGCGAGCTGGATCGCAAGCGTCTTAGTGGTGGCGCTGGCCATTGGGGGCTATGTGTTTTTCAGTGGCGAACGGAAAGTCCCCGTCCGGTACAAAATCGTGCCTGTCGAACGGGGACCAGTGGTCTCGGTGGTCAATGCGACCGGGACGATTAATCCGGTCGTCTCGGTTCAGGTCGGAACCCAGGTGTCGGGGATGATTCTAAGCCTTCACGCCGATTTCAACTCGATCGTGAAAGCCGGCGACGTGGTGGCTCGGATCGATCCTGCCCCGTTTCAAGCTCGACGGGATCAAGCAGCGGCCAATCTTCAAATGGCCAAGGCCAACGTCGCAAGGGCCCGCACCGATCTCGCTCAGAGAACACGCGAACTGGACCGCGTCCAGTCGCTCATCAAGCAGCAGTTCGTCTCACAAAATGATGTCGATGTTGCGATCACGGCCAATCAAGGGGCAGTGGCGCAACTGGAGGTGGCAGAGTCACAGGTCAAGCAGGCTGAGGCGACCCTCAACGCGGCTGAATTGGATTTGAAATACACCGTCATTAAGTCGCCCGTCAACGGCATCATTATCGCCCGGAACGTGGAGGTCGGCCAGACTGTCGCCTCCAGTTTCGCGACCCCCAATCTGTTTCTCATCGCGCTCGACCTGACGAAGATGCAGGTGGATACAAACGTCAGCGAGTCCGACATCGGGGGTATTGCAGAAGGCAAGGAGGCCAATTTTACCGTTGACGCCTATCCGGGACAACAGTTTCAGGGTCGGATTCGGCAGGTTCGCAACGTCCCCATCAGTGTGCAGAACGTGGTGACTTATAACGTTGTGATCGGCGTGGACAACCGCGATTTGCGGCTCAAGCCCGGGATGACGGCCAATGTGTCGGTCATCGTGGCTCGCAAGGATGACGTGCTGAAGGTGCCGAACGCGGCGCTCCGGTTCACCCCGCCGAGAGCAGAGCGCACGGCCGATGGATCGCCGGGAACCAGTGTGGCCCAGACCGATCCCGGCTCGAAAAGTGCTCGCTCAGTCCTCACCGGTGGGAATCAGGCTGGGCTGTCGAAAACGCTGTGGAAATTGGGTCCTTCAGGAGACCCGGAGGCCATGCCTATCCAGGCTGGGATCTCGGACGGAAGCGCGACCGAGCTCGTGGGCGGCGAGTTGCAAGAGGGTGACGCGGTGATCGTCGGGATTGAGTCACTTAAAGCCGAGCGGAGTCCTCAGGCATTGCCGCCCGGGTTTGGATCGGGGCAGAGGCGCTCGAGCCAACGCGACCGCGGCCTGTGAAATAACCAAAACGCAAATGGCTAATGGTTGATGGCCAATGATTCGGAAATGGAAGCCCCCACTCTTGACTAACTATTAACCATCAGCCATTAACCATTCTTCTCCCTTCGTGGTGCTGTGGGAACATTGATCGTCTGCAAAGACCTCTCGAAGATTTATCGGCTCGGCGACGTGGAAGTACCGGCGCTCCGCGGCGTCAACCTGGAGATCCAACGCGGAGAGTTTGTCGCGGTCATGGGCGCCTCCGGGTCAGGAAAATCCACACTCATGAATATTCTGGGCTGCCTGGACACTCCCACGACCGGCAGTTACTGGCTGGATGGGGCGGACGTAGCGCGCGCAGGGCAGGACGAGCTGGCCGAGATCCGGAACCGACGGATCGGATTTGTCTTCCAGAACTTCAACTTAATCCCCAGAACCAGCGCATTGGAAAATGCCCAACTCCCGCTCTTCTACCGGGGAATGCCGCTCCGCGAACAGCGGGCAGGGGCAGCAGCGGCCCTCGCCCGCGTGGGGTTATCGGGGCGAGGGGATCATTATCCTGCCCAGTTGTCCGGTGGCCAACAGCAGCGAGTGGCCATCGCGCGGGCGCTGGTGTCTTCCCCGTCGATCCTACTGGCCGACGAGCCGACCGGTAATCTGGATACGGAATCCAGCCAGGACATTATGGAGGTGTTGCAGCGACTGAACCAGGAAGATGGGATCACCATCATCCTGGTGACTCACGAAACCGATATCGCCGCCTATGCCTCGCGTGAAATCCTAATGAAGGATGGGCAGATTGTGCGCGACCGGGCCAGGGCCTCAGCTCATTCCGGAAGGGCCTCCGCGGGCTTAGTGAAACCGTGAATGCGTTCATTCTCTTGACCGTCTTGACCGCCTTCCGCATTCTGGGTCGCAACCGACTGCGGGCCGGTCTCACCATGCTGGGGATTATCATCGGAGTTGGAGCAGTCATCGCATTGGTCAGCATCGGGCATGGAGCCAGGGCCGCGGTCAGTGCGCAGGTGGCGAGCATGGGCACCAATGTGATCATTGTCCTGCCAGGGGCGACCACGGTTGGAGGCGTACGGGGTGGGCAGGGTGGGGCGGTGACACTGACCGTGTCGGATGGGCTCGATCTCAAAAAGAAGATTCCGTTGCTGAGCGAGAC
>Ga0209859_1000141_pt1 | contig 16246 bp, 10 predicted proteins | sample GWRWS3_50_60_FD_187241 | JGI IMG/M metagenome (GOLD analysis project Ga0209859, IMG submission 187241) | Riverbed sediment microbial communities from areas with vegetation nearby in Columbia River, Washington, USA - GW-RW S3_50_60 (SPAdes)... | ecosystem: Environmental > Aquatic > Freshwater >... | reverse complement strand
ATAGGAGCGCTGGTCACAGGTGAACACCGAGAGCTGGAAGTCGGGGTCCGGCTCGACGACCCAGCCCCACTCGAACATGTCGTACTCACCCTGGCCGATGACGGCGGTCAGCTTGTCTTCCGACATGATCGACACGGTAGCCTTCATGCCGATCTGCGACAGCCAGTCCGCGATGTAGGCGACGTTGTCCTTGGAAAACTCGGACTCCTCGCGGCCGAAGAGCCGAAACTCCAACTTCTTGCCGTCTGGGCCGACCCGGATGCCGTCGGCGCTCTTCTTGTAACCGGCGTCCTCGAGCATCTGGTTCGCCTTGGCGAGGTCGAAGGTGCGCGCGGCGTCGCCCGGCGTCCAGTGCCAGTTGGGGTACAGCGGCGGGATCACGCCGGTCGCGGCGGTGCCATGGTTGCGAAGGACCTTGTCCACGAGAGTCTTGCGGTCGATCGCAGTGTCGATCGCCAGCCGGACCCGCTTGTCCTTGAGCGCTGGGTGTCCGTTGCCGATCGGCTTGTTCTCCACAGTCTGCGCGCCGAGGTTGTACGCGAGTTCGTTGAAGCCAGGGTACTTGGAGTCGCTGGTCGTGATGCCCGGGACGTTGCGTAGTGACTCCCAGACGGCGGCCGACACGTCCTGGATCATGTCGACACTGCCATTGCGCAGGGCCTGGCCGAGGCCCTCGTCGTCGGCGTAGACGCGGATCACCAGCTCGTCGATCTTCGGTGCGCCGCCCCAGTACCCCTTGTTGGCTTCGAACCGGTAGAACTGGTTGGCCTTCGCCTCGACGAGCTTGAACGGGCCGCTGCCGACCGGGTTGGTGTCGTTGGTGAAGGTAGAGACCTCCTTGGCGTCGATGTCCTTCCAGGTGTGCTCCGGCAGGATCGGCACGAGCAGGCGGAGCATGCTCGGGCTCGGTGCGCTCGTCTCGATGACCACCGTGTAGTCATCGGTCGCGCTGACCTTCGTGATCAGCGAGACGTAGTTGCCGTACTGGCCGTTCTCCGTCTCGCCGTCGATCGATCGCTGGAACGAGTAGGCGACGTCCTTCGCGGTGAGGTCCTTTCCGTCGGACCATTTCACACCCTTGCGGATGTGGTACGTCCAGGTCTTGCCGTCGGTGGAGGTCTCCCAGCGCTCAGCGAGACCTGGGACAGGCGAAAAGTCCTTGTCGCTCGAGTTGATCAGGTAGTCGTACATGAGCTGGTACGCCTCGTAGGCGGATGCGACGACACCCACGTACGGGTTGAGCGAGTCGATGTCCTGCTTGATGCCGAGGACGAAGGTGACCTTCGTCGGCGCGGACGGCGTGGCGTCTTCCGCCGCGGCCGGGGCGGGGATGGCCAGGGCAGTGAGCGCGGCGACAAGGAGGGCCGCGGCTGCGGCCAACCGGCGCCGGAGGCTCGGGACTCGACTCTCCCGCCGGCTGGCTGACTGATCAGTCAGTCCAGCTCCGTCGGTGACTGGCGTGCGGCTCATCGATTCCTCCGAGGGGAGAAGGCACCTGCTGACATGGCACACGCCCGACCGACTGATCTGTCAGTCAGTTCACGGCGTGGTGACGTTTCTACTACATACCGGAGGTCACCGGAAGTAACCGCGACCAGTTTCTGTCAAGCCGTGACCCGAAGACCTGCGCTCTCGTGATCCGGCTCGGGCATCTGGGCGAGTGCATTACAGGCAGCCGTCACCGTCTCGGCGATCTCCGCCTCCCCGTGTGCAGCGGACACGAACCATCGGCCGAGGGGGTATCGGTGGCTGTAGACGCCGTTGGCCTCGAGGGCGTCACAGAACGCTCGGTAACGCACAGTGTCCTGTAACGCCGAGACGCTGGCAACGTCGCGGGGCTCCTCGACGGGCCTGGCGGAGAAGAACGGCTGCAGCATCGACCCGACCCGGCGCACGTGGGCCGGCTCACCCGCCGCGGCGAATGCGGACTCCAACCCGGACGCGAGCGCGGCCGAGGCGGACTCCAGGTCGTCGTAGAGCGACGTCTGTTCGGCCAGCCGGCCCAGGACCGCGGCGGCCGCGGCGAGAGTGATCGGGGAGCCGGTGTAGGTTCCGCCGTGCACCACCCGGTTCTCCGCCTCCAGCCTCATCACCTCGGCGGAGCCGCCGAACGCGGCGAGCGCGGTGCCGCCGCCGAGCACCTTGCCCAGCGTGGTCACGTCTGGCGTGACGCCGTAACGCGCGGACGCGCCGCCCACGCCGAGCCGGAGCCCGGTCATCACCTCGTCGAAGATCACCAGGCCACCGGCGGCGCGTACCACGTCGCAGAGCGTGTCCAGATAGCCGGGGGCGGGCTCGACCAATCCGCCCGAGCCCGGGACCACCTCGCAGATCACGCCGGCCAGCCGGTCGCCCGCGTCCGCCACCGCCTCGCGGAGGGCGACCTCGTCGTTCCACGGGACCACCCACACCGATGCCATTGCCGCGTCGGGGACGCCGGGGGAGTCGGGTCGGGCTGGCCGCGAAGCACTGTCGGGGCCCCAGCCGGTGCAGAGGTGGTCCGCCCAGCCGTGGTAGTGCCCCTCGAACTTGATGATCAGGTCGCGGCCGGTGTTTGCGCGGACCAGACGCACCGCCGCCTGGGTCGCCTCGGTGCCGGAGTTGGCGAAGCGCACCTGCTCCACCCCTGGGACCATCGCGGCTAGGCGCTCGCCGACTACGCCGTACAGGCGGTGTGGAAAGGCGACGTGCAGGCCGAGTTCGCCGATCGTGCGGCCGATCGCGTCCAGCACGAACGCCGGCGCGTGCCCGAAGAGATTTACCCCGTACCCGCCGCAGTAGTCGATGTAGCTCCGCCCATCCGCGTCCACGATCCGGGCCCCGGCCGCGCGATCGATCACGAGCGGGTTGCCCGCGCGCAGCCGGGCGTAGCTGGTCTCACCGCCGGCCACCGTTTGGGCGATCTCGGCGAAGAGCCGTGCTGAGGCGGACATTTCAGCTCCTTATGGGGTGGATCAGGCGAGGTGGCGGTGGATCAGGCGAGGTGGCGGGGGATCGTACGGGTCCATTCGCGCTTGGCGAGCACGGTCTCGGCGCGTTCGGGATGGATCTCGACCGCCTCGACGCCGACGGTCACCTCGAAGGTTGCCGCGTCCGCGGTGAACTCGACCGTCGTCGCCGTCCGCACGGTCGCCTCGGGCCAGGTGAGCGTGAATGAGGCGGACGCCGCCACCGCTTGATTCCAGGTCCGCCGGTCCACCGTGACAATGCCGTCGTAGTGGTCGGTGCAGGAGCCCTCGCCCGCGATGCCGTAGGTGGAGCCGTGGTCGACCACGCACGTCGTCGTGCGGGCCAGCACATCGTCGGAGACCCGCCACGTGATTCCGTTGTGGTCGCGTGCCTCCGTCGGCGGGTCGAGGAACCGCAGCGCCGTTGGTACGGCCACGGTCGACGGCGCGGTGGCGACCGGCAGCCGCAGCGTCGACGTCTCAGCGTCGATGGTGAGCGTCACCGGCTCGGGCGCGGCGATGGTGTTGGGCCAGTCGGTCGCGGCGACGGCCAGCCGCAGTCGCCGGCCGGGCAGCAACGTCCAGGCCGTCGCCTCGAACTCGACCTCGACATCGACCGGCTCGCCCGGCACGAGCGCGCGCGGTTCGGTGTGGCCGCCTCGGTGGGTGAGGTTGAGGAATCCGCGGGTGATCAGCGTCGACGTGCCATCGGTGTCGACCTCGCACAGCCGTGCCGCCACGCTCGCCACCGGCCGGTCCGCGGCGACCCGCAGCACTAGCCAAGCGTGGCCGACCAGCTCCAGCCCGCCGTCGCCGGCTTGACCGTCGCCGTCGTCCACCGGCCATTCCCAGGTCAGCGACGCGGCGTCGTCGAAGCGCTGATCGGTGGGCTGCCCGTACGGCAACTGCCCGGCGCAACTGTTCCAGGCCGCGGTACCGGTGTCGGGCCGACCCCGGTAGGTGAGCACGCCCGGCCGGCCGATGGCTTCCGCGAGGGGCCGATCCTGCCAGGCGAGCCGGGCCGGCGGCCATGCCGACTCGGCCTGCCACCGCCCGGCGACGACGGCCGCATCCGGCGAGGGAACATCGGGCGCCGGGATGTCTGACTGCCGGGAGAAGTAGACGATCGACGCCTCACCGCCGGGCTCGTCGCCGCTCGCGCCGATCGCCGTCCCCCGACCGCGCAGCCACCGGTCGAACCAGCGGGCCTTCTCGGCGACGAGGTCCAGGTGTGGGCCCGGCAGCGAGGTGGCGGTTGACATGTGACTCCACGGACCCACGAGCAGCCGGGTCGGCGTCCCGGCGGCGGCGAGCGCTGCGTACGTCCGGAACGAGTTGTTGCGGTAGCCGTCCGCCCAGCCGGCGACGATCATCGTGGCCGCGGTGATCCGGCTGTACTCAGGGGCGAGTGAGCCGTGGCGCCAGTACGCGCCGTCGACCTGCTCCTCGAGCCAGCGCACCAGCCACGGCGGCGTGTCGCGCAGGCGCCGGGCCCACTCCTCCCGCCAGCCGTCGCCGAAGACCCGCGGCACCGGCGGGAGCGCGTTCATAGCGACCATGTAGGTGGGGTAGTCGATCAGGTCGAGCAGCCGCAGCGACCCACCCATGAAGTGCACGTCGTCGGTGTACCGATCATCCGTCGCGTAGATCGGCACGATCGCCTTGAGCGCGGGCGGGCGGCGCATCGCGACCTGGAGCGAGTTGAATCCGGAGTACGAGGTGCCCCACATGCCGACGTTGCCGGAGCACCACGGCTGCTCTGCGAGCCAGGCGATCACCGCGACCAGATCGTCCTGCTCCCGCACTGGGTACTCGTCGGTGGCCACGCCTTCGCTTGAGCCGGTGCCGCGGAGGTCGAGCCGGCAGACCGCGTACCCGTACTCGTCACACAGCCGCTCGTACTCCGGCGCGTAGCTCGCGGTGACGTCGTCCTTGCGGTACGGCAGCGCCTCGAGCAGGCAGGGCGTGGGATCCTCGGTCGACGGGAGGTAGAGGGTGGCCGCCAGGCGGACGCCGTCGTCCATCGCGATCCACACGTTGGCGCCCGTCGCCATGAGACCCTCCTTGCCGGCTCGATAAAGCCGGCCAGAGCTTACCGGCGTTGACCCACTGAGTCGAAGCTCAGTAGCCTGCCACGAACGTCGACGTGCTCGCGGTCGCGGCGCAGGCGCGGGTCTTGTGGCTCGAGGGGGGTTCCGATGTTGACGACTGAGTCCATCGCGGCGGTGCGGGCGGAGGTCGCGGTCGGCGCGACGCTGCCGTACTCCTGGTACACCGACCGCGACGTCTTCGCCGCCGAGCGCGCCGGCATCTTCGCCCAGACGTGGCACTACGTGGGCCTGGTCGATCGGGTCGCTTCGCCCGGCGCCGTGATGCGGGCCGATCTCGCCGGCATGCCGGCGCTGCTGGTGCGGGGGCTCGACGGCGTGCTGCGCGGCTTTCATAATGTGTGCCGGCACCGGGGCTCAGTGTTGGTGCGCGAGGAGTGCGGGGTCCGGAACACCCTGCAGTGCCATTACCACGCCTGGACCTATGACCTGGATGGCTCGTTGCGCGCGGCCCCGCGCAGTGACCGGGAGAACGGCTTTGACAGGGGCGTGTTCGGGCTCGCGCCGTTGGCCGTGGATACCTGGGGACCGTTCCTCTTCGCGCATCCGCGTCCGGACGCCCTGCCGCTGCACGATTGGCTGGGCGAAATGCCGGCACTGGTTGCGGCGGCGGGGATCGACGTGGACACGCTCCGCCTGCACCACCGGGTGCCCTACTCGCTCCACTGCAACTGGAAGAACGCGGTGGAGAACTTCCTGGAGTGCTACCACTGCGCGGTGGCGCACCCGGCGTTCGCCGATGTGATGGACACCGGACCGGACGCGTACCGCCTTCAGGTGCGGCCCAGCTTCGCCTGGCAGCATGGGCCGGTCCGGCTCCAGTCGCGCGGCCTCTACCCGGTGGCGGACGAGGTACCGGCCGGGCAGTACTTCATGATCTGGCCGAGCATCAAGGTCAACATCAACCCAGGCCGGCCGAACATGTCGATCGGCCCGGTCTACCCCGCCGGGCCGCACCGGACCGATGCGTTCCTCGACTACCTCTTCGGCGAGGATGTGCCGCCCGAGTGGATCGACGCGATGGTCGCGTTCGACGATCAGGTCGGCCTGGAGGATCGGGTCCTCGTCGAGTCGGTCCATCATGGAATGTCCGGTGGCGGAGTGGAGCGCGGCAGATACATGCTCAACTCCGAGCTGCAGCTGCAGGCGTTCGCCCTCTGGGTTGCGGATCGCCTGGCCGCACACGTGGGAGTTGCCGTCGATGCGTGAGCGGCTCTTCATCGGTGGGCGATGGGTCACCCCATCCGGTGCCGGCGCGATCGACGTGGTCGACCCGGCGACCGAGCGCGTATGCGGACGGGTACCCGATGGCGATCTGCGCGACGTGGACGCGGCCGTCGCCGCGGCCGTCGTCGCCTTCGATGACTGGGCCGCGACGCCGGCGCAGAGCCGGGCCGCGGCGTTGGCAGGCCTCGCCGAAGCGTTGCGGGAGCGGGAGGACGAGCTGGCTCGGGTGATCTCCACCGAGATGGGCGCGCCCTGGGACAACGCGTTGCACGTCCAGACCCGCCTGCCGGTGGAGATCGTCGAGTCCTATGTGGATTTAGCTGCGGCGTGCGATCAGGTCGAGCGGATCGGCCACTCGCAGGTATGGCGGGAGCCGGTGGGCGTCGTGGCGGCGATCACCCCGTGGAACTATCCGCTCTACCAGATCGTCATCAAGCTCGCGCCCGCGCTGGCGGCCGGCTGCACCGTCGTACTCAAGCCCAGCGAAGATGCCCCGCTGAACGCGTTCCTGCTGGCGGAGGCGGTTGAGGCGGCCGGCCTGCCGCCCGGAGTGGTCAATCTGGTCACCGGTTCGGCGGCGGGCCGTTCCCTTGCGGCCCATCCCGGCGTGGATATGGTCTCCTTCACCGGGTCCACCCGGGTCGGCGCGCTCGTCGCGGCGGCGGCGGCCGGCTCGATCAAGCGAGTCGCGCTGGAGCTGGGCGGCAAGTCCGCCGCAGTGGTGCTGCCCGACGCCGACCTCGACGCGGCGGTGCGCCACACGGTCGGCAACGTGTGCTACAACACCGGCCAGACGTGCACCGCCCTCACCCGCCTGCTCGTCCCGGCCGACCGGTATGCCGACGCGCTCTCCACTGCGGCCGCGGCGGCTGCCTCGTACGAACTCGGCGATCCGCGCGAGCCCGGCGAACACCTGGGCCCGATCGCGACGGCCCGCCAATACGCCACCGTGCGTGGCTACCTCGACCTCGGTGTCGCGGAGGGCGCCTCGGTCGTCGCGGGCGGGCCGGCTCCGGCCGCCGAGCATCGCCCGGCCGGCTTCGACGCCGGCTGGTGGGTCCGGCCGACCATCTTCGGCGAGGTCACCTCCGACATGCGCATCGCCCAGGAGGAGATCTTCGGCCCCGTTCTCTGCCTCATGTCGTACCGGGATGAGGACGAGGCGGTACGCATCGCCAACGGCACGCCGTACGGGTTGGCGGGCGCCGTCTGGTCGGCCTCGCCGGAGCATGCGCTCGCCGTCGCGCGGCGGTTGCACACCGGCCGGGTGGACATCAACGGCGCCGCCTTCAACCCGCTTGCCCCGACCGGCGGAGTCAAGAAGTCCGGGTACGGCCGCGAACTGGGCCACCACGGCCTCGCCGAATACCAGGAGCTCAAGGCCATCCAACTCTGATCGCGTCATCGTAGATCTTGGATGATTCCCGGTGCTGGAGGCCCCGAAAGCATCCAAGATCTACGGTGTTCGTGCCGGCTCAGTAGGGTCGTCCACACACCTTCCAGGCGCCGTCCTCCGAGACCATCGGGATCACGTGCTGCTCGTTGAAGGCTTCGTATGTCAACCGAGCGGTTACTGTGCCCGTGACGCGACCGTTGACGTTGCTGACGTGCACCCCGACAATCTCGTAGCCCGTAAGTCGCCGCGCGGACGCACCGCGCTCGAAGTCGGCGACGCTTAGGTCCGACCGTGCGTCCGTACACAGCCGCCCATACGCGGAGGTGTAGCGGGCAGCCTGGATGTCACCGAGGAACTCGTTGGCGCTCTCCCGGACAGGTCCGATGGCGTCGTTCGCCTTGTTGACCACGTAGATGCCAGTTGGTATGGCAACCGCACAACAGGTCACGAGCAACACTCCGAGAACGATCAGAACGATCTTCAATTGGCTTCGCCTTTTCGGCGGCGGTTGCGTCATGCGCCGTGATGCTACTGGTGTAAACCAAGTGTGTCGATCAACGGATCACCCTTCGGCTCACGGCTGCCAAGCGCGGGTCGAAGGGTGACCGGTCACAGTGACGGGTCCAGCACGTCATCGATGTCCGCATGCATCCTGGCTGCATCCACGGCGGGTAGGCGATGCCATCTCTCCAACAGAGTGGCCGCAGGAAGGGGGCGGCGCGGCAGCGTGCGCAACTCAGCGACTGGCCGCCCATCGCGGGTAACGATCAACACCTCTCCACACGCGACTAGATCGAGGATGTCGCCGCCGTGATTGCGCAGGTCCCCAACAGCCACTTCATCCATCCGTTCAGAGTCGCACGCGAGCTACACGAGCCCTCAGGCGACCACGTGCCCTCCATCGTAGATCTTGGATGATTCCCGGTGCTCGAGCCCCCAAGGGCATCCAAGATCTACGCCTCTCGGGGTAACCCGTACGCTGGACGCCGCTGCCCACAGCGAGCATCAAGATCCCCGTGATCACGGTCTGACCGTCGCGAAACAGCGTCGATCATGACCTCCAGGTCATGATCGACGGAGGGTTTCGCCGGGTTCGACGGGGAAGTGGCAGGCGGTGAAGTGTCCGGGTGCCAGGGGGCGCAGCGGTGGCTCTTCGAGCGCGCACACTTCTTGGGCCTTCCAGCATCGGGTGCGGAATCGGCAGCCGGATGGCGGATTGATCGGGCTCGGTACGTCCCCGGTGAGCAGGATCCGAGTACGCCCCGCCCGGGCGCGGCGGGCCGGGTCCGGCACCGGCACCGCGGACATGAGGGCCACCGTGTACGGGTGCCGTGGCTGCGCATAGAGCGAATCCCGATCGGTGAGCTCTATGATCTTGCCGAGGTACATGACGGCGATGCGGTCGGAGATGTGGCGCACCACCGACAGGTCGTGGGCGATGAACATGTACGTGAGGTTGAGCTCGCCCTGCAGATCCTCCAGCAGGTTGACCACCTGCGCCTGGATCGAGACGTCCAATGCGGACACAGGCTCGTCGCACACGATGAGTTTGGGGCGCAGCGCGAGTGCGCGCGCGACGCCGATGCGCTGGCGCTGGCCGCCGGAGAACTCATGCGGATAGCGGTTGTAGTGCTCCGGGCTGAGGCCGACGAGCTCCAGCAGGTCCTGGACGGCGCGCTTGGTGCCGTTCGGGGTGGAGATGCCCTGCACCTTGAACGGCGCTCCGACGATCGAACCCACCGTGTGCCGCGGATTGAGCGACGAGTACGGGTCCTGAAAGATCATCTGTACATCCCGCCGCAGCGGCCGCATCGCCCCTGGCGACAGGTGAGTGATGTCCCTTCCGGCTAGCACGATCTTCCCGCCGCTCGGCTCCAGCAACCGGCTGATCAACCTTCCCGTGGTCGTCTTGCCACACCCCGACTCGCCGACGAGCCCCAACGTTTCGCCGGGCCGGATTGCGAAGTCGATGCCGTCCACCGCCCGAACGGCGCCCACCTTCCGGCGAAGGAACGTGCCCTTGGTGATCGCGAAGTGCTTCTGCAACGCGGTCACCTCGAGGAGCGCATCGGGGGAGGTCATAGCGTCGGCACGATCTCGTCCTCGAAGAGCTGCTTGCGCTCTTTCTCCGGAATGTGACACGCGACGCCGGGGCTGCCGTCCGTCGGCAAGCGGGGTACGACCGTCCGGCATGGAATACCGTTGCGCTCCACGTACGGGCATCGGGGGTGGAACGGGCAGCCGGGCGGGACGTTGATGAGGCTCGGCGGCGTGCCGGTGATCGGCTTGAGCCGGTCCCGTACCTCCCGGTCCATCCGCGGCATCGAACGGAGCAACCCCCACGTGTACGGGTGCTCGGGTTGGCGGAAGATCTTGTCGGCCGTGCCGTACTCGACGCCCCGGCCGGCGTACATCACCAAAATGTCGTCAGCGAGTTCAGCCACCACCCCGAGGTCGTGCGTGATGATGATGACCGCCGAGCCGAACTCCGCCTGCAGGTCGCGGATGAGGTCGAGGATCTGTGCCTGCACCGTGACATCGAGGGCCGTCGTGGGCTCGTCCGCGATCAGCAGGTCCGGGTTGTTGACGAGCGACATCGCGATCATCGCGCGCTGCCGCATGCCGCCGGAGAACTGGTGCGGGAAGTCATCGACCCGCGTCCGCGCCTGCGGGATTCCGACCCGGTCGAGCATGTCGATCGCCCGTTGCCGGGCCACCTTGGCTGGGACGTCGTGATGGGCCTGGTACGCCTCGATGATCTGCGCACCGATGGTGTAGAAGGGGTGCATCGACGACAGCGGGTCCTGGAAGATCATGGCCTGCTTGCGCCCGCGCAGCCGCCGAACCTGGTCGGGCGAGGCGGAGATAAGCTCCTGGCCGTCGAGCCAGATCTCGCCCGACATCGTGACCGACTGTCCCTTGTGTAGCCCCATGATGGACAGGCTTGTCACGCTCTTGCCGGAGCCGGACTCCCCGACGATGCCGAGCGTGGCACCCCGCTCGAGGCTGAACGACAGCCCATCGACCGCCTTCACCAGCCCGTCGTCGGTCCGGAAGGTCACCCGCAGATCGCGCACGTCGAGGAACGCCGTCGGCACCCGGGGCGGCCACGCTGCCGAGTCCGACAACGGAGTCACCTGTACGCCGCGCCCGCTCATGACCAGCGCCCGCTCATGACCAGCGCCCGCTCACGACAGCCGTACCCGGGGATCGATGACCGCGTACGTGATGTCCACGATCAGGTTGGCCAGGATGATGAAGAAGGCGCCGAGCATCACCACACCGAGGACCTTCGGCAGGTCGTTGTTGGTAACCGCATCCACGGCGTACTTTCCGATGCCGGGCAGTGAGAACGTGCTCTCGGTGAGGATCGCGCCGCCGAGGAGCAAGCCCAGGTCGAGCCCGAAGATCGTGACGATCGGCGTGAGCGCGTAGCGCAGACCGTGTTTGACGACCACAGTCCGTTCGACCAGGCCCTTCGCCCGCGCCGTCCGGATGAAGTCCTCATTCATCGTCTCGAGCATGCCGGCGCGGGTAAGCCGGGCGTAGGCGGCCGCATAGAGGAAGGCCAACGTGATCCAGGGCAGGATGAGGTCGTACGCCCATTGGCCAGGATTCTCCGTGATGGCTGTGTAGCTCCCGCCCGGCGGAAACCAGCCCAGGTTGTACGCGAATATCGACAGGGCCAGCAGACCGGTGAAGAAGATCGGTAGCGAGACGCCGGCCAACGCCACCCCCATCGCGCCCCGGTCGAAGATGCTCCCCTTGCGTAGCGCCGACAGCACGCCGATGGACACGCCGACGACGAGCCAGATGATCGCGGCTCCGGCGGCGAGCGACATGGTCACGCCCAGCCGGTCGACGAGGTCCGGCCACACCGGGTTCTGCGTGATGAAGGAGTAGCCGAAACAGGGCGCGGGACAGTGCTCAACCGTGGGACCTGTGCTGAAGTCGGCGCCCGCGACGAGACCCTTGGCGAACCGGCCGTACTGGACGTAGAGCGGGTCGTCGAAGCCGAGCTTGTCCGCCATCTCCTTGAGCTGCTCCGGGCCGGCGGTCTTGCCGACGTACCGGGACGCCAGATCCTCGGCTGTCGCCCCGGCAATTCTCGGCACCAAGAAGAAGATCGCGAAGGTGACCACGCTGACCACGAAGAGCAGCACCACGGCCGCGACGAGACGCCGTAAGACGTATGCCACCACGATATTCGGCTACCTCACTGCTTGATTCGGCTACCTCACTGCTTGACACCCATCGAGGCGTAGTCGTACATCTGGAACGCGTCGCTGACGTAGACATTCGTCAGCGCCGGTGGCCGGTAGAGCAGACCGCGAGCCCAGACACCGGGCAGGATCAGCGCCTCCTCCATGATCTTCTTGTCGATCTGCGGCCAGATCTGCTCGCGCGCCGCGAGGTCCGTGGTCGCCAACGCCTGGTCAATCATCTGGTCGATCGCGGGGATCTTGATCCCCAGGTTGGTGTTACCACCCGCGGCCCTAATGACCCGGCTGTCCGCGATCTGCGCCAGGAAGCCGAAGCCGTCGGGCCAGTCCGCGGCCCAGCCGCTGATCATCAGACCCAGCTTGTTGGCCTTCGCGTAATCGGGCTTGCCCGCGTACAGCTTGAAGTAGTCGCCTTGCGGGTACGGCTTGAGCGTGAGCTTGATGCCGACCTTGGCCAGCGACTGCTGCATGGATTCGGCGACCGCCTTCTCCTTGGGGCGTTCGGCCCGGTAGGAAAGGTTGGTTGCGAATCCGTTCGGTTGTCCACACGCCGCCAGCGCCTGCTTGGCCGCGTCGACGTCACCGTTGGGCTTCGCTTCGACGTTGTACAGGTCGAACTTCTGCGCCCCCGGGATCAGCGGCGGAAGGACGTTGGTGGCGATGTCGCCGCCGGGCGGGCCGCCGTACGCGCGCTGGTAGCCCTCATGGTCGGTGCCGTACTCGACCGCTTTCCGGCAGTTGATGTTGTTCAGCGGGGCGACGTCCGGGTTGATCGCGGCGTACCACAGTCGAGCCACCAAGGCCGAGTCCGAGTTCTTGCGCAGGTTCTGGTCGCTGAGGATCTTGCTCTGGGTGGCCGGCTGCACGCCCGTACCCGCGACGTCGACGTCGAGGTCACCGGCGAGGAGCCGGTTGTCGATGTCGTCGGCGTTGACGTTGAGCGCCACGTCGATCTGGTCGGGCAGCGCCTTGCGGTTCGGATCGGTGGCCGGATCCCACTGGTCGTTGCGGACCAGGGTGAAGTTCTTGCCCAGGTTGTTGACCGAGAACTTGTACGGGCCGGTCGAGATCACGTGCTCCTTGTACTTCGTCCCGGTGTCCTTGGCTTGCGGCACCGGAATCGTGGCCGGGAGCATGGCGAGGTAGTCAAAGCCAGCGAACGGCACCTTGAGCTTGAACACGATCGTCTGGTCGTCCGGCGTCTCGATGGCTTTCAAGCCGAGCTTATCCGGGCTCGGGTCCTTGTACGGGCTGGTGTAGCCCTGCAGGTCAAGGAAGTCGTTGAAGTACGTCGGACCATTCGGGAAGGTGTCCTTGTCGAGTGAGCGCTCTACGCCGTACTTGACGTCCTTGGAGGTCACCGGCGTGCCGTCCTCGAACTTGATGCCTTGCTTGAGCTTGTAGGTCCAGGTCTTGGCGTTGTCACTCGGCACCCCGAGCGCCTCGGCGAGGTCGGGTACCAGTTTCGTGCCCTCCGCACCCGGCTTTGGTGCGAACATCACCAGTGATCGCCCGTAGAGCCGGACGAAATCCCATGAGTACGCGTAATAGGTGTCCGCCGGATCAAGGGAATCCCAGTCGCCGGAGTTGGCCATGCTGAGCGTGCCGCCCTTGGCATCGGACGGATTGAACACCTTCCCAACCGCGGCGTCGAACTCGGCCGTGGTCGTCGAGGTTGTGCCGGAACCATCTCCGCCGCAGGCCTGCAGGGCGAGGGCGAGTGCCGCGCCTGCGGCGACCAGAGCGACGGCGGGTCTACTTCTTCTCATCGGCTTACACCTTTTCGTTTCGGGTGGAACTTCGTGGGTCCGTCATCTCGCCCGCGGATCGAGGGCGTCGCGCAGGCCGTCACCGAAGAGGTTGAAGGCCAGCACGGTGATGAAGATGGCGAGGCCAGGGAAGATCATGAAGTGCGGCGCGACCTGGTAGTAATGCACGGCTTCGGAGAGCATGCCGCCCCACGTCGCGGTCGGCGGAGGGACACCGAGACCGAGGAAGGACAGCGCCGCCTCGAACAGAATGTTGGTCGGGATCAGCAGGGTGGCGTAGACGAGGATCGGCGCGACGAGATTGGGTAGCACCTCGCGGAAGATCACGTACGGCCAACGGGCGCCCAGACTTCTCGCCGCATCGACGAACTCGCGCTCGCGCAGCGACAGCGCCTGTCCCCGCACGATCCGCCCGATGTAGGGCCAGTTGAAGAACCCGATGATGAAGATCAGTACGGCGATCCGCAGCGTGTCGCCGGTCAGGCCGAACGCCTCGCCGGGCACGACGCCGACCAGCGCGATCGCGAAGAGCAGCAGCGGGAAGGCGAGGAAGACGTCCATGGTCCGGCTGATCACCGCGTCGACCCAGCCACCGAAGTAGCCGGAGATGATGCCCATGACGGTCCCGATCACGACCGACAGCAGGGTGGCGAAGAACGCGATCAGCAACGAGACCCGTGAGCCGTAGACGATGCGGCTGAACAGGTCGCGTCCGTTCTGGGGTTCCAACCCGAAGAGGAAGTCCCAGCTCATGCCGCCGAACCGTCCGTACGGCACGCCGAGCGCTGGATCGATGAGGTTCTGGTGGAACTCGTTGGGCGGGTGCCCGAGCAATCGGACGATCAGCGGGGCGAAGAACGCGACCATGACGAGCAGCACGACGATCGCGCCGCCAGCCATCGCGACGCGGTCTCGTTTCAGCCGTGACCAAGCGATCTGGCGCAGCGACCGACCCTGGATGGGCGCTCCGGCCGAGGCCTTGGGTGCGCCCGACTGATCCAGCGGTTCCTCGCCGAGCAGGGTGTCAACGGTCGACGGCTCAGGTCCAATCGTCATGGACGCCTCGCCCCGCCTCAGGTGGGCCCTTCCCGTCCGCGCCGGGCGGCGCGGCATTAGTCCTAGTTAGGAGATTTGCGCAGATTTGAGGGCATGTCAAGCCCAACCATCTTTTGTCACCCTCTGCGCATAACTACGCAGACCTCACCCGACCGCACGGGTTCTCCTGGCGACATGACAACAACAGCTGCGTCCTAGGCAAGATCATCGCCGACATCGTCTTCTACGCCATCGCGATCTTCGGCTACGAACTCGGCAAGGCCCTGCCCCACTAACCGGGCGACTCCTGCGGACTCGCGTCGGCCTGGCGTTGCGCGGGCGGTTGGGGGACGGGAGCCGCGATGGTGAGGTCGTCCGGCACCGTCGGCAACACCTGGACGAAGTAGTCGTCGCGGGCGGCCGTGGTGCCGATGTCGCGGCCGGCCGCCTCGGAGAGAGACCAGCGGTGCTCGAGGATCTCGTGGAATATCTCCACCTCGTCGAGTCGATCGCGCAGTTCAGCCGGGATGGCGTCAACCACGGGGTCGTAGACCTCGGCGAGCCATCTGTTGGCGGCGACGGCCTCTGGCACCGGACGGCTCCCGCTTTGCTCCAGGTATGAGCGGTATCCGGCGATGTCGTTGAGCAGGCGGCGGGCCTGGTTCTCCTGCGCCTCAAGACCGGTACGCGTGAACAGGAGCCGGCGATGATGGCCCGACTCCGCGACTCGGGTCCGCAGCCGAAGCTTATTTCCCTCACCCGCCTCGATGAGTTCAACCTCGTCGACGTCGAAGCCGAGCTCGTTAAGGCGCTGCAGTCGTTCGGCGATGCGGTAGCGCTGCTCGGACGGCAGCACCGTGTCCTCCCGGGTCAGCTCCCACCACAATGCTTCGTAACGCCGGGGAATCTCCTCCGCGATCTCAACGGGATCCAAGCCCTCCGGCAGGAGCCCACCTGCTTGCAGATCGAAGAGTTCACCGCCCACCCGTTCGAAGGCGAGATCCACATCGTACAAACGCTTTCCGTCCGACAGACTGTGATGCATCTCCGACGTTTCGGCGTCGACGAGGTGCGCGGCCAAGGCTCCGGCGTCGAGGAGGAACAGGGTGTTCGACAGGGAACAGTCGCCCCACATGAAGCCGGCCAGGTGCAGCCGTGCCAGCAGGTCCACCATCGCGTCGAGGAGCTTGTCGGTGGGCTGACCGCCGCGCGGGTTCGCGAAGAGGGCCCGGTAGGAGATGGAGTGGTCGAGGAACCGGGTCACCAGTACGGCGTCGAGGTCGCCCGGCCGGTCAACCACGACGCCGAGCGCCTCGACGGCCGGGATGCCGATGTCGCGGAGCCGGCGCAGGAGGTGGTACTCCTTGCGGGCCAGCCGCTCGTCCAGCTCCTTGAGCGCGTAGATCTGGCCACCCTCCGAGACGAACCGTACGACGTGTCGCGAGATCCCTCGCTGGCGGATCTCCACCAGCCGGTCGTCAGTCCAGTCGGCGATCGGCTCGCGCCACGGCAGCGACAGCAGGCCGGCCGTGCTTTCGGC
>Ga0209859_1000140_pt1 | contig 16255 bp, 15 predicted proteins | sample GWRWS3_50_60_FD_187241 | JGI IMG/M metagenome (GOLD analysis project Ga0209859, IMG submission 187241) | Riverbed sediment microbial communities from areas with vegetation nearby in Columbia River, Washington, USA - GW-RW S3_50_60 (SPAdes)... | ecosystem: Environmental > Aquatic > Freshwater >... | reverse complement strand
GCACGCCCGGACTCCCGCCCGACGGTGCGTGAAACCATCGCCATCCTCGGCGATCTCGCGCTCGAGTTCGATTTCGAGTCGGAGCCACAACCACCGCTCATCCTCGACCCAACGCCCTAGGCCATTGGGCCGCTGAAGCGCCACGAGCCTCGTGCTACAGTCGTGTGCCGAGGGATGCCGGGTGGGATCGAGCAACCCTCGCTCGCTGACGACGTTTGAGTTGTTGGGATAACTATGGTCACCCGGGTTCCCGAGCAGCGCAACACGCTGGGCGGCTACGCCGTCCTGGATGACCGTCTCTTGGTCCTGGACTTCCAGGCGGGGAACCCTCAGGCGTTCGTCGAGATCCATCAACGTTATGGACCACTCGCGCGGCGGGTGTGCCGGCGGTTCCTCCCGGATCCCCAGGACGTCGACGAGGCCTTCCAGGAGACGATGATCCGGGTCTATCAGGGCCTCTATAGGTTCAACGGCCGCTACGCGTTGCAGCCCTGGGTCGCCCGGATCGCCAAGAACGTCTCCCTCGACATCCTTCGAGGTCGAGCGAGACGCCCAAAGAACGATGCCTGGGCGCCACCGACCGAGGACCTGGCGGGTCCGGATGACGAGGCTGACCAGATCGTGGAGCGGTTGGTTCAGCACGACACGGTGCTGACCGTCCTTACCGACCTCCCGGAGACGCACCGCCGCGCGCTGATGCTGCGCGAGATGGATGGACGGTCGCACCGCGAGATCGCGCAGGAGATGGAGATCTCCACGGCGCAGGCCAAGGCGCTGATCCATCGGGCGAAGGTGAGCTTCCGGAAGCGGTGGCTCGAGAAGGTGGCCGAACGGGGTGGCTTCATGGGGATCGGTCTCCTCCCGCTCGTCTGGCTCCTTCGGATCGCGGGTGGCTTGCGCAGGATCGGCGAGCGCCTCGGCCACTCGGTACAGGTGGCGCAGGTCGCGGTACCGGAGGCGGTCAGCTCGACGGTGGCAACGACGGCGGCGCCGGTCGTGTCGAGCGGAGTAGGCGAGCGCGTGGTCGCGGCGGGGATGACGTTGCTCCTGGCCGGCGGGGTCACCGTTGGAGCGGCCAAGATCGTGAAAGGAGGAAAGGAGGACGGGGTGCGGGCAGTCCCCGAAGCGGTGGTATCGACTCCGGATCCTTCAAGGGTCCGCGCGACGTCTCCACCCGTCGACCATCCGGCCTTCGAGAGTGGTCGAAGGAGCGAAGCGGGTGACATCCGAGCTGAACCGCCCGTTGTGGTCGAGCCGGAACCAAGCCCAGTGGTCGAGCCCAGCCCGGCTGTCGAGCCATCTCCATCACCGGTCGTGAGTCCGTCTCCGGAACCCACGGTGACGCCGCCTCCGCCGGCACCCGAGTGGACGATGCGCTTCGCGTCCGATCTTCTCGGTGAGCCATTGTCCCTCTCGCTCGTGAGCTCGAGGGTCCCGGGCAAGGCTGTCCGGTTCTCCCAGACGGTGACGGGATCGCTGGATGGGCCGAAGGATACGGTCACTCGTATCTATCTCGAGTATTGGGGCTCGGGCAAGGCAGGGAACGCGGAGTTCTGGCTGTTCCTGGACACGCCGGCCGGAAGGTACGAGTACCGGGCGACAGCATCGCTAGCCTCAGTCACCCCCGCTCAAGACGGGAGCGTCGTCTACGGGTTCACAGGCTGGTACGAACTCACCACGGCTCCGGCCGTCGCCGAAGCCAGCATGCCGCACGACGGGTCGATCACGCTCGATCTGTCGTTCTGGGCCGACGGAACGTCCCTGTATCGGACCGGGATGCAACTCGTCGAGTCCACCGGATAGCTTCTCGTCCACCGGCGCAACCCTTTGTGGTGCAGGGGGTAGCAGGGTTTGAGCGGAAGCCAGAGAGACAGAAGAAGCGTATGAGTTTCCTCGCGCGGGGAAGCACGCGAGGCCGTCGCTCGGTTGCCCTCTTCGCTGTGGGAGCGCTGTTGACGTTCCAGGCCTTCGCGATCGTCGGGACGCCGTCGGCGTTCGCGATCGCGTCGTGCACGTTCAGCGGCGGGACGCTCTCGATCGTTCTGTCCAGCGGTGACAGCATCGTCTTCAGCCAGAACGCGTCGGGCCCCATCCTGGTGAACGGAGCCAACACGACCGCCGCGCCGTGCAACACGACGCGTGCGACGGTGACGAACACGACGGCGATCAGCGTGAGCGGCTTCACGGGCGACGAGGACGTCAGCATCAAGATGGACGCGACGGGTGCCGGCACCACGATCGTCTCGTGGGGCACGATCAACTGGATGATCGACCTGGCATCCGACACCGGTGATTTCGTCACCATCGACGGGGCTGACTTGACCACCGGCGACCTCGACGTCGTGTTGGGGGCGAGTGGGATCGACCTGAACAACGACGACAATCTCGACGTGACCCTGGCGGCGGTGGAGGACGTCTTCGTGGATGGCGGAGACGGCGACGACACCATCTGGGCAGCCGGAAGCACCGCGACCGGCGCCGCGTTCACGGAGAGCCTCACGGCAACGGGCGGCGACGGGGACGAGGGCGGAGACGGCAAGGACACCTTCCAGGGCGGAGCTGGAAACGACACGCTCAAGGGGAACGCGGGCAACGACAGTCTGAAAGGCGCTGCCGGCAACGACAGACTGAACGGCGGCCCTGGGGACGATATCTGCAAGGGCGGGCCCGGCGCGGACTCCGTGACCAAGTGCGAGCGCTGACCCCCTGATCTCGACCGATCTCTCTCGAGAGCTGGAGCAGAGGGTCACGGTGCTCGAACCACCTCCATCCGGTCACCGGAAGTTGGTCCGTCGGGCGGTGGCGACATGCGCAGCGCTGGCGCTCGCCGCGTTCATGGTCGGCCTGAGCGCCGTCCCTGCGCTCGCCGTCGCGTGCTCGGGCGGTGCCACGATGACGATCGATGTCTCAGGTGGGGAGTCCATCGCACTCTCGCTGAGTGGCGAGGCCGATCCCCTTGCCATCGTGCTGACGCCATCCGATCCCGGGTGCGGGGGCTTCGACACCTCGACGGTGGCGGCGATCCAGGTGAACGGCACCGGTGGGGACGAGAGCGTCACGATCGACCAGGGCGGCAGCGCCCCGTTCCCGCACCAGAACTCCACCTCGATCGATCTCGCGCTCGGTGCAGGCGCGGACGCCCTCGTCATCGCCGGACAGATCACCGCCGACTCGATCGGGTTCGGTGCCGATGGCATCAGCCTGGATGCCGGCGGCACCCCGGACGTCACCGGGATCGCAACGGTCGAAAGCTTCACCGTCGATGCCGGCGGGGGAGACGACTCCGTCTCGGGCAAGGGAGGCGGCGGGCTGGGTGGCGAGTTCTCGCCGGCCATCACCATCCACGGTGAGGCGGGCAACGACGCGCTCACGGGCGGGGGCGGGAACGACACCAGCAGCGGCGGGACCGGGGGCGACACGCTCAGGGGGGCCGACGGGGGCGACGTCGTCTCGGGAGGCGGCGGGAGCGACACCGTCGACGGCGGCGCGGGGAAGGACAGGCTCAAGGGCGGGGACAACGGGGACACGATCGACGGCGGAGGCGGCAACGACACGCTGACGGCGGGGGGCGGCGGCGACGTGGTCATCGGGGGTAATGCGAACGACGTCCTCGACGGCGGCGGTGGTGATGACGACGTGAACGGCGGACCCGGAAGGGACCAGCTCTCCGGTGGTCCCGGCAACGACCGTTGCCTCGGCGGGCCCGATGCCGACTCGATCACGGGGTGCGAGAGCGGACACCCCTGAGCGTCAGCTATTCGCCCGGGTCGGGCCCCGGAAGGATCAGGACGGCGCTCGTGATCCGTCGTTCGTGGCCATCCGAGGGTCGGTTCACGACCTCGCCCTCCACGACCATCTCCGACGAGCCTCCCCCGTCGAGGTTCAGCGCATCGACGGCCCCCAGGTCCCTCAGGATCTTCCGGAGCTCGCCGAGCGTCGCACCGCGCGACCAGCGCGGCTGGCGCCCGTCGATCACCACGAGGAGGATCTCGCCGTCAGCGGTGACGCCCAGACCGGTGCGGGGGTGGCGGGAGCAGGACGTGCAGATCGGGGCCGGCGTAGCGTTTCGGAGCAGGATCGGATCGCCGCCGACCGCGTCGAAGACGTTGGACCAACCGAGCGTCCAGTGCAGACGCATCGGCGTTCCCGGGACCAGGGCGAGGAGCTCCGTCGCCTCCTCGGTCCCCGGAGGGGTAGAGATCACGACGCCGCCTTCGGGTTGCAGGGGCGCTTCGGAGCATATCGAGACGTCGACCACGAACTCGCGCTCCACGCCGTCCGGATCCGCAGGCTGCGAGGGTCCCAGAGGCAGCAGGCGCACCGAACACGAGAACGGCGGGGGCGCCGCGAGCGTTCCGCCGAGGGGCGAGAAGCCGACGATCTCACCGGGCTGGGGGGCTCGCCGGTTCCACCGGTCCAACACGAAGATGTGACCGCTCGAACGGTCCGTCACGGTCACCCTCACCTTGGGCACGTCGAGGAAGGTCTGTGACTCGTCACGCGTGACGGCGAACATCTCCGCGCCGGGCCCGGCGGTGTGCAGGAGCTCGCCGTCCTGGGCGAACGGATGCACGGTGTTGCCCAGCCCCTCGTCGAAGTCACCGTTGACGCCGGCCAGCGCCGCGTGGCTGCGGACGATCCTCGAGAGCACCTTTCGCGACGGCAACGCGGCGGTCGCGATCGTGGTGTCGAGCGTGATCGCCTCCGCGAGGTCCGCCCGCAGGACGAACGTTCGCAGCGGGAGCTGCCGGCGCACGATCCTTGTGAAGGTGAGACCGGGGGCGATCCTCGTGGTCTTGACGATCGGACCCCGAGGCTCCGATGAACCATCGGCCGTCGCGCGAACGGGGAGAGCCACGCCCAGCGCGAGCATCGTCGCCACGGCCAGGAGCGCGAGCGGGCGGGTGATAGGGTGCACGGGTTTCACGCCAGCACATCCTAGAGGAGCGACATGCGGAGAGTCAGGTCGGCGGCGATCGTCCTGTTCGTGCTCGTGGCGCTGGCCCCCAACGCGGCGACCGCACGGTCCTCGGTCTTGGGGTCGACCGACGGCCTCATCGTCTTCCGCTCGGACCGAGACGGCGAGCCCGACCTGTTCACGCTCGACGTCGCGACGGGAGCCACCACCAAGCTCACCAACAGCGCGGGATTCGCCGAGCTCCAGCCCGCCTGGTCGCCGGATGGCGGCCGGATACTCTACGTTCGCCGGGCCAGGCTGAGCGGCCGGCCCGATCTGTTCGTCATGAACGCGAACGGGAGGGGGCGGACACGGCTCACGTCGACCCCCGTTCCCGAACGGGATCCATCGTGGTCGCCCGATGGAACGGGGCTGGTCTACGCGGCCCGCACGGCGCCGGGCGGACCGTTCAGGATCTTCGTCGCCAGGGCGGACGGCTCGGGTCGCGAGCAGCTCACTTCGCAGAAGGCCGGCTCCGACACGGCGCCAGTGTGGTCTCCCGACGGCACGGGCATCGCGTTCGTCTCCGACCGCGACGGCGGATTCCCCGAGCTCTATCTGATGAACGCGGACGGCACCGGTGTGAAGCGCCTGACGACGAACGCGTTGATCGACGCCAACCCGTCGTGGTCTCCCGACGGCACCAGGGTCGTGTTCGAACGATGCTGCGAGAACGGTACGTCCGACCTGTTCACGATCGATGTGACGACGCGGGCCGAGGTAAGCGTGACCGCGTCCGCATCGTCGCAGGAGTTCGCCCCCTCGTGGTCGCCCGACGGGACCCGCATCGCGTACGACGCGTTCGAGGTGGGTCAGGGCAACATCGACATCTGGGTCGTGAACGCCGACGGGAGCAGCCCGCTCCGGCTCACGCAGGAGGTGGGTCCCGATCTCTCGCCGGATTGGTAACCGATCCCGGCAAGCCCGGCGCGGACGGGGCGATGCTCCGGCTCTGCGAGCCCTGAGGCGCGGCCCCGTCACCCGCCGAGGGCGGTTCGGACCGGCAGGTCCCGGTCGTCCGGCATCCAGAACTCGATCGCCGAGCTGCCGGCGCCCAGAAGCTGGGCTCGGACGGGCGTGATCAGGTGCAGGAGGTCGGCACGGACGTCGAGCTCGTCGCGCGCCCGGACCCACCGGAACGTGTACGCGTAGAAGAGCGCCTTCCGCGTGATGGGCGAACCGTTCCGGCTCCGCATGTGCCACAGGCGCCGGTCGAACAGCACCGCGTCGCCCGCGTGGGCGAGAACCGGGACCGAGCCGCGCACGTCGTCCTCGTCGTCACGCGGCCGTTCGATCGCGTTGGCCACGTGAGAGCCCGGGACGACCGCGAAGTTCCCGCGTCTGGGTTCGGACACGTCGGTGAGGAAGTACGCGACCTTGACCGACAGGCGCGGGCGCGGAGACGTCTCGAGGTCGCGGTTGACGACGCCGCCGTCCTGGTGCCACATCCAGGGTCGCGCGATGTCCGGCGGCTCGGGCGGGTGCACGTCGAGATGGCAGTGGTACATGAAGATGCTGGGCCCGAGCGTGTCCACGACATGCGGCAGCGTGGCCGGGTGATCGATCATCTCGAGGAACGCCGCGTCCCGGCCGCAGAACGCGAGCAGGTGCAGTGGTCCACCCTCGTCTTCGCGTTCGACGCGATACACCCGGTCGACGGCGGCCGTGAGCCGCTCGACCTCGTCCGCGGCGAGCGCCCCCTCGATCAGCACGAATCCGTCGCGCTCGAAGGTCTCTCGCAACGCGGAACGCTCGCCGGCCCGCTCGTGGTCGACCCTCATGTGGTCAGCAGACCGCGGAGCGGGACCGGCGGTTCCCACGCCGCTGGAGGTCCGACGCGGTGCCGGCGGCTCGTTGGTGTGTGCGGTGCTACTCCGCGATCTGGACCCGCTCGAGGACGACATCGCTCACCGGCCGGTCCTGACCGCGGGTCGGGGTGCGAGAGATCGCCTGGACGACGTCGTAGCCCTCGGTGACCTCGCCGAGGATCGTGTGCTTGCCGGTCAGCCACTCGCTCGGCGCGACGGTGACGAAGAACTGGCTCCCGTTCGTGTCGGGACCGGCGTTGGCCATCGCGAGGAGCCCGGGTCGGTCGAACCTCGGCCCGTCCGGCGGGCACTCGTCCTCGAACCGGTATCCGGGCCCGCCCCTGCCGGTTCCCGTCGGATCGCCGCCCTGGATCATGAAGTCCTGGATGACCCGATGGAAGATCGTCCCGTCGTACAGCGGCTGGGTCGAGCGGGTCCCGTCCCGAGGATCGGTCCACTCCTTCGAGCCCTTGGCCAGATCGAGGAAGTTGGCGACGGTCTTGGGCGCGTGCTCGGGCATCAGGCGGACGGTGAACGAACCCATGGACGTGACGAAGGTCGCTTCGGTCATTTCGGGGCCTTCTTGCCGACGGAGCGGGCAGTCTACCCGCCGGCCCGGGCCGCGGATCGCGCTGGTTCAGGCCGCTTCGTCGGCGTGGTCGCGGAACCGTCCGAGCGTCGCGATCCACCCGCTGGCGTAGCTGCTCCGCGACTCGGCCCAGTCGGGACCCAGGCGCTCCCACCCTCGGTGTTCAAGCTCGACGCGTGTCCGATCCTCGTCCGCGATGAACCGCACCTCGACCTCGGTGGGCGGGCGATCGGACGCGTTCGGATGCCACGCGAGCACGAACCGCCGGGGCGGCTCCCACTCGAGCACCTCGCCCCAGGACAGCGTCCGTCCGTTGCTCATGTGTTCGAGGATGCGGCCCCCGACCCGTGTCTGGAACTCGACGCGCTCGACCTTCACGTCCTCACCCTCGAAGTCGCTCCTGGCCCGGCTGAAACGCTCGACCGGCCACCATGAGCCCATCTCCTCCGTGAAGATCCGGAAGGCCTGCTCGGCCTCGCGCGCGACGGTGACCGAACGCGTGATCGGCTCGATGCTCATCGCTGTTCTCCCTCCTCTGCCTTGGCCTCTGCCTTGGCCTCTGCCTTGGTCGCGGCCTCCCCGAACGCCGCGAGCGCGGTGTCCCAGAACCCTTCCAGGTAGGCACGCAGCGCCTCCACCCCCTCTGGGCTGACGCTGTACAGCCGACGGGTCCCTTCCTTTCGGTCGCGCACCAGACCCGCCTCCTTCAGGACGTGGAGGTGCTGGGACACGGCCGGCCTGCTGACGGGGAGCTCACGAGCGATCTCGCCCACCGGCCGGGCCCCTCCACGGATCAGCTCGAGGACCGCCCGGCGCGTCGGTTCCCCCAGCGCGTCGAGCACCTTGGCGGCGGCGTCTTGGTCAACCACGACTTACCGTAAGCTACGGCTTACCACGCGTCGCGTCAAGCCGTGCCGGCGCCGCCCAGCTGCTCGACCAGCTCCGCGGGCGTGGTCACGGGGAACCGGCACTGGAAGCGCTCGCACACGTACGCGGTCGCGTGCCCGTCGCGCTGAGGGCGGTCCCGCAGCAGCGCCACTCGCTCGGTGGAGGCGTGGTCTCCGGGCGAGGACACGGCGAGCACGTGATTGGGGAGGAACCGGTTCGCCGTGACCTCGGCGACGAGCGCGCGGGTCTCCGCGGATCCGGGGTTGCCGACGATCGCCACCTCCTTGACCGGAGACAGGTACGCGTCAAGCGCGGCCAGCGCGTGACCGAAACCGCTCGGGGCCCCCGCCACCTGGTCGCGGACCAGGCGGAGCGCGCCCACACCGGCGTTCTCGTATCCCGTCTCGCCGGTCAGGTGCGCGAGCCGTTGCAGCACGTCCGCGCCGAGCGAGTTGCCGCTGGGAACGGCGTTGTCCGAGATCTCCTTCGGACGCACAACGAGCGCTTCAGCGTCGCGCCCGGTCTGGAAGAACCCGCCGCGCTCCTCGTCGTGGAACAGACGCACCAGCTCGTCCGCCAGCGATCGCGCCTGCTCGAACCATCGGAGCTCGAAGGTCGTCTCGTACAGGACGAGGCATGCGTCCGCCATCGCCGCGTGGTCGTCGGCGAACGCTGGTCTGCCGCCCCGCCCGCTCCGCCACGATCGCAGTAGTCGCCCCGCATCGTCCCGCAGGTGTGTGAGGACGAAGTCCGCGGCTCGGACGGCGGCCTCCACGTACTCGACCTCGCCGAACGCCCGCCCGGCCTCCGCCAGGGCGGCGATCGCCAGGCCGTTCCACGCGGCCAGGATCTTGTCGTCGGTCGCCGGGTGGGTTCGGCCCTCGCGGATCTCGAACAGCTCGGCCCTCGCCGTCTCGAGCTCGCTTGCCAGCTCTTCGGGATCGAGGTCCGTCTCCGCGGCCACCGCCTCGAGCGGCAGCGGGCGCCACAGCACGTTCGTGCCCTCCCAGTTGCCGTCCGGCGTGGCCCCGAACGCGGTCGCGCCGGCCTCGCCCGCGATATCCACGAGCTCGTCCCAGGACCAGACGAAGAACCTGCCCTCGACGCCATCGCTGTCCGCGTCCTGGGAGGAGAAGAACGCCCCATCGGCGTGTCGGAGCTCGCGGAGCAGGTACTCGCAGGTCTGGGTGGCGACGCGCCGGTAGCGCTCGAGGCCGGTCACCTGCCACGCGTGCACGTAGAGACGGATCAGGAGCGCGTTGTCGTACAGCATCTTCTCGAAGTGTGGGACGTGCCATCGTTCGTCCGTCGAGTACCGATGGAAGCCGCCGCCCACCTGGTCGTACATCCCGCCGCCGGCCATCTTGTCCAACGTGATCGTCACCACGTCGAGCGCGTCGGGTGTCCCACGCAGGTGCATGCGCAGGCAGAACTCCAGGGTCATGGGTTGGGGGAACTTCGGCGCCCCGCCGAACCCTCCCCAACGCGGGTCGAACGCCCGGCGGAGCGCGCCGAAGGCCGTCACGAGGATCGCCTCGGTGAGCGGCTGCGGGGAGGCACCGAGGCCGGTCGACCGCTCGATGGCCTCGGTGACCCTCGAGCTCTGCTCCTCGGCCTCGGAGCGGCGGTTGGCCCACACGTCCGCGATGGCCGACAGGACGGTGCGGAAGGCGGGGAGGCCGGGGCGCGCCTCCTTCGGGTAGTAGGTGCCGGCGTAGAACGGTTTGCCCTCCGGGGTCAGGAACGCGGTAAGGGGCCATCCGCCTCCGCCGGTCATCGCCTGGACGGCGTCCATGTAGATCGCGTCCAGGTCGGGGCGCTCCTCCCGGTCGACCTTGATCGAGACGAAGTTCCGGTTCATCAGCGCGGCGGTCTCGGCGTCCTCGAAGCTCTCGCGCTCCATGACGTGACACCAGTGACAGGCGGCGTAGCCGATCGAGAGCAGGATCGGCTTGTCCCCGGCACGGGCCCGCTCGAGCGCCTCCTCGCCCCACGGGTACCAGTCCACGGGGTTCTCGGCGTGCTGGAGCAGGTACGGGCTCGTCTCGTTCGCGAGGCGATTCATGGCTCGACGGCCAGTCTAGGCAAGCGTGCTCAACAAGCGCCGACCCTATGCTGCAACGACTCGATCGAGCAGCCGAGGTCCCCGCCCGACGTCCTTGATCGTGGATCGCTGACCCGCGGCTCTACGTCCCGAAGAAGGTCTCGTAGACCTGGATGGCGCCGGGCCCCAGGATCACGATGAACAAGGCAGGCAGGACCAGGAAGATCATGGGAAACAGGAGCTTCAGCGGCACCTTCTGGGCCACCTCCTCCGCTCGCTGTCGCCGCTTCTGTCGAAGCTCCGTTGACTGAGCCCGCAGCACCTTCGCGACCCCAACGCCGTACTTGTCGGCCTGGATCATCGACAGCACGAACCCATCCAGTTCCGGGACGTCGGTCCGGTCGTTGAGGTGCCGAAGCGCCTCGGCCCTGGTCACGCCGATCTGCATCTCCTGGAGCATCCGGGCGATCTCCTCCGACAGCGGACCGGGAACGTTCTTGACCACCTGTGCGAGCGCGGCGTCGAAGCCGAGGCCCGCCTCGACGCTGATCGTCAGGAGGTCCATGGTGTCGGGCAGCGCCTTGCGGATCTCCTTCTGGCGCTTCGAGGCGCGGGCGGCGAGGCCTGCGCTCGGGAACGTGTACCCGGCCAACGAGAACACCCCGACCGTCATCACCGGAACGAAGAAGCCCGTGAACGGCAGCAACGGGGCCACCAGGATGCCGACCACCACGCCGACGATGCCGAAGACGATCTTGAACGCCACGATCCGCTCAGCCGTCAAGGCCGGGGGGTTCCCCGCCAGCTCGATCAGCCGGTTCACGCGTCGGTACAGATCCAGGGGCGTATGGCGGGTGATCGACGAGATCACCTTGCCGGTGAACGGGAAGATGAGCCGCTCCAGGGCCGATGACTTGAGCTGCTCGTTCCGCAGGTTCGCGACGCTATCCGCCGTGCCCCCGACCTGCGTTTGCAGCACCGCCGCATATCGGCGTCGCGTGTTGAGCATCATGTCGACCACGACGCCGAGCACGAAGATCGTCGAGAACGTCCCAATGAGCGCGAGTGCGAGCCACACCTGATTGTTAAACATCGATCCTCACGATCCTCGTCATCACGAAGACACCCAGCCCCATGAGGGTGCCGCCTATGAGCAACAAGATGCGACCGATCATGGTCGTGAAGAGCGGGGCGACGTACTCGGGGTTCACGAGCGCGAGGTAGAAGAAGATGCCGAACGGCAGCGCGGTCAGGATCGCGATGGAGAGTCGCCCCTCCGCCGACAGAACCCGTACCTGACGGTGGACGTACGCGCGCTCGCGAACCGTGTTGGCCACGATGTCGAGCACCTCCGCCAGGTTTCCCCCCACTTGCCTCTGGATGTTCACGGCCATGACGGCCCACCGCATGTCCTCGCTGCCCACGCGGTCGGCCATCTCGTTCATCGCGTCGTCGATCGACCGACCCAGTCGGATCTCCGACACCACCCGATGGAACTCGCCGGCCGACGGTTCTTTGATCTCGCCCGCCACCTGGTCGAGAGCCTGGAGGAAGCTGTGCCCCGCTCGGAGTGAGCTCGCCAGGATCGACAGGACGTCGGGGAGCTGCTCGGCCATGGTCTTCTGCCGCTTTTTCCGAGCGCGCAGCAGCCATCCGTACGGGATCAGGCTCGCGACGGCGGCCACCAGCAGGACGAAGAGGATGTTCGTCAGCAGGAGGGCCCCGACGACGCCGCCGGCGAGGGCGCAAAGGACCGTGAACGCCGCGAACTCGCCGGCCTTCATGGGGAGCTCTGCCTGCTCGAGCATGGCTTCCAGTCGGCCGCCGAACCCGCCCGCCGTGGCCAGCCGGTCTCCCGCCTGGGCCAGTCCAGCGGGCATCCACGAGGTCTCACTGGCCGCGTCCTTCTTGCCTCGTCCCATCAGGCCGGCCAGGCTCCGTCGCTGCTGGCCCTTCGACCTCGTCGACAAGAGCAGCACGGCCAGCAGGAACGTCGCCACGAAGGCCGCCCCCAACACGAACGTCAGCCAGGCGTCGTTGCCGAACAGGTCACTCATTTGCGGCGACCTCCATCGGGCGCGAAGACATCGGAAGGAATCGAGATCCCTTGCTCGGCGAGGCGGTCCACGAACCTCGGACGGAGGCCGGTTGCCTGAAGCTGCCCGCGGAACTTGCCGTCCTCGTCGATCCCGGCGCTGTAATCGAACAGGGCGAGATCCTGAAGGCTGATGATTTCCCCCTCCATACCCACGATCTCCGTGACGTGGGTGATGCGGCGCACGCCGTCCTTCATGCGTGTCTGGTGGACCAACAGATTGAGGGCCGAGGCGATCTGTTCCCGGATCGCCCGGATCCCGAGGTCCATCCCAGCCATCAGCATCATCGTCTCCACACGGGACAGCGCGTCGCGCGGCGAGTTCGAGTGCACGGTCGTGATCGACCCGTCGTGGCCGGTGTTCATGGCCTGCATCATGTCCAGGGCCTCGCCGCCACGGACCTCGCCGACCACGATCCGGTCCGGTCGCATGCGCAGGGCGTTCCGGACCAGGTCGCGGATCGTGATCTCGCCGCGGCCCTCGATGTTCGGAGGTCGGTACTCCAGGCGCACCACGTGTGGCTGCTGGAGCCGGAGCTCCGCCGAGTCCTCGATCGTGAGGATGCGCTCGTCGTCGGGTAGGAACGACGACAGCACGTTCAGCGTCGTCGTCTTCCCCGCGCCCGTCCCCCCGGAGACCAGGATGTTCAGGCGGCCCCGGACACAGGCGTCGAGGAGCTCTACGGTCTGCTTGGTGAGGGTCCCGAACGAGACCAGGTCCTCGGCTCCGTACGGGTCGGCGGCGAACTTCCGGATGGTCAGGCAGGCGCCGTCGATCGCGAGCGGTGGGACGATCGCGTTCACGCGCGAGCCGTCGGGCAGGCGCGCGTCCACGTACGGCGACGTCTCGTCGACCCGGCGACCTACCCTGGCCACGATCTTGTCGATGATCTGGCGGAGCTGAGCGTCGTCGTGAAACTTGGCACCGGTCCAGTAGATCTTGCCGGCGCGCTCGACGTAGACGGAGTCCCAACTGTTCACCATGATCTCGGTGACGTCGGGGTCGCGGGCGAACGGCTCGAGCGGACCCAACCCCAGGACGGCGTCCCCGATCTGACGAACGATGACGAGCTTCTCCTGCGCGGACAGGGCCGACTCCTCCTCGTCCAACAACTCTCGGAGGTGCTGCTGGACGAGGCCCTCGAGCTGGCTGTCGGAGAGCGTCGCGTCGTAGAGCCGGGGCCCCAGCGTCTCCACGAGCCGCTCCTGGACCCGGTTCCGCGTCTCGGCGATCTTGGTCTGGGCGATCCGGTCGTTCGGTGTTGCGTTGGCCAGTCGATCTGCGAGCGACATGTCGTTGTCCTCCTACCGCTTGAAGAGGCGGCGCTTCCCCACCGAGGGCGTCGGCGTGAGCTCGCCTTCCTGGGCCGAGGGTGCGCTGATGAACCGTGAGGCGAATCGGAAGATGCTGTCGGCGACCTCGGAGTCCGGCTCCTCGAGGACGACGGGCCGCCCCTTGTTCAGGCAGGTTGGCACGAGGCGGCTGGACGGGATCATGGTGTCCACCTCGATCTTCATGACCCGTTCAACGTCCTTGGGATCCAGGCCGACTCTGCTGTCGGCTCGATTCAGGACGACTCGGAACCGGTCGCGCGGCACACCGATCGTGAGCAGGGTCTCGAGCGCCTTCGAAAGGTGTTTGACCCCCACGACGTCGAGCATCGACACGAGGCAGATGGCGTCCGACAGGTCGAAACAGGCCAGGGCGAGGTCCGTGTAGGCCGCCGAGGCGTCGACCACGACGAACGCGAAGTTCTCGCGCAGCGCCCGTAGGAACTTGCCGACGGCTTCTCCGCCCGGCGGCGGCGCCGAAGGATCGGGAACCGCACCGAAGCCCCACAGGTGCTCGTCCAGCTTCGTGCCGTTCGCGAACACGACCTCGCGGTCGACCTTCTCACCGAGGGAGAGCAGGTCCGTCATCTCCTTCGTGGGCTCGCGCCCGAAATACGAGAAGACGTCCCCCATGTTGACGTCGAGATCCGCCACCGCGGTCTCCTGCTTCGAGATGCCGGCCAGCGCGGCGGCCAGGTTCGTGGTCAGGAAGGTCTTCCCCACGCCGCCCTTGGAGGCGAACACCGAGATGATCGAGCCTCGGTGCTTGGACGAGGCGGCTCTTTGCCCCCTCGCGTTGCTGACGTTCTCCGCCCACAGGATGGCCCGCTCCACGGCATCGCGGAGCTCCTCGCTTCCCCGGGTCAGGTCCACCACGTCCCGGATCCCGGCACGCATAGCGGCAGGAAGCAGCCCGTTCCAGGACTTGTCCCGGACGACGATGACCGCGGTCATCGGGGCGACCCGGCCCACGAACTCGGCCAGGCCGAGCGCATCGGGCTCCCTCACCTCTGGGGAGACTACGAGGACGTGGGCGGACTCATCCGTATCCACGAGGATCTCCTCGGCCGCGACCACGCTTTGCACCCAGCCGACCGCGTCGTCCTCGACCTCCAGCGACCGAGCGAGCGCCGCCCGGAAGGACTGGGGCGTCCCCACCGCGATGACTTGTTGCTGGATCACTTCACGACCTGGGCGTAGGTGATCGGCTCCATCGGCTGGCCACTCTCGTCCGGTGGCAGCAGGCCGAACCACACGCTCCCCGTCTCCATGGAGAAGACGAAGCGCTGCGCGTCCTCGGGCGTGAGAGCGACGGTGACGGCCAGCGAGCCGGGAAGCTGCTCGCTCGACGTCGACTCGTCGCCGCCGAACGTGCTGCTCGCGAGCGGACGGAACACCGCCAACAGCTCGACCGTGGGAACGAGGGCAGTGGTGACGGTCTCGTTCACCGTGCCGCCCTTGCGCGGAGCATCCTTGAAGGTCGAGTAGATCGTCACATGGTCGCCGGCGTTGATCGCACCGGCGACTCCCCGTGAGGCATCCAGCGACACGGTGATCGCCTGCATGCCCTCCGGGATGGCCAGTGCCCCACCCGGCACGTTCCCTGAGATGCGAGCTGCTGGGATCTGCTCGCCGGCCAGGATGGCCACGCTGTTGTTCTTGCCTGCCAGCTGGTCGACCGAGGTGACGGCGCCGTTGACGACAACGCTCGCCGGGACCTGGATGATCCTGAACTGGTCGTCCTTGATCAACTGGTCCATGTCCGACCTGGCCGGGATGTCCACCTTGGTGACGACGACCGGAACCATCGTCCCACCGGTCTGCACATCTTCCTTCACGCCGCGGGAGTACATGAACACCCCTGCGGTCGCCAGCGTCGCCAGGATCAACGCCAGGAACACGACGAGCCCTCTACCCTTCATGACAGATCCCCCTATGTCTTGTCGCTGATGTCTTGTCGGCCGCCAAACGGCCGAGGTTTAGTCCCTCAGGTCTTTTCGGCCGCCGGACGGCGGAGGTTTAGCCGATCAGCCGAACTGTCGGGGAGCCGTTGGCCGGGTTCTGATCGGCAGGAACGACCGTCAGCTCGATGCAGAACGAATTCCCCGGAGGCTTCGTCCCGAACCCGCACTCGTCCGCCACCCCGGCCTTCTTGATGTCGTTCCCCGTCTCCCACACGTTCTCGATGTAGAAGCCCTGGAACCTGATGACCGGGTAGGACGCGACCGGATTCACGTACCTGGGCCAGCAGCCCTCCGCGGGGCAGGGTGCGCTCGCAGGCGCCACCACGGGGAAGGAGACGACCGGCCGGGGCTCCGGTGGCGGCGGGTTGCCGACGGTGTCGATCCAAGCCTGGATCGCGTGCAGAGCAGAACTGTTCTTGCCGTCCTTGGCGCACACCCAGACCGGGTTGTTCCACAGGGTCGGCCCGAAGCCCGACGTCCCCGTCCCCATCTGCCCGACGTAGTCCTTCAGGTCGTTCGCGCCGCCGGTGGACGGGCACGACGTCGGGGGGTTGGGCTCGCCCTCTTCCGGCCAGCCC
>Ga0209859_1000139_pt1 | contig 16280 bp, 17 predicted proteins | sample GWRWS3_50_60_FD_187241 | JGI IMG/M metagenome (GOLD analysis project Ga0209859, IMG submission 187241) | Riverbed sediment microbial communities from areas with vegetation nearby in Columbia River, Washington, USA - GW-RW S3_50_60 (SPAdes)... | ecosystem: Environmental > Aquatic > Freshwater >... | reverse complement strand
TCCCGCTGCAGGGCGCGCCCGGCTGGCTGCAGACCATCTCGAAGGCGCTGCCGCTGCGCCATCTCGTAGACGGGATGCAGGCCGTGATGGTCCGCGGCGAGGGGCCGGCGAGCGTCCTTCCGCAGATCGGCATCCTGCTGGCGTTCGCCGTGGTCGTATCCGTGATCGCGGTCTCCCTCTTCCGCTGGGACGACGCCTGACGTCACGAGCACGGAGTTAGCCGGAGACCTGGAAGCCGGCGGCGGCGAGTGTTTCCGCCATCGCGGTCGAGGCGAGCGTGTTCAGAAACACCTGTGCGGAATGTGCGTTGGAGGATCCGGCCAGCACGACCGCCTGGTATTCGGCGAGCGCCGCGCGGGACTCTGCGAACTCGAGCGTGCCCACCGTGTCATCCACGATACGAGTGTCGGTGCGGTAGACGAGTGCGGCATCGGCCTTGCCTTGCTCGACCTGGGCCAGCGCGGTACGGACGTCGGGCACCCGAATGGGCGCCAGCGGCTTCACCCCCGCCGCCGTCAGCACGGCGGCGCTGGTGGTGCCGCAAGGTTCCGTCTCGGCGCAGAGAACGACGCGCAGGTCGGGCCGGGCGAGGTCGCCGACGCCGACGAGTCGCTTCGGGTTGCCTGGCGCGATAGCGACGACGAGTTGGTTGCGGGCGAAGGTCACGGGGGACGGATCCGCGAGGGAGCCGAGTGTGTCCAGCGGCGCACGTCCTTCCACGATCAGCACGGTGGCCCTCGGATCGGCTGCGGTCCCGGTCGAGGCGACGTCGGCCATCGCGCTTTGGGTCATCTCCGAGTCCGCGCCAAAGATGACCTTGACGGTCAGGTTGGGGTTGTGCAGTTCGAAGTCGGCGGCGAAGGCCGTCAAGATCTCGGTCAGCGAGGCGGGGGCGTATACCGTGACCGTGCCCTTCACCTCGGGCACCGGCGCTTGCCTCGCGCCGGCCGTGCACCCGCTGAGGAGAGCTTGCACGAGCAGCGCCAGCACCGCCAGCACCATCGGGACCGCGACCGCTCCGCCGACCCTTGGTCGCACCGCCATCAGACCTCCTCCGCACCGCACCGTGAACGCGGTAATCCAGGACGAGGTAACCGTAGCCATTGCGGGCAGCGTTGAGGGTGCTCAGCCGGCGCGGCTTAGCGACGGTCTGGTGAGCCAACCCACCGCGAGTACGACCAGGGAGCCCAGCAGGGCAGGCAGGAAGCCGGCCACGGAAAAGCCGAGTCCGGCGGCGTCCGCGAGCGCGGCGGTGACCCAGAAGAGGGCCGCGTTGAGCGCGACGGCGGCGGCGATGGCCACCGGCAGCGGCTCGCACGCCAGCGCCACCGCGCGGCGCAGCCCGACCGCCAGCGCGTCCACGACGGCAAGCAGGAGCGCGACGACGAGCAATGTGCCGACCGTCGCGAGCGGATCCAGCCCGTCGGCGAGGTGCACGCCGCCGACGAGTTCCGAGGCCAGCCAGAGCCCGAAACCGGTCACCACCACCCGTCTCAGGGTCACACCGCCATCGTGGTCGTCCCGAGAAGTACGGGCCCGGACAAGCTGCGAAGTTCGCTCAATGGTGCATGCAGCGTGACAATCAAGGTGAACTGATCCTTAACGTCGGGTGCGTCGCGATCACCGTTATCGGCTCGTGACCTCTCAAAGTCTTGCCATAGTTCAGCATCCGTTCACCTTTGGTTCCACGCTCCCTCACGTGCCGAGCTTTGTATGAGGGCGTCGCCAGCCAATCTTGGCGGCAAGACGCGATCGATAAACACGATCTAGGGAGCAGACTGACGTGACCAGGACTCTGCGGCGCATCGGCACTCTGCCACGCATAGGTTCAGTGGTGGCCGTCCTCGCAATGACCTTGGCGGCCGCGGCATGCGGCGGCAACACATCAACCACGGGCACCACGGCAGGCGCGGCCAAGCTCAGTGGCGCCGTCGCGGTCGACGGCTCCAGCACCGTGGCTCCGTTGAGCAAGGCGGCGGCGGACATCTTCAGGGAGACCCAGCCGGACGTGAGCGTCACTGTGGGTACCTCAGGCACGGGTGGCGGTTTCGAGAAGTTCTGCAAGGGCGAGACCGACATCTCCGACGCGTCCCGCAAGATCAAGGACACCGAGAAGGAGAAGTGCACGGCCGCCGGCATTAATCCGTCGGAGTTCATTGTCGCCAACGACGCACTCTCGGTCGTGGTGAGCAAGGAGAACACCTGGGCGACGTGCCTTACCACGGCGCAGCTCAAGAAGATCTGGAACCAGGGCTCGACCGTGAATAACTGGAACCAGATTGACCCGGCGTTCCCGAACGAGCCGCTCAAGCTCTTCGGTCCCGGTACCGACTCCGGCACCTTCGACTTCTTCACTGCCGCGATCAACGGCAAGGAGGATCAGAGCCGGGCGGACTACACGCCGTCGGAGAACGACAATGTCATCGTCCAGGGCGTCGCGGGTTCCAAGGGTGGGCTGGGCTACTTCGGCTTCACCTACTACGAGGAGAACAAGGACAAGCTGAACGTCGTCAAGGTCGACAGTGGCGGTGGCTGTGTCGAGCCGAGCGTAGCGAGCGCGCAGGACGGCACCTACAAGCCGCTCTCCCGGCCGCTGTTCATCTATGTGAGCAACAAGTCCATCAGCAAGCCGCAGGTAAAGGGCTTCGTTGAGTTCTACGTCTCCAGCATCGACGATATCGTCACGGAGGCGAAGTTCGTGCCGCTGACCGCCACACAGAAGACGACGTTGGCGGCCGAGCTAGAGACCCTCAAGAAGGGCTAACGTGGCCGTCCACGACATCACCACCCCCGCCGCAGGGAGCTCAACCTCCCTGCGGCGGGGTCGCCGTCACCGGGGCGAGCGTGTCATCGAGGCGTTTCTGGTTGTCGCGGCGCTCGTCTCGATCGCCACAACGGTCGGCATCATCGTGGCTCTCCTGCAGCCGACGCTCAGATTCTTCCAAGAGGTCAGCCTCGTCGAGTTCTTCACCTCGACCAGTTGGACACCCACCTTCGCCGACAAGCACTACGGCGTGCTCCCGCTCGTGGTCGCCACGATTCTCACGACGCTCATCGCGATCGCGGTGGCGATCCCCCTAGGCGTGGGTGCCGCGATCTACCTCGCGGAGTATGCGTCGGACCGCACCAGGCGCGCGGTCAAGCCGGTGCTGGAGATCCTGGCTGGCATTCCGACGGTGGTCTACGGCTTCTTTGCCCTCTTCGCGCTCAACCCGATTCTGCAGAAGTATTGGCCGGGCAATGAGAAGCCCGGCTTCTTTAACGTGATGGTGGCCGGGATCGTGATGGGCATCATGATTGTGCCGACGATCGCGAGCCTGTCCGAGGACGCCATGAGCGCGGTACCGCGCAGCCTGCGCGAGGGCGCCTACGCACTCGCCTCATCAAAGATGCAGGTCGCGACGCGGGTCGTGTTCCCGGCCGCGATCTCGGGAATTATTGCCTCGTTCGTGCTCGGCATCTCCCGCGCCCTAGGCGAGACGATGATCGTGACAATCGCGGCGGGTTTGAGTTCGGACAAGGTCATCTGGAACCCGATCGAGGCGGCAGCGACCATGACGGCGTACATCGCGAACGTGGCCTCCGGAGACATCCCCGTCGACTCGATTGACTACACGACGGTCTTTGCGGTCGGGTCACTGCTGTTCGTGATGACCTTCGCCCTGAACGTGCTGTCGATCAGACTGGTCCGCAAGTTTCGGGAGGTCTACGAGTAATGAGCACGACGGGTGTGGTCTCGCCTCGAGTGGCCACGGCGGAGGGCCAAGCGCTGACGCAGCGGAAGGTGCGCATCGGCGAGGTGGTCTTCCGGCTCGTGCTACAGGCGTGTCTGCTCATCGCGTTCCTCTTCCTCGTGTGGCTCGTGTCCTACGCGGTCGTTCGGGGATGGAAGCGGCTCGACTCACGCCTGTGGGAGAACATGCCCGTCGGGCGCATCTCGCGGATCGACAGCGCCGGTGTCCAGTCGGCGATCACCGGCACGCTGTGGGTCATCCTCACCACAGCGGTCCTCTGTCTGCCGACCGGAATCTTTGGCGCCATCTATCTGGAGGAGTACGCGGACCAGACCAAGTGGTATAACCGCCTGCTCGAGCTCAACATCCAGAATCTCGCAGGTGTGCCGTCGATCATCTTCGGCATCCTCGGTCTGGGCATCATCGCGCGCCAGTTTGGCCTTGGCTTCACCGTGATCACGGCCGCCATCGTGCTCGCCCTGCTCGTGCTCCCGATCGTGATCATCGCTACCCGGGAAGCGATCAGGGCGGTGCCACAGTCGATTCGCCAAGCCTCGTACGCGTTGGGTGCCACGAAGTGGCAGACGGTCTCGCGGCAGGTCCTCCCTGCGGCCGTCCCTGGCATCGCGACCGGCTCGATCCTCGCTATCTCCAGGGCCATCGGCGAGGCGGCGCCATTGATCGTGCTCGGCGCGGTCACCTTCGTGACGACCAACCCGGACGGACTGCTGTCCAAGTACACGACTCTCCCGATCCAGATCTTCAACCTCATCGGTGAGGCACAGTTGGGTTATCAGGAGATCGGGGCCGCCGCGATCGTACTGCTGCTCGGCATCGTGCTCCTGCTGAACTCAATCGCCATTTTCGTCCGCATCAGATTCCAGAAGCGTTGGTGACCGATCCGCAATGACAGACCCCACCTCGACAAACCGCCCTACCTCCGAGGGGATCGACATGACCTCGACCGCCGACCGGCCATCGATCCGCATCGCCAGCGCTACCCATGAGCGGGAAGGTTGGCAGAACCGCCCTGAGCAGGTCATGCCGATCATGGAAATGTCCGATGTGAGCGTGTACTACGGCGACTATCAGGCCGTGCGAGGCACCACGATGCCGATTGGACGCAACCAGATCACGGCCATGATCGGTCCATCAGGATGCGGGAAGAGCACGATTCTGCGGGCGCTGAACCGGATGAACGACCTCATTCCAGGAGCGCGGGTCGTCGGTCACATCTGGTACCACGGGCAGGACCTCTACGCGCCGGACGTCGACCCGATCGAGGTTCGTCGACGCATCGGCATGGTGTTTCAGAAGCCGAATCCATTCCCGAAGTCCATCTTCGACAACGTCGCCTACGGTCCGCGGGTCACCGGGATGCAGGTCGACAACATGGATGACCTCGTGGAAGAGGCACTGCACCGCGCGGCGCTGTGGGACGAGGTCAAGGACAAGCTCAAGTCCAGCGCGCTTGCCCTCTCCGGCGGACAGCAGCAGCGCCTCTGCATCGCCCGCACCATCGCGGTCAAGCCCGATGTGATCCTCATGGACGAGCCATGCTCCGCTCTCGACCCGATCGCGACCAGCAAGATCGAAGATTTGATGTACGAACTTGCGTTCGACTACACGATCGTCATCGTGACCCACAACATGCAGCAGGCAGCCCGCGTCAGCCATCGCACGGCGTTCTTCACCGCTGAGGTTGACGAGCAGGGCGTCCGCCACGGCCGGCTCATCGAATTCGACGAAACGCCCAAGATCTTCACCAACCCGAAGGAGAAGCGGACCGAGGACTACATCACAGGTCGCTTCGGGTAGGGCCATATGACCTCCGTACTGCCCGCCGGGGCGCCTCAAGTGCGCGAGCCCGAAGGCGCGCGACTGGACGGAATCCGTCCAGGTCTGGCCCGGCCGCAGGCGTTCCTGTTGCTGATCGCCGACGCCGATATCGACCGGTCCGGTCAGCTCGCGGATGCGCTCGCCGAGCATCAGGTGACCGCGATTCTCTGCGCCGACGGCGCCGAGGCGTTGCTGGCGGCGGGGGCGGAGCATCCAGACGCGGTGCTCGCCGCCGCCGCTCTGCCGATTGTGGGTGGCGCCGCATTGACCCGCGCGCTATCGGCCCGAACCACCATCCCAGTCGTAGTCGGGATCGGCGACGGCGACGGGCTAGTGGCGGCCGAGGCACTCTCGGCTGGCGCCGCGGCCTGCGTGGCCCACCCCTACCGGTTGCGCGAGCTCCTGCCGATCCTGCGGGCGATCCGACCCGAGTCGTTGGTGGAGTTGGTGCCACCCCTCGAGGCCGGGAGCCTACGGCTGGACCCATCGTCGCTGGAGGTGACCCTGCACGGGCGGCTCGTGCGCATGCCAATGCGCGAGCTGCGCCTGCTCCAGCTCCTCATGACCCGCGCCGACCGGGTCGTCACCCGCGAGCAGATCCGCGACTCGGTCTGGGGTGGCGTCCCTGGCTCTAACACCATCACGGTGCATGTGCAGCGGCTGCGCCAGCGTCTCGGCGACGACCAGGTGGATCCGAAGATGATCCTCACCATCCGCGGGGTGGGCTACCGTCTGGTGCCGCCACCGTCTATGTGATGCAGCTCAGGCCGGGTGATGCAGCTCAGGCCGGCGCGACACCGCCCGGTGGCATCATTCCGCGAGTACCGCGCTCGGCGAGCTCGTGCGAGATCTTGCGAAGTTCGAAGGCCCGCACGATGTCGGTGACGCCCCTCGTGAGCGCGATTGCGCCGACGAACACGATGAGCAGCGCGACCGACCGGCCAAAGCTGCCCGCCGCCCAGAAGCCGAGGCCCACTTCGATAATCCCGATTATCAGGCCCAACCACCATGCATCGTTGGCGTCTTTCGTCGCGAAGGCCAGGATGATGTCGAGCATCCCCTTGAAGAGGAGGTACCACCCGACAAACGCGGCGAGCATCGCGAACGTCCCGCCCGGCCGGAAGAAGGCGATCCCGCCGGTGATGATGAAGACCACGCCCAGAATGGCGTGCAGCCATTTCCAGCTCGGTGCGGTGAACGCGTTGAAGAGTTCCGCGAAGCCGGCAATCAGGATCACCGTTCCGGCCAAGACGCTGACGGCGGCGACTGAGGTGAGGTCGAAGCGCAGCACCACCCAGGCGATGACGAACCACAGGGCGCCCGTGATGAGGTAGAGCCACCACGCGACATTGAAGCCCGGTGCGGACGATTCGGCCCGGGTAACAGACGACGTACTGTCCATTGTGTACTCCTTGTCAGGTGCCGGTCGGCTGTGACTTACGGTCCGGGATGACCAAGTTGATGGCCCAGCTCACGACGCCGACGATGATCGCGCCCCAGAACGCGGCCCAGAATCCGTCGACGTGGAACGGCAGGTCGAGCAGGTCGGCGAGCCAGCTGACGAGCAGGAAGAGCAGCGCGTTGACGACGAATGCGATCAGCCCAAGCGTGATGATGTAGAAGAAGCATCCGAAGATCTTGATGAGTGGCTTCAGGATCGCGTTGACGAGGCCGAAGATCACCGCCACCGCGAGGAGCGTCAGCGTGCGGGAGAGCGTGCTCTCACCCTCGACCTTGATGCCACCCACGAGCAGCGTGGCGATCCACAGGGCGAGCGCCGTGACCAGGGTCCGGACGACGAATCCCATGCGGGTGCCTCCTTGTCTCGTCGATCTAGGTCATAGTCGCGTGAGTTGATCTCCGATCGCGCGACTAGGCCCTAGATCGACGCGGGTTTAGCCCCGTACCGGTAGCCACATCGTGATCCCTTCGCCCCGTCCGTTGCGGGTAAATCGGCAACTTTCGCCCAAGTTGGGCGGCAACGCGCGACGATCGACGTGCAGGTCGTGACGAGGCATCGGGGGCGAGATGGCTGACATGAGCCCGGATGAGCGGGCGGAACTGGAGCGGCTGCTTCGCGAGGCCGCCGCGGCTACGGGTGGAGCGGCTGCTGGCGGAAGCCGGTGGCCCCGGCGCGGCCGGTGGCTCGGGGCGTGCGCGCTCCTTCTGGTGGCCGCGGTGCTCGGCAGCCTCGCGGTGGTAGCCGTCTACCTGCGTAGCGAGGTGCTCGACACCAACACGTACGTCCAAACGGTTGCGCCGCTGGGCGAGGACCCGGCGGTACGGAGCGCGGTCGCGGCCCGACTCACCGATGAGATCATCACCCGCTCCGACGTCGCGGGCCTGGCCAACCAACTGGCGAACCGGCTGGAGGCTCAGGGTGCGCCGGCTCGCCTGTCCGACCTTGTCGGTCCACTTGTCAGCGGAGTCTCGTCCTTCCTCAACGGCAAGATCAACAGCTTGATGACGACCGAGCGCTTCGAGGTCGCGTGGCAGAACATCAACCGGGTCGCCCACCAAGGACTGGTCACAACACTCACGGGAGGGCAGAGCCAACTTCTGACCAGCAAGGGCGACACCGTCACGATCGACCTGGGGGAGCTGTTGTCGCTGGTGAAGCAGCAACTCGTCGCCGAGGGTCTTACCATCTTCGGGAAGATCCCGGACGTGTCGATCCAATACACACTTGTGCAGTCGGACCAGCTGCCCAAGATACGTACGTACACCAAGCTGCTCAACACCGCGGGAACCTGGCTGCCGTGGGTGGCTCTCGCACTGCTTCTCGCCGGAATCCTCGTCGCGCCGAACCGGCGGCGGGGGATCATCCTCGGTGCCGTGCTCGTCGTCGTCTTCGCTGCGCTGACTCTGGCGGCAGTCAGCATCGGCCGCACCTACTATTTGGATAATCTCCCGTCGTCGATCCGCTCACCGGATGCCGCGGCGGCCGTGATCAACACCATGCTGCGCTTCCTCATCACCGCGTTGCAGACACTGATCGTGGTGATGGCGATCTTCATCGTCGGCGCGTTCCTGGCGGGGCCGAGCCGGGTCGCGGTGGGCTTCCGTCGGCTGGTCAACCGTGGAGTCGACGCGGGGGCGGAGGCGCTACGGAAGGCCGGAGGTTGGGTGAACGCGACCGGCCGGGTGCTCGCCGCCGCGTACCGTCCCATCCAGATTGGACTCGTCCTGCTCGCGGTCGCCGGGTTCATCCTTGCCGACCGTCCCGGGGTGTCGGCGGTGCTGTGGGCCGCGGCCGCGGTCCTCCTGCTACTCGCCGTGCTGGAGGTGTTCGTCCGCGCCGGCAGGCGAGTCCAGTCCGGGGCGCCGGTGCCGGGGTGAGGGGTAGCAGCGCCCGACAGCGGCCCGAGTTCCTTCGGATGCTCGCGGGGATCTTCGCGCTGTACACGCTGATCATCGTGTTCGGTGAAACCACCGCCGGCGATTCAGGCCGAATTGCGTTGCTGGGGTTTCTGCTGTGGATCTCGACCCGGCTGCGAGCCGACAGGCGGCTGCGAATGTGGGCGATCGCGCTCGGGACTGCGGCTGTCGCCGTCGTGGTGGTGCTGTCGGCGATCGAATCGGCCATCGTGGTCTACGGCGCGGTGGGGGCGTGTTCGCTCGTCCTCATCGCATCGGCCATGACCGCCATCGTGTCCACACTCGTCGAGCGCCGGCGGGTCGACGCATCGACCGTGCTTGGCGTGCTATGCGTCTACCTGCTGCTCGCGCTCTTGTTCGCGTCGACGCATCAAGTGTTCGCCGCATTCAGCACGGACTACCTCAACGGCGCGCCAATCCCACCCACCGCGTCCGACCTGCTCTACTTCAGCGTGATCACGTTGACGACCGTGGGCTTCGGGGACATCACTCCGGCGAGCCAGCTAGCCCGCGCGGTCACTGTGACCGAGGCGCTGACGGGCCAGCTCTATCTTGTGTCCGTCGTGGCCGGCGTGGTCGCCGGCTGGCGCTCCACCCCCAGCTAGGACCCGCCCTGCGACTCCGGTCACCACCTCTCAAGATCCCCGTGATCATGATTTGACCGTCGTGAAACAGCGTCGATCATGACCTCCAGGTCATGATCGACGAAGGTTGGGCGGGAGTGGTGGGCGGGAGTGGTGGGCGGGAGTGGTGGGCGGGAGGGGGTCGGTGGGCGTGCATTAGCCTCTGCGCGTGACCAACACGGCGGTTCCCCTTCGCCTCGGAAGAGGGCTCGTGGCGCTGATGGCCGTGGCCGCGGCGTACGCACCGTCGGCCGCGCAGGCCACACCCGCCACCGGGCGCACCGTCGCGTCGGCGCCCGGGTGGCGACAGACCTTCTCCACCGACTTCAACGGAACGTCCCTACCCAGCCAGTGCGTGAAGTACAGCGGGCCCTACGGCGGCGGCGCTAGCTACTGGATGCACGACGAGGTGAGCGTGTCCGGCGGTCTACTCAGGCTCGGCATACAGCGGCGTGCGCAGGGTGGCAAGCCGTACACATCGGGTGGGGTCAGCTGCTATAAGGTCGCGCAGATCTACGGCCGGTACGAGTGGCGGGCGAAGGTTCCGCCGGGTAAGGGCATCGACTCGTACGCCACGTTGTGGCAGGACGGCGGTGGCGATAACCACCGGACGCTTGTCGAGATCCTCGGGGTACCGGGGAAGGAGATCATGGCGGTCACCAACGCCTACGGCTCGGGCGTGGCCGATGATCACATAGCCGGCAGGTACGCCGACGGATTCCACACCTACGCGATCGAGTGGACGCCGGCTGCCTTCCGGCTACTCGTCGACGGCGTGCAGCAGTTCAGATCCACCCACGTGTCGACGGTGAAGAAGTCCCTCCAGTTCGCCGTCATCAACGGCGACGCATTCTCTGGGCTTCCGGACGCGTTGACGCAGCTGCCGGCGGAGTTCCAGGTGGACTGGGTGCGGGCATTCGCGTACGTGGCCAACGCGCCGCCGGCGGCGGGGCCGGCCCCATCGGCGCGCCCGACGGGGCAGATCTCGGCCGGCGGCGCAAACCCGAAGGCGACGGGCACACCGACAGCCATGGCCGGCACCGCCACGGCAGGCACCAACGTCGCGGGCCCGTCGGGCGATCCGACAGCGCCCGCGCCCGCACGAGCGTGGGCAGTGTGGGCGGCCGGCGCGCTGGCGCTCGTGCTCGCGGTTGGGGTCGGGCGCGTACTCGTACGACGTAATAGGCTGTCCGCGTGGCCAAGGAGTCCATAGTGGCCAGAACAGCCATAGTGACCGGAACGTCGATGGTGGCAGCGCTCGGCATCGTCTGCGGCGCTCTCATTGTGCTTGCGCTGCCCGGGCCGGTGGCCGGAGCGGCGGCGGCGCCGACACTCACGACGTCGACGGCGCCCACCGCGTCCGCGACGCAGCCCGACGACAGCCGGTTCGGCGGGTCTGATCCGGCGCCCGCGCGTGGCAAGCCCGGATGGGTGTGGTGGGTGGCGACGGCCTTTCTGGCCATGCTAGGCGCCAGCGGGTACCGGCTATGGCGCAGCGTGCGTGAGTGAAGCCACAGCGCTCCACGGCTGTTGGTGCGCCGTATGCGTGAACCCGATGGCGAGCTAAGGCGTGTGAGTTACTGAGCGGGGCGGGCCGGTGGCGGTAACCCACCAAACCGCCCAGACTTCGGCGCCGAACAAACTGGTGTCAGGCCCATTGCGGTGCTTCGTCGGGCGCTGTGTGACGGAGGGCACGTAACTGGCGTACCGGGTGTTGTGCCCATCACGAATTTGTGACCGTTTTCCAAGCTTGGAACGGAATCACGGGGGGAAGGCGTCTGTTGTGTCAGGGGCACAGCCGGGGGGCGGTGCATCGATGGAGGGTCGCAACGGTGGAGAAGATGACCAGAGTGCTACGGACGGATGAGGTCGCCGAGGAGCGCGACCTGGTCGGCGTCTATCTGCACGAGATCTCTAAGACCCCGCTGCTGGACGCCGCGGCGGAGGTTGACCTCGCTTCGGCGATCGAGGCCGGGCTCTACGCTGAGCACCTGCTGGAAGCGGACAAACTGCCTCGGAAGCTCGACGCGGACGAGCTCAAGCGTCTCGTCGCCGAGGGCGAGGATGCGAAGGACCGCTTCATCCGCGCCAACTTGCGCCTGGTCGTGTCGATCGCGCGCCGCTACGTCCGGTCCGGGATGCCGATGCTGGACCTGATCCAGGAGGGCAACACGGGTCTGGTGCGCGCGGTGGAGAAGTTTGACTACCTACGTGGCTACAAGTTCTCGACGTACGCGACGTGGTGGATCCGCCAGGCGATTAGCCGGGCCATCGCCCAGCAGGAGCGCACCGTCAGACTGCCGGTGCACCTGGTGGAGGACGTTAACCGGATGCGCAACGTGGCTCGCCAGCTGACCCGCGAGCACGGCTCCGAGCCGGAGCCGGAGCAGATCGCTGTCGCGATGGACGTGACGGTTGAGCGCGTGCGCGAGCTGAAGCGCTGGTCGCAGGACACCGTGTCGCTGGACACCCCCGTGGGCGATGACGGAGACACCAATCTCGGCGACCTCGTTGCCGACTCGGATGCGCCGTCGCCCGAGGACATCGTGCTTGCCGCGCTCGAGCGGCAGCGGATCGAGAGCCTGCTCAACCACCTCGACGACCGTTCCGCCGGCATCATGCGGGCGCGGTACGGCCTCGAGGACGGGCGCGAGCATTCGCTCACCGAGGTGGCTTCGCGCTTCTCGCTGTCTCGTGAGCGGATCCGCCAGCTGGAGATCCAGGCGCTTGGGCGGCTCCGCGAGCTGGCCCGCGCCGAGGGCCTGCGCGCCGCCTAATCTTCCTCGCCGATCTAGGGCCTGCGGCCGTAGTTGGATCATCAACTGCGGCGGTGGGCCCTTGGTCGACTCTCCAGGGCTTAACCCGGGTCGATGATCGCCACGATCATGACCTCACCGTCGCAAAAACCGCTCGATCATGACCTCCAGGTCATGATCGGCGCACGGGGTGCGGGCGGGGTTAGCCGGGGCGGGCGTAGCCGTAGGGGCTCATGATGTCGACGCTCGCCACGCGTACGTGGTCGCCGAAGGTCGGCGAATGGATGATCTGCGTGTTGCCGACATAGATACCGACATGACCGAGCCCGGAGTAGAAGACGAGATCTCCCGGGCGCAAAGAGGCGCGGCTGATGTGCGGCAGCGCGTTCCACTGCATCTCGGCGTTGTGCGGTAGGGAGACGCCGGCCGCGCGCCAGGACGCGAGGGTGAGACCCGAACAGTCGTAGCCGCCCGGCCCGTCGGCTGCCCATACGTACGGCTTGCCGAGCACCGCATACGCGTACCGCACCGCCGCGCCCGCCTTGCCGGCGACGTATGGCGGGGTCTTCGACCCGGCCGCGGACTGCGTCTGCTGCCGCCCGTACGCCTTGCGGCGCAGCTCGTACAGTTTCGTCAGATCTGCGTTGATCTTCTTCCTCTGGTCGGCGAGCGTCTGGCGCTTCGCCTTCTGGTCGGCGATCAGCTTGTCGAGCTTGGCGGCCTCGGTGTCGTGGCGCGACTTCGTCTCGACGAAGGCGGCGATCTGCGTGTTCTCGAACTTCGTGATCTGGTCGAGGGTTAACAGCCGGTCGACCATGGCGGCCGGGTCACCCGCCATCAGGACGGCAGAGACCTCGGCGAGCTCGCCACCCTTGTACGCCACAGCCGCGATCTCGCCGACCCGGGCGCTGGCCGTGGTGAGCTCAGTCGAGAGCGGCTTAAGCTTCGCGGCAAGCCGGTCAGCCGCCGCCTGGGAAGCCTTGAGTTCCTCGTTGACCTTGTTGTACTGCTCGACGACCTTCTCCAGCCGCGCGGACTCGGTCGCGATCTGCCGCTCGATCTGATCGATGGACGGCTCGGCGTACGCGGCCGTGGCCGGAGCCAGGACACCAACCGCGACCAGAGCCACCAGCAGTGGTCGGAACAGCGGCGTCAGCGGTAGGGCGCGTGGGATCGCGCGCAGCCGCCTGCGCTCTGGTGACACACGGACTCCTTCTGCTACTGCCCGCCTACCGGGTTAGCTGTCGGGTTCGGGCGGGCGGAGCCACTGCGGCTCCGTAGACGGAGGCCTTTGCGGCTCCGCCGACGGGAACGACTGCGCGACTCCGCCGAAGGAGGCGCCCTACCGTCCCCCTGGCTTTGGGGGTCGGATTCACCCCAGGGACCGGACCGCTGGTAACGGTCGGTGAACTCGCCGGTGTTTGCTGGTTCCGCTCGCAACCTCGCAAGCGGGGCGGGTCCGTCGGGTCCCCGGTTCGCCGTCTCCTCGGGGTAGTTCCGGGGAGGTGCGTCGGATCCAGCCTCAGTGGCTCTGATCAGGCGCTATGGCGATTCGGCGGCACCCGATCGGGCCACCGGGGGTCAGTGACTACGGTCCGACCGGGTCCCGACAACGTAGCCCGGGAGCCCCGCCGTGACTAGTGGGATTTGGGCGAATAACCCGGCTAAGCCTTATACCCGTCGAATGTCGCAATCACGATGAGTCGCATCTGTGCGACCGAACCGTTATCGGTCGGCCGCCATCCGATCTCTTTTGCGGGATCGTCGCGGGCTGTTTAATGACCGGTAACTTAGGGGGCCCGCGTTGCTGCAGGTACAGAACCTAGAGGTCGTCTACGACGACGTGATGCTCGTGCTGCGCGGCGTGAGCCTCCGGGTCCCTCCGGGCGAGATCGTCGCTCTGCTCGGCGCCAACGGTGCAGGTAAGACCACGTTGCTGCGAGCATTGTGTGGCCTCTTGGACCCGCATGACGGCGAGATCACCAAGGGTTCCATCGCGCTTGACGAGCAGCCCATCCACGGGTTGCGGCCGGCGGCGATCGTGCGCCGGGGGGTGTCTCAGGTGATGGAGGGCCGGCGGACCTTCGCCGAGTTGTCGGTGGAGGAGAACCTGCGCCTCGGCGCTCACACCAATCCGCGAAACCGCGCCGCCGGGATCGAGCGGGCCTTCACGCTCTTTCCGGTGCTCGCGGCGCGTCGCAAGGACACGGCTGGGTATCTGTCCGGCGGTGAGCAGCAGATGTTGGCGATGGGCCGCGCGTTGATGGCAGAGCCGCGCTTTCTGCTGCTGGACGAGCCGAGCCTGGGTCTGGCGCCGCGGCTGGTGGAGCAGATCCGGGACCTGATCGTGGCGATCAACCGGCAGGGCACTGGGGTGCTGTTGGTGGAGCAGAACGCGACGATGGCCCTGTCGATCGCGTCGCACGGGTACGTGATGGAGACCGGGAAGATCGTGCTGGACAAGCCGGCCGCGGAGTTGCTCGCTGATGAGGACGTGCGGGAGTTTTATCTGGGTCTGCATCCGGAGGGCACCGTGAAGTCGTTCCGCGAGGTCAAGCATTACAAGCGGCGGAAGCGGTGGCTGTCGTGAGCCAGACTGTCGTGCGCGAGGCGGTCGTGACCGAGGATCCGATTCTCGTCTTCGACAACGTGCGGCTGGCGTTCGCCGGGGTGAAGGCGATCGACGGGGTGACCTTCGCCGTCGGCCGGCGGGAGTTGTTCGCCATCATCGGCCCGAACGGGGCCGGCAAGACATCCATCTTCAATGTGCTGTCCGGGGTCTACCGGCCGCAGTCGGGGCGGGTGCTCTTCGACGGGGTGGACATCGTCGGTAAGCGGCCGCATCGGATCGCGGCAGCCGGGATGGCGCGCACATTCCAGAACGTGGAGCTGTTCGCCAACCTGACCGTGTTGGACAACTTGATGCTGGGCCGGCACACCCATCTGCGGTATGGCACGTTCTCGGCAATCGCGTGGTGGGGTCGGGCCCGCCGTGAGGAGTTGGCCGCGCGGGCGGCGGTCGAGGACATTGTGGACTTCCTCGAGTTGGCGCCGTGGCGGAGGCTGCCGGTGGGCCTGCTGCCCTATGGCGTGCAGAAGCGGGTCGAGCTGGGTCGGGCGCTGGCGATGAAGCCGAAGCTGCTGCTGCTCGACGAGCCGGTGGGCGGGATGAACCTCGAGGAGACCGAGGACATGGCCCGCTACATCCTCGACATCCGCGACGAGCTCAACATCCCGATCATCCTGGTGGAGCACGACATGGGCCTGGTGATGGATCTGGCCGACCGGGTGATGGTGGTGGACTTCGGCGTGCAGATCGCTACAGGTATTCCTGCCGAGATCCAGAACAATCCCGACGTAATCCGGGCCTACCTGGGGGAGGTGCAGCGGGCGTGAGTACAGCAACCGCCGTTAGCGGCGCAACCACAATCGGCGAATCACCGTCCGGCGTCGCGACCATCGCGACCAGGGTACGCGATCGGGCGCGCACGATGGGCAGCCAGGTATCGCTGCGGGAGAAGGACTTCGGGGTCTGGCAAGAGATCACGTGGTCGTCCTATTGGGACACAGTGATGACCGTGGGGCACGCCCTCCTCGCGCTCGGGGTGGAGCCCGGCGATCGGGTCGCGATTCACTCGGAGAACCGTACCGAGTGGCTCTATGCAGATGTCGCAAACCTTGCGGTACGGGCGATGACGGTCGGGCTGTATCCGACCAACCCGCCCGCCGAGGTTGGCTATCTGCTGTCTCACTCCGGCGCGAAGGTGCTCATCGCCGAGGATCAGGAACAGGTCGACAAGGCCCTGGCCGTCATCGACCAGTGCCCAGACCTGGAGCGGATCGTCTACATCGAGCCGCGCGGCATCCGCTACCACTACGACCACCCCAAGTTGCTGGCCTGGGAGGATCTGCTCAAACTCGGTGCAGAGCATCGTGCCGCCCATCCGGGT
>Ga0209859_1000138_pt1 | contig 16289 bp, 16 predicted proteins | sample GWRWS3_50_60_FD_187241 | JGI IMG/M metagenome (GOLD analysis project Ga0209859, IMG submission 187241) | Riverbed sediment microbial communities from areas with vegetation nearby in Columbia River, Washington, USA - GW-RW S3_50_60 (SPAdes)... | ecosystem: Environmental > Aquatic > Freshwater >... | reverse complement strand
CGGGACTTGACCTCGTCCCTGGGGACCTTCTTGCGCCGCAGCCCGAACGCGACGTTCTCGAACACGTCCAGGTGCGGGAACAGCGCGTACGACTGGAACACGGTGTTGACGTCGCGCTTGTACGGAGGGAGGTCGGTCACGTCTCGGCCACCCAGGTAGACCGTCCCGCGCGAGGGATCCTCGAACCCGCCGATCATCCGCAGCGTGGTGGTCTTCCCACAGCCCGACGGCCCGAGCATGCTGAAGAACTCGCCCTCGGCGATGTCCAGCGAGAGGTCGTCGACCGCGACCATGTCACCGAACGTCTTCGTCACCCGCTCCAGGCGGACGTCGATCTCGGGCACGCAACCTCCTGTCGGGCTAACGGGACGGGTCGTGTTCGCGCCACACCCTTGAGCCGGGATTATTACCCCCCTCGACCTACAGCGCACTCCCGGGCGGCGCGCCCAGGTCAGGCGGTGTCCCGGGTCCTCGACGAGGCGGGGCCATCCGAGAGCGTGCGGGTCGACTCCGGACGCAACGGGACGCCATCGGGGCTGGAGGGAGCTGAGGTCCCATCCGAGGCTGCGATCTGCCCGTCGTCCGCTCGCGGGCCGTCCGTGGCGGCGCCCCGCCGATGCCTTCCGGCGCGACGACCCGAGGGCGCGGCCCGGGCCGGCCGGTCGCTCCCACGCGGGTTCCGGTCTCGGATGAGCCGAGGCAGGACGGTCGCGACGAGGACGGCCGACACCAGGATGACCCCGACCAGCACACGCCCGTCGACGTAGGCGACCACGAGCGCCGCACCCGCGATCAAAGCGCTCCACAGGTACATGAGCAGGACGGCCTGCCGGTGGGAGTGGCCGATGTCCATCAACCGGTGGTGGATGTGCTCTTTGTCGGCGTGCGCGATGCCGATCCCCTTCCGCATCCGCCGCACGATCGCGAGCACGACGTCCAGGAGGGGAACGGCCAGGACGAGCAACGGGATGACGATCGGGATGGCGATCGCCGCGAGGTCGCCACCGCTCGGTCCCTCGAGGTTCTGCCCCACGCCCGAGATCGTCGCCACCGCCATGAGGAGTCCGAGCAGGAGCGCACCCGAGTCGCCCATGAAGATCTTCGCCGGGTAGAAGTTCCACGGCAAGAAGCCGAGCGCGACCCCCGCGACGATCGTCGACATCAGCGCCGCCACGCTGGCCTGATCGCCGCCGTCCGGCGTTCGGAAGTAGGCGAAGAAGGCGATCGCCGCGATCGCGACCATGCCGGCCGCGAGGCCGTCGAGACCGTCGACGAGGTTCACGGCGTTCATGAGCGCCACGATCCACAGCACGGTGAGCGGGACGGCGAGGTCGGGCGGAAGCGCGAGCACGTCCTGGCCCGGGAAGTAGAAGTACAGGAGCTGCACGCCGAGGAGCACGACGATCCCCGCGGCCAGCACCTGACCGGCGAGCTTCCCGAACGCCGACACGCCGCGTGTGTCGTCGACCATCCCCAGCACGACGACCACGGTCGCGGCGACGAACGCCGCGTCGAGCTCTGAGGACGTCTCGCGCAGGTCGGACAGGAACGGGATCGCTCGAGCTGCGAGGAGACCGGCCGCGACACCCACGTACATGGCCAGACCTCCGGCGGTGGGTGTGGGCCTCGGATGCACCTTGCGGTCGGACGGTTGGTCGATCCAGCCGCGCCACAGCGAGAGCCGACGCACGACGGGCGTGACCAGGAAGGTCACACCGGCACTCGCCGCGAACACCAGGAGATACGGACGCACGCTGTCAGGCGATGCTACTCCCTGCCGGGTTGCAGGCGACGGTTCACTCCCGGCGAGCCGTCAGCCGGCGTAGGCGGGGAAGCGACCCATGAGCTCGGCGACGCGAGCACGGCTGGCGGCCTCGACCTCGGGGTCGCCCGGGTCCCGGAGCGTCGCGCCGATGATGCTCGACACCTCCTTCATCTCGGGTTCGTCCATCCCGAGCGTGGCCGGCCCCGGCGTCCCCACCCGGATCCCCGACGGATCCATGGGCGGCTGCGGGTCGAATGGGATGCCGTTCTTGTTGATCGCGATGCCGATCTCGTCGCAGACGGCCTCCGCCTGCTTGCCCCCGATCCCGAGCGGCCGCACGTCGCAGAGCGACAGGTGCGAGTCCGTCCCCCCCGAGACGATCCGAACCCCTTCGTCGGCCAGTCCCTGGGCGAGAGCTCGAGACGTTCGGACGACCCGAGCGGCGTACTCGCCGAAGGAGGGATCCATCGCTTCCTTCAAGCACACGGCCTTCGCCGCGATCACGTGCTCGAGCGGTCCACCCTGCATCATCGGGAACACCGCCTTGTCGATCGCCTTGGCGTGCTCCTCGCGGGACAGGATGATCGCGCCCCGCGGGCCGCGGAGTGTCTTGTGCGTCGTGAAGGTCACGACGTCGGCGAACGGCACCGGGCTCGGGTACGCCCCGCCCGCGCACAGGCCGATGAAATGCGACGCGTCGACCCACAAGATCGCGCCGACCTCGTCGGCGATGCTCCTGAACGCGGCCCAATCGATCAGCCTCGGATAGGCGGTGTACCCGGCGAGGACGATCTTGGGACGGTGCTCCATCGCCAGCTCGCGGATGCGATCGTAGTCGAGCTGCTCGGTCTCGCGGTCGACCTCGTAGCCGACGAACGTGAACCACTTTCCGGACACGTTGACGGGCGACCCGTGCGTGAGGTGGCCGCCGTGCGCGAGCACCAGTCCGAGCACCTTGTCCTGCGAACGCGGCTCGAGGAACGCTCCGAACACCGCCAGGTTCGCCTGCGCGCCGGCGTGCGGCTGCACGTTCGCGTGGTCGGCGCCGAACAGCTCCTTGGCGCGATCGATCGCGAGCTGCTCGGTGACGTCGACGAATCGACAGCCGCCGTAGTAGCGCCTTCCCGGGTAGCCCTCGGCGTACTTGTTGTTCATCGTGGACGCCTGCGCGGCGAGCACGGCCGGGCTCGCGTAGTTCTCGGACGCGATCAGCCGAAGGGTGTTGCGCTCCCGCCGCAGCTCGCCGGCGATCGCGTCCGCGACCTCCGGGTCCGACTCGCGCAGCGCGTCCCAGTCCGCAACGAAGCCATCGCGTGCGGTCGACCGGTGTTCGGGCATGTCAGCGTTCTCCTCGCTCGATCTCGGCCACCTGGAGCAGGCGTCGTTCGTGGCGCCCGCCCTCGAACGGCGTGGCCAGCCAGAGCTGCACGATCTCCTCGGCGAGCTGGACGGCCACGATCCGCCCGCCCATCGCGAGCACGTTCGCGTCGTTGTGACGTCGGGACAGCTCCGCGAGGTGCAGGTCGTTGCAGAGCGCGGCGCGGGTGCCCTTCACCTTGTTGGCCGCCAGCTGCTCGCCCTGTCCCGACCCGCCGAGCACGATCCCTCGTTCGGCACGCCCGTCGACCACCGCTCGGGCGGTGGCGGCGCAGAAGTCCGGATAGTCGACCATCTCCTCCGAGTCGGTCCCGAGGTCGAGCACCTCGTGTCCGCGTTCGGCGAGGAACGCCTTCAACGACACCTTGAGGGGATACCCGGCGTGATCGCATCCCATCGCGATCCGCACGGCTAGCTCCGCGACGTGCCGCTCGCAGCCGGTGCCTCGGCCCGGCCGAAGAGGCCGACGGCCAGCCTCGAGCACCATCCGTCGAGATCGGTGGCGACGGCCCGGAAGGCATCGAGGCGCATCCCGAGCGGATCCATGATCCCGTCATCGCGCGGGTCGCCGGCGAACCTGTGTGCCCGTAGCCGATCGGCCGCGGCCAAGCGTTCGGCCAGGCGGCGTTCGGGTGTCGCCTCGTGGACCTCGGGCAGCGACTCCACCAGACGGACGAGCTCCTTCAGCGTGAAGGTGCGCGAACGGACCTCGGGGACCTCGGCGACGACGGCGCGCGCGTGCTCGATGGCCATCCCCAGGATCAGCGCCGAGCCGGCGATCTCGGCCGGCTCGAGCTCGCGGGCGCGATGGCCCGAGATGTCGACGCCGCGTTCGGCGGCCGCCGCGACCGAACCCGGGTCGGCGGCGGAACCCGTCCACCCCATGGTCCCCGCCGAAGCGACCTGCGGGGCGTTCGCGCCCAGCTTCGCTCCGAACGCGCGGCGCAGGAACCCCTCCGCGATCGGCGACCGACAGACGTTCCCCGTGCAGACGACCAGCACCCGAGCCATGGGGCCGCGATTCTACACCGGCCTCCAGGCCTCTCCGAGCTCAGACGTGCTCGCGCAGCGCCTCGAGTACGTCCCGCTCCGAGACGGCACCGCGACGCAGCACACGCGGGAGGTCGTGCAGGAGCTCGACCACCGTGGAGGCCGAACCACCGAGCGGTTCCGGCGCGCACAGGTACACGTCGACCGCAGCGCCGAACGTCGCCCGCAGCTCGTCGCACGTCGCGGGTGTCGCCGCCCCGCTGCGGTTCGCACTCGTGACCGCGAGCGGCCCGGTGCGCGCCAGCACCGCGAGGGCGAGCGGGTCGTGCGGCATCCGCACGCCGATCGTCGCCGGGTCGCCACCGAGGTCCCAGCTCCGGGCCGGCTCCGAGCGCGGGAGCACGATCGTGAGCGCCCCCGCCCAGAAGTGCAGGGCAAGGACCTCCGCACGGTGATCGAACGCGGCGATCCGTCGCGCCGCCTCCGTGGACGGCACGAGCACCGGCAGCTCGAGATCCCGGGGCCGCCCCTTCGCGTCGAAGAGCCGGGCCGTCGCCCAGGGATCGTCGGGCCGGGTGCCGATGCCGTACACGGTGTCGGTCGGGACGACGACGAGCCTCCCGTCGAGCGCCGCGCGGGCGGCCGCTTCGATCGGATCCGGCCCGGGGCTCACGGCGCTCGAGCGAGTACCAGGCGATCGCGGCCGGCTAGATCACGCAGGACGCGGACGTCGACGTACGTCTCTGCGAACACGCGTGCCACGTCGTCGCCCAACCTCGCGTCGATCTCGACGGCGAGGGTCCCGCCGTCGCGCAACCACCGGGACGATTGAGCCGCGAGGCGACGGTAGAGCTCGACCCCGCCGGCAAGCGCCAGCACGGGCTCCACCCGCACCTCGGCGGGCAGGTCGTCGATCTCCTCGGCGGGCACGTAGGGCGGGTTGCTCGCGACGAGGTCCACCCACCCCCGCAGATCGCCGGGGAGCGGTTCGAGCAGGTCTCCTTCGAGCACGGTCACGTCCAGGCCGAGCCGGGACGCGTTCGACCTCGCGAGCTCGACTGCCTCGCTCGACACATCGGTCGCGAACACCGTCGAGTCGGGACGCTCGTCCTTCACCGCCAACGCGATCGCTCCGGTCCCGGTGCCGGCGTCGACCACGACGGGGTCCTCTCGATCCCCGACCGTCGAGAGCGCGTGTTCGAGGAGGAGCTCGGTCTCGGGTCTCGGAACGAACACGCCCGGTCGAACCTCGAGCGTGATCCCGCGGAACGCCTGCTCGCCGGTCAGGTGCTGCACCGGGGTTCCGGCGCAGCGCTGGCAGAGGGCGCGGCCGAACATCCGGGCCTTGCGCGCGTCCAGACCTGTCGTGCGAGCGTACACGCCGGCCCGGTCGGTACCGAGCACGTGCATCAGCAGGATCTCGGCCGTCGCCTTGGGGCTCTCGACGCCGTGTCGATCCAGGTAGTCCGTGGCGCGCAGGAGGACCTCGGCGGGGCGCACGTCACCGCTCCTCGTCCGAGCCGTCCTCGTCCTCGCCGGCGAGCTGCTCCGCTCGCTCGGCGGCGTTGAGGGCCTCCACGAACGCATCGAGGTCTCCCGCAAGCACGTCGGGGAGCCGATGGACCGTGAGCTTGACTCGATGATCGGTCACACGGTTCTCGGGGAAGTTGTACGTGCGGATCTTCTCGGCCCGTTCGCCGGTCCCGACCTGCGAACGCCGCGCGGCCGCCTCCTTGGCCGCTGCCTCCTCCTGCGCGCGGTGCAGGAGACGCGCGCGCAGGTAGCGCATCGCCTTCTCGCGGTTCTGCAGCTGCGATCGCTCCTCCTGGCTCCCCACCACGATCCCGGTCGGCTTGTGGGTGATCCGGACGGCGGAATCGGTCGTGTTCACCGACTGGCCGCCCGGCCCGGCCGAACGGAACACGTCGATCTTGAGGTCTTCCGGTCTGATCTCCACCTCGACGTCCTTGGCTTCGGGCAGGACCGCGACCGTCGCCGTAGACGTGTGGATCCGGCCCGAGGACTCCGTGACCGGGACCCGTTGCACACGATGGACACCGGACTCGTGCTTGAGGCGCGAGTAGGCATCCTTCCCCTTCACCTCCAGGACGACTTCCTTGAACCCCCCCAGGTCCGAGGGCGACGCCGAGAGCACCTCGGTCTTCCACCGCTGCCGCTCCGCGGCGTGCTGATACATCTCGTAGAGGCTGCCCGCCCACAGCGCCGCCTCGTCGCCCCCCGCCCCGGCCCGGATCTCGACGACGACGTCCTTGCCGTCGTTCGGATCCTTGGGCACGAGGAGCGCCTCCAACCGCGCGTGGAGCTCGGCGGCGCGCGCCTCCGCGGCCTCGGCCTCCTCGCGCAGGTATGCCGCCATCTCGGGGTCGGACTCGTCCTTGGCGAGGGTGCGCGCCTCCTGGGCCTGGTGCAGCGCGGTGCGGTATTCGCGGAACGGCGCGACGATCTCGCCGAGCTCCGACAGGTCCTTGCCCAGTCGGCGGAGCCGGTCGGGGTCCCGCGCGACGTCCGGCGACGCCATCTCGCCCTGGAGTCGCTCGTAGCGCTCCTCGATCTCGGAGAGCCGGTCCGAAAGGTCCATGCCCGGATTATCCAGGCATGGAGCGGCGACTACGACGCCGTGATCGCTTCGAACCCTCAGGTCGAACCCTCAGGCGTAGGGGTGATCCTCGTCGCCGTCGGCGTCGCCCCAGTCGAGGTCCAGGGCGGGGATCTCCGGGAGATCGAGCTTCACCGCGTCGGTCCCGTCCCACAGCTCCTCGTAGGAGGGGTCGAGGAAGTTCGGCTCGTCATCGTCGTCGTCCCCGCGGACGATGACCGTCGGCTCCCGAAGGCCGATGCGGTCCACGCCTTCGATCGGCTCCCCGGCCGGGTCGGCGGGCGCGTCCGACGCATCGAGCACGTCCGGCTTCTCCATCTCGTGCGGCGCGCCGGCCTCGTTCACGATCGAGCCATCGCGCTCTTCCGACCCGTCGAGCAGGTCCCTGACCGACGCGATGTCGGGCAGCGAGACCTTCACGTCCATCGCGCTCTCCAGGTCGTGGGCGACACCGATCAACCGCTCCTGCATCGAGGCGAGCTGATCGAAGAGCGCGTCGCGCCGGGTGGCGAGACCTGCGATCGTCCGATCGGCCTCCTCGCGTGCGGTGCGCACCGCGGCTTCCGCCCGGGCTCGCGCCTCCTCGCCCTTGGACTGCGCGTCGGTTCGGATCCGGTCGGCGTCGGCCCGGGCCTCGCGTGTCACCTGCTCGGCGTCGCGGCGGGCCTCGCCCCGGATCGTCTCGGCGATGTGGTCCGCCTCGCGGATCACGCTCGCCACCCGCTCCCCGAGCTGCTCGTACGGGTCTTGCCGGGGCTGCGAGATCGTTCGGATCGCGGTCTCGGCCTCGGCCTGTGCCTCTCTCAGGAGCACTCGCATCAACTCCATCTGATCGGCGAGCTGCTCTAGGTAGGCGCGGACCTGATCCGGGTCGTAGCCGCGCCTGATCGTGACGAATTCCCGTCGACGGATCTGCTCGGCGGAGATCAGCACGGGGAGGTCGAGGTTCGTCGCGGACATGGGGAAGCCTCCTCGAACGCTCGGTGGGGTTCCGGAGGCTACACCCGTGAGGAGCCGATGCAAGCATCTCCGACCATCCGAGCCGGACGGGTCCGGGCTCCGCCGGAGCCCGGTGTCACGTGCCCGGCGTCAGCTCCGACTCGCGACGGAGCACCTCGTTGAACGAGGCGATCGCGACCTCGATCTGACCGCGATCCGGTGGCTTCGTGGTGATCTTCTGAAGCCACAGGCCGGGCACCATCAGCGCGTGGATGATCTTCGAGCGCGGGAACCTCGCCCCCAGACGTAGCAGCTCGAACGCGATCCCCGCGATGATGGGGATCGCAACGATCCGCGAGCCGACGCGCCACCAGAGACCGGGGTTGCCGAACAACGCGAACACGAAGATCGTGATGACCATCACGAGCAGCAGGAAGTTCGTCCCGCAGCGGACGTGTAGCGTGGAATAGCCGTCGACCCGCTCGGGGACGAGGGGCTCGTCGTGCTCGTACGCGGCGATCGTCTTGTGCTCCGCACCGTGGTACTGGAAGACGCGGCGGATGTCCTTCGTACGCCCGATCAGCAGGAGGTAGCCAAGGAAGAGCGCGACGCGGAAGACGCCTTCGAGCGCGTTCACCAGGATGCTCGAGTCGACCGACCGTCCGACCCAGCGGAACGCGACCGCCGGCAGGACGATGAACAGGCCGATGAAGATCACGGCGGCGATCCCCATGGACAGGCCCATCTGGCGCGAGGATAGGCGTTCGTCCTCGGGCACCGACTCACGGGCCGAGACCGACAGCGCCCGGAACCCGATCGCGAGGGCCTGTCCGAGCGCGATGACCCCGCGGATGAACGGCTTGCTGAGGATCGGATGGCGCTTGGCCACCGAGTCGATGTCGTGCGACTCGATGTGGACGTCCCCAGCAGGTCTGCGGACCGCGACCGCCCACACGTCGCGGCCGCGCATCATGACGCCTTCGACGACGGCCTGACCGCCGTAGAAGTGGGCCGGTTGCGTCGCCTCGTCGGCCATCCCCGCCGGGTCAGCCTTGCTCTGGCTCGACCGACGGATCTTCGGCGGGCTGCTCCGGAGCGGGGGCGGCGGGGGCGGGGCGCGCCGCTCGTTCCCGGACCGACGCGGCCTGCTCGGCCTGCTGCTTCGCGTAGCGACGCTGGAACCGCTCGACCCGCCCGCCCGTGTCGACCAGCTTCTGCTTGCCCGTGTAGAACGGGTGGCAGTTCGAGCAGATCTCCACGCGCAGCTCGGGCTTGGTGCTCCGGGTCGTGAACGTGTTCCCGCAGGAACAGTGCACGGTCGCGACCACGTAGTCGGGGTGGATGTCCTGTTTCATGATGCGCACGCTCTCTTTCGTGATCCGTCTCTCGTTCGCTCTTTCTTCGGGGCCCTTCTCCGTCCCAGCTTACGAGGTCGGGGCCTTGGCGATCTCCCGCAGGAACTGCTCGTTGGACTTGGTCGACCGGATCTTGTCGGTGAGCAACTCGAGCGCGGCGCCCGGCTCCAGCGCGTGGAGCACCCGTCGCAGCCGCCAGACGAGAGCCAGCTCCTCGGTCGGCATCAGCAGCTCCTCCTTGCGGGTGCTACTCGCCTCCACGTTGATCGCCGGGAACAGACGCTTCTCGGCGAGCTGTCGATCGAGTCGGAGCTCCATGTTGCCGGTGCCCTTGAACTCCTCGAAGATCCCCTCGTCCATCCGCGAGCCGGTCTCGACGAGGGCGCTCGCGATGATGGTAACGCTCCCGCCCTCCTCGATGTTCCGCGCGGCTCCGAAGAAGCGTCGGGGCGGGTACAGCGCCGTCGAATCGATGCCGCCGGACAGGATCTTGCCCGACGCCGGCGCGGCCAGGTTGTAGGCGCGCGCGAGCCGGGTGATCGAGTCCAGGATGATCGCGACGTCCTGCCCCATCTCGGCCAGACGCTTGGCCCGTTCCAGCACCAGCTCGGTCACCTGGATGTGCTGGTCCGGCGGCTTGTCGAAGGTCGAGTAGACGACCTCGGCCGCCTGCACCGTCCGCTGCCAGTCCGTGACCTCCTCGGGCCGCTCGTCGACGAGGAGGACCATCACGTGGGTCTCGGGACTCGATTGGATGATGCCGCTCGCGATGTTCTTCAGTACGGTCGTCTTCCCCGCCTTCGGCGGCGAGACCACCATGCCGCGCTGCCCCTTGCCGATCGGCGCGACCATGTCCATGATCCGACCCGTTACGTCCGTAGGACCCGTCTCAAGGCGGAAGCGCTCGTTGGGGAACAGCGGTGTGAGCTTGTCGAAGTTCGGCCGCTGTTTGGCCTCCTCCGGATCCATGCCGTTCACCGAGTCGATCTGCAGCAAGGCGAAGTACTTCTCGCTGTCCTTCGGCTGCCGCACCTTGCCGGTGACCGTGTCACCCTTGCGCAGCATGAAGCGCCGAACCTGCGAGAGGGACACGTAGATGTCCTGCTGTCCGGGCAGGTAGCCGGAGGTGCGCAGGAACCCGTAGCCCTCGGGCAGGATGTCGAGCAGCCCCGTCGCCGTCGGCGCGGTCTGCAGCTCCTCCTTCTGCATCTCGACCTCGCGCTGTCGGCGCTCCTCGCGCTGGCGCCGGCGCTCCTCCCGAGACGGACGCCTGCGAGGCCCGCCCTCGCGATCGCGCTGCTGCTGTCCGCCGTCGGAACGGCCCGTGTCCGGACGGCCCCCCTCGGGACGCCCTCCTTCGGGACGGCCGCCCTCCCGGCGGCCGCCGTCTCGCTCGTCGCGGCGTTCGAACCGCTCCGGCCTCGGTGGAGAGATCTCCGTGGTGGTGTCGGCGCGCGCATCGCCCGACGAGCCGTTGCCGTCGGTGGCGTCACCGGCGGCCGAGCGTTCCTCGTCGGAGGCCCCGCCCCGAGGTGGAGACTCGGTCGCGGTGCCGCCGTTGGTGTGTGCGACGATCAGGTCGACGAGGTCGGCCTTCTTCAATCCCTTGTGCCCCTCGATACCGAGGTCCGCCGCGATCTGGTGTAGCTCCGCGGCGACCTTCCCTTCGAGGACACGCTTATCCGTGGTGGCCACTCATGCTCCTTTCTCCAGTTCCTCCCTGAGGGCCTTCCAGTCCCCGAGGAACTTCTCCAATCCTGCGTCGGTGAGCGGGTGCTTCACCAACTGCTTGAACACCGCGAACGGCATCGTCGCGATGTCGGCGCCCGCGAGCGCCGACTCGACGATGTGCATCGGGTGTCGCAGCGATGCGGCGAGCACCTGCGTGTCGTATCCCTGGATCTCGTAGATGTCGCAGATCTTCCGGAGCACGTCCATCCCGTCGGACGCGACGTCGTCCAGGCGGCCGAGGAACGGCGAAACGATGTACGCCCCGATCTCCGCGGCCAGGATGGCCTGCGCGGGCGAGAACACGAGCGTGACGTTGATCTTGATCCCCTCGCCGACGAGGCGCTTGCCGGCGGTCAGCCCGTCGGGCGTCATCGGCACCTTGACGACGGCGTTCGGCGCCATCTGGGACAGGTCCAGCCCCTGCTGGTACATGGGTTCGCCCTCGAGCTCTGTCGTCTCGAGCGAGATCGGACCCTCGACCTCGGACAGGATCTCTTTCCACACCCGCTCCGGGTCGTCGTTCTCCTTGGCGACCAAGGAGGGGTTGGTGGTCACCCCACCGAGTACGCCCCACCGGTTGATCTCGCGGATCTCCTCGATGTTGGCGGTGTCCAAGAACAGTTTCACGTTCTGCCTCCTTCGATCGCCGGCACCGCTGTCGGGGGGCTACCGCTCGCGCCTTCGCGCTCGCTCCTTGAGCCCCGCGAACCCCCCGGGATCCGGGCCTGCGACGTTCGTTCGGTCGCTCGCTCCATCACGAGATCGATGATCGCGGCCAGGGCGCGATCGAAGCTGTAGTTGGCGATCACCGGGACGCCGTGCGACAGGGCCTGGCTCTTGATGTAGCGCTGCACGCGCCGGATGTCGTCGAACCGGTCGAGGTACCGCTGCGACGGTCGCCCGGTGTGCTCGGAGGCCCGCGCCGCGAAATGGCTGCGGTGCAGCTCGTCCTCCTCGATCGTCACGACCACCGGAACCGCGAGGATCCGTTCCCGCCACGGCTCGAGGTCGAGGAAGCCGGGCACCACGTGCGCGCCTTCGATGATCAGGTGGGTCCCCTCCATCGCGGCACGCTCGACGAGGGCCTGCACGCCCACCGCGACGGCCGCGGTCTGCTCTCGGAACCCGACGACGACCTCGTCCTTCGACGGAGGTTCGCGCAGGACCGAGCCCGCCTCGAACGAGGAAGCGTGCAGCGTCGGCATGAGCTCGTGCGAGAACAGGGCCCGCATCACCTCGCGGATCGCATCGGTCGCGACCACCCGCACGATCCCCAGGCGAGTCGCGAGCTGCGTCGCAAGCGTCGACTTGCCGACCCCCGTCGCACCGCCGATCAGCACCACGAGGGGAACCTTGATCGCCTCGACCTCGCGCCAGCGCTGGAAGTTCCGGGCGTACCGCTCGCCGGCGAGTTCCTCGAGCACGCCGAGCGCGAGCTCGCCCAGCTGCGCGTTCGAGATCGACGGGACGCCGAGCTCACGAAGTCGGTCCTCGATGGCCTCGGCCACCTGGTAGGCGCGCACGGGCGACAGCCCGGTCACCATGACCTGGGACGCCATCAGGCCTTTCGAATACGGCAGGCCCGAATCGCGATCCGAGATCAGGATCTGGGGGTTCTTGGGGTCGTTCGTCATCTCTGTCTGCTTCGCTCTCCGGCGAGGCCGATCGTCTCCCTCAAAGCGGTCGGAAGGTCCGTGTCGCCCTCCGACACGACAGCGCGGTTGTCCACGAAGACCACCTCGGCGCCCCGAGATATCGCTCGGTCGCACGCTACGTCGATCGCCGCGGCCTTGAGCTCCGACAGGAGCACCTCGTAGGCCTCCGCGCCGTCCAGGTCCTGCGCCAGGCCGGCCCGATCGGCCAGCTTCGCGCTCCACCCGACCACGCGGCATCCGTGGGTTCGCTCGAGGGTTTCCGCCTGTTTCGCGGCCACCGCCCCCGGCGCCGTCGTGGTGAAGAACACGTCCCTCCCCCGCACATCGCCGAGTGGCTGTGGTTCGAAGTCCGTCACGATGAGCCGGGCATCAGCGTTCAGCCGTTCGACGTGGGACCTGAGGGTGGGGATGTTCTGTAGCCCGGCTGGGCTGCCCGCCATGGTAACAACGACAAGGTCCGATAGCAACAGGCGGAAGGGACCGAGGTAGCCGCCCAGGTACTCCGGCGGCACGGTCGAGGGTACGACCAGGACGCCGGCGTCCCACGGGAAGGTCGGCACCGACGCGCCGCTCCCGTCGACGATCAGGACCCGGGCTCCCAGTCCGACCGCCAGCTCCGCCGCGGCGCGCACGTTGGTGAACGCCGGGCGACCCGCGACCCCGCCGCCCGCGCGTCGGGCGCCCACGGTCGTCACCCCGCTCGTCGCCGCGATCTCGAGGTAGTCCGACGCGGCGTGGCGTCCCGCCCGGACGAGCCCGAGCAGGACGTCGAGCGTGACGGTCCCGGCGCGAGCGACCTCGGGCTCCGCGGGTCCCCCTCGGCCCATCGCCACGACGATCGGTTCGAGCCCCAGGGCGGCCGCGACCCTCGCCGCCTCGCCCGACACGGCCGTCTTGCCGGTCCGCTTCCCCGTGCCGATGACCGCGATGGTCGGGACGGGGAGCGGGGGCTCCTCGATCGGCGGATCGAACCGGAAGTCCGGGCCGAGGTAGGGCACCCCCTTCGCGAGGGCGACCGCGGCGATCTCCATCCGCTCGCGGTACCCGAGGACCGGCTCGTCCGACAGATCGAAGATCGCCTCCGGGTGGAGCTCGTCGATCGCATCGCCGACGGCCGGCGCGATGGGTGCCTCCGATGACCCCGATCCCCGCAGGGGCACCCCGAGATCGAGGGCGCTCGACGGATCGAGCTTCTCGCCGCCACCCACGAACAGCGCCGCGAGCGGTTCCAGCCCACGAGCGCGGAGCTCGTCGATCGCCCAGCGGGTGACCGACGGGTAGTGCTCACCGTCCACGAGGACGACGACCTTCATGGGGTGGGCTCCTTCGGAGGAGGGTGCGGTCGGAGCTAGGACTCTCCCTGCTGAGCGGCCGGGAGACGGCGCTGCAGCACCGGCGGCTCGAGCTCGCGATGGTACTGCTCGCCGGTCGAGAGCCGGAAGTGGGCGATCACGCTCCCGCCCCCGAAGGGGTATCGGCGCGTGATCTTCACCTCGTCGCCCTCGAACTCGAGCACGTTGTAGCAGGGCTTGGTGTACCCGCGGAGCCGGAGGGAAGCCACCGTGCCGGCGTTCGCGACGTACAGGTCCTCCAGGCGCCAGACGTAGGGCACGTGCTTGTGTCCCGACAACACGATGTTGACCCCGGCCTGGATCAGCTCCTCGAGCAGATCCCCCGCGTCCATCACGGTGCTCCGCTCTCGGCCGGTTCCCGGGATCGGCAGCAGGTGGTGGTGGAGCACGAAGACCTTGAGATCGGCCGGGACGTCGAAGTGCTCTCGGATCCATGTGTACCGGTCGCGTCCGACCTGTCCCTCGTTCAGGTCGGGTTCGCTCGAATCGACACCCACCAGTCGGACGCCCCGAACGTCGGCGCTCCAGTCACGAGGACCCACCAGCTCCTCGAAGTGCAGGTACCCCACGTTCCGGGCGTCGTGATTGCCCGGGACGGTGAACATCGGCGCCCGGATCCGATCCGCGTACGCGACCCAGTTCTTGTACTCCTGGCGGTACCCCTCGTTGGTCAGGTCTCCGCTGCAGATCACGACGTCCGGCTCGAGCTCGTTCAGCTCGACGATCACCCGGTTCATCAGGTTCGGGACGAAGTAGGGCGAGCCGACGTGCGGATCGGAGATGTGCGCGATCGTGACCACGTCGTCCCAGTCTAGGCCCGCGTTCCGCTCCCAGCCTGAAGCGGCTCTCGCCCGTGGGACGATACGGGGCGCGTGAACGGCCTCGACCTCATCCTGTTGGTGCTCGTGGTGATCTCGGGCTTCACCGGCTACCGCCGGGGCTTCACCTTGCAGGCGTTCGGGTTCGGAGGTCTGCTCATCGGACTCGTCGTGGGCGCCCTGGTGGCGCCGCCCGTGTCCGGCGTCGTGGAGAGCCCGAACGCGCGAGCGGGCGTCGCCGTGCTGGTACTGCTCGCGGTCGCCGCGATCGGCAACGCGGCCGGCTGGTTCATCGGCGTGCACGCGCGGGATCGGGCCGCGACCAGGTTCGGCAAGGCGGACTCGGTGGCCGGCTCGGCCGTCGCGGTAGTCGCATCGCTCATCGCGATCTGGTTCATCGCGCTCAGCCTGGCGAACGGGCCCTTCCCGAGGGTCGCGAGCGAGATCCGGGGGTCGGCCGTGGTCCGCACGCTCGACGCCGCGCTGCCGCAGCCACCCTCGCTGCTGGCGCAGGTCCGCGGCCTGTTCAACCGGTTCGGCTTCCCCGACGTGTTCTCGGGGATCCCTCCCCTTCCGGCCGAACCCGTCGACCCACCGACGCAGGCCGAAGCGGCCGCCGCCGCGGCGGCGGCCGCCTCGAGCACGGTCCAGGTGATCGGGCCGGCGTGTGACGTGATCCAGGAGGGCTCGGGCTTCGTCGCGGCCGAGGGCTACGTCGTGACCAACGCGCACGTCGTGGCCGGCATGGACGACCCCGAGATCCGCTCGGCCGCCGGTGCCTCCGGGGCGCAGACGGTGCTGTTCGATCCGGACCTCGATCTCGCCGTCCTCGCGGTCGCCGACACGCCGGGAACCCCGCTCACGCTGGCGATCGAACCGCTCGAGCGCGGCGCGCCCGGGGCGGTGCTCGGGTACCCGCAGGGCGGGCCGCTGGACGCGCGTCGGGCCGCCGTCCGACGGACGATCGACGCGATCGGGCGGGACATCTACGGCCGAGGCGAGGTGGAGCGCCTCGTCCTGGAGCTGCAGACGTTGGTTCGGCCCGGGAACTCGGGCGGGCCGTTCGTCCTGCCCGACGGTCGTGTCGGCGGGGTGGTGTTCGCTGCGTCGTCCGGGGACGACGACGTCGGGTACGCGATCGCGTCCAGCGAGGTCGACGACATCGTGCAGAGCGCCATCGGGAGGACGTCCGAGGTCGACACCGGGCCCTGCATCGGGTAACCGCGGTGGCTCCGAGGTGGCTCCGAGGTGGAGCTACTCCTCCATCACGACCCGGAGATCTCCTTCGCGCGACAGGAGGGAGAACGACGTGATCTCGCCCTCCCGTCGGAAGACCATGCTGACGGTGCTCTGCCCGACCGTGAGGTTGCGCACCTCGACGGTATTCAGCCACGTCGGCAGGTGCGGGAGGTTGACCGTCAACAGGTTCTCGTGAGCGCGGGCGGACAGGCCGAGGATCGCCTGCAGCATCAGGAACGGGGAGCCCGCCGCCCACGCCTGCGGCGAGCATGCGATCGGGTAGCTGACGGGCCGGTTCGGCGTGCGCCGCGTGAACCCGCAGAAGAGCTCGGGCAGCCGGAGGTAGTCGGCCGACACGGCCGCGTCGAACAGGGCCGTCGCCACCCGGTTGGTGGCCCGGGCGAACCGGTAGCGCTTCAAGCCGGCGGCGATCAACGCGTTGTCGTGCGGC
>Ga0209859_1000137_pt1 | contig 16391 bp, 14 predicted proteins | sample GWRWS3_50_60_FD_187241 | JGI IMG/M metagenome (GOLD analysis project Ga0209859, IMG submission 187241) | Riverbed sediment microbial communities from areas with vegetation nearby in Columbia River, Washington, USA - GW-RW S3_50_60 (SPAdes)... | ecosystem: Environmental > Aquatic > Freshwater >... | reverse complement strand
GGCTCCTCGAGACGCTCGCGCACGAGCGGCCGCTGGTCGTCGCCCTCGAGGACCTTCACTGGGCGGAGTCGACGTTCCTCGACCTCGTCGAGCACCTAGCGGACTGGACGCACGACGCACCGCTCCTGCTCGTCTGTCTCGCCCGGCCCGAGCTTCTCGACGAGCGGCCCCTCTGGGGAGGCGGCAAGCCGAACGCTTCGTCGCTCCTGCTGGAGCCGCTCGGCTCGGAGGAGAGCCAGGCCCTGCTGGAGACGCTGCCCGGCGGCGCCCGGCTCCCCGATCCCACGCGCGCACGAATAGCCGAGGTGGCAGAGGGAAACCCGCTGTTCCTGGAGCAGCTGCTGGCCATGGTGGCCGAGGGAGAAGAGCTCAGCGGTGAGCTGCCGATTCCGCCTACGATCGAGGCGCTGCTCGCCGCCCGCCTCGACCGTCTCGGCCCCGGCGAGCGGGCCGTGCTCGAGAGAGTGTCGGTCGTGGGGAAGGAGTTCTGGACGGACGCGCTTTCCGAGCTTCTCCCGCCGGAGGCGCGGCCTTCGGCCTCCCGGCACCTCGCCACCCTGGTCCGCAAGCAGCTCATCCGGCAGGTGCACGCGCCCCAGGGCCGTGAGGCGCTCCGCTTCGGTCACGTCCTCATCCAGCAGGCCGCCTACCGCGCGGTCCCCAAGGAGTTGCGCGCCGACCTCCACGAGCGCTTTGCAGCCTGGCTTAGCGCGACGGCCGGGGCACGGGTCGAGGAGCTCGACGAGATCGTCGGCTACCACCTCGAGCAAGCGTTCCGGTACCACGAGGAGCTGTGGCCGATCGAGGAGCGGGCACGGGGGCTCGCCCGTCAGGCCGCCGAGTGCCTGGGCGCCGCGGGCCACCGCGCGCGGATACGGGGCGACGTGCCGGCCGCCGTGAACCTGCTCGGGCGAGCGGCCGCGCTCCTCGAAGCAGAGGAGCCCGCACGGCGTGAGCTCCTGCCGCCGCTGGCGGGAGCCCTCCTCGAGGCGGGCGAGCTGGCGCGAACTGACGCGTTGCTGGACGAGGCGCTCAAGGCAGCCAAGGCGGCGGGCGACAGTCGACTCGAGGCCCTCGTCCTGCTCGAGCGTGCCTTCTTCCTCCTGCAGATGGGTGGGAACTCGGAGGAGTCGCTCGCGCTCGCAGAGCAGGCGATTCCGCTCTTCGAGGAACACCGGGACGACGAGAGCTTGGCCAGGGTGTGGCATCTAGTCGGGTGGGCCGAGTTACATCGTGGCCAGAGCAGGCGGGCAGAGGACGCCTGGGAGCGAGGGCTCAAGCATGCCCGCGCAGCGGGCGATCCCCACGAAGAGGCCGAGATCCTCGCGTTTCTGACGGTTGGGCTCGAAGCAGGGCCGACGCCCGTCCCGGAGGTCCTCGAGCGTCTCGACGCCATCCTCGCGGCGGCCCGGGGCGACCAGAAGGTGGCGGCGGCCGTCTCGATCGTGAGCGGCTCTCTCGCGGCGATGGAAGGCCGCTTCGACCAGGCGCGAGACCTGATCGCGGGGGCACGCGCGACCTTGGAGGAGCGCGGCCAGCGAATGGCGGCGGCCGCCGCGCCCTCGCTCTTTCTCGGCCAGGTGGAGCTGCTCGCCGGTGATCCCGCGGCCGCCGAAGCGGCCCTCCGCGCCGGCTACGACGCGCTCGAGCGCATGGGCGAGAAGGCCTACCTCTCCACCGTCGCGGCCTATCTCGCTGAGGCCCTCTACGCCCAAAGGCGCTACGCAGAGGCCGAGGACCTCACGGTCGCAAGCGACTCCGCGGCCGCCCCGGACGACGTCGAGTCGCAGGTCAGGTGGCGCTGCGTCCGGGCGAAAGTCCTCGCACGGCGCGGCGAGCAGGACGAGGCCGAAAGGATCGCCCGCGAAGCACTCGCCCTCGCTGACGAGACCGACTACCTCCAGACGCGCGCGGATGCGCGTATTGGCCTCGCCGAGGTCCTCAGCCTCGCCGCGCAGCCGGGCGAGGCTGCTCGGGCCCTCGCAGAAGCCTCGGAACTCTACGAGGGAAAGGGAATCGTCATCCTCGCGACGCGAACGCGCGCGCTGCTGGAGGGGTCTCGACCGTCCTTCCCCTAGCTGGACTGACTACCCACCGCGCGTGCCGGGCGGGCCTTTCCGAGAAGGACCGGCGGGATCCCCGCCGGTCGAGCGGGCGCGGTGGTAGGCGGAGTCGAGGTTCAGGGTCAACATGCGTTCGAGGCTGGGCACGGAAGTCGGAGGCCCGCACCGGCGTTCCGTCCGAGTAGCGGAGGTCGGGCCGGAGCTCGAACGCGTCTCCAAGCGCGTCGGCGACTATCAGTCGCACCCGCTGTGGGGCTTGCTCTTCGACCAGCTCTGGGTCGAGTAGCTACGGCCGTGCGCCGGTCGAGTCCGGCAGGGAGATGACCGCCAGCCCCTCCGCCCGGGCGACCTCCGCAACCGCCGGGTCGGCGGTGGCGATCCCCTCGACGGCCGTCGTCGCGTGCGCGAGCAGCAGGCAGTCGGCCAGGGACAGCGCGCAGGCCTTCCGGTCGTAATATCTCGCGCGCACGTCCGCGGCGATCCAGGCCTCCGTCATTCCGGATGTGACGGCCGTCAACCTGCCGGCGAGGAGAAGGGGCTCGATCACGCTCCGGATCTCGCGTTCCGGAACGGCGTGCGTCCGCTGGCAGACGTCGAGAACCTCGCAGAGGTTTACCACCGGGACCTGGGCGCCGTCCGCCTTGAGCAGCCCCTCAACCTCGGCGGCGGCGGGCTCGTCGGCGATCAGCGCGACCAGCGGGTACGCGTCCAGGAGGGTCAATGGCCCCGTTCCTCGGCGGCCAGCTCGTCCGCGCGCGCCCGAGCGCGAAGCTTCTCCGTGGGGCCGATGCGGCCCTTCAGCGCTCCGCGCGCCGCCGCGACCGGATCGTCCGGAATCGGCCTGACGACGACATGGTCGCCGAGGTCTTCGACACTGACTGCGCGCGTGCCCCACCTCTTGCGAATCGTCGCGGGTAGTGAGATCTGCCCTCCTGTAGTGATTCTATGCATTCTCATGTCGATGATAGTAGCTCAATGTGCGAGCTTCGGCGTTCGCGCGACAGTGTCACGAAGCCCTTACATCCGGCCGCGATACTGATCGCGTCGGAGCGGGCACGTACTCTTGGACGTCGTGAGACGAACCGGCCTCATCTCCCTTCTGCTCGCCCTGGCGGTCGCGCTTGCCGTGGCCGGCTGCGGGGCCTCCGCGGAGACCGACGACGAGGAGCAGCAGGCCGCGCCGATCGCGGCGAGCGCCGTCGTCGAGCAGTTCCGCAGCGCGCCGGGGAAGCCCGTCCTCCGCAGCGCCGCGACCCCCGACGCCGCCTGGGAGCAGCTCGGACTGGGCTTGAACCCCTCGCCGGAGCTTCAGAGGCGGTACGGAACCTTCACGATCTACGTCGTCAAGCCCGAGAGGACGCAGGCGGTGACGTCGCTTCTCTCGGACAAGGACACGGCGAAGCCGCTCGAGCGGGCCGCCGGGGGCATCCACTGGGACTTCGACGAGGCCGCGCGCTCGTACGTCGCGTACAAGCTCTACGGCGAGAACGTCGTCCTCGCGTGGTGGAACGAGAAGCGAGAGCCCGTTACGGATTCCCGCTTCGACCGGCTCGACGACATGCTCGCCTCGCTGACGCCCAGTTGAGCGCACCCGAGCCGGCCGAGCGCGAGCCGCTCCCGGCGTGGAGCCTGCCGACGGATGCGGTCGAGCGCATCGCCATCCCTGTCGAGTGGCCCGAGCGCGTGACGCGCGCGTGGGCTTGGGGCGGGTCGGACGGCTCGGGCGCCCGCGTTTGCATCCTCGACAGCGGCATCGAGGCAGGGCACCCGCTCGTCGGCGACGTCGAGGAAGCGGTCGCCGTCTCGGTCGGCGAACGCGGGGAGACCGTCGTCGAGCCCGACGGAGAAGGCGACCTCTGCGGCCACGGGACCGCGTGCGCGGGGATCGTGCGCTCGCTCGCGCCGGGGTGCAGCATCTCGAGCGTGCGCGTCCTCGGCGCCGGCTACACGGGAGGCGGGCCGGCGCTCCTCGCGGGGCTTCGCTGGGCGATCGAGCGGGGTTTCGACGTCATCAACATGAGCCTCTCGACGACGAAGCGCCAGCTTGCACCCGAGCTGCACGACTTGGCGGACGCCGCGTACTTCCGGCGCACGATGCTCGTCGCGTCGGCACATAACATGCCCGTCGAGAGCTTCCCGTGGCGCTTCGCCTCGGTCGTCTCGGTCGGCAGCCATGAGCAGAGCGAGCCGCTCGCATTCTTCTACAACCCGACCCCACCGGTCGAGTTCTTCGCGCGCGGCGTCGGCGTCGATGCGCCCTGGGTCGGCGGCGGGCGCCTGCGCGTGAGTGGAAACAGCTTCGCGACGCCGCACATGGCGGGCATTTGCGCCCTCGTGATCGGAAAGCACCGGGAGCTGACTCCCTTCCAGCTCAAGAGCGTGCTCTACCTCGTCGCGGACAACGTCGTAGGGGCGCAGTGACCGACGACCTTCGCGCCGCCGTCGCCGCCGGCGTGCTCGGGTCCGAGGGGGCCTACCTCTCGCTGCTCACCTCCATCGCCCAGGTCGCGCGGGCCATCTTCGGCGCCCGTGCCGCTTCGATCTTCCTCCTCGACGAGGAGGCCGACGAGCTCGTCTTCGCCGCCATCGCCGGGGAGGGCTCCGACCGGCTCGTCGGCGCGCGCTTTCCCTCGAGCACCGGAATCGCAGGCTGGGTGCTCGTCACCCGCCAGCCGCTCGTGCTCGAGGACGTGTCGGAGGATCCCCGCTTTGCGCGGGACGTCGCAGAGGCCACGGGGTACGTCCCGCGGAGCCTGATGGCCGTGCCGCTCCTGCACGAGGAGCGCGTCCTCGGCGTCCTCGAGGTGCTCGACCGTCCTCAGCGTCCCGGTTTCACGCTCGAGCAGGCCGATCTCCTCGGCCTCTTTGCCAACCAGGCCGCGATCGCGCTGGACCTCCTGCTCGCCGCCCGCCGCGCGAGAGCTGTCCTTGCCGAGGAAGGTCAGAACGCAGACGTCGTCGCTGCGCTCGCCGCCGCCCTCGACGGGCTCGAGAGCGAGCGCCGAGAGGGCGCGCTGCGACTCCTCGCCGGGCTCGAGGAGATCCTGAGAACAAAATGAGCCGGGGCGGCGCGCGAGGCGCCGCCCCGGCCCGACCCGCTTGACCGCTAGCCCGACTTGAACTTGTGAGCCTCGACCTCAGGCTCATCGGACTCGCGACGTCCGGTCTCCTCGTCGGGAGGCTCGGAGCCTTCCGCGATGCCCGCCTTCGTGCGGTGGGCCTCGACGTCCGCCTCGTCCTCCACGGCCGGCTTGACCTTCTCCCGCTCTTCCTCCACGGGTCCTCCTTTCGTCGGCCGTCACGCGGGTTCTCGCACACCAGACGGCCGAGTAGGGCCGTATCTTCCCACTCTTTCCTCCCGAGGCCAACACTGCGATTCTCCCCGGAATGACGGTCGTCCTCAGGGAGCGGCTCGCCGAGTCCCTGCGCGCCTTTCGCGGCGTCTTCGGGAACAGGAACTTGCGCCGGCTCGAGCTCGCCTGGGCCGGCTCGATCACGGGAGAGTGGGCGGCCGCTATCGCGCTCGGAGTCTTCGCCTACCGCTCCGGCGGAGCGGCGGCGGTGGGGCTCGTCGGGGTTATCCGCTTCATCCCCTCGGCCGTCGCCGCGCCCTTCACCGCGCTCCTGGCCGACCGCTACCCGCGTGAGCGGGTGATGCTCGCCGCGGACATTCTCCGCTGCGCGGCGATGGCCGGCGCGGCGGCCGCAGCCCTCACCGGCGCCCCGGCGGGCGTCGTCTACGCGCTCGTGGGCTTCGTCTCGGTCGCCTCCACCGCGTTCCAGCCGGCGCAGGCCGCCTTGCTCCCGTCCCTCGCCCGCACGCCGGACGAGCTCACCGCCGCGAACGTGGCCTCGAGCACGATCGAGAGCGTGGGCAGCTTCGCGGGGCCGGCCCTGGGAGGTCTCCTGCTCGCCGCGACGGAGACGGAGGTCGTCTTCGCCGTGACGGCCGGCCTCTTCCTCTGGTCCGCCCTCCAGATCGCGGGGATTCGCGCTGACGGCCGCGACGAGGTCGAGCCGGCCCCGCGGCAGAGCTTCGCGCAGGAAGCAGCGGCCGGGTTCCGGGTGATCGTCGAGGAGAGACGGCTCCGGCTCCTCGTCGGGCTCTACACGGCCCAGACGCTGGTGGCCGGCGCGCTCAACGTGCTGATCGTCGTCTCGGCGATCGAGCTCCTCGGCCTGGGCGAGTCAGGCGTCGGCTACCTCAACTCCGCCGTGGGAATCGGCGGCCTCGTTGGCGCGGCGGCGGCCCTCATGCTCGTCGGGCGGCGGCGCCTCGCGGCCGACTTCGGGGCAGGCCTCGTGCTCTGGGGTCTCCCCATCGCCGCTATCGCCCTCTGGCCGGAGCCGGCCGCCGCGTTCTTGCTTCTCGGCGTCGTCGGCGTCGGGAACACGATCGTCGACGTCGCCGGCCTCACGCTCCTCCAGCGGGCCGTCCGCGACGAGGTGCTCGCGCGCTTCTTTGGCGTCCTCGAAAGCCTCGTCGTGGGGACGATCGGCCTCGGCGCCATCCTCGCGCCGCTCCTCATCGAGAGCTTCGGGGTCCGTGGAGCGCTCCTGGCGACAGGCGCCCTCCTTCCGCTCCTGGCGCTCTTAGCCTGGCGGTCCCTGGCCGCAATCGACGCCGAGACGGCACCGCCCGGCGAGGAGCTCGTCCTCCTCAGCAGGGTGCCGCTCTTCGCGCCGTTGCCAGCCTCCACCCTCGAGCATCTCGCGAGGAGCCTCGCGCCCCTGCATGTCGCGGCGGGCACCGAGGTCTTCCGCCAAGGCGAGCCGGGCGATCGCTTCTACATCGTCCGGGACGGCGACGTGGAGGTCGTGGCCGACGGGCGGGTGCTGGCAACGCTAGGACCCGGCGGCTACTTCGGAGAGATCGCGCTCCTCCGGCCCGTGAGCCGCACGGCGACCGCGAGAGCGCGGCAGAAGACGGACCTCCTCGCCCTCGATCGTGACGAGTTCATCGGCGCGGTGACCGGTCATCCGGCCAGCGCCGAGGCCGCAGACGCGGTCATCGGCGCACGCCTCGGCTCCGTCCGGACCGGGCTCGCATCGCTTTAGGAACCCTTTCGAACTGAAGAAATGAGTTCTGACTCCAAACCTGAGAGGATGCGCGCGACCATGGGCCGGCTGGACGGAAAGGTCGTCGTCATCACCGGCGCGGCGAGCGGGATCGGCCGCGAGGCGGCGCTCCTCTTCTCGAGCGAGGGAGCGCAGGTCTGCGTCGCCGACGTCGTCGAGGAGGCCGGGGCAGCGACCGCGTCCGAGTGCCGCGACGCGTTCTTCCACAAGGTCGACGTCACCGGCCCGGAGAGCGTCCAGGGCATGTACCAAGCGACCGCCGAGCGCTACGGTGGCATCGACGTCCTCTACAACAACGCCGGGATCATGCCCGCGGACGACGCCTCGATCCTCGACACCGAGCCGGATGCCTGGCAGCGGGTTCAGGACGTGAACACGAAGGGCGTCTTCCTCTGCTGCAAGTACGGCATCCCGCACCTGCTCGAGCGCGGCGGCGGCTCGGTGATCAACGTCGCCTCCTTCGTCGCGCTCATGGGAGCCGCGACCTCGCAGATCTCCTACACGGCGTCAAAGGGGGCCGTGCTCTCCCTCAGCCGCGAGCTCGCGGTGGAGTTCGCCCGCCGCGGGATCCGGGTCAACGCGCTTTGCCCCGGCCCGGTCGAGACGCCGCTTCTCATGCGCCTGTTCGCGGAGACTCCCGGCGCGCTCGAGCGGCGGCTGCAGCACCTGCCGATGGGCCGGCTCGCGCAGGCGAAGGAGATCGCCTACGGCGCCCTCTTCCTGGCGGGCGACGAATCGTCGTACGTCAACGGGACGACGTTCCTCGTGGACGGCGGGCTCACGGCGGCCTACGTGACGGCCGAGTAGCTTGACGTCGCGGGGGTCGCCGTCGTAGCGTGGCCATTTTGTCCGAGAGGTGAGCCCTGTGTCGCCCAGCACTTCTCGCAAGACCACCGAGGTTCTTTCCTCCCGCACGTCGCGGGAGGCCGCAGGCTGGAAGTGCGGAACGAAGGCCGACCTCACGGATCTCTACCGGCCCGGCTTCACACGCAGGCAGTTCTCCTGGATCAGCCCGCGCCCGCTCTGGGAGTCGCGAAACGACAAGATCGCCCGCTGGATCGGCGACTCGACCGACGACGAGCGGCGCCGCTGGGTCGAGGCGCAGCGGCGCAAGGGCGTCGACCCGAGCTTCACGGTCTCCAGGTACGCAGACCGTGACGAGATCTCGTTCCTCGCGCTCGGCGATCCAGGCGAGGGCGACGACTCCCAGTACCACGTCATCCGTCCGCTGCACGCGACCTCGGACGGGGTCGAGTTCACGGTCATCGTGAGCGACGTCATCTACCCCGCCGGCGACATCCTCGACTACCACGACAAGTTCTTCTGGCCGTATCAGAAGCTTCCCGGACCGATCTACGCGATCCCCGGGAACCACGACTGGTACGACGGCCTCCACGGGTTCATGACCCAGCTCTGCGGGGCCGATCCCGACCTGCGCCCGCCCGCCCGCCTCTCGGGCAGCCGCTGGAAGCGGGCGCTGCTCGATCTCACCTGGCGGGAGCCGTCCGAGGCGGCGCAGAAGGAGCTGGAGGAGATGCGCAAGCTGCGCCCCGAGCCGTCGAACCAGCCGGCTCCCTACTTCGCCCTCGAGCTCGAGGAGTTGCTGCTCGTCGGCATCGACACCGGCATCCGCGCCGGGATCGACGCCGAGCAGGGCGAGTGGCTCCGGACAGTCTCGAAGCTCCCGAAGGACAAGATCCTCCTGACCGGGAAGCCGATGGTCGTCGATGCCCACCGCAAGACGACCCGGATCACCGGGACCAACGACACGGTGAACGCGATCGTCGACGACCCGTCGCACCGGTACATCGCGGTGATCGGCGGCGACATCCACAACTACCAGCGCTACCCGGTTCGGCACCCGGACGGGAGGATCGTCCAGCACATCGTCAGCGGGGCCGCCGGCGCCTACACGAAGGCGACGCACAAGATCCCGAGGGCGACGGTCGAGGCGTGCGGCTGCGACGAGGCCGACTTCCGCTGCTACCCTCGCCGCGGCGACTCGCTGGCCGCGTACTCGATCCTCTACGACAAGAAGTTCGGCCTCGGGAAGGGGCTCTTCCGCATCCCGTACGAGGAGGCACCCAAGATCATGAGCCTCCGGCTCCAGGGAATCGACCCCGCCCGCGACGACGACAAGGTCCAGGAGATCTCGAAGGAGGCGCTGCGGGCGGCGAAGCTCGTCTTTCCGCTCCCCGGCCACGGGAAGGGCCCGTTCCACGACAACTTCTCCGAGTTCCTCGACTGGAACGACCCCGATCCGCCGCTCTTCAAGAGCTTCCTGCGGGTCGACGTGCGGCCGGGCGAGCTCGAGATCCGCTGCTTCGGGGCGACCGGCTGCGTCGAGCACGAGCTGAACCCGCCGCTCGAAGACCGGATCAAGGGCACGCGAGCGGACGACGGCCGCTGGGCCTGGGAGGTGCTCCTTGACTAAGAACCCCTTTCGAAATGAAGACCTGGCCGCCGGGCCGCCCTGGACGGCGCGATCCTGCGTCCTCGGTCGCGCCCGTAGCCTCCGGCTACGAAACGCTCCCTGCGTCCTTGCCTCGCACTCGCCCAGCGCACCCCGGCGACGAGGCGTCAGTCCGAAATGAGTTCTGAGAAGACGAACGGCGCAGCCTGGCCGGCGATCTTTCAGCCGCTCCAGTTCCGCAACCTGGAGGTGAAGAACCGGCTCTTCCGCTCCAGCATCTCGGGCCGCTTCGACAACTACGACGGCTCGGGGACGGAGGTGCGAGTCGCCTGGGACGTCAAGTTCGCGCGCGGCGGGATCGGCGCTGTGATCTCATCCAACACGCCGGTCCACCCGCGCGGGCTGATCGTCCCGAACTACTCCCATCTGGACTCCGACGACAAGGTGCCCTTCTACGTCGAGCTGGGGAAGCGCGTGCGGGAGGCGGGCGCGAAGTACATCGTCCAGCTCGCGTTCTCCGGCCGGCAGCGCGACATCCCGAGCGTCGTCTACGACAAGGGCCTCTCCTCCACCGACAAGCCCGATCCGATCCACGGCTTCCCCTGCGAGCGGATGACGAGGGCGCAGATCGCGGAGATCGTCGACGCCTTCGCGCAGGCAGCCCGCCGCGCGCGGGAGGCCGAGCTCGACGGCATCGAGATCCACGGCTGCAACGGCTACCTGATCACACAGTTCCTCTCCCCGGCGATCAACGATCGCACGGACGAGTACGGCGGCTCGCTCGAGAATCGGGCGCGCTTCCCGCTCGAGGTTGTCAGGGCCATGCGGAAGGAGATCGGCGACGACTTCCACCTCCAGTTCAAGATCAGCGCGATCGACGACGGCAAGGCGCTCTTCCCCTGGGCGAAGGAGGGGACGACCCTCGAGGAGTCGATCCAGGTCTGCAAGTGGCTCGTGGAAGCGGGAGTGGACGGGCTCCACATCTCCTCCGGGTTCGTCTTCCCGCACCCGCGCAACCCGGCCGGGTCGTTCCCGCTCGCGGACGTCATCCGCTCCTACGACACGATGCTCTCGAGTGGCAAGAACACGTTCCGCAACTACCTCATGTTCCGGACCCCGCCGGTGAACAAGGGCTTTGCGCTCCTCTGGGAGCGGCGGGCGCGCAAGCTCGGCGTCGAAGGGATCAACCTCGAGCTGGCGCGGGCGATCAAGCGTGAGGTCGACGTGCCGGTCCTCTGCGCGGGGGGCTTCCAAAGCGCCTCGGTGATCGCACGGGCGATCGAGAGCGGCGGCGCCGACGGAGTGACGATTGGCCGCCCGCTCATCGCGAACCCCGACCTCCCCAACCTCTTCCAGCAGGGGCACGACCGCGCGCCGAAGCCGTGCACCTACTGCAACAAGTGCCTGATCAACTTCGTCGAGAGCCCGCTCGGCTGCTACGAGCAGAGCCGCTACTCCTCGCGCGAGGAGATGGTGCGCCACATCATGTCCGTCTACGAGGGCGCCCCCCTTCCCTCCGAGGTGAAATGATCTTCGAGCCGCTCGAGCTCGGGGTCCTTACCGTGCGGAACCGCATCCTGCGCTCGAGCGTGGGCGGTCGCTTCGACAACTACGACGGCTCCGGCACGCCGGTGCGGATCAACTGGGATCTGCGCTTCGCGCGCAGCGGGGTCGGCGCGATCATCTCCTCGAATGCGCCCATCCACCCACGCGGCGCCATCGTGCCCGGCTACGCGCACATCGACAGCGACGACACGATTCCGTTCTGGCGCGAGCTGGGTACGCGCGTCCACGAGCACGGCTGCCCGTACATCCTCCAGCTCGTCCACGCCGGGCGGGAGCGCATCCTCCCCTTCCTCCAGTGGGAGAAGGGGCTCTCCTCGACGAACGAGGCTGAGCCGCTGAACGGCTTCCCGGCGCAGGCGATGACCCTCGCCGAGATCCAGGAGGTCGTGGAGATGTTCGCGGCCGCCGCGCGGCGCGCGCAGGAGGCGAGCCTCGACGGCGTCGAGGTGGCGGGCGCGAACGGCATGCTTCCGACCCAGTTCCTCTCCTCGGGGATCAACGACCGCCGGGACGCCTACGGCGGGCCTCTCGAGAATCGCGCGCGGTTCGGGCTCGAGATCGTGCGGGCGATCCGCAAGGCGGTCGGGCCGGACTACTGCGTCGGCTACAAGATCTCCATCCAGGAGCGGCTCGACGAGCTCCTCCCCTGGCTGCCGAAGGGGAACACGCTCGAGGAGTCGCTGCAGATGTGCCGCTGGCTCGAGGAGGCCGGCGCCGACTACCTGCACGTGAGCGCCGGCGGCGGCTTCCCGCACCCACGCAACCCGGCCGGAGAGTTCCCGGCCGCCCAGATCGTGAAGACCTACGACACCATGCTCTCGAGCGGGAAGCACACCTTCCGCAACTACCTCACCTTCCGCACGCCCCCGTTCAATCGGGCGTTCGGCTGGTGGTGGACGCGGCCGCTCCGTGACCGGGAGGTCGAAGGGATCAACCTCGGCGAGTCGCGTGCGGTGAAGCAGGTCGTCTCGATCCCGGTCGTCGTCACGGGCGGCTTCCAGACCGCCTCGGTCATCGCGCGGGCGATCGAGCGCGGCGACTGCGACGGCGTCACGATCGCGCGCCCGCTTGTCGCCAACCCCGACCTCGTCCGCCACTTCGAGCAGGGACTCGATCGCGCTCCGAGACCGTGCACGTACTGCAACAAATGCCTCTTCAGCTTCGTCGAGCACCCGCTCGCCTGCTACGAGGAGGCGCGATTCGACTCCCGGGAGGAGATGCTGCGCGAGGCGCTCTCGGTCTACGAGGGCGTGGAGGCACCCTCCGAAGCGGCATGAGCGCCGAGGCGATCTTCCAGCCGCTGCGGTTTCGCAACCTCGAGATCAAGAACCGCGTCCTGCGCTCGAACGTCGCCGGGCGTCTCGACGACTATGACGGCGGCGGCACGCAGACGCGGATCAACTGGGAGCTCAAGTTCGCGCGCGGCGGCGTGGGCGCGATCGTCTCCTCGTGGACGGCAGTCGACGAGCGCGGGAAGATCGTCCCGGGCTTCGCCGGCATCGAGCGCGACGAGCGCATCCCGTTCTGGAGAGAGCTCGGCGAGCGCGTCCACGAGCACGACTGCAAGTTCATCGTCCAGCTCGCCCACGCCGGGAGGCAGCGCGACGTGCCGACCGTCACGTTCGCCAAGGGCCTCTCGTCCACGGACAAGCCCGACCCGCTGCACGGCTTCGAGGCCGAGCGTGCGACGACGGCGGACCTCGAGGAGATCAAGCGCTCGTTCGCTTCGGCGGCGAGGCGTGCGAGGGAGGCCGGGCTCGACGGGGTCGAGATCCACGGCGCGAACGGCTACATCTTCACGCAGTTCCTCTCCTCGGCCATCAACGACCGGCAGGACTCCTACGGCGGCACGCTCGAGAACCGTGCGCGCTTCCTGCTCGAGACGGTGCGGGCGGTCCGCGGTGCGGTCGGCCACGACTTCCATGTCCAGGTGAAGATCTCGACGACCGAGCACGCGGACGCCTTCCTCCCGTGGCTCGGAAAGGGAAACACGATCGACGACTCGGTCCAGGTTTGCCGCTGGCTCGAGGAGGCAGGCGCGGACGCGATCCACGTCTCCTCGGGGAGCACGTTTCCGCATCCCGAGAACCCGGCCGGCGAGTTCTCGCTCGAGGACATGGTGCGGACGTACGACGTCATGCTCTCAAGCGGCGTCCACACGTTCCGGAACTACCTCATGTTCCGCCTCTGGCCGGCGAACCAGGTCATGAAGCGTCGCTGGGAGCGTGACCCGGCGGAGGTGCCGGGCCGGTGCCTGCCCGACTCCGAGGCCGTGAAGAGGGCGGTCGCGATCCCGGTGATCGTGACCGGCGGCTTCCAGCAAGCCTCGCTGATCGCCGGCGCAATCGAGCGCGGAGCGTGCGACGCCGTCTCCATCGCGCGCGGGCTCGTGGCCAACAACGACCTCGTCGAGCTCTTCCGGCAGGGCCACGACCTGCCGCCGCGGCCGTGCACGTACTGCAACAAGTGCCTCTACAACGTCCTCGAGCACCCGATCGGCTGCTACGACGAGAGCCGCTTCGCCTCGCGGGAGGAGATGATCGAGCAAGTCATGTCCGTCTACACGCCCGCCGCATGAGCGAAGCCACCAAGCACGGGATCTCGACCTACCTGCCCGAGCAGGAGCGGCAGGGCACGGCGTTCTGCATGTCCGGAGGCGGCTACCGCGCCGCGCTCTTCCACCTGGGGGCCTTGCGGAGGCTGAACGAGCTCGGAGTCCTCGCGAAGATCGACACCTTCACCTCCGTCTCGGGCGGGAGCATCATGGCCGCGCAGCTGGCGACGTTCCTGACGCGCGCGAAGCGCGATCCGGGCACGCCCGTCGACGGCTTCGACGAGCACGTCGCCGAGCCGATGCGAGCCTTCGCCGCTCGGGACGTTCGCACGGGCGCCGCGCTCGCTCGTCTCCACCCCCGCAACTGGCTCGTCCCCGGGGCGCAGAGCGAGGCACTCGCGGACGCGTACGCGCAGGGCCCGGCTCCGGGGAGGCTGGAGGACCTGCCCGAGAGGCCACGGTTCGTCTTCCTCGCCAGCGACATGCGCTTCCGCGACCAGTGGGTCTTCGACACCGGCCTCCGCCGTGTCGGCAGCTCGGCGGCCGGCTACGGCCCGCTCGGCGACTGGACGCTGGCGCAGGCGGTCGCGGCGTCGTCCTGCGTTCCCGGGGCCTTCGGCGTCGTGCACGCGAAGCAGGAGCCCTCGACCCTCGCCGGCGGCTCCTACGCGGAGCCCGACCGCGACCGGCTCGTACGCGAGATCGACCTCTCCGACGGCGGCATGTTCGACAACCTCGGCCTCGAGCCCGTGTGGCGCGACCACGAGACCGTGCTCGTCTCCGACGCGGCGCCGTCCTTCAAGCCGGATCCGGACGTCGGCTGGCTGTGGAGCGCACTCCGCCAGGGCGTCATCCTCCTGGAGCAGGCGACCGAGGTGCGCAAGCGCTGGCTCGTGGCGAACTTCATCGAGGAGAAGATGAAGGGCGCGTACTGGGGGATCGCCTCGCGGCCGGCGAGCTACGAGCTCGAGCCTGCACCCAAGGCGTACTCCTATCCTCTCATCCGGGACTTCATCGCTCCGATCCGCATCGACCTGGACGTCTTCTCGGAGGGTGAGATCGGCGTGCTCGAGAACCACGGCTACCTGATGGCCGAGATCGCCCTCCACAAGCACGGGCAGGAGCTCGTGCAGGGCACGTGGCCCGAGGTGGCACCGCCTCACCCGGAGTGGCTGGACGAGCCTCGCGCGTCGAACGCGCTCCGCGACAGCGGCAAGACCAGGATCTTCTTCCGGCCGCGCGTCAAGCCGTAGCTCCGGGCCCCGCGGGTGGGGTCGGATTACCTACAGCGACTCGATGATCGGCAGCGCGGCGATTTGGGCTGGGTGCCCGGAATCATGGGGTGTGACGCCACTCGCCGCCCTCGGCGGGCTTGACTAGAGCCAGCGAACATGTAACTATCCGCACGTGCTCGGTAGAGGGCGTCAGCGCCTGCAGCACGGTGGTTTAGCACTCGGCATCGCGCTGGCCCTCCTGGTTCCACCATCCGCTGCTACGCAGCAGTCGCCAGATAGCGCTGTCCTTGGGGTTCGCACGGAGGTGCCCGTTCCGGACGAGGTCGCACAGGCAGTCGCCGAGGGCCGGTTGCTGACGTGGGAGCAGGCTGTGGCCATAGATCATCCTGCCTTGGAGGGTTGGGAGAAACCTCGCGGCATGCCTTACTGCGAGTCGGTAGACCTCGACTATGACCTGGCACCAGACGAAGAACCTAGGGACGATGCACCCGAGTGCTACGTGCCCCCAGAGGAACAGACTCTCTACTTCCTACCACCGTCGGTCAGTCCCGACTCGAGTTTCCTGGATGACGAACTGGCGCCTGGCGGCTACCGGTTTGGAGGCTCGAAAACGAAAGACGGTTACAGGACCGAAGGCGGACAGAATCTCGCCGAGGAGTAATCCAGACGTTTGCCACAACAGCGTGGCCTGCCTAGCAGAGCATTTCTACAGCCGCATCTCGGCGATCTCGTCAGGCGGCAATGGTTTCGAGATCGGTTGGGTCGAGTCGAATCACGACTACGTCACCGGCAACAATCAGATGATCTTGACCACGACCGAAACAGCACCTATCGATGGGGAGGGTCAAGACCCGGCCCTCCACGTTCCTGTCGACCCAGGTGATGAGAAGGCCTTCCGCGCTACGCACTGCGGTAGCGCCGGGGACTTAAGCGTCTGCATGCAGGTTTGGGATGGCAACAGTTGGGATACTATCCGCCCATGGAATGGCGTTATGCGCTGTAAGAATGGCGACGGATCGGGTAACTGTAGATTTACCTGGCTAGACGAGGCATTCAGCGCTGACGGGTCCTGGTTCAACATTAATGGCGGTTCCGACTACCTCAGAATGCGCAACATCAAGATTCGTCGCTCGAATACGTGGAGGCTTTTTTCCGTCGCTGACTTTTCTGGTGACGGGAGGTGGGTGTTTCCTTCCAGCACGTACGACATATGCCTTGAGTTCGCGTGGTATCATTTTCGGTTCCTGCGTGGCACGTGTTGATGAGCCCAGCTACGCGTTAGGGCGGTAGCGTCACCTTAGGTCACTGAGGTGGCGTCCCGTCGTCCGGGTGAAATCGCTCGGACGTAGCTCCGCTTGGTCGCGATCCTACGCTGCGATCATCTCCTCGGTCGTCGAGGACTGATCGGGCTCGCTGGCTTGCCCACGCCGGAGCCGTTCGATCTCGGCCACGGCCCGCGGCGTCATCGTGATCCCGCGCCA
>Ga0209859_1000136_pt1 | contig 16404 bp, 19 predicted proteins | sample GWRWS3_50_60_FD_187241 | JGI IMG/M metagenome (GOLD analysis project Ga0209859, IMG submission 187241) | Riverbed sediment microbial communities from areas with vegetation nearby in Columbia River, Washington, USA - GW-RW S3_50_60 (SPAdes)... | ecosystem: Environmental > Aquatic > Freshwater >... | reverse complement strand
GTCGAGGGCCCGCGATCCGCGACGAGCTGAAGGCGCACACGGCCGTCTACATGGTAGCGCTCGGCGGCGGGGGAGCGCTCGCGGCGCTCACGGTGCGCGCGCAGGAGGTCATCGCGTTCGAGGACCTCGCCACCGAGGCGATCCGCCGGATGGAGCTCGACGACTTCCCGGTCTGGGTGGTGAACGACAGCGAGGGTCGCGACTTCTACGCCGAGACGATCAAGCCATGGCGGAAGAACGACGTGCTTCCCGATGCCCTGCGGATCCCCACCGACGAGTGGGCCGGCAAGAACGGTGGGGGTTGATGCGCCGGTTCCTCCGCGAGGCCAAGCGTCACCTGATGAACTTCTTCACGAACTGGCGCGAGTACGACGCCCCGGCGTCCACGAAGCTCCGCCTCACCGTCCGGAACCGGTTCCACGCGACGTTCTCCCGGGCGCAGTGCTGCGGGCACCACGGCGAACCGGGCTGCTGACAACTCCCTCCCGGGGAGCCCGGTCGGGGCTCCGAGCACACGCACCCGGGCTGACGACTACGTCTTCTTCTTCACCTTCCTCGGGATGATCCGAGCGGTGCCACCGCTCGGCGTGAAGACGGTCTCGTGCCCGTCGTGCCACCGGATCCGGTAGCGGACCGACAGCTCGCCCTGCATCACCTCGAGGATCTCTCCCTCTCGGGTGGGCGTCCCGACGGTCTCGGATTCGATCTCGATGCGGTCTCCGGCCTTTGCGGTCATGTCGACCCTCCACTCTGACGACGTCTCCGCCCCGTAGTTGTAGCGCGCTCGGCTGTGGTCCGCTACCCCGGCTACCCGAAGCTTCAAGCCGACGATCACGTTCGCGATGCCGCCCAGGACGAGGCCGAGCCCGAACCCGCCGAGCACGTCGAGCGGGGCGTGCGCGCCCAGGTAGACGCGGGCGAACGCGACCAGGGCGACGACCCCCCACGGGAGCGCGCGCCAGCCGCCTCGCAGGTACGGCGTGAGGACCCAGGCGAGACCGGTGAGCAAGGTGACGTGGCCCGAGACGAACGAGGCTCCGGCCGTCGGCGTGTCCCCGCGGACGAAAGCCTCCTCGATCGTCGTGCCCGGGCGCGAGCGCTCGACGAGCTCCCAGACGATGCGTTCGGCCACGAGCTTCTCGATCGTGACGAGCAGGCAGGCGATCGCCAGGCGCCAGCGGCGGAACAGCGCCGCGACGGTCGCGACGATCGGGCCGACCGCGAGCACCCCCAGCCACTGCACCCCGTGCATGAAGGGTGACAGTGCCTCCGGCAGCTCGTTGATCGCGCGGAACACCGCCAGCTCGGCGGGACCGACCGTCCCGTCCGCCGCGACGATCGCGCACGCGACGAAGAGCACCAGACCCGCGAGCGCGGCGAACGCGTCGCTCCGCCGGCGGATCACGGCGCCGCTCATCCGGCAACCGCTCCGGCGATTGCGGCCGCCACGTCGTCCGTCGACGACGTGCCCCCGAGGTCGGGCGTTCTCGCCTCGCCCCGCATGAGCGTCTGGTCGACCGCGCGCTCGACGGCGTCCGCGGCCGCGTGCTCGTTCAGGTGACGCAGGAGCATCGCCGCCGACAGGATCATCGCGATCGGGTTCGCGAGGCCCTTGCCCGCGATATCGGGGGCGCTGCCGTGGACCGGTTCGAACACCGCGTACTCCCACCCGAGGTTCGCGCCGGCCGCGAGGCCGAGCCCCCCCACGAGCCCCGCGCACAGGTCCGAGATGATGTCGCCGTACAGGTTCGAGAGCAGCAGGACGTCGAAGGACGAGGGTTCGCGCACCAGGCGCATCGAGAGGTGGTCGATCTCCATGTCTTCGAACCAGACCTCGGGGTGACCCTCGGCCTCGATCTGCCCGATCGAGAGGAAGAGGCCGTCGGAGAATCGCATGATGTTCGCCTTGTGCCCGAGCGTGACCTTGCGCCGGCCGTGCGCGCCGACGAACCCGAGCGCGAACCGAACGATCCGCCGCGCGCCGGTCACCGAGATCGGCTTGACGGTGAACCCCGAGTCCTCACGCAGCTCCCGGCCCGAGAGCCGCAGGAGCTCGGCGCGGAGCTCGAGCGCTTCGGGCGTTCCCCTCCCGAACTCGATGCCCTGGTACAGGTCCTCGGTGTTCTCGCGGATCACGACCAGGTCGACGTCGGGGTGGCGCGTGGGCAACCCGGCGAGCGATCGCGACGGTCGGACCGAGGCGAAGAGGTCGAGCGACTGACGGAGCTCGACGTTCACGCTCCGGAACCCGGAACCGACCGGCGTGGTGATCGGACCCTTGATCCCGACGCGCGAGCGTCGGATCTGCTCGAGGACGCGTTGGGGGAGCGTGGTTCCCTCCCGCTCCAGCGTGGACGCGCCGGCCTCCTCCACGACCCACTCGATCTCGACACCGGTCGCATCGAGCACGCGACGGGTGGCCTCCGAGACCTCGGGGCCGATGCCGTCACCGGGGATGAGCGTCACGGAGTGGGCCACGCCGGGACCTTAGCGAAGCTCGACCGGCCTCAGCCGCGGGGCGTCGACCATGGGTTTCCGTCCTCACGGCGTTGTGGACCGGTTGCCGACGGGCGTCGTCACATGGAACGCTCCGAGCAACCCAGATGAGGAGGAGAACGGTGAGCGATTTCCGCATCGAGAAGGACACCATGGGCGAGGTTCGCGTCCCTGCCGAGGCGTACTACGGCGCCCAGACCCAACGAGCGGTCGAGAACTTTCCGGTCTCTGGCCTCCGTTTCCCCCGCCGGTTCATCCAGGCCCTCGGGCTCATCAAGTGGGCGGCCGCGAGGGTGAACGAAGACCTGGGCCTCCTCGACGCCCGGGTCGGCGATGCGGTTCGGAGGGCGGCTGACGAGGTCGTGGACGGGCGGCTCGACGCGGAGTTCGTTCTCGACGTCTTCCAGACGGGGTCGGGGACCTCGACGAACATGAACGCGAACGAGGTCATCGCCAACCGGGCCGCCGAGATCATCGGCGGGCGACGCGGGACCAAGGAGGTCCATCCCAACGACCACATCAACATGTGCCAGTCATCGAACGACGCCATCCCGACGGCGATCCGACTCGCTGCCCTGCTCGGGATCTCCGAGGGCCTCATCCCGGCGCTCGAGCGGTTGCAAGCGGCCCTTGCCGCCAAGGCGCGAGAGTTCGACGAGGTCGTCAAGGTCGGCCGAACCCACCTCATGGACGCCACGCCGGTTCGCCTCGGGCAGGAGTTCTCGGGGTACGCGACCCAGGTCGCGAGGGGGGTCGATCGGCTGGGGTCGGCCCTGGAGCGACTCGCCGAGCTTCCCCTCGGTGGGACCGCGGTCGGCACGGGTCTGAACGCTCACCCGGAGTTCGCCCCTCGGGCGATCGCCCTGCTCGCCGATCGAACCGGCCATTGGCTGCGCGAGGCTGCCGATCACTTCGAAGCACAAGGAGCGCAGGACGCGCTGGTCGAGGCGAGCGGCGCCCTGAAAGCGGTAGCGGTCTCGCTGATGAAGATCGCGAACGACATCCGGTGGATGGGTTCGGGCCCGCGTGGCGGGCTCGGGGAGCTCAAGCTCCCGTCGCTGCAACCGGGGTCCTCCATCATGCCGGGGAAGGTGAACCCAGTGATCACCGAGGTGGTCCGGCAGGTGGCGGCCCAGGTGATCGGGAACGACGCCGCGGTCACCGTTGGTGGGGCGCTCGGTGACTTCGAGCTGAACGTCATGATGCCGGTCATGGCCCATAACCTCCTCCAGGCGGTCGACCTTCTGACCAGCGCGGCCACGATCTTCCGGGAACGGTGCGTGGAGGGACTCGAGGCCGACGCCGAGCGAGCTCGGGCCCTGGTCGAGCAGTCGTTCCCGATCATCACCGCCCTGGTTCCGAAGATCGGATACGAGGCCGTGGCCGACATCGCCAAGGAGGCGTTGGCGAGCGGCAGGGGCCTGCGGGAGATCGCCGCCGAGCGGGAGCTGCTCCCTCCTGAGGAGCTCGAGGAGGCCCTCGACGTGCGGAAGATGACCGAGGGCGGCATCCTGACCCTCGGCGGCGAGTAGGTTCGCGGGCCCTCAGATCCGGAAGAGGACCAGAGCGGCGAGCGCCGCGCCCGCGATAGCGGTCCCGTAGCATGCCACGGCGACGAGCCGCCTCAAGCCGTGCACGCCGAGCTGGTGGTGGACGATATACCTGAACCGATGAGCCCAGTGGAACAGGGGGAGGGAGACCAACGCCAGGAGGTACAGCTTCGCGAGTGGGTGGCGGACGAGATCGACGACGCGCTCGTAGGACAGAGCCTCCACCGGCAGCCATCCCGCGGCGAAGGCGATCCCGAGGATCCCCACGGTGATGGGTAGCAGGAGCGCCGCCACGAACCCTCCGGCCGAGAAGAGTCCCCAGAACATGGGCTCGGGTCGGAGCAACTGCCGCATACGGGACTCCCGTCGCGGCCGGGCATTGGGCGGCCGACGCTTCACCTCACGAGCGTCGGACTCCTCGAGGATGTCGCCCAGGGACAGCTCGTCGATCGGCGACCGGTCCATACCTCAAAACCACACGTAGAGGTAGGCGACGATCGCCGACACGACGATCCAGATCCCGAGCAGTGCCGCGACCACCGCTCCGCGCGGCACGTCGTTCTTGCCGACGCGGATCACCTGGATGTGGGCGGTCAGTCGGAACCAGGTGCCCGCGTGGTAGAGCATCGCGAGCAGGATGATCGAGGAGAGGGCGACGACCGCAGGCAGCTGCAGCCACCTCAGGAAGCCTTCATAGGCCTCCTTCCCCTGGGAGAGGGCGGACAGGAGCAGGAGGAGGATGACCGAGAAGACCGCTGCGAACACCGCCGTGAACTCCCTCGCCGCGAATCGTCGGAAGGGGGCGGTCCGCACCCACCAGGTCCGAGGGACCTTCGGCACATAGACGGGGTATCGCCTGGGAGCTTTGGTCCTCACTCGCGTCCCCCGAACGGCCAGACCACGGACCGGAGCGTCTGGGTTGCCGTCGACACCTTGGATCGCTGGATCGCCGCAGCCGGATCGACGTCCTTCGGGCAGACCACCGTGCACTCCCCGACGAACGTGCAGTCCCAGATCCCGTTGTTCAACTCGAGGACGCCTTGCCGCTCGGCTCGTCCCTGGTCCCGGGAGTCGAGGTTGTACCGGTGGGCGAGGGCGATCACCGCGGGGCCGAGGAAATCGGGGTCCTGCCCGTACACCGGACAGGCAGAGAAGCAGAGCATGCAGTTGATGCACATGCTGAACTGCTTGTAGAGGTCGACCTCGTCGGGTGTCTGGAGGTACTCGCCCTCCTCGACGGGCCTCTCCTCCTCCCGGATGATCCACGGCATGACGGACCTCAGCTTCTCCAGGAAGTCGGTCATGTCGACGACGAGATCGCGGATCACCGGGAAGTACTGGAGGGGCTCGACGACGATCGGCTCCGAGCGGAACTCCCGCAGGAAGGTCGAGCAGGTGAGCCGGGGCACCCCGTTCACCATCATCCCGCAGGACCCGCACACGCCCATCCGGCACGACCACCGGTACGCGAGGCTCCCGTCGATGTGGTCCTTGATGTGGTTCAGGGCGTCGAGCACGACCATGTCGTCGCGCGTGGGAACGTCGTACTCGTCGAAGTACGGCTCCGGAGCGTGTTCCGGCCGGTAGCGGCCGACCCTCAGCGCGACCTTCGTTCCGCTCAACTCGTACCCCCTCCGACGTCGCTAGTACTTCCGCTCGGCGGGCGGCCACTGCGTGATCGTGACATCGCGATATCCGATCTCGGCTCCTTCTAGTGCGAAGGAGGCCAGGCTGTGACTCAGGAAGTGCTCGTCGTCTCGGTCTGCGTGGTCCCGGCGCGTGTGCGAGCCTCGGGACTCCCGCCGCTCGAGACCGGATCGGACCACCGCATCGGCCACGTCGAGCATGTTGTCGAGCTCGAGGGCGGCAACGAGCTCGGTGTTGAACGCCCGGTCGTGGTCGTCGATGGCAACGTCCGAATAGCGTTCGCGGAGTCCGCTCACCGCCTCAACCGCCTCCTTCAGGGACTCCTCGGTTCGGAAGACGCCGGCCCCGCGTTCCATAGCGGTCTGGAGGTCCGATCGGATCGTCGAGATGCGCTCGCTTCCCGCCTCCCGATCCAGGTACGTGGCGAACAGCCGGTCCTGCTCCGCCTCCGCCTGACTGACCGCTGCCTCCCCGGCCTGCGCCCCGGCCTCCAGGGCGTTCTCCGCCGCCTCCCGGCCAACCCTCGCCCCGAATACGAGGCATTCGGTAAGCGAGTTCGACCCCAGACGGTTCGCCCCGTTGATGCTCACGCAGGCCGTCTCTCCGGACGCGTACAACCCCGGGAGGGGGGTCCGTCCCACGCGGTCGGTGTCCACCCCGCCCATCATGTAGTGGACGACCGGCCGCACCGGGATGGGCTCGTGGACCGGGTCGATGCCGATGAAGTTCTTCGCCAGCTCGCGGAGGAAGAAGAGCTTCGTGTCGATGGTCTCCTCACCCAGGTGGCGGATGTCGAGATGGACATAATGACCGTACGGTCCGTCGAACGCATGTCCCTTCTCGATCTCCTGGATGATGGCTCGAGAGAGGATGTCCCGGGGACCGAGCTCCATCTTCGACGGGATGTAGTCCTCGAGGAACCGCCGGCCCTCGTTGTTGAACAGGAGTCCGCCCTCTCCGCGTGAGGCCTCGGTCATCAAGATCCCGGTCCCCGGCAGGCCGGTTGGGTGGTACTGGACGAACTCCATGTCCTTGAGCGGCACCCCTGCCCGGTAGGCAAGGGCCATCCCGTCGCCCGTGTTGATAGCCGCGTTCGTCGTGAAGGCGAAGATCCGCCCGGCGCCGCCGGTGCACAGGATCACGGCCTTCGCGAGGATGCACCGCACCTCCGAGTCCCGCAGGTCGAATGCGGCGACCCCCGCGCATCGACCGTCGACCACCAGGAGTTTGGTCACGAAGAACTCGTCGTAGCGGACGACGTTCTCGTACTTGAGCGAAGTCTGGAACAAGGTGTGGAGCATGTGGAATCCGGTCTTATCAGCCGCGAACACCGTCCGGTTCACGCTCATGCCGCCGAACGGCCGGACGGCGATCCTCCCATCCGGCTCGCGGCTCCAGGGGCATCCCCAATGTTCGAGCCGGACGATCTCTCCGGGGGCCTCCGCCGTGAGGGCCTCGACGGCGTCCTGGTCGGCCAGCCAGTCGCTCCCACGGATCGTGTCGAAGGCGTGGAGGTCGGGGCTGTCGTCCGGTCCCATGGCCGCCCCGGCGCCGCCTTCGGCTGAGACTGTGTGGCTCCGCATGGGATAGACCTTGGAGACCAAGGCGATGCTCAGCGTGTCGGAGATCTCGGCCGCGGCGATCGCGGCCCGGATGCCGGCGGCCCCGCCCCCCACGATCACGATGTCGTGCTCGAAAGTTTCCAGGGCGCTCCTTCAGAACCGCTCGAACAGGATCGTCCGCTTGACGTCCTGGATGGCCTTGGTCACCTCGATGCCTCGGGGGCATGCCTCCGTGCAGTTGAAGGTGGTGCGGCAGCGGAAGACGCCGGTCCTCTCGGACAGGATCTGGAGTCGCTCCCGCGCACCCCGGTCGCGGGAGTCGTAGATGAATCGGTGGGCGTTCACGATGGCCGCCGGGCCCACGTACTCTTCGTCGCCCCAGAAGATCGGGCACGAGGTCGTGCACGCCGCACACAGGATGCATTTGGTCGTGTCGTCGAACCGCGCACGCTCCTCCGGGCTCTGGAGCCGCTCCCGGCCTGGCTCCCCCTCGTCGTTGATCAGGTACGGGAGCACCGCCTCGTAGCCTTGGAAGAACGGCTCCATGTCGACGATCAGATCTTTCAGGACCGGGAGGCCGCGGATCGGCTCGACCGTCACCTTCGGTGCGACGTCCTTCACGATCACTTTGCACGCGAGCGCGTTCCGACCGTTGATCATCATCGCGTCCGAGCCGCAGACGCCGTGCGCGCACGAACGCCTGAGCGCGAGCGTCCCGTCGTGGTACCACTTCACCTGGTGGAGGGCGTCGAGCAGCCGGTCGTCGGGGTCGATCTCGATGGCGAACTCGTCCCACCACGACTCCTCGCCGCGGAGCTCCGGGTTGTAGCGGCGGATCCTCAGCGTGAGCACGACGTTCCCGGAAGCCCCGGCACGCCTCAGCTCCGAGGTTTCGAGCACGTCGCCGAGGTTGTCGGACTCCATCAGTATTTCCGTTCCATCGGGACGTAGGTGCCCATCTTCACCGGTTTGTACTCGAGCCGGATCGATCCGTCCTCCTCACGGTACGTGAGCGAGTGCTTCAGCCAGTTATCGTCGTCGCGCAGCGGATGATCCTCGCGGTAGTGCCCGCCCCGGCTCTCCTCGCGCGCGAGGGCCGCGGCGACGAGCGAGTCGGCGCAGTCGAGCAGGAATCCGAGCTCGACCACCTCCATGAGCTCCGTGTTGAACACCTTGCCCTGGTCCTGCACGTACACGCGGTCGTACCGTTCGCGTAGCCCTTCCAGGATCCCCTGCATCTTCCGGAGGCTCTCCTCGCTCCGCACGACGAAGGCGAGGTCGTACATGTCCCCCTGAAGCTCCGAGCGGATAGCGGCAGCGTTGTGGCCCTCGGGCCGGCCGAGCAGCCCAGAGACCATGTCCGAGACGAAGCCGTCCGGCTGCTCCGGGAGCGCGGGCGGGTGGGCGTCCCTCGCGAACCCGGCCATGTGCCCCCCGCCGTGGCGCCCGAACACGACGATATCCAGGAGCGAGTTGGTGCCGAGCCGGTTGGCACCGTGGACCGACACGCACGCGCACTCCCCGGCAGCGTAGAGGCCAGGGACCGGCGTCTCCTCTGGCCCCAGCACGACGCGGCCGTCTGCATCGGTTGGGATGCCGCCCATCGCGTAGTGAGCGGTCGGCTGGACGGGGACCGGCTCCCTCGTCGGCTCCACGCCCAGGTAGACGCGGGCGAACTCAGTGACGTCGGGAAGCTTCTCCTCGATCACGTCGCGGGGGAGGTGTCGAACGTCCAGATAGGTGGCGTCTCGGTAGGGACCCACGCCCCGACCCTCCTTGATCTCTTGGTAGATCGCTCGAGAGACCACATCGCGCGGAGCCAGGTCCTTCACGGTGGGGGCGTAACGCTCCATGAAGCGCTCGCCCTCGCTGTTCACCAGGATCCCGCCTTCGCCCCGGACCGCCTCGGAGAGCAGGATGCCCATCTTGTAGACACCGGTCGGGTGGAACTGAAAAAACTCCATGTCCTCGAGCGGCAGGCCGCGGCGGAACAGCACCGCGGGGCCGTCCCCGGTGAGCGTGTGGGCGTTGGAGGAGACCTTGAACATCCGGCCGAACCCGCCCGTCGCGTACAGGACCGCCTTGGCGCGGAAGACGTGGAGCTCGCCCGTCGCGAGCTCGTACGCGACGACGCCGGCGCACGCGCCGTCGACCATGAGCTGGTCGAGGACGTAGAACTCGTTGAAGAATCGCACGTTGCGCTTCACGCACTGCTGGTAGAGCGTTTGCAGGATCATGTGGCCGGTCCGGTCGGCCGCGTAGCACGCTCGCTTCACCGGCGCCTCGCCGTGGTTGCGGGTGTGACCGCCGAAGCGACGCTGGTTGATGAGCCCGTCCGGGGTGCGATCGAACGGCATCCCCCAGTGCTCCAGCTCGTAGACGGCCTCGACGGCGCCCTCGCACATGAGCTGAGCGGCGGGCTGGTCGACCAGGTAGTCACCGCCCTTGACCGTGTCGAACGCGTGCCACTCCGGCGAGTCCGCCTCGACGTTCCCGAGCGCCGCGCACATCCCGCCCTGGGCGGCGCCGGTATGAGAGCGAGTGGGGTAGAGCTTCGAGATGACGGCCGTGCTGACCCCGCCGTCGATGGCCTCGATGGCAGCTCGCAAGCCCGCGCCGCCGGCGCCCACGATCACCGCGTCGTACGTGTGGAAGATCGTCATCGGCTCAGACGGTTCCCGGCCACTGGCTCGGGTCGAACGTGAACACGACGACCGTGCCGAGCACGAACAGGCCGAACCCGATCACGAAGAAGGCCATGTCGATGGCGAACCGGACACCGGGCCACCGCACGTAATCCTGCACGATGATGCGCAACCCGTTGATCCCGTGGATCAGCGCGAGCACGAGCAGCGCCCAGTCCCAGGTTCGCCAGAACGGGCTCTGCCACCGCGCGGCGACGAAGCCGAAGTCCACGCGGTCCACCCCGTCGTCCCACACGTGCATGATCAGGACGTGCCCGACCGCGAGCACGAGCAGCACGAGCCCGCTGATCCGCATGAATAGCCACGACCAGAGCTCGAAGCCGCCGACCGGCCGTTCTCGGCCTCGGATGCCGGGGGAGCGATCCCCGGGTGCCGGGGTCGAGCGTTCGGGTGCCTCGACGGCCATCAGAGGACCCCGGCGTCTTCGAGGATGCCCTGCCCCATGATCCAGGTAATCGGGATCATGCTGAGGACGAAGATGATGGTCGAGGCGAGCGCGATGCCCTTCATGTGTCGCGTCGTCGCGGGCCAGAAGTCGAAGACCATGATCTTCACGCCGTTGATCGCGTGGTACAGCACCGCGGCCACCAGGCCGAGCTCGAGCAGCTTGACCACCCAGTTGTGGTAGACGCTCACCACCCGGTTGTAGGCCTCGGGTCCCCAGCCCACCACGGCGGTGTCCACCACGTGCGCGAAGAGGAACAGGATCACGGCGACGCCGGTGATGCGGTGCAGCAGCCAGGACCACTGTCCCGGACTGCCCTTGTACAGGGTCCCGACGTCGGACTTCCGCTTCGCCATCCAGTCCTCGAGCACCTAGCCTAGACGCGGCTCCGGCGAACGCCTTGCCCCGGAGCCGCGCGGAGTCTACGCCACCCGCAACGCCACGAACACGCCGTCCCGCGTCGGGACGATCGAGGAGACGAAGCGGTCGTCGTCGGCGATCAGGCGGTTGTGCTCGAGGATCGCCTGGGTGTAGACCGGGCGCGGATCATCCCGGTCCTGAACCGCCACCCGTCCCGACCACAGGACGTTGTCGCAGATGTAGAGGCCCCCGACACGGATCCGTTCGCGAGCCGCCATCCAGGCCGCCGGATAGCCGTCCTTGTCGATGTCGTTGTAGACGACGTCGAACTCGCCCGGGGCGGCGGCGAGGTGGGTGACGGCGTCGCCGACGTGCCACCGGATCGGTTCGGCTAAGGCCGCCCGCGAGAGGTAGTCGAGCGCCTTCGGCTCGTTCGCCGGATCGCCGTCCGTGCCGTGGACCTCGCCGGAGGGACCTACCGCCCGAGCGAACCAGTACGCCGAATACCCGAACCCCGAACCGAGCTCGAACACCCGCTTGGCGCCCACCGAGCGCGCGAGCAGCTCGACGGTCACCCCTACGAGCCGGCCGATGATCGGGAAGCCACGCTCCTTGCCCTCGGCCTCCATCTCCAGCAGGACGGGCTCATCGTACCGCGTGAGCAACGACCGCATGTAGTCCTCGACGCGCGGGTCGACGATGTCCACGCTCGCGATGCTACCGGCTACCCTGGTCCCAGCGATGGGTGACGTCCAACAGCGGTCGACCGACTCCGAGATCGACTTGAAGCCGGTCTACGAACCGGCCGACCTCGAGGGCTTCGATCCCGAACGCGACCTGGGTCTCCCCGGCGAGCCGCCGTTCACCCGCGGCGTGTACCCGTCAATGTACCTCGGACGTCTGTGGACGATGCGCCAGTACGCCGGGATGGCCACCGCCGAGGAGACGAACCGGCGCTTCCGGTACCTGCTCGAGCACGGACAGACCGGGCTGTCGGTGGCGTTCGACCTCCCAACCCAGATGGGATTGGACTCGGACCACCCGCGTGCCGAAGGCGAGGTGGGCAAGACCGGCGTCGCGATCGACTCGATCGAGGACATGGGCCGGCTCTTCGACGCCATCCCTCTGGACGGGGTCTCGACGTCGATGACGATCAACGCGACCGCGCCGATCCTACTGCTGCTCTACGAGCTCGTGGCCGAGGAACGGGGGATCGACGCTGGCGCGCTCTCCGGCACGGTGCAGAACGACCTGCTGAAGGAGTACGCGGCCCGCGGCACGTACATCTACCCACCGAAGCCCTCGATGCGGCTGATCACCGATCTGCTCGCGTATTGCGGAGAGCGGATCCCGAGATGGAACACGATCTCGGTGAGTGGCTACCACATGCGCGAGGCGGGGGCGACGGCGGTGCAGGAGGCGGCGTTCACGCTCGCGGACGGGATCGCGTACGTGCAGGCGGCGATCGACGCCGGGCTCGAGGTGGACCGGTTCGCGCCGCGTGTCTCATTCTTCTTCGCCTGCCACATGAACTTCTTCGAGGAGATCGCGAAGTTCCGTGCGGCCCGCCGCATGTGGTCAGCGATCATGGCCGAGCGGTTCGGCGCGGAGGACCCGAAGAGCCTGATGCTCCGGTTCCACACGCAGACGGGCGGCGCGACGCTCACGGCCCAGCAGCCGCGGAACAACATCGTGCGCACGGCGCTCGAGGCGCTCGCCGCCGTCCTCGGCGGGACGCAGTCGCTGCACACGAACTCGTTCGACGAGGCGCTCGCGCTACCGACCGAGCACGCCGCGAAGATCGCGCTCCGGACCCAGCAGGTGATCGGCCTCGAGACCGGTGTGACGCACACCGTCGACCCTCTGGGCGGCTCGTACTACGTCGAGGCGCTCACCAACGAGGTCGAGCGGCGCGCGTGGGACTACCTCGAGCGCATCGACCGGATGGGCGGCGCCGTCGAGGCGATCGAGGCGGGGTTCTACCAGGACGAGATCGCGGAGGCCGCGTTCGAGATCCAACGGGGGATCGAGTCGGGGGAGCGCGTGGTGGTCGGGGTGAACGGCTTCGAGGACGCCGAGGAGCAGCCCATCGAGATCCAGGTGATCGGCGAGGAGGAGGTCGCGAGGCAGGTCGACCGCCTTCGGCACCTGCGCGCGTCACGCGACCAGGCGGAGGTGGACCGCGCGCTCGCCGATGTGGAGGCGGCGGCCCGGGGGACGGCCAACCTGCTGCCGCCGATGAAGAAGGCCCTGCGCTCGCGAGCGACCCTCGGCGAGGTCTCCGACGTGCTCCGCGGTGTGTTCGGCGAGTACCACCCACGCTAGGCGATCAGCCGGGCGACGGCGTGCGTCACGGCGGCAGCTCCGGCGATGAGGAGGATCGCGCCGAGCCATCGACGTCCGGGGCTCCTCATCGTCCACACGGCAACGACGACGCAGCCGAGTCCGACCGCGAGCTCGATGAAGTAGGTCAGGGTATCGCCCATCGCGGTGCAGGGTAGATATCCCACGCTCCTAAGGAGTCAAGCTGCTCGATGCTGCAAGCTCGTCCACGCAATCTCCTCGCGATAGCGCTCGCCGTACCTGAGGCAGCCGTGCAGGATCCCGACGAGGCGGTTGGCGAGGGCCCTGAGCGCCTGGGTGTGGGTCTTGCCACGAGCACGATGGGCGTCATAGAAAGCGCGAGCCCCCGGAGACCTCGTCATGCTCGCGAAGGCCCACTGGTAGCAGGCATCGGCGAGCCGGGTGTTGCGGGCGAACCTGGCGAGGACCACCCGGCCCTTGCCGGAGGCCCTCGTGATCGGAGAGGTCCCCGCATAGTTGCGCCGGGCTCTAGCATCGGCGTAGCGGGTCGGATCGTCTCCGAACTCGCCGAGCACCCGGGCGCCGAGCACGAAGCCGAGTCCGGGAAGACTGCTGAGGACCTCGGCGTCCGGGTGCCGCTCAAAAGCCCCTTCGAGCTGGGCCTCGAGCCGCTCGATCTGGTCGTTCAAGACAGCGATCAGCCCCACGAGCGAGGTAACGATCAGCCCGTAGGTCCGCTCGAGGCTCTCGGGGGCGCCGAGCTGCTCCGAGCGGAGCGCCCGCTGGATCTGCTCGGCCCGTGACTCGACCCCTCAGCTGCGTCCCGCTCGGCGAAGGACCGCCGCGAGCTTGGAGCGCGAGAGCCGCCGGCCGAGCGCAGGTGTCGGTGCGACCGTGAGCACCGCGACGGCGTCGGGCGAGCTGAGCTTGGTGCCGAAGGCCTCGATCGCCTGCGGGTAGAACTCCCTGAGCGTGCTCCGCAGGCGGTTCGCATGCCGCCGGCGCTCCCACACGAGGTTCTGGTGGGTCCGAGCCAGGAGCTTGATCGCCTCCGCGAGCTCGCTGTCGCCGGCCACCGCACGGTGACGATGGCGATCGGTCCGCACGAGGTCGGCCAACACCCGCGCATCGGCCGCATCGGACTTGGCTCCTGAGGTCCGGTAGCGGTCGCGGTAGCGGTCGACCGACATCGGGTTGACCGCGACCACCTCGTACCCGGCGGCAAGGAGCGCTCCCACGAGCAGCCCACGGTCGGTCTCGATCCCGACGACCACCTCGTTCGGCTCATCGGCGTGGTCGGCCAGCACCTCGTGCAGCCGCACCACACCCTCGAGTCCATCAGGGATCCTGATGGACGCAAGCTGCTTGCCCTCGGCGTCCATGACGCACACGTCGTGGTGGTGCTCGGACCAGTCGATCCCGGCGAAGATCACACCCATCCTCCTTCCGTAGCCGATCCACCCTCGAGCCAGGAGGAGTTCCCGGCGACCTAATGGTCAGTGCTCAGGTGGCACGACATCCCACGAGCCGTCGACCCCTCGCCGACCGGCGGGGGCACGATCTACCCTTAGGGCTCGAAGCCCAGGCTCAGCCGGTGCTCACCCGCCGGCGGCTCGAAGAGCAGTCTCCACTCTCGGCTGCTCTACAGCCATTAGGCTCTGCCGCCATGGACATCTCGGTCATCGGCGGGACCGGCGACGAGGGGTTCGGCCTCACGCTCCGGCTCGCCATGGCGGGCAACCGAGTCACGATCGGCTCGCGGATCGCCGAGAAGGGTTCGGCCGTCGCGGACACGGCCCGCGAGATGCTCGGCGCTGGCGCGAACGTCGACGGAGCGGCCAACGAGGAGGCGGCGACCGCGGACGTCGTCATCGTGACCGTGCCGTTCGGCGGCCAGGCCGAGATCTACCGCTCGATCAAGGACCACGTGAAGGCGGACGCGATCGTCGTCGACTGCACGAGTCCGCTCGCGACCGCGGTGGGCGGGCGCGCGTGGCAGGTGGTCCGGCCGTGGCACGGCTCGGCCGCCGAGCAGGCCAAACACATCTTGGAGCAGGTGCACCCCGTTCGGATGGTGGGCGCGTTCCACACGATCTCGGGAGAGGCGCTGCAGGACCTCGAGCACCAGATGGAGAGCGACGTCCTGGTCTGCGGGACCGACACGGAGGCGAAGGCTGTCGTCGGCGGCTTGGTCGACCAGATCCCCAACCTCCGCTGGGTGGACGCCGGCGACCTCACGCAGGCGCGGACGCTCGAGCCTCTCACCGCGCTGCTGATCTCGATCAATCGTTCCTACAAGATCCGCGACGCCGGATTGCGGATCACGGGACGCGACGCGTGGGGGGTTCCCGACGCCTAGCGCGTTGGGTCGCGCTCGGTCGAGGACGTTCGGTCCTCACGCCATCGTGTCGACGATCAACCAACCGAACCCCGCGCCCCACACCGCGACGGAGACAGGCGCCGTCACCCTGACGTTCCGCGGCCGAACCGCCACAGCCACCCCTCCGAGGAGGCCGATGACGACGATCGCCTCCTTGAGGAGCAGCCAGCTCGTGGCGTCCGAGATCGACGGTGGGTGCATGCAGACCGCGAGCGCATCGTCGAAGTGCCCACGATCACACGTGAAGGCCGGGATCCTCGCTGCGATGAAGATCCCCCCGAGTGCGAACAGGGCACCGAGCGCCCAGACGTACCTGGAGCTCCCCGACGGATCGACGGGCCGGCGCCGGATGCGGAGGACGATCCCCACGCCCCAACCGATCGCGGCGATGGACCCGATCGTCAGGATCATCGCGCCGGCCGATCGCTCCACGCACTGGCCGTAGACCGAGCCACAGACGCGCCAGATGTCGTCCCACGACAGACCGATCAACGCGACCGCGGACACGATCAACGTCGCGGAGAACACGCGCCCCGCGAATACTCCCTCGCGGCTGATCTCCGAGACGATCGCGTCCGCGCGGTCCCTTGAGCGGCTCACGAAGGGCACGTCCCCCCTCAGTCGAGCTCGACGAGCGTGTCCCCGGGCTGGACGTTCTGACCGGCCTCAACCGGGATCTCGGTGACCACGCCGGCGCGCGGGGCCGGGATCGCGTTCTCCATCTTCATCGCCTCGAGGATGCAGACGACGTCGCCCGCCTGGATCTCCTGCCTCGGCTCGACGAGCACGCGCAGGATCGTTCCCTGCATCGGCGCCGCGATCACGCTGTGCACGTGGTCACCGCCGTGGGCGGAGTGGCGAGACGGAACCTTCGGAGCCGTGTCCCGGCGCTGGTCGAAGATCCGGACCGGAACCCTGCGCCCGTCCACCTCGAGCAGCAGCTCGGCCGGCACGG
>Ga0209859_1000135_pt1 | contig 16414 bp, 18 predicted proteins | sample GWRWS3_50_60_FD_187241 | JGI IMG/M metagenome (GOLD analysis project Ga0209859, IMG submission 187241) | Riverbed sediment microbial communities from areas with vegetation nearby in Columbia River, Washington, USA - GW-RW S3_50_60 (SPAdes)... | ecosystem: Environmental > Aquatic > Freshwater >... | reverse complement strand
CGGATCTGGCGACCGACTCCTCCGATTGGATCTCGGGGTTCGCCCTCGCGCACCGAGCCGACGTCCTGATCCACGACTGTCAGTTCACGCCGCAGGAGTACGAGCACAGGCTCGGCTGGGGGCATTCGACGACTGAGCACGTGGCTCGGTTCGCCGAGAAGGCCGAGGTCGACAGGCTGCTGTTGTTCCATCACGATCCGATGCACTCGGACGATCAGCTAGACGACATGCGCAGCGACGTCGTCGCCCGTTGGGGCGTTCACGGGGATCGCTGCATGGTCGCAGCCGAAGGCGCCGAGATCATCGTCTGAGGTGACGCGGAGTCGAACCACGGAAGGCCGGTCCCCCTGCGGGGTCGCGGTTCGCGAGCCGCGCGATCGACGAGGATCCCGAGGACACCGTTCGAAGTTGCGAGCGCCGCGCCGAGCAAGCGGGGCCGAACCGGCGCGAGCGAAGAACGATCCCGCCGGTCTCGTACCCTGGGCACTCCATGCCTACCCCCAGACCGGCAGCCTTGGTCCTGTTCGTCCTCGTGTCGCTGGTGATCTCGTCCTGCACGAGCGCCGGCGGACGCGCGCCGACGACGGGCGCGAGCGGCGGCGACGCACCCGGCTCGACGGGTCCCGAGCTCCAGGACTTCAGGATGCGACTCGTCCGTGTATCGGGGAAGGGGGCGGGCGGCGCGGTGCGACCCACGGACGTCGACGCGGCCGCCGAAACCATACGGGGGGATCTCGAGGACCTGTACGTGACGGCGTTCCTCGCACCGACCCTCGACCGTCCCTCTCTGTTCGCGCACTTCTCCGGCGCCGCGCGTGCGGAGGCCGAACGGCACCTCGATCGCCTGACGCTCGGGGCCGTTCGCGACCAGGTCGACGAGGTGCTGCCCGAGCGAGCAACCCTGAAGCTCACGTTCCTCGCCGACCGCAACGGCAACCCGCTCGCCGCGTTCGCCGACACCGAGTTCGAGGCGTCGGCCATCTCCGAGGGAGCGCAAGAGCCCATCGCCCATCACGGCGACTACGTGCTCCGAAAGCTCAACGGCGACTGGCGCATCGTCTCCTACGACGTGCGCGGCCGGGTACCCCGGACCGCGCAGATGCAGCCGCAAACGAGCCGGGCCGCGTTCGCGCCCGGCCTGCCCTCGAACGATCCTCTGTTCGTTCTGGTGATCGGCAGCGACGCGCGTCCCGGCCGCGCCGCGGTCAACGCGCGAGCCGACTCGATCCACATCGTCGGGGTGAACCCGCGCCTCGGCGCGGTGTCGATCCTCGGGATCCCGCGTGACTCGTGGGTGCCGATCCCGGGCTCGGGGACGAGCAAGATCAACGCCGCGCTCGTCCGCGGTGGACCCCAGCTGATGGTGCGGACCGTCGAGCAGGTATCGGGCATCCAGATCGACGCGTTCGTGCTGACCGGCTTCGTCGGGTTCGAACGCCTCGTCGACGCCGTGGGTGGCATCGACGTACGGATCCCATACGCGATCGACGACGCGGCCGCCGGAGCGCATTTCCGGCGCGGCCCCGAGCACCTGAACCGGAACGAGGCGCTGGCGTTTTCCCGAGCGCGGCACGACGTCCCCGCCGGGGACTTCAGCCGTTCCCTCAACCAGGGACGGCTGATGATCGCGGCGCTCGCCACGCTCCGCCAACGGGTGGGGGACGGTCGCTTGACGGCGCTCCTCCCGTGGGTGCTCGCCGGGGGCCGGTTCCTCCAGACCGATCTGGAGCTGAGCCAGATCTTCGAGCTCCTCCTCGCGGCCCCGGGGTTCGAGCCTGGACGCGCCCGGAACGAGGTCGCGAGCGGGAGCGGCTCCACGATCGGGGGGCTGAGCGTCGTCGTGCTCGGCGAACGAGCCCGAGCCCTGTTCCGCGACCTGCGCGGCGACGCCGTGCTCGGTGGCTGACGCCCCGCTGGCTCGCAGGGTCGGGCGGCAACTCGTATCCTCGTGCGGTGATCCAGGGGTTCGCATCGCCCGCCGCGCTCCGGGGCGGTGACCACGGCTACGCGCTCACGCGCTCGGACGCCGACCTGGCCTGGCTCGCCCGCTCGTTCGTGAGGAACGCGGAGGTCGCGGGCGCCCGCGCCCTGTACCTGTCCGAGGGCCCCACCGACGACATCCTGCGGATGGACCTCCCGCTCCCCCGTCACCCCGGTGCGGTGATCGTGGTCGAGGCGGCCCCAGTCCTCGCACCGGGCGAGACCTTCAGACCCGACGCCTACGTCCGCGCCCTCGAGGCCGCCGTGGACGCCGCGCTACGCGACGGCTTCACCGGGGCCCACGTGTTCGTCGAGGGAGCGTGGAGCCTGAGCGACGTTCGCGGCGTCGAGGTCTGGTGGGAGCTCGAGGAGATGGTGCACGAGCTCGGCGTGCTCCAGCGAGGGGACACGGTCTTGCTCTGCCAGTTCGGCCAGGACCGGTTCGAACCCGAGGCCCTCGAACGCGCCGAACGAGCCCATCCGCTGTCCGTCGCCGCGAGCTCGACGGGGTTCCCGGCCTCGGCCGCGATGCGCGTGCACCGGGATGCGGACGTCCTCCATGTTTCGGGCGAGCTCGACCGGGGAACGGCAACCCTGTTGGCCACGGCGTGTCGTGGGAGCGTGGGAACGGTGACGATCGATCTCGCAGAAGCGACCTTCTTCGACGCCGGCGCGTACCGCGCGGTCACCAAGATCGCGAAGAGCTGCAAGCAGGTTCGGCTGCGCAACGCACCGTCGATCGTGCAACGTGTCGTGTTCGCCCTCTCCGGCGAGGCCGGCCTGGAGATCGAGGTCGAAGACGACGCGGTATCGATGAGGGCCGGGTAGCGGCCCATGTCGCTCGCCCGGAACGACCGCTTGACGTCCTATGCCCTTGAGCATCCCGCGCTCCTCTACCGGAGCCTGGACGAGTTCCTCGCGTACACCGTGCCCTTCGTCCGGCAGGGTGTCGCCGATGGCGAGCCGGTGTTCGGGGCCCTGGGTCCGACCGAGCTCGACGCGCTTCGGTCGGAGGTGAAGTCGAACGGCGCGGTTCATCTCGAGGACACGAACGAGTGGCATCCCGTCCCCGCGACCCGCCTGCGAGCGTTCCATCGGTTCGTCACCGACGCCCTCCAACGCGGAGCCGAGCACGTCCGCCTGATCGGCGAACCGCTGTGGCTGAACGGCCCGCCCGGCTCCGCGCTCGAGTGGGCGAGGTACGAATCGGTCCTGAACGACGTGCTCGCGCCGTTCCCTGTGACGCTCGTCTGCACGTACGACCGATCGCGTCTGCGACCGGAGGTCGTGGCCGACGCGGGTCGGACGCACCCGGCGGTCTGGACGAACGGGGCCACGGGTCCGAGCGCCGACTTCGAGGATCCCTCGTCGTTGCTGGCGCGGTGGACCCCGCAGCTCACGCCGGTGCCGAGCGACGCCGCGTCGATGCCTCCACCGTTCGACCCCGCCGCGACTCGGGCGTTCGTGAGGGATCGGGCGGCGCTGGCCGGAGTCGCCGAGTCGCGTTCGATGGATCTCGCGCTCGCCGCATCCGAGATCCTCGCGAACGCGCACGACCACGGCGCCGGGCCGACCGCGCTCCGAACGTGGGCGGACGGCGGCTACCTCATCTGTCAGATCGACGACGCCGGGGCCGGCCTGGCCGATCCGTTCGCCGGCTACCGCCCACCCGGAACCGAGCAGCGGACGGGCCGCGGGTTGTGGCTCGCTCGGCAGGTCGTCGACCTCATGCAGATCGCCCCCGGGCCCCGGGGGACCTCGGTGCGCTTCCAGGTGCCGATCGGCACCGCACATCCCTGACTCCGGATCGGTCGCGGAATAGCCCGGCCACTCCGGAGGTTCGATGAGCCGATGCCAGCGATCACCGTCGACGACCCCACCGGACTCGACCGCGTACCGGCGGTCGCGCCGCAGTCGCGGTTCCGCCGCGTCCGAGGGGTGAGCGCGGCGCCGAGCGGCCTCGAGGGCGAGGGCTTCCCGGTCCGCCGAGCGTTCGCCGGCGTCGACCTGTCGGACCTCGATCCGTTCGTGCACATGGATCAGATGGGCGAGGTGGAGTACGCGCCGGGCGAACCGAAGGGCACGCCGTGGCACCCCCACCGAGGGTTCGAGACCGTCACGTACATCCTCGACGGGATCTTCGAGCATCAGGACTCGAACGGCGGCGGCGGAACGATCACCGACGGCGACACGCAGTGGATGACGGCCGGGGCGGGCATCCTGCACATCGAACGTCCGCCGGAGCACCTCGTGGTCTCGGGAGGTCTGTTCCACGGGATCCAGCTCTGGGTCAACCTGCCGAAGACCGAGAAGTGGGCCCCGCCCCGCTACCAGGATCTGCGGGCGACCGAGGTCTCGTTGCTGTCCTCCCCCGATGCGGGCGCGCTGGTGCGCGTGATCGCCGGCGAGGTCGCCGGTCACGCGGGCCCCGGACAGACCTACACCCCGATGACGATGCTGCACCCGACGCTCGCGCCGGGCGCGGCGCTCGACCTGCCCTGGCGCGAGGACTTCAATGCGCTCGCATACGTCCTCGCAGGAGCTGGTTCGGCGGGCGTCGAGAAGATCGCGGTCTCGACCGGCCAGCTGGTGGTGTTCGGGCCGGGCGACGCGATCCGCCTCGAGGCGTCGAAGGGCCAGGAGTCACGCTCCGCAGAGCTCGAGGTGCTCCTGCTCGGCGGCCGCCCGATCAGGGAACCCGTCGCCTGGTACGGCCCGTTCGTGATGGGCACGAGGGCCGAGCTCGTGCAGGCGTTCGAGGACTACCAGGCCGGCAAGCTCGGCACGATCCCCGCCGCCCATCACACCCCCGACCACATCGTGGAGTCGGGAACCGATCCAGAGCGCTGACCGTCGCCACGGGCGGCCACGCCGAACCACGACTCGCGCCCTCGCCCTGCGGACGGTAGCGTCCGGGGATCGGCGAGCGAAGGAGGGCGCGATGTCGACATCCGTTCGGAGGGTCCTGGCGTTGGTGACGGGGCTGGTCCTGTTCGCGGCGGGGGCGGCCACGTCCGCGGCGCTGCGACAGCACGCGTCGAGCAGCCAACGCGCGCCCGTGCAGCTCCCGGCGTTCGCGAAGGCTGTCTTCCTCAGCCACGTCAACAACCCGGCGACGACGCCGCTGTTCCCCGGCGACCCCGCTTTCATGATCCATCCGGTCTTCACGGTCCACCACGACGGCTTCTACCTCGAGCTCGTCCGGGAGGGAGCGCACACGGGGACGCATTACAGCGCGCCCTGCCACTTCCACGCGGGGGCGCTGTGTATGGACGACCTCTCCCCGTCCGACCTGGTGCTCCCCGCGGCTGTGGTGGACGTTCGGGACGAGGTCGCGGCCGACCCGGACCACGTGGTCGGTGTGGCGGATCTCAAGGCGTGGGAGGACGAGTTCGGCGAGATGCCCTCGGGCGCGGCCGTGCTGCTGCTCACGGGATGCTCGGAATTCTGGGCTCGGGGGGACCACGACGGCGAGCCGAACTACTTCAACTGCGGGAGCCGGGCGTCGGGCGTGCATCAGCCAGGGTTCTCCCGGAACGCGGTCCGATGGTTGATCGAGACCGGTGTCCTCGGCAGGACCGGGGCGCTCGGGACGGACACGTTCGGACCCGACCCGTCATCGGACGCGGCCTTCATGCCGACTTGGCTCACATTGCGGAAGCATCGCCTCACGATCGAGAACCTGACGAACCTCGACGCGTTGCCTGCTCTCGGTGCATGGGTCGTCCTTGGGAGCCCGCGGAACGTGAACGGTTCGGGTGCGCCGGGGATCGTGTTCGGATTCGTGCCGTGACGACCCGAGCTGGGCAGCGGGTGAGCGACGCGATCCCGTTCAGGCGAAACAGAGCGTGCTGATCGAGGGCAGACCCTGCGCGGCGCCGCGCCAGTGCTCGCCCTGGTCGCCCGAAGTGAAGATGTCGCCGTCGGCGGTGCCGAAGGCCGCGGCCGAGCCTCGCGCGACGAGCCAGCCGGAGTCGATGTTCCCGTCGAACCACTCGGGCAACCCGTCGGTGCACTTCTCGAGATGGAGGTTCGGCTCGAGCGTGGTCCGGTAGACCGCGGCCCGGCCGCCGCGAGGACCATTCGAGACCGTGAGTAGGACGTGACCGCTCGCGACGACGACGGCCCTCGCGTACGTTGCGTGCAGACCCTGCTGCTCGATCCGCCAGCTCGCTCCCCCGTCCTCGCTGACGGCGAGACCGACGGCGCCGGCGGCGAGCACGACATCGGGTTCGCTCGGATGCGCGACCACCTGGTGGACGTCGGCGTCGATGTCGATCGTGGGCTCCCAGCTCCCGCCGCCGTCGAGGGAGCGCGGGATGCCACCGACGTGAACGTTCGCGTGGATCCGTCCGCCGAGGTCTCGGGCGATCGAACGCACGGCGGGCGGTCCGCCCCACGGCGTGTACCAGGCGTCTCGGCCTTCCACGGCGTCGAAGGGAGCGACCCGCCCGAGCGTGTGGTCGTCGACGCGGAGCAGGTGCGCCTCGTCGGTGCCCGCGAGCAGGCCGTCGGGCATCGGGAGCAGACACACGAGGTCGAACTCGTCGCTCCGAGCGACGTCGGTCCACGTCCCATCCGATTCGCGCCGAGCGATCGACCGCCGATCCGCGATCGCCCAGGCGACTCCGTCGGCTGCGGCGAGCGCGGTGACTCCTCGCGACCGGAGCGCCGGATCCGGCGTGGGCCCGTCACCCGTCAGCTCGTACACGCCGGCGCTCGTCCCGATCAGCAGGTTCGTCATGGGCTTCGCCCCGCCTACCCGCCGAACGCCGCCGCGGCGGCGTGAGCGGCGTCTCCAACGACGATGTGCGGCGTGATGATGTGCATCCCCTCGCGGATCGCGCGGACGTCCGAACGCACCTCGGCCTCCTTGTGATGGGCACACCAAGGCTAACGCTCACGAGGAGTTGTGGTGGTGGCGGTGTTACTCGGCGTCTCGGTGTCGCTGGTCGGTCTCGCGAGCGATCCGCGCCGGATCACCGGCGATCTTCGCCACCACCGTGAAGCGGCCCTCCTCGGAGACCAGCTGATCGACCTCGGGATTCTCGTGATCGGTCGCGATCGCGAAGTGCGTGGGGTAGCCGCGCACGTCCTCGTACTCGATCCGCGTCAGGCTGATCCGCGCTCCGCAAGCCGGATCGCTGCATTCGCACACGTAGACCTCAGTCGACCGGTCGTCGAGCGCGAGCGAGCCACGGCAGGTGGAGCGGCGCCCGGGGTTCCCCCGAGTACAAGCGGAAGACCGGCCGCCGGATCCCGGTGATCGCGCTCGAGCCTGTGGGATGACGGAGTTCAAGCGAACCGCTCTCGGAACCGAAACTCTCCCTGTGAGCTCGAGCAGGGACACTTACTTCGTTCGGATCGACGAGACCCTCGTCTGGCGCAGAGCCGGCGGGAGCGCTACGCGGAAGGCCGGCGAGCGAGGCTTCGCCCGATTCGCTCGGAGCCTCATCGAACGAGCGCTCTGGAAGAGGCCGGACGGACGTTCGTGGCGCAGAGGAGCGCGCGGCGGGAGCGCTCCAGCGGATAGCTCTCTTCGTCTCTCGTTCGAACCCGCGGGCTGTTCAACCCTCCCTCGACGCGTGCTCTAGACTGCCGAGGTCGTTCGCGCGCGAAAAAGGAGGCCGATGGGCGACCGACCGCGCCGGCACGACGAGATCAAGGGGGCGACCGTTCTGCTGACGGGATGGTCGGAGGGCCGTGAGCGAGAGGTCGCCGACGCGCTCGGCAAGATCTCCTCGACGCAGATCGAGCTCGATCGGCTGGAGCTCCCCTTCGTCGCCCTCCCCAAGGCCTCGCTCGAGAAGGCCGAGGCCGCCCGCGATCTCCTGCTCGAAGCCGGTGGTTCGGTCGATCTGGAGGACGCCTGGGTCACGCGGGACGCGCCGCGGCCCGTCGCATCGCGGCCGGTGTGCCCCTTCTGCGGCTCGACGAAGACGCAGCCGTACACGCACGCCGGCCCGGCCGCGCGGACGTCGATGAAGTGCACGACGTGCGGCCAGCGGTTCCGCGTGACGGCGACCCGGTAGACCGCTCGCTCCGGGTCTCAGTCCTCCTCGTTCTTGCGGAGCTGCTTGGTCCGCGCCCGCCGCTTCTTGTCTGTCAGGCGGCGTTCGACGGCGCCACGTCGGGGTTTGGTCGGGCGGCGCCGCGGAGGCGGCGGAGCGAGCGCCTTCGCGAGGATCGCGGCGAGCCGTTCGAGCGCGGCCTCACGGTTGCGAAGCTGCGAGCGATGCTCGGACGCGGTCACGGTGATCACGCCGTCGACCAGCCGCTTCGAGAGCCGGTCGAGGACGCGGGCGCGTTGCACCGGGCCGAGCAACGTGGTCCTCGCCAGGTCGAGGCTGACCTCAACGCGCGAGTCGGCGGTGTTCACCGACTGACCGCCCGGACCGGACGAACGGCTGAACCGCCACCGCAGCTCTCGCTCGGGGACGACCACCGAACGGGTCACACGCAAAGGACCGGCCATGAGGCCCATTTCATACACTCCGCGCGTGAAGATCGGCGTGATCGTGCCGGCGGCGGCGAGCGACTGCGAAGGCGGTCGGCCGTCGTGGCCGGCGGTCCGGTCGTTCGCGCGATCGGCCGAGGCGCACGGTCTCGACTCCGTGTGGATGTACGACCACTTCTTCTACAAACCCTCCGACGGACCGATCGACGGCCAGCTGGAGGCGTGGACCGTCGTCAGCGCGGTCGCGGCCGCGACCGAACGCGTCGAGATCGGCACGCTCGTGCTCTGCTCGAGCTTCCGCAGCCCGGCGCTCGTCGCCAAGATGGCCGCCACGGCCGACGAGGTGAGCGGCGGACGGCTGATCCTCGGCCTCGGCGCCGGGTGGCACGACGCCGAGTACGACACGTTCGGCTTCCCGAAGGATCGCCGCGTCGATCGTTTCGAGGAGGCGCTGCGGATCGTCGTCCCGCTGGTCCGCGGCGAGACCGTCACGTTGGACGGCCGATACCACGAAGCTCGAGACGCGGTGCTCGAACCTGCTCCTGCCCGCCGGATCCCCGTGCTGGTGGCGGCCGTCCGCCCGCGCATGCTCCGGCTCACCGCACGGTACGCGGACGCATGGAACACCGCGTGGTTCGGCGCGCCGGACGACCGGGTCCGCGAGCGGCTCGAGCACCTCGATGCGGCGCTCTCAGCGGAGGGTCGCGACCCCGCGACGCTCGAACGAACCTTGGGGATCGAGGTCCGCGATCCCGAGCACGTTGGGATGGCCGTTGAAGACGGCGAAGACCGGTCGTTCCGAGGTTCGGTCGACGAGCTCGCCGAGGCGATCGACGCGTTCGAGGCCCTCGGCATCGGCCACCTGATCGTCATCCTGCAGCCGATGACCGAGGCGTCGCTGGAGCGGTTGACGCTAGCCCTCTCGCGCCGGCGCTGAGACCGCGGCGCGTTCGCGGGCCGTCCGTCTCCACAGCACGGTGAGGCTCGCGAGCGTCCCGAGGAGCCCGAGTGCCGAGGCGACGAGGAGGACGTTCACGTGACTCTCGAGCGAGTCGCCGACGACCTGGCTTCCGACCGCGATCGCCACGAGGCCGATGCCCGCGCCGACGACCAGCGCGAGACCGGCCGCGATGCGCTCACCCGCGGGCAACCAGATCCCGAGCGCGCCCGTGGCGACGGCACCGATCCCGACCAGGGCGAGCGCCAGGGTCATCGTGGTTTCCGGGTCCATGGAGCGATGGTGGCCGGTCGGTGCGAGCTGGACAAGCGTTGCGACCGAAACGCCACGGAACCGGGTCGGATTCGTCGCACGAGCGGTGGGGTTGTGAGGTTCGGACCGGTTCAGCCGCCGCACGCGCAGGCGCCGCCGCACGCACACCCGCCCGAGGCATGAGGCCGCGTCTCGCCCGTCGGCGCCTTGCCGGCGATGAACGAGAACTGCCGCCGCACCCGTTCGCCGCCGCATGACGGACAGGCGAGGGCGGTGTCGACCGACGCCGACATCGGGCGCCGGTCCTCGAACCGGTGCTCGCACGCCATGCAGAGATATTCGTACGCGGCCATCGCTCGAGGAAGGATACCCCTCAGGAAGGACGTGTCGGAGCGCGAGCGTAGGGTTCGGCCGTGGAAGGGGTCGAACTTCCCGGGCCGATACCGATTTCGGTGTCGACGCCGGTGGTGAGATCGTTGCCGGGACCGGCGATTCCGCTTTCGGTATCGGTCCCATCACGCAGATTCCACCACCACCCCAACCTTCACCGCTCGGCGCCGGCTACCTCATCCTCGTCGTCCGCGAGCTCACAGGCATGTCCCAGCGGGTCCTGGCACGAGCGATCGGCACGTCGCAGCCCACGCTCGCCACCCTCGAGACCGGCAACCGCGTGCCCACGGTCCGAACTCTGCTGCGCGTCGCCGACGCGACGGGGTTCGAGCTCGTGATCGGGCTCCGGCGCCCGAACAACTCGGCGCCGAACCCCGACGCGCTCCGCGCCCCAGGGGTTCGATCTGCTCGGGACGCTCAGACGGAACCCGCAGGACGGTCTCGCCGACTTCGTGGCGCTTCGCGAGCCGAGCCCGCTCGAAGGCCCGCGATAACCCCCAGCTTCAGCCCGACTCGCGAGCCGCTCTCTTCTCCTCGTAGTGCGCGGCCATCGCGTCCAGCATCGACAGGTAGTTCGCGATGCCGTCGCGGGCCTGTTCGGCCTCGTCGGACAGTCCGGTCACCTTGTCGATCTTCCAATGCTTGAACAGCACCGGCAGCACTACCTCGTCGTGGTGGATCCGGAGGTCGTAGATCCCCGCCTTGGCGATCTCGATCGCCTTCTGCTTGAACTCGGGGATGTCCAGACCCGGCATCGCGAACCCGGTGACCTGGCGGTTGATCGCCAGCATCATCTCGGACGGCGCGATCTCGAGCGCGGCCTTGCCGAGCTCGCGGTAGAAGACGTAGTGCAGGTTCTCGTCGGTGGCGATGCGTGCGGTGAGCTTCTCGATCAGCGGATCCTGCGTGAAGGTTCCCGTGTTTCGGTGGGCGATCCGCGTCGCGAGCTCCTGGAGCGTCGTGTAGACGACGCCGTCGAGCGGATCGAGCGCACGCGAGCCGCCGTTCCCGTCCGGGTAGTAGCCGCGCGAGACCTGATCCATGCGCCCGCGCTCGAGCGCCACCGGGTCAAGCCCGCGCGTGACGGTCAGGTAGTCGCGGAGCACGATCGCGTGCCGGCCCTCCTCGGCCGTCCACCTTCGGACCCACTCGCCCCAGACGCCGCCGCGGCCGAAGATCTCCCACAGCGCGAGGTGGTAGTAGGGCAGGTTGTCCTCGGTGAGCAGGTTCACCTCGAGCGCGGTTCGCGACACGATGCCGAGCGCGCTGTCGGTCTCCTCCCAGGGCTGGTCGACGTAGTTGCGGCCCACCTCGTAGGGGACGTACTCGTGTGGGAACCACTCGGTGGCGGCGGACAGGTGCCGTTCGAGGCCGCGCACCATGGTGGGCTCGAGGAGCTCGAGCATCTCGGCAGGGGGGGTCGTTGGTGCGTTCGTCGTCACTCGAGCCTCCAGCTCGAAGCCTTCAGCCGAGTGGTTGGGGCTGAACGCGCGCGACCGATGGGTTGGGGCTGCAAGGAACCGCCCACGACATCGTGGGCACCGCAGAAGTATACCTGCAGGTCGGAGGCTGCCGGAATACTCCCGGCTTCCCCGTCGTTGGAATGGTGCCTTCCAACCCCACCAGCACCCGAGGAGCCTATGGCGAACTGCTCGATCTGCGGCGACGAGCTCCATCCCGAGCGAGCCGAGAAGTACGACTACTGCACCAAGCGCTCGTGCCGCGAGCGCGCGGCGAAGGCACTCCGGATCGCCAGCGTCGGCGTGAACAAGGCCGCAGATCAGTTCGTGGTGCTCGACGAGCACACCGAGCGGGAGATGGCGAAGGGCCGCTTCAAGAACCAGCCGGAGGCCGCGGGGTCGGCCCGGACGCGTTCGCGGACGCCGACCACCCACACCCCACAGCCCGCTCCCGAACTGGTCCCACGGTCGTCGGCCCGGCCGTCGCGCCCTCGGTGGAGCGGGGCACAGGAGCGGCTCGCGCTCACCTACCGAGCCATGGGGATGAACCCCGAGCAGATCGCGAAGAAGCTCGGTGTGAGCCCGTACCTCGTCACGCAGATCCTGCTCGCAGCCTCGAGCCACGGCAAACGCTGAGAACGACCCAGCGCGAGGCCGGCACCCGCCGTACCCTTGAGAGCGTGACGGTGGCTCGCGCCCTCGAGGCCGTCCTCGGCCCCGACCTCCCGATCGCCGTGCGCGCGTACGACGGCAGCCGGCTGGGCCCGGCCTACGCGCCGGCCACGCTCCTGGTCCGCTCACCCGCCGTGTTCCGGCGGCTGGTCACCGCGCCGGGTGAGCTCGGGCTCGGGCGGGCGTACGTCTCCGGCGAGCTCGACGTGGAGGGCGACCTGTACGCGGCGGTCGCCGCGCTCCGGGACCGGATCCCGGATCTGCGGGCGTTCGGCGCTCGGCAGTGGGCGGAGGTGCTCCGGCTCGCCGGCTCGTCGGTCGCGCGCACCGGCCTACATCCCCTCCCGGTCCCGCCCGAGGAGGCCCGCCTCGGCGGCATCCGTCACTCGAGGGAACGGGACGCGGCCGCGATCGCGCACCACTACGACGTCTCGAACGCCTTCTACCGGATGGTGCTCGGCCCCTCGATGACGTACTCGTGCGCGGTGTGGGAACGCCCCGGCCCGGACGTCACGCTCGAGGACGCGCAGGCCGCGAAGGTCGAGCTCGTGTGCCGCAAGCTCGGGCTCGAGCCGGGGATGCGGCTGCTCGACGTTGGCTGCGGGTGGGGCGGGATGGTCCTGCACGCTGCGGCGAACCACGGCGTTCGAGCGGTCGGCGTGACGCTCTCGCGCCCCCAGGCCGAGTGGGCGGAGAAGGCGGTCGCCGATGCGGGATTTGCCGACCGCGTCGAGATCCGGTACCAGGACTACCGCGACGTTCGCGACGGTCCGTTCGACGCGATCAGCTCGATCGGCATGTTCGAGCACGTGGGGCTGTCGCAGCTCGGGGTGTACTTCGGTAGGCTGCGCCGGTTGCTGCGCCCGGGCGGCCGGCTGCTGAACCACGGGATCAGCCGTCCGCCGAACGCCGGCCGAACTCGCTTCCGGCGCAACGGCTTCATCGATCGCTACGTCTTCCCCGACGGCGAGCTCCACGAGGTCGGCAGCGTCGTCTCGACGATCCAGCGGAGCGGCCTCGAGGTCCGCCACCTCGAGAGCCTTCGCGAGCACTACGCGCTCACCCTGCGCGCGTGGGTGCGCAACCTCGAGGCGAGCTGGGACGACGCCGTCGCCGAGGTCGGCTCGGGCCGCGCGCGCGTGTGGCGTTTGTACATGGCGGCCTCCGCACTGAACTTCGAGGCCGGCCGAACGCAGGTGCACCAGGTGCTGGCGGTCAGGCCCGACCGAGGCCGCTCCGGGCTGCCGCTCCGTCCGCGGTTCGAGGATCCATCGGAGCGCTGACGATCCGCGCGTCAGGCGCCGGATCTCAGCAGAGCCGCCCAAACTGATTTCGGTATCGGCTCGTGATCGAGCAGTCCGGGTACTCGACTACCGCTGCCCGAGGTGATGAACGCGCGCGAGCAGCTCGTCGGACGGCCGGCCCTCGTACACCGCCCCCCAACCGACGACGTCGGGGCGAGCGCCGAGGAGCACGATCACCACACCGTCCCGCCTGGGCCCGGGGTGCAGACCGCCGGCGACCCGCCACCCGTGGGCGCCGCCGCGTACCAGCGCGGCCGACGGCGCGGTGAACCCGCGCTCGCCGCGCTCGCGCAGACGCGAGGCCTCGCGCCGGCACGCGACGTAGGAGCGGGGTCCCCCCGTCATCGTGGCGCGCGGCAGCCGAGGTCTGGCGGTCGGTAGGTCGCCCACGTCGACCGCCCACAGCGAGCGACGGATCTCGGCGACGTCGAGCGGATCCGTGATCTCCTCGTGACGCAGGAGCTCCGCCCACGCTCCCTCGGGCCGGTCGGCGAACGTGTTCACCGGCCCCTCGTCCTCCGCGTTCCAGCGGCCGGCGGGCTGGCCCCCGCTCTCCCACAGGAACGGGAACCGCGGGTCGGTGTGCCGGTAGACGATCACGTCGCCGGCGAGGCCGTCAGCGAGCGCGCCAGCGCGAGGACCCGTTCGGCATCGGCGCCGTCCGGATCCCACGTACCCGACAGGAGCGCGTCCGGCGGGCGTCCTCCGAGCGTGGTCCTGACGCGCTCGAACCATCGACGGACCCCGACCTCCGAGTAGGCGCCGCGGAGCTCCGCCACGATCCGCGCGAGCAGGTGGAGGCGCGCGGCCACGACGTCGGGCGTCGGCCGTTCGTCCTTGGCGTACCGGCGCAGGCTCGCGACGGACACCCCGAGGAGTGCCGCCAGCCGCTCGACGCCGAACAGCTGGATCATGGCCGGCCATTCGAACGCCGGCATCGGCGACCCTTCGAGCGCGAGCCCGAGCTCCCGGAGCGCCGCCGCTACGTGGCCGGGCGGCCTGGGCGGCCGGCGGAGGGACGCCGCCGCGGACTCGCCGATCCCGACCTCGGCGGCTCGTGTGGCGACCGCTCGGATGACCTCGAGTGTGAGCTCGTCGACGTCGTCGGGCAGCAGGCCCATTGCCTCCATCGACTTCAGCACGTCGATCGCGGCGTCGGTGGTCCCGGGTTCGTCCAGTGGAGGCTCGATGGAGCGGATCTGGAGCTTCGACATGCTCCGTATCCTATCCGTATCTGCTCCAGCCGTCACGGTCGCCATCACGGCGACGCTACGGCCCCGCAGCGACAGCGTCGGATCTCCCACATCGTTGCCGCGTTCCCGCGAGAAGATGGAAGCCATGGACGGCAGCAACGACCCGAACGAGGAGGCGCTCGACGCCTACTCGCGCGTGGTCACGTCGGTCGCCGAGCGCCTGATCCCCTCAGTCGCGAGCCTGCAGGTGCGAGCGCGCGTGCGCGGAGCCCGGGTGGACGGCGCGGGCTCGGGGGTGGTCATCACTCCCGACGGGTTCGCGCTGACCTCGGCGCACGTGGTGGGCGGGACCGATCGCGGGTCGGCCTCGTTCGTGGACGGGCGCGAGGTCCCCTTCGACGTGGTCGGCCGCGATCAGCTCTCGGATCTCGCGGTGCTCCGCCTGCAGAACAGCGGCAGCCTCGAGCCGGCGGAGCTCGGCGAGGCCGCGGGGCTCCGCGTCGGTCAGCTCGTCGTCGCGATCGGGAACCCGATGGGGTTCGCGGGATCGGTCACGGCGGGGGTGGTCAGCGCCCTCGGCCGCGCCCTCCCGGTGCAGGCCGGCCGCGTCGTCGAGAACGTCATCCAGACCGACGCCGCGCTCAACCCCGGGAACTCGGGCGGAGCGCTCGCCGACGGACGCGCTCGGGTCGTCGGGATCAACACGGCCGTCGCGGGCGTCGGGCTCGGCCTCGCGGTCCCGATCGACGACTCCACCCGCCGCATCATGCACGCGCTGATGACGTCGGGGCGGTTCCAACGCGCGTACATCGGGATCGCGGGCGGTGGGCGTCCCCTGCCGCCCCGCGTGGCCGCGGCGGTCGGACGCGACCACGGGGTCGAGGTCATGGAGGTGGTCGCGGGCAGCCCTGCCGCTCGCGCCGGCATCAGGTCCCACGACCTGATCGTCGAGCTCGACGGCGTGGCGATCTCGGACGCTCGCGACCTGCAGCGATTGATGGTCGGTGACGTGATCGGCCGGTCGGTCGACGCGCTCATCTGGCGCGACGGCGTGCTCCGCACGATCACGGTGCATCCGGCCGAGCTGACGGCCGCCTGAACACGGCGGCGACCGGTTCAGCGGGTGAGGTCGCCGGCGATGAGCACGTCGTCGCCGACCACGTGGACCGCCCGATGCTCGATCCGGATGGAGCTCGCCACCTCGGTGATGCCGAGGTCCCTCACCGCTTCGGTCCCGCTGCCCAGCACGCGCGGGGCGATGCCGACCACGAGCCGGTCGGCGAGCCCGAGCAACAGGAACGACGTGATCACGCGCGCGCCGCCCTCCACGAGCACGGAGCGGATCCCGTCACCGAGTAGCGCGTCCAGCGCCGCGCCAAGGTCGACACCGTGCGAGCCGGCCGGCACGACCACGACCGACACGCCACCTCGGCGCAGCTCGGCACGACGCTCGGCCGAGGAGGCGCTCGTGGTGACGATGGTGGTGGCGGCATCGTCGGAGAGCACGCGCGCGTCGCCCGGGGTCCGGAGCCCGGAGTCCAGCACGACCCGGATCGGGGAGTTGCCCGGCACCATGCGGACCGTGAGCTGCGGATCGTCCGCGATCACGGTTCCAACGCCCACGAGCACCGCGTCGCACGCGGCGCGGAGGGCGTGCGACGTTCTCCGCTCCTGTTCCCCGCTGATCCACCGGGCGTCGCCGGTCGACGTGGCGATCCGCCCGTCGAGCGTCTGGGCGTACTTGAGGG
>Ga0209859_1000134_pt1 | contig 16416 bp, 18 predicted proteins | sample GWRWS3_50_60_FD_187241 | JGI IMG/M metagenome (GOLD analysis project Ga0209859, IMG submission 187241) | Riverbed sediment microbial communities from areas with vegetation nearby in Columbia River, Washington, USA - GW-RW S3_50_60 (SPAdes)... | ecosystem: Environmental > Aquatic > Freshwater >... | reverse complement strand
TCTCTCGCCATTCCCGAGGAAGAGCGCGGAGCGGTACTGGCTCGCGTGCGAGCCGGAGGAGACGTAGACGACCGGGTGCGTGCCTTCCTTCTCCACCTCCGAGTCGTTCCAGGCGCGCCGCTCGCCGCCGGTGTGCTGCGCGTAGGCGACCTCGGAGGGCTCGAGCTGGAGCGCCTGCTCGGCGGTGTCCGCATCGAAGGCCAGCTGGATCATCTCCCAGTCGCTCTCGTGCTCGTCGTTGAACTGGTTGAACAAGTAGTAGAACCAGTACTGGAGGGCAATCCCGTGTACGCCGCGCTCGCGGACCACGTGGGCGTAGATGACGGACGCGCGCCCGCGCATGAGCTCTGCCGAGGCGCGGGCGTACGTGCAGCCCGGCCGCCGCGGGTGGCCCGGAAGGTCGAGGTAGTAGTGGGATCCGAGGCCGACGACGCCCGCCGCGGTCGGGCCGGACGCGAGCACGCGCGTCTGGGGAAAGGCGCCGCGCGCCTTCGGCCGCAGGAGCCGGACATCCGGGTTGACGAGCGTGATCTCGACGGGCGCCGGCCGATACTGCTCGCCGTCCCGCGAGCAGGGTGGGTCGGGGTTCTCCTTCAGCATCATGATCGGCGCGTAGCGCCGGGCGAGCTCGCGCTCGGCGGCGGTCGCGGCCGTGGCCGCCGCCGGCGCCGCCAGGATGGCGAGCGCGAGCGCCCCGCCGACCGACCGCCGCACGATCCTCGCGGCGAGCCTCATCATGGCGCGTCAGCCTAACGCGACACGGGTAGCATGCCGGGCGGAACCCGGACTGGGAGGACGATTTCGCATGGCCGGCCTCATGAGCCGAACCTCGACCGTCGTCAAGGCGTGGATCTCGAAGCTCCTCGATCGCGCCGAGGATCCGTCGGTCACTCTCGACTACTCGTACGAGAAGCAGCTCGAGATGCTGCAGAACGTGAAGAAGGGCGTCGCGGACGTCGTCACCGCGAAGAAGCGGCTCGAGCTCCAGACGCAGAAGCTCGAGCAGGAGCTCCCCAAGCTCGACCAGCAGGCGCGCCAGGCGCTCGGGGCCGGCCGCGAGGACCTTGCCCGCGCAGCGCTGGAGCGTAAGACGTTCGCGCAGCAGCAGCTCCAGGGGCTCGACCAGCAGATCACCGGGCTCGAGGCGCAGCAGGAGAAGCTACTGGCGAACGAGAAGCGCCTCTCCGCCAAGGTCGAGGCGTTCCGGAGCCAGAAGGAGGTCATCAAGGCGCAGTATTCGGCCGCGGAGGCGCAGGTGCGCATCAGCGAGGCCGCCACGGGAATCGGCGAGGAGATGGCCGACACCGGCCTCGCCATCCAGCGCGCCCAGGACAAGACCGAAGACATGCAGGCCCGTGCCGCGGCCGTCGACGAGCTCGTCGAGACGGGCGCGCTCGAGGACTTCACCTCCGGAGAGACGTCTCTCGACCGCGAGCTGGCGCAGCTCTCGGCCCAGAGTCAGGTGGACGAGGAGCTCGCGAAGCTCAAGGGCGAGCTGGCCGCCGGCGGGGCGCAGAAGGAACTGGAGGAGAAATCGTGATCGTCCGGCTGATGGGCGAGGGGCAGTTCCGAGTCGGCGACGAGTTCCTCCCGACGCTCAACGAGCTCGACGACCGCGCTCAGGCCGCCGCGGACGCCGACGACGAGCCGGAGCTCGACCTCGTCCTCGAGGACATGTGGAAGCTCGTCCTGGCCGAGGGCGAGCGGCTCCCCGACGAGGCCCTCGACGCCTCGGACGTCCTCATCCCGCCGAGCGACCTCACGCTCGAGGAGACGCAGCGGCTCTTCTCGGATCAGGGCCTGATCCCGGATCCGCCGGCGTAGAAGCTCGCTCGCCGGGGAAGCGGGGCGCCGCGGAGGAGCGGCCGTCCTGGATCGTTCAGCTTGGACTCGAGCACGCCCGGTCGGGACGGACGGTTTCGCTGGACTGACACGAATCGTGTACCCGGGACCACCCAGGCCGTCTGGCCAATTGACGGTGAGCTAGTCGAGCGGCGCGTCGAAGAGCCCGAGCCAGCGGGTGAGGTCGGGCTCGATCGGCAGCTCGCCCTGGAGCTCGTTGCGGAGACGGAGCTCCGCGGCGTTGTCGCGCTCCTGCCCTTCTCCGGTGGGGATGAACGGCCAGAACGCGCCCCGCTTGAAGCCGTAGATGAGGTACGTCGGGCGCTCCCAGCCCTCGAAGGTAAAGAGCGCAGCGAGGAGCTGCTCGCCGAAGCCGTGCGCCACGAGCTCGCCGGAGACGAGGTGCACGCCCGTGACGAGGTCCTCGAAGTCGCGGTCGCGGACGACGAGCCACTGGTAGCCGAGGGTGTCCTGGCGCCGCCGCACCTGGGAGCCGGACGTCTGCGCGACGACGCCGAGCAGCTCGTCGATCTCCTGCTCCGCACGCAGGAACTCGCCCGCCGAGAGCGGCTTGAAGACGATCGCCGCGACACCGGCCGGCTTGAGGCCGAGCTCCGTCTCGAGCGTGATTTGCGCGGTCGAGAGCGCGAAGAGCTTGTCGAGCTTCGCGCCCTTGAGCCTCTTCCTGCCGAAGATGTTGCCGAGGCCCAAGGCCTACGCGGCGACCGGCCGCCCCATCTCTGCGGCGATGTCGCCCAGGCGGGCGAGGCGCTTCTCGAGTGGCGGGTGAGTCATGAAGAGCGTGCCGACCGACCTCTTCCAGTTCGTCGGAACGATGAAGAAGGCGTTGAGAGCCTCCATCTGCCGCAGGTCGCGCTGGGGGATGCGCGTCATGTCGCTCGCGATCTTCTGGAGCGCGCTCATCAGCTGCTCGGGCGCGCCGGTGATCAGCGCCGCGCCGCGGTCGGCTCCGAACTCGCGATAGCGGGAGAGCGCGAGGATGAGGAAGAAGCTGATGAAGTAGACGGCCATCGCGATGAGCGCGATCGGCGGCCCCTCCCTGTCACGGCCGAATCCGCCGCCGAACCACATGAGCATCGCGGCGACGTTCGAGAAGAAGCTCGCGAAGGTCATGACGGCGACGTCGCGGTTCCCGACATGCGTGAGCTCGTGGGCGAGGACGCCCTCGATCTCGCGAGGCTCGAGCCGCTTCCAGAGGCCCTCGGTGACGGCGACGACCGAGTGCTTCGGGCTCCGGCCGGTAGCGAAGGCGTTGGGAACGTCGGTCGGAATCACGGCGACACGCGGCTTGGGCAGATCCGCCATTGCGCAGAGCCGCTCGACCATCGCGTGCAGCTCGGGCGCCTGCTCGGGGCTCATGATCCTCGCGCCCGAAGCCCTGAGGGCGATCTTGTCCGAGGTGAAGTACTGGAAGAAAGCCAACCCGCCGAGGGCGACGACGATGAGCCCGAGGGAGGCTCCCGTCTGGAGCAGCAGCCCGAAGAAGCCCACGTAGAGCGCCCCGAGCAGGAACATGGTCAGGAACATGCGCGACGACAGCCCGAAGTCGCGCCCGTACGCCTTGCGTCTCATCGACTCGTCAACTCCTCGAAGGGAAGCGGTGAACGCCTCGAATTCTAGCGGCCGCCTTCGGGGCAACCGGGCGCCGAGGGCACCGGAGACGTCCCGAGGACGAAGTCGCCCGGCCGACCGGCGACGATGGTGGTCATGCCGTCCGGCGCCTCCTCGACGCAGACGTCGCCCGCCTCGACGCGCCACGTCGGCGTCCAGCGGACGGCGAGCCGATACGTCCCGGCCGCGCCAACCTCGCCGGCGACGCGGTCGTGCCCGAGCGACGTCAGGCGGGCTTCCCCGGGCCCGGTGAGGATCGGGGACGGGTCGGGCACCTCGTAGACGGTCACGCCGCCGGTTCGGGCGATCTCGAGGAGGCCCGAGCGGCCCGAGCGAAGGAGCTCGGCCTCCCGCTCCTCTCCGATGCGCCCGAGCTGCGCGTCCGGCAGGAGGACGTAGCGAACGCCGAGCGCCGCGAGCCAGGTCCTGTACTCCTCGGGCTCGAGCGGCGACTCGTAGAAGAGCGGGTTCTGGGCGATGTCGAGCTGGCGGTACCAGCCCCGGGCGAGCGGGAAGCCGGCCCTCGGCACCCAGTACGCCTCCCAGTGGTCGCCCGTCGGGACGACCTCGACGCGGTAGTTGGGGTCGGAGCGCTCGGCGAGGAAGGCGAGCGCCGGCTCCCAGAAGGACGCCTCCGCTGACCGGGTGTCCGTCCGGTGGAGGGCCGCGCCGACGTAGGGGACGAGCGTGAAGGCGAGCGCGCCGGCGACGGCGACCCCCGCGAGCCAGCGCGGACGGTAGGAGGCAAGCCCGGCGGCGAGAAGCGCGAGCGGAAGCACGATCCCGCGCAGGCGCGTGACGTTCTCGCCGATTGGCGAGGGGACGAGGAACGCCACAACCGCCGCCAGCGCCCAGAGCCCGAAGACGAGCGCGACCACGCGGCCGCGCTCGGCGCGCAGCGCGAGGGCGGCGCAGGCGGCGGACAGCCCGACGACCGCGAGGAGCTCCGAGAGGCGGAAGAACGGGTACTCGGCCTCCTCCGGATAGAGGAGGAGCAGGGCGCCCTGGAGCAGGCCGAGCGCGAGCAGCGCCCCGCCCACGGCGAGCGCCCGCCGGCCGACGCGCCGCCTCCGCGCCAGGAAGACGGCGACAGCGACCAGGCAGAGGAACAGGAAGGCGAGCGGCGAGAAGCCGAGGGTGAGGATCGCGAGCGCGACCGCCATCCACGTCCTCCCGAGCTGGAGCGCCTTCAGCGACCCGAGGGCGGCGGCGAGCCCGGCCGCGTACGGATAGGTCCCCGTGAAGAGCGGGCCGCAGGCGACGACCGCGAACGCGTACGCGGGCCAGCGCGCGGCCTCTTCCCACTCCCGCCAGGCGAGCGAGGCGAAGAGCGCGGCCGCCGCGACGACAGAGACGAGGGCGACGCCGTCGTTCCCCAGGAGTGCGGCCGGGAAGTAGTACAGGAGGCTGTACGTGAAGAGCGGGTAGTGGCCCCCGTACCAGAAGGTGTCCCAGACGAGCACGCCGTTCTCCACGAGCTCCGTGCGGTAGAGGTGCGCGGGCAGATCGCCCGGCGGCGGGCCGAAGAGCACCAGCGGAAGCGCGACGGTGAGAGCGATGAGCGTCACGCGCGCCGTCTCTCCGTGCGCGAGCGCGCCTAGAGTTCCCGGCATGGCCCGGACGGCGGTGCTCGCTCTCGCGTTCCTCGCGCTCATGGCCGGCCCGGCGCAGGCTACGGCCTTCGAGGTGGTCGTGGTGCCGGGCTTCACCGTGGACGACCTCGAGGACGTCCAAGAGCTCGGCGCCGTCGGGCTCCTCAACCCGGGCGCGGGGCCGGAGACGAGCGCCGCGCTCGCCGAGGCGGCGCTCGTCCGCGGCGAGGTGCGGAACTCGTTGCGGGGCGACCTCCCCCCTGGGCCTCCGCTCATCTCGGTGACGAGGGGCGAGCCCGGAAGCGTAGACGGCCCGGCGATCTACGTCGGGCTTCCCGACGGCGCGCGGCAGCCGAATGACCGCCGCTATCCGATCCTCGTCGTCGGGCCCGGGTACGAGGGCCTCCTGACCTCGGAGTCGACCCGCATCCCCGGTCTCGTCTCCGTTGTCGACATCGCGCCGACCGCGCTCGGTCAGGAAGGTGCGCTCGGATTCCAGCCTCGTGAGAATGCGACTGCCGAGCTGCGCGCCCTCGATGAGCGGATCGAGGACAACATCCGCGCGCGCCTTCCCGCCGAGCTCGCCGTCTGCGCGCTTCTCGTCCTCCTTGCGCTCGTCTTTCCCTCCGCCGCCGTTCCCGCGTTCGCCGCTGTCCTCTGGGCCAATCTCGGGCTCGTAATCGCCGGGGTCTCCGAGCCGTTGGCCGTGGTCGTCATCTTCTCGCTCGCCGTCGTCCTCGGCGGTCCGCTTCTGGACCTCGCCTGGCCGACCGCGCTCAGGCTCGGCCTCGGGCTTGCGGCGACGATCGGCGCGTACCTGCTTGCCCTCGGCTTCGACGCTTCCGTCGCCGTCTCCCCGTTTGGCCCCTGGCAGAACGGGCGCTTCTTCGGGCTCTCGAACCTCGTCGAGACGCTACTCCTCCTTCCCGCCTTCGCGGCCGCGGCGCTCCTCGCGGCCCGGCTCGGCTGGGCCGCGTTCGGCGGCGTCGCCTTGCTCACGTTCGTGACGGTGGCGGGAAACCGCTTCGGCGCCGACGGCGGCGGCGCGGTCGTGCTCGCGGTCGGCTTCGCGGTGCTCGGCGTCCTCCTCGCCGATGCGCGGTGGCGCGCGCTCGTCCTCGCGCTCGCCGGCGCCGCCGCGCTGGCGCTCGGTCTCGTGGCGATCGATATCGCCACCGGGGGCAAGAGCCATGTCACCGAGGCCCTCAGCGGCGGGCCCGTCGAGCTGGCTCGCGACCTGGGCGAGCGTGTCTCGCTCTCCGTGGCCCGCGCCACGCAGGAGTGGTACGTCGCCCTGCTCCTCGCCCTCCTGCTCCTCGCCCTCGGGCTCCTGGTGGTGCGGACGCTCGTCCGCCGAGGGGCGGGACGCGAGAGCGCCGTGCCGCTCGCGCTCGCGGCCGCGCTCGCCGTCTCGCTCGTGGTCAACGACTCGCCGAACGACGTTCTCCTCATCGGGGTGGTGAGTTACCTCGCCTCTGACCTGGGTATGCTTCGCGCCCCATGGCCCGCGTCGCCGCGCTCGTCCTCGCCCTCGGTGCTCTGGTCGTCGTCGCCGGCTGCGGCGGCGGCGAGGAGACCTCTCCGACGCCCGAGACCGTGATCGGCGCCGTGCCGACCAACGGCGGCGGAGGGGATAGCGGCGACGTCAAGGGCGACCCGGAAGCCGGCGCGGACGTCTTCGCGTCCGCCGGCTGCGGGAGCTGCCACACGCTCGCCGACGCAGAGTCGAGCGGCACCGTGGGCCCGAATCTCGACAACTCGAGCATCGACTACGAGGGCGCCCTCGACCAGATCACAAACGGCGGCGGCGGCATGAAGGCCTACAGCGGCACGCTGACCGAGGAGGAGATCGCCAACGTCGCCGCCTACGTCGTCACGGCCCGCGGCTGATCCTTCCGCCTGAGTTCCCGCGCGAGGTCGACGTCCTCGCCTGCGACCTCGACCGCACGCTGGTCTGGGAGGACGGTGCCCTGCGCCCGCGCACGCTGGCGGCGATCGAGCGCGCCCGCGCCGCCGGGATGCGCGTGATCGTCGCCACCGGCCGCATGTTCCGATCGGTGCGGCCGTACCTCGAGCAGGCCGGCATCGACGAGCCTGTCGTCTGCTACCAGGGCGCCGTCGTCGCCGACCCGACCACCGGCAGCTTCCTCCGCCACGAGCCGATCCCGCTGGAGCTCGCACGCGAGACGATCGAGACGCTCCAGGAGGAGGGCTTCCACGTCAACTGCTACGTCGGCGACGAGCTCTACGTCGCTCGGCTGACCTCGGAGGCCGAGCGCTATGCGGGCTTCCAGCACCTGCCGATCCACCCGGTCGGCGACCTCGCCGCCTGGCTCTCGGAGGCGCCGACGAAGCTCGTCGCGATCGACGAGCCGGAGGTGCTCGACCGCCTCGAGGCCCGTATGAAGGCCCGCTTCGACGGGCGGCTGTACATCTCGAAGTCGCTCCCCTTCTTCCTCGAGTTCGCAAGCCCCGAGGTAACGAAGGCCTCAGGCCTCGCCTTCCTGGCCGAGCACCTCGGCTTCACGCCCAAGCGAACCGTCGCCTTCGGGGACGGCGAGAACGACGTCGAGCTTCTCGAGTGGGCCGTCTTCGGCATCGCCGTCGCGAACGCGCATCCCCGTGTGCTCGCCTCGGCGGATTGGGTCTGCCCGTCGGCTGCCGAGGAGGGAGTCGCCCAGGTGATCGAGGCGGTCTTAGACTCCTCGCCATGATCGACATCCGGGCCGCGAGGGCAGAGCCGGACGCGTACCGCGCCGCGCTCGCCCGCAAGGGTGCGGCCGGGGAGTTCGACGCGCTCATGGAGGCGGACCGGGCCTGGCTCGCGCTCGTGCCACGGGCTGACGAGCTCCGCGGGAAGACCAAGCTCAAGGGAAAGCCGACCCCCGAGCAGCTCGAGGAGCTGAAGGCGGTGAAGGCCGACCTCCAGCGCGTCGAGGAGGAGCTCGCGGCCGCCGAGGCCCGGCGCGCCGAGCTGCTCGAGCGGGTACCGGCGCCGCCGGATGCGAGCGCCCCGGACGGCTTCACGGAGGAGGACGCGGCCGAGCTCCGCCGCTTCGGCGAGCCGCCCTCGTTCGACTTCGAGCCGCGCGACCACCTCGAGCTCGCGCGCATCGACACGGAGCGGGGCGCGAAGGTATCGGGCTCGCGCTTCGTCTACCGGGTCGGCGCCGCCGCGCGCCTCGAGCTCGCGCTCTACCGCTTCGCGCTCGACCGGCTCACGGCGAAAGGCTTCACGCCCGTGCTCCCGCCCGTGCTCGTCCGCGAGGAGGCGATGTACGGAACGGGCTTCCTCCCCACCGACGAGGTGAACCTCTACCGCATCGAGCGCGACGAGCTGTACCTCACGGGCACCTCCGAGGTGGCGCTCGCGGCCATGCACGGCGGGGAGGTGCTCGACGCCGACTCGCTCCCGCTCCACTACGCCGGCTACTCGACCTGCTTCCGGCGCGAGGCCGGCGCCGCGGGCAAGGACACGCGCGGCATGTTCCGCGTCCACCAGTTCGACAAGGTGGAGATGTTCGTCTTCTGCCGGCCTGAGCGCTCGGCCGAGGAGCACGAGGGCCTGCTCGCGGTGGAGGAGGAGCTCGTCGCCGAGCTCGGGCTCCCCTACCGCGTCGTCAACATCGCCGCCGGCGACCTCGGCGCCGCGCCGGCGAAGAAGTACGACATCGAGGCGTGGTTCCCCGGCCAGGGCCGCTACCGCGAGATCACGTCGACCTCGAACACGACCGACTACCAGTCGCGCCGCCTCGAGATTCGCTTCCGCGGCGAGAAGGGGCTCGAGTTCGTGCACACGCTCAACGGCACAGCCGTCACCGCGCGGGCCATGATCGCCGTGCTCGAGAACTTCCAGGACGAAGGCGGCGCGGTCTCGGTCCCCGACGTCCTGGTCGAGTTCGGCGCCCCGAAGCGCATCGAGCCCGGCGACTAACGCGGGTTACACTCATCCGCGGGCGGGGTGGCCGAGCGGTCGAAAGCAACGGCCTTGAAAGCCGTAACTCCTGGCGACAGGAGTCGTGGGTTCGAATCCCACCCCCGCCGCTCCACGGCTCGCCCCTCGGGCTATTTTCGAAGCGTGAGGAACCAGGCACCCAGGCTTCCGAGCGCCCCGGCCGCGCTGCGGGTCGCGCTGGCCATCTTTGTGCTCGCCTGGATCTTCGGCCCGTACGAGCTGCGGTCGGCGGTGCCGGTCTGGCTCGCGTTCCTGATCGCGCTCGGCCTCGAGGTCAGCTTCTTCCTCGGGGCCCGCCGGCCGCGGGCACCTCGCCCCGACCGTGGGCCGCAGCCCATCGACCGCGAGCGCTTCGGCTATCTCGCCGAGACGGAGGACCTGCCACCCCTCTTCGAGGAGGATGAGCTCGCCGAGGAGCATCCCGGCCTCTGGCAGCCGCTTCGCCGCTTCCTCGTGGGCCTCGGCGTCATCGGCGGCCTCGCTCTTGTCTTCTGGACCGTCGAGCTCCGCACCGGCTGGGACTCCCTCGCCGTGGAGACGCGGCGCGAGGCGCAGGATCGCTTCTCAGACGAGGCCTCGCGCATCGCCGGGAAGGCGGTCCGGATCCGCTGCGACGAGGCGGGCGCCTACGTCGGCGCCGTCCAGCACGCAGACGGCGTCGCCGCGGTCGGCGGCGACCTCGCCTATCTGACGCCGGAGCGCTGCCTCGATCTCTACCGGCTCGCGTTCGACGGCGAAGTGAGGTCGAGCCAGACCGCCCGCGCGCTCGCCGTCCTCGCCCACGAGGCGTGGCACCTTCGCGGCGTACGGGACGAGGGGACGACCGAGTGCTACGCGCTGCAGTCCGGCGTCCAGCTCGGGAAGAGACTCGGGCTCGCGGAGGACGCCGTGCGGCAGCTGATGCGACAGCAGCTCGTGGAGAACGCGGGCCGCAGCGGGGCGAGCGTCGAGTACCTCGTGCCGCCCGACTGCCACGACGGGGGCGCTCTCGACCTCGATCCGGACAGCGCGCGGTTCCCGTGAAGATGCCGGCGCCCGACCACCCGCACAGATCGGAGGCCGCTACGGGCGATGCAACTCGACTAACGACTCGTCAGCATCTGCGCGTCTCTAGGGCGATGAACGTCGCTACGCCGACGGAGGGAGCCGGGCTGTCCGAGATCGAGGCCGTCTATCGCGCGCGCGCCACCTCCTTCATGCGACTCGCCCGAGCGATCGTCGAGAGCGACGAGGAGGCCTGGGACGCGGTGCACGACGCCATGGCCACGACGATTCGGTCTCGCCGCTCCTTTCGTGGTGACGGGCGCGTCGAGGCATGGCTCTGGCAGGCAGTCCTGAACGCAGCTCGAACCCGGGCCAAGCGGAGTTCTCGTGTGGGGTTCTTGGAGCCACCCCGAGACGACCGTCCCGCCGATCTCGAAGATCGGCAGGTCGTGCGCCGAGCCGTCGGTCGTCTACCCGAGCGCCAAGCGCCTCGTCCTCCGTTACTACGCCGGCCTCGACTACGAGGAGATCGCTTCGGTCCTGCAGATACGGACCGGCACCGTCGGCCCCACACTTGCCGCTGCACAGTCGACCTTGCGCAGCCATCTCGGAGGACTCGATCCATGAACGATCTCGATCCGCGCATCGGATTCGCCCTCGACCGTCTTTCGCCCGAGAGCGACCCAGTACCCGAGTGGGGCGAGGTCCTGTCCGCAGCCCGTACGGGCGGCCACCCGAGAAGCAGCCGAGCGCTCGCAGGGAAGCCACGCCCCCGGCGCCGGCTGAGGCCGGCACTCGTGCTGGCGTCCGCGGCAGTCGTGCTTGGAATCCTGCTGACGACGCCGGCCTTCGGGCTTCGCCAGAAGATCGAGGGCCTGTTCGAGAACGCCGTCCCGGCGTCTCCCTCGTCCGAAGAGATGAGCGTGTTCTCACGTCCCCGGACCGAGGCGGATGTGCTCCCGAAGAGACTCTCCTACCGGCTGGGCATGTTCTCCGAGTGCACGACTCGAGAGCTCGATCGCTACGGCGCCTGCTTCGGCAAAGGGCTCGGCGACGCGTCGCGGCTCCTTCTCTCCGAGCTCGGCGCGAAGGAGACGAGTCTGTATGCCTGGCCCACGGAGACCGGCGCCGTCTGCTGGGCCTGGGACGAAGGAGCGGGATCTTGTGTGCTCGACTGGACCGACCTCGAAGAGCAGCGGGGCTTCGGGGCGGCCTTCATGGGCATCGACCCCGATGAGCACGGGGCGGGCGCTCCACAGGCTCTCGTGGGAATCGTCCCCGACGATGTCGTGAGCGCCGAGGTGGTCGTCCTCGGCGAGTCTCATCCCGCGCTCGTGGAGAGCAACGGCCTCTTTTATGAGCTTTCGAGCACGACGTGCACATCCTGGGCGTTCGAGGCGATCACTGTCACGTATCGAGACGGGACCTCGGACACCCGGCCGATCGAATGGCATCACGGACCCAGAACACTCTCCGGGGGGTGCGAGGGCTGACCGCCGACTGGCGCATGGCGCGTGGCGCGCGCCGCTGCCGCCACAGCGCCCAGCCGCGGCGCGCGAGCCACAGGAGCACGACCCGGCGGAATCGTCGGATCATGGATATGAGCTTGGCCGGCGAGTGCCTCGCGCAAACGTCCTTGTCCGACAAGGCTCAAGCCCCCGCCTCACAGCGCCGATACCGGACCCAGAAAACGAGGAGCGCGGACATCCTCAGCGGTCGCCGCAGCCCGCCGGGGTGCGAGAACCGGGCTCCTCGTTTTCGTGCGCGCGCTACTCCGGCGCGAGCGGGATCGGCGTCCGGAACAGTCGGGCGGCGACGCCGCGAATCGTCTGCGTCCCGTAGACGTGGCTCGGATTCCAGCGCGTGAGGACGGAGAGCGCGATCCGGAGCGACCCTTTCCGCAGCAGCGCGGACTGGTGGGTCACGAGGCCGGTGCCGGAGCCCCAGCCGCCCTTGAAGTGGATCGTCCAGTTCGCGGGCCGAGCCTGCGCGATCCCCCAGCGCTGCGAGGGCACGATGCTCGCCAGGAGCGCAAGCGCGTAGCCGCGATGCCGGCGCGGGACGAGCCGGTCGATCCGGTAGAAGAACCAGGCCTGGTCGCGCGCGCTGGTCGTCGAGTTACCCCAGATGGGCCACTGAAGAGTGAAGTCGAGCATCCCCGCGCGCTCGGCCAGTCGGTACATGCCGTGCGAGCCCACGATCGAGAGCACTGCGCCGGCCGTCGCGTTGTCCGACCAGCGGATCATGGGCCGGAGGAGCCGGCGGTCGGCGTCCGTGAGCGCCCTCCCCCGCACCGAGGCGCGGTTCAGATAGGCGACGAGGAGCACGGCCTTCAGGAGGCTCGCCGACGGCGCGCGCATGCGCACGCGGTAGCCGTGGAGGCGCCCGCGATCGTCGACCAGCGCGAAGCTCTCGACCCCCGCGCGGCTCTGGACGAACCGGACGGCGGCCGTCGTCCGCTCGTTCCACGTCGCAGCGACCGCGACCTGTGGCGCCGCGAGCGCAAGCGCCGCGACCGCGAGCGCGAGCGAAAACCGCGGCCGCCGCATCGATTCGCGACTAGACGACTCCCTGGAGCGCCGCGATCTCGCGGCGGACGGCGAGGCGCTCGAGGGCCTCGGCCTCGATCTGGCGTACGCGCTCGCGCGTGACGCCGAGCCGGCGGCCGATCTCCTCCAGCGACTCCGGGTCGCGCTCGCCGTTCAGCCCGTACCGGAGCTTGATCACCTCGCGCTCCCGCTCGGGCAGCTCCTCGAGCGCGTCGCGGAGAGCCTCCTGCGCGAGGTTGACCGTCACCTCCTGCTCGACGTCCTCCTCCTCGCCGGCGAGGAGCTCCTGGAAGGTCGTGCCGCTCTTCTCCGCGATTGGCCGGTCGAGGCTCGTAACCGCCCGGGCGGCCGCGCGCACCTCGCGGACCTGGTCGACGGTTAGCCGCGCCGCTATCGCCACCTCCTCGTCGGTCGGCACCCGGCCGAGCCTCGGCATCAGGTCCCGCTCCGCTCTGGAGATGCGCTGCTCGCGCTCGACGATGTGTACCGGCACGCGGATCTCCCGCGACTTGTTCGCCACGCCGCGCTGCACCGCCTGGCGAATCCACCAGGTCGCGTAGGTCGAGAACTTGAAGCCCTTGCGCCAGTCGAACTTCTCGACCGCACGGATGAGGCCGAGGATGCCCTCCTGGACGAGGTCGAGAAGCGAGAGCCCGTGGCCCTGGTATCGCTTCGCGATCGAGACGACCAGGCGGAGGTTCGAGTTGATCATCTGCTCCTTCGCCTCGAGGTCGCCGCGCTCGATCCGCTTGGCGAGCTCCACCTCCTGCTCCTTCGTCAGCAGCGGGTAGCGGCCGATCTCGTTCATGAAGAGCTGGAGCGCGTCCGTCGTCGCGACGGCGAGGTCGCCGTTCACGTAGGTGGTCTTCGCCTCGCGCCCGCAATCGTCGCGGAGCTCGATCCCGCGCCGACCCATCTCCTCGTAGAGGTCCTCGATCTCCTCCTCACCGAGCTCGAGCGCCTCGACGAGGCCGTCCACCTCGGAGTACTCGAGGCACTCGTGCTCCTCCCCGCGGTCGAGGAGCGCTTGGAGCTTTGCGTCCATACCTTCTCCTCGCCAACCATACGCGAGATCATCCATCGAACATACGTTCTATACTGAGTGGACATCGTGGCTCGCGCGCAGTACCTGGAGGACACCTGCAAGACGGCGCTGAACCGCGTGCCGGAGATGAGCCGGATCCCCTTCCGCTGGACCGTCAACCCGTACCGCGGCTGCGCGCACAGTTGCCACTACTGTTTCGCGCGCGCGTATCACACGTACCTCGACCTCGGGGTCGGCGAGGACTTCTCCTCGAAGATCGTCGTGAAGACGAACGTCGTCGAGGTGCTGCGGCGCGAGCTCGCCTCGCCGCGCTGGAGCGGCGAGACGGTCGCGTTGGGCACGGCCACCGACCCGTACCAGCACTGTGAGGCGCGCTACCGCCTGACACGCGGAATCGTCACGGCGCTGGCGGACTTTCGCAACCCGCTCTCGATCCTCACGAAATCGACGCTGATCGTGCGCGACCTCGACGTCTACCGGCGACTGAACGAGGTGGCGCCGCTGACCGTCTCCATGAGCGTCGGCACCCTCGACGAGGACGTGCGGCGGGTCGTCGAGCCGGGGACGCCGCCCGGGCGCAAGCGCCTCGAGATCCTCCGCCGGTTCGCGGAGGCGGGCATCCGTACCGGCGTCCTCGTCGCGCCGGTCCTGCCCGGCCTCACCGACGACGAGGAGCACCTCGACGAGGTGCTCTCAGCCTGCGCGGAGGCGGGGGTCGCGTGGGCGGCGGCGATCGTCCTCCATGTCCGCCCGGCGATCCGCGAGCACTTCATGCCGTGGATGAAGCAGGCCTATCCGTGGCTCTACCCGCGCTACGTCGACCTCTACGGCCGCCGCGCCTACGCGCCGAGGGCTTACCAGGAGGAGGTCTCCGAGCGCTTCGCGCGCCTCCGCCTCCGCCACGGGCTCGCGGCGTCCGGCGGGGGCCGACCGATGCCGGCCCGTCGGCAGGAGCAGCTCGCGCTGGCGGTCTGAGCGACGCTCAGTCCGCGAAGTACTCCGCGGCTCCCGCCGGCATCCGACGGTTCACGAGCATTTCCAGCGGGACGACGACGAGCCACGAGAGAGGGCCGGCGTCGTATTCATGAAGGCGATCGGCAGCGAGAGCAGGAACACGAGGACCGGGACCGAGGCGACGAAGCGGCCCCAGCGGAACACATCGGCGGGAATCGCCTTCCCCAGGAGATCGGCGCGGCGCGAGTAGTCGAATATCACGACCTCCATGGCGCTCAAAGCCCCCATCGCGAGCGCGAAGAGCACGAGCGCGACGGGTTCCCCTCGTACTCGCCGATGACTGCGGTCGGGAACGGCAGGAAGGCGACGAACCCCAAGTAGGCCAGGTTGAGCGAGATCAGACGTCTGTCGACCCGCTGCAGCCGCGCGAAGAACGAGTGATGGGCGTGCCAGTAACCGAATCCGCCCGTCTGTTCCGGCACGGGCCAAGGCTACACCGCTAGCGTTGGCTCTCCCGTGGCCCCCGCTCCCGTCCGCATCGGCACGTGCTCGTGGGCCGACGAGGCTCTCACGAAGCACTGGTACCCGAAGGAGGTCAAGTCGGCCGAGGAGCGCCTCCGCTACTACGCGGAGCGCTTCTCGACGGTCGAGGTGGACTCCACCTACTACCGGCTCCCCGACGAGGCGACTGCCGCGCGCTGGGCCGAGCGGACGCCGGAGGGCTTCGTGATGCACGTGAAGGCCTTTGGAGTCATGACCCGTCACCCGGTGAGGGTGGAGCAGCTCCCGCCCGACCTGCGCGAGGCGGCGCCCGTCGACGACCGCGGCCGCGTCGACCGTCCGCCCCGCGAATTGCGGGCTGAGGTCTTTGCCCGCTTCCACCGCGCGCTCGAGCCCCTGCGCGCCGCCGGAAAGCTCGGCGGCATCCTCCTCCAATTTCCGTCCTACGTCGTCTACAAGGACGTGTCCCTCGACTACCTGCGCTGGGCCGTCGAGCAGCTCGACGGCGATCGCGCGCTCGTCGAGTTCCGCCACCGAAGCTGGCTCGACGAGGAGAACCGTGCCGACACGCTCGCCTTCCTCGAGAAGCTCAGGGCCGCGAACGTCTGCGTGGATGCGCCCAGGACGGAGGCGAAGAACCTCGTTCCCACCGTCGTCGCGGCGACGAGCCCGTTAGCCTACGCGCGCATGCATGGCCGGAACGCCGCGACATGGAATGCCCGCGGCGGGAGTGCAAGCGATCGCTTCGACTACCTCTACCCCGACGATGAGCTGCGGGAGTGGGTCGAGCCGCTGCGCGAGCTCGGGAAGAAAGCGGACGAGGTGTACGTCCTCTTCAACAACAACCGCTGGAGCCGCACGGCGCGGGGCGAGCTCGCCGCCCAGGCGCCGTTGAATGCGTCCGCTCTACGCGGCATCCTGGACCAAGAAGGGGTTCCAACTGCGTAGATCGTGGACTACCGTTCAAGTCAGAGGGAAGAACCGCCGATGGGACTAGGGTGGGGAGCCGTCTAGGCACACATGCGCTGTGGACCGTCGCGCTGAGCGTGGTCATCACGCTGCTTGCGCTCGCGCCGATGATCCTGCCGGGAGACCGCCCGCTGGACAGCTTGCCCGCTCCGCTCGCCGGCACTGCGCAGGTCGGCCAGATCGTGGCCGACGCCCTCGTTTCCCCACAGCCGAAGCCCACGGAGGCCGCGCCCGCCACCCCACCGGGCGCGCCCGCCGCGAACGGCGGCGGCATCCTCGGAGACACTGCATCGTCGGGATCCGGCGGGACGTCGGGCACGGAGCCCGGCCGCCCCGGCGGCGGTTCGGACCCCGGCCGCCCCGGGAGCCCGCCCCCCCCCCCCCCCCCCCCCC
>Ga0209859_1000133_pt1 | contig 16476 bp, 15 predicted proteins | sample GWRWS3_50_60_FD_187241 | JGI IMG/M metagenome (GOLD analysis project Ga0209859, IMG submission 187241) | Riverbed sediment microbial communities from areas with vegetation nearby in Columbia River, Washington, USA - GW-RW S3_50_60 (SPAdes)... | ecosystem: Environmental > Aquatic > Freshwater >... | reverse complement strand
GACGCCGTTTCGCCCCTCCCGGAAGCGCTCCTCGGCGACCGCGACGAGCTCGTCCCCCTCACAGGCGGGCGCGAGGGAACTCGATGCTGCACCCGGCGGCGACCGTGACGACGTCGTAGGAGTTGCAGGCGAAGGCAAAGGCGGAGTCGGCGAGCGCGAAGACGATCCCCCCGTGGCAGGTGCCGTGGCCGTTGAGCATGTCGGCGCGGACGGTCATGCGCGTGCGGGCGTAGCCCGGGCGGATCTCGTCGAGCGCCATCCCGAGCGCCTGCGAGGCGCTGTCGCGCGCGTACATCGCCTCCCCGACCGCGGCGGCCAGGCGCTCCTCGGGTGCGGCCATGGGCGCCCACGATAGCCCCCGCCGAGGCGGCGGAGCAACGCTTGTGTTCCACCGGCACAAAGTCTCAGGCCGCCAAGGGAGCCGATTGACCGCCGGGCAAGAGCGAGGAAGCCCGGGGAGGGCTTGTGTGTGTGGAACACAAGCTCCCTCGGGCGCTCATGGGGCGCCGCCGAGTGCCTAGATGCGCTGGATGAGCTCGTCGAGCGGGCGGCGGTTGGCGCGCGCGCTCCACTCGTCCGCTGAGCGGCTGAACGGGTCACGCGGGCGCGCCGGGTAGCCGAAGGTGAGCACGATGGCGGGGCGCTCCCCCTCGCTGAGGCCGAGCACCTCCGCGACGGCGTCCGCGTCCGGCATCCCGTTGGGACAAGAGCCGACGCCTTCGTCCCAGGCGGCGAGCAGCATGTTCTGCGCCGCGCGGCCGGCGTCGAACGCGAGCGGGCCCTTCCCGGAGACGACGATCGCCACGACGAGCTGCGCGCCGCGGACGTTCCCCGGCTCGAACACACAGTCCGCGAGCCGCTCCCGACGGCCGGAATCCTCGACGACCAGGAAGCGCCACGGCTGGGCGTTCTGCGCGCTGCCCGCCAGCCGGCCCGCGTCGAGAATGCGCCGCTCGACGTCCTCCGGGATCGACCGCTCCGCGTAGTCCCTCACCTCTCGCCGCGAGGCGATGGCGAGCCGAAGCTCCATGGCGAGAGTCTAGTGCCCCTCGCCCGCGAGGACGCCGAGCACGACGCCGAAGAGCGCGTGCACGGCCGACTCGTAGGCGAAGACGCGCGGGTTCGTAAAGAGGGGCGGCCAGGTGCCGCGTCGCCGGTCCGGGTGGACGCGGTCGACGACGGCCATCCCCGGCCAGAGGGCGAGGTTCTCCGCCTGCGCGGCAACGAGGCCGCGCTTCCACCCACGCCCGCCCGAGCGGGCGAAGACTGCGCCGAAGAGGGCACCGTTGGCGAGGTGGGCGCCGAGCCCGGCGACCTGCCACCCCGGGCCGTCCCGGGAGAGAATCGCGCCGAGAAGGCGCACGTCCGAGTAGCCGGACGGCGGGCGGAAGAGGCGCGCGGCCGCCGGCTCGGCGGCCGCCCACGCCGCGGCGGCGGCGACTCCGGCCAGAGCTCCTCGGATCACCCTCGGAGCGTATCCTCCGCGCGTGGAGACCCTCGGGCTCGAGTCGCGGCGCCGGCTCACGCTTGCAGCGACGATCGTCGGCTCGTCGCTCGCGTTCATCGACGCCAGTGTCGTCATCGTCGCGCTGCCCACGATCGAGGAGGACCTCGGCCTCGGCCTCACGGGGCAACAGTGGGTCTTCCTCTCGTACTCCCTCGCGCTCGCGGCGCTCTATCTCCCCGGCGGCGCGATCGGAGACCGCTACGGGCGGCGCAACGTCTTCATCGCCGGCGCGGCGGGCTTCGCCCTCTCCTCCCTCCTCGCCGGGTCCGCCGGCAACGAGGCCGTTCTCATCGTGGCACGCACCCTCCAGGGGGTGGCCGGTGCGTTCTTGACGACGAACTCGCTGGCGCTGCTGAGAGGCGTGTACGGCGCGGAGGCAGGACGGGCGATCGGGCTGTGGACCTCCTTCACGAGCGTCGCGACGATCGCCGGGCCGCCGGTCGGCGGGGCGCTCGTCGAGTGGGCGTCCTGGCGCTGGATCTTCCTCGTCAACCTGCCGCTGGCCGGCGCCGCCGTCGCGCTGGCGATCCTCGGGCGCTGCGACGAGGAGCCCTCGGGGCGCGTCGGGCGGCTCGACCTTCCGGGCGCCGCGCTCGCAGCCACCGGCTTCGGCCTGCTCACGTACGGCCTGGTCGAGGGCGCGGATCGGGGCTTCGGCGGACTGTGGTGGGCGTTCGTCGGCGCGACCGTCGCGCTCGCCGCCTTCGTTGTCGTCGAGCGGAGGGTGGCCGAGCCCATGCTCCCCTTCGCGCTCTTCCGCGTCCGGAACTTCGCGGCGGCGAACGCCGAGACCTTCCTCGTCTACGCCGGGCTCTACGGCTTCTTCGTCTTCTTCACGCTCTACCTTCAGTTCCTCGGCTTCTCGCCGTTCGAGGCCGGGCTCCTCAACATCCCCTCGAGCGTGATCATGATCCTGCTCGCCGCCCGCTTCGGCGGCCTCGCGGACCGGCACGGCCCCCGGCTCTACCTGACGCTCGGCCCGGCGCTGATCGGGGCGGGGACGCTCGTCTTCTCCCTCGTGGACGAGCGCTCGAACTTCTGGACGTTCGGCATCGCCGGGCTCCTCCTCTTCTCCTTCGGCCTCGCGATGATGGTCGCGCCCATCACCTCGACGGCGCTCAAGTCCGCGCCCGAGCGCTACGCAGGCATCGCCTCGGGGGTCAACTCGACGGTCTCGCGGCTGGGGAGCCTCGTGGCGATCGCGGTCATCGGACTTGTGATCGCCCTCGTCTTCGACGCCCGCACGGACGCCCCCGGCGCGGTCCCTCTTGCCAAGGACCAGACGGCCCCGGAGCTCCGCGAGGCGTCGATCGACGGCTTCCGTGCCGGCATGGTGCTCGCCGCCGCACTCGCCTTCGCGGGCGCCGCGGTCGGCGCCGTGGGAATCTCGAACCGCGAGGCGCGCGGCGAGGAACCCCCGCTGCTCAGCGAACAGGCACCGGCGCCAGCCGGAAGCTGAGCGCGCGGGCGCGCTCGCGGCAGCGCGCGACGGCCTCCTCCCGCGTCTCGCCGATGCCGTAGAGGATGGCCAGGCGATAGCTCTGAGCGTCATTCACGCCCTGGTCGGAGAGGTAGAGGCCCGGGCGGACGAGCAGCTCGACGTCGCGGTCGGGGTCGGGGACGGCCTCGACGAAGGCGTCCGTGAACACGCGCAGGCAGTAGCTCACGCCCACCCCCTCGGCCGGGCCCGGGCGCCACGCGGGATCCTGGCCGAGTGCGAGCTCGAAGAGAGCGTCGTACGTCGAGCGTCCGTGCACGGCCTGGACGAGCGGCGCGAATTGAGAGGCGAGGCGCCCGTTGACCTCGATGATCTGCGCGGGGCCCTGCTCGGGGACGAAGAACTCGACGTTGAAGAAGCCGCCCTCGAAGCCGAGCGCGGGCAGGACGCGCCCGGTGACGTCGGAGAGCTCCGCGAGCCGCTCCTCCGGAAGCGCGCTCGGGTACTCGAAGCGCTCGAAGCTGAGCGTCCCCGGGTACTTGACGGAGTCGGTGACCCCGATCGTCGTCACGCGCCCTCCGTGCACGTACCCCTCGAGCGTCACCTCTGCACCGGAGAGGAGCTCCTCGACGAGGAAGCCGTGCGCATGGGCGGGGTCGGCGCCGGCCAGGGCCGCGATCTCCGCGTAGCGCGTCGTGTAGCGGTCGATCTCGTGGAGGTCGAGCAGATCGCGAGGGTCGTCGATCCGGAACGCGTTCTGCGAGAGGCGCCCGACGACGGGCTTGACGAAGAACGGGACGTCGAACGGCACGCGGCCGTCCAGGACGGCGAAGCTCGGAGTCGCCTCTGGAGCGACGCGGTGCTGGAGGGCGCGCGACGTCGGCTTGTGCTGGCAGGCGACGAGCGCCTCCGGCCGGGGCCCCGGAAGGTCGCGGCGTTCGGCGAGCAGCGAGGCGAGGAGCGCGGATTGATCCTTCGTGCCCACGACCGCCTCGGCCGGGATCGACTCGCACTCCTCCAGGAAGGCCTCGGGGTCGAAGGCCTCGAGCTGGTCGAGGTCGGAGCCGGCGAAGCGGACGCTGTAGCGATCCTCGAGGCCGGCCGCGCGAATCGCTTTCAGGTCCCGCTCCTGCGGGCAGAGCACCAGGATGTCTCTCATAAGGCCTGCGCGCCCGCGCGCGCCGGAAATGCTACCCGTCTGCATACGCTACCCGCGTGCTCGAAGCTCGAACCGACGTCGTCGGCAGCCTGCTCAGGCCCACCGAGCTCCTGGAGGCGCAGGAGCGGCTCGCCGCCGGGGAGCTTTCTCGCGCCGAGTTCAAGCGCGTAGAGGATCGCGCGGTCGACGAGGCGCTGCGGCTCCAGGAGGAGGCGGGCCTGGACGTCGTCACCGACGGCGAGATGCGCCGGCTCTCCTTCCAGAGTCAGCTTCCGGCCGCGGTGGAGGGATTCGGCGCCTGGGACCTGGACGCGTTCCTCTGGGGCGATTGGCACTCGGAGGAGCTGGGCGACCTGAGCGTCGAGCGCCCCCCGCTCGCCGTCGTCGGGACGCTTCGTCGGCGACGCTCCCTCTCCGGCGAGGAGTTCGCCTACGCCCGCGGCCGCACCGACCGGGTCCTGAAGGTCACTCTTCCGAGCCCGAGCCTCTTCGCCAACTTCTACGATCCCGAGCGCTCCCGTGAGGCCTATCCGGCGCTCGAGGACTTCCTCGGCGCCGTGGCCGAGATCCTGCGCGAGGAGGTCGAGGAGCTCGTCGACCTCGGCGCCACGTACATCCAGCTCGACGCTCCGCACTACCCGCTGCTCGTCGACCCCCGCTACCGCGACTTCTACGAGAGCAGGGGCTGGCCGGCCGAGCGCTGGCTCGACCTCGGCCTGGAGCTCGACAACGTCGTCATCGGAGACCATCCGGGCGTGACCTTCGGCTTCCACCTGTGCCGGGGGAACCAGGCGAGCCGCTGGCTCGTCGAGGGCGGCTACGACTGGCTCGCCGGCCGCCTCTTCCGACGGGTGAAGGCCCAGCGGCTCCTGCTCGAGTACGACGACGCCCGCTCGGGCGGCTTCGAGCCGCTCGCCGAGGCCCCCGAGGACGCGATCTGCGTGCTCGGGCTCGTGACGACGAAGACCCCTCGGCGGGAGAGCGTCGATGAGCTCGTCGGGCGGATCCGCGAGGCCGCCCGCTTCGTCCCGCTCGAGCGGCTCGCGCTCTCGCCGCAGTGCGGCTTCGCCACGTCGATCGTCGGCAACGCCCTCTCGGTGGAGGACGAGCGGGCGAAGCTCGCGACCATCGCCGAGACGGCCGCGGTGGTGTGGGCTTGAGATGAACGTCGTCCTCGACGGCTCGAGCCTGACTCTCGTCGACGTCGTCCGTGTGGCGCGCGAGGGCGCGGCCGTGGAGCTCGCGCCCGCGGCGGTCGAACGGATGCGGGAGGCGCACGCGGTCGTCGAGCGCGCGCTCGAGCGAGGCGACGTGGTCTACGGGCTGACGACCGGCGTCGGCGCCCGGAAGAAGGTGGGCGTCACGGCCGAACAGAGCCCGGCCTTCAACCGCGCCCTCGTCGCCAACCACCTCGTCGGCACCGGCCCGGACGCGCCGCGCGAGGTCGTGCGGGCGACGATGCTCCGCGTGGCGAATGCCCTCGTCAAGGGGACCGCCGGCGTGCGGCCCGAGATCGCCGAGCGGATCGTGACGGCGCTGAACGCGCGGGAGCACCCGCGCGTGCGCCTGCTCGGCTCACTCGGCCAGGCCGATCTTCCCCAACATGCCGACCTCACGCACGGTCTCTTCGAGGGTGTCGAGCTCCAGGCCAAGGAGGGGATCGCCCTCCTCAACTCGAACGCCTTCTCGACGGCCCTCGCGGCGCTCGCCCTCGCCGACCTCGGGCGTCTCCTCTCCTCCCTCGACGTCGCGGGCGCGCTCGACCTCGAGGCCTTCGCAGCAAACCTCACTCTGCTTCACCCGGCCATCGGCGAGGTTCGTCCCTACCCCGGCATCGTCGAGTCCCTCGCCGGCCTGCGAGAGCTCCTCGAGGGAAGCTCCCTGTGGGATCCCGGCGTGGCCCGGAATCTCCAGGACCCGCTCTCGTTCCGCTGCCTCCCCCAGGTGCACGGCGCCGTGCGGGACGTGCTTGCCTTCGCCCAGGGCCACCTCGAGATCGAGCTCAACGCCTCGCAGGAGAACCCGCTCGTCCTTCCCGCCGAAGACCGCATCGTCTCGGTCGCCAACTTCGACATCCTGCCGCTGGCCTCGGCCCTCGACTTCCTCCGCATCGTCCTCGCCTCCGCCCTCACGTGCGCGTGCGAGCGCACGGAGAAGCTCCTCCAGGGACCGCTGACGGGGCTCCCGGACGGCCTCGCTCCCCGTCAGGGGCTGGCCGAGAACTCGCTCGGCGAGCTCGGGGTCACCGCGCAGGCGCTCACGGCCGAGGCGCGCCTCCTCGCCCACCCGGTCTCCTTCGAGACCGTCACCTCCACGCACGCCGAGGGGATCGAGGACCGGATGACGATGGCGCCCCTCGCCGCCCGCCGCCTTGGCGAAATGGTGCGGTTGGGCGAAGCTCTGGTCGCCATCGAGCTCGTGATCGGCTGTCAGGCCGTCGACCTCCGCCGCCCGGCCCGGCTCGGCGCTGGGACGCTCGTCGCCCACGAGCGCGTGCGCGAGCTCGTCCCCTTCCTGGGCGAAGGCGACACGCTCACGCCGGACCTCGAGCCGGTGCGCGACCTGATCCGCACGGGCGCGCTCGCTCCGAGAAGAGCAAACCGACGACGAGGAGAGGCGTCCTAGGAGTTGACGGAGCACGGGCACCGTGCGATAAGGGCAGATTCCCGATTTGCGAGAGGAGCTGCGAGAGATGGACGAGACCCAGCGCCGCGTCGACGAGTTCCGCAAGACCAGGAGCGACATCGAGAACAACCTGATCGACTCGCTCGTCGCAAGGAAGATCAGCCGGCGTGAGTTCGTCCGCCGCGGGACGGTCATCGGCCTTTCCCTGTCCTCGCTTTCCTTCATCGCCTCGGCGTGCGGCGGGGACGACGACGACGGGGCGGCCACCGGCGCCACCGAGACAACCGAAGCCGGGCCGAAGGCCGGCGGCGCCCTTCGTACGGGCATCATTGCACCCGCGATCGAGCTCAACCCGGTCGTCGTCTACGACGAGGGCGGGCTTGCAGTCCTCGGCCAGTCCGGCGAGTACCTCGCGTGGTCGAACGACCAGCTCGAGCTCGAGCCGCGCCTCGCCGAGAGCTGGACGCCGAACGACGACGGGTCCGTGTGGACGTTCGCGATCCGCCAGGGCGTCACGTTCCACGACGGCGCGCCGCTCACCGCCAAGGACGTCGCCTATACGCTCAACCTCAACGCGGATCCGGCCAACGAGGGCAACGCGCTCTCGGCGTTCGGGGACCCGGGCGGGCTGTCGGCGGGAGGAGCGAAGGCCGTCGACGACGCCACCCTCGAGGTGACGCTGAACGGCCCGAACGGCAGCTTCCCCTACCTCGTCAGCTCCGACAACTACAACGTCATCGTCATCCCCGACGGCTTCGACCCGGCGACGTGGGAGAAGTCGTTCATCGGCACCGGCCCCTGGGTCCTCGACACGTTCACGCCCCAGCAGAGCGTCACCTACACGAAGAATCCCGACTACTGGGACACGAGCCGCCAGCCGCTCGCCGACACGAGCGAGCTCCGGTTCTTCGCCGAGGACCAGGCTCGCATCCTCGCGATCCAGGGCGGCGAGGTCGACATCCTGAGCCAGTTCCAGGTCGTCGCCGGCGGGGAGGCGCTGCTCAACGACCCGAACATCGTCGTGACCGAGATCCAGGCGGCCCAGCACCGCCAGATCCACATGCGCGCCGACCAGGAGCCGTTCAAGGACAAGCGCACCCGGCAGGCGATGGCGCTCCTGCTCGACCGGCCGACGATCATCGAGGGCTTCTTCCAGGGCAAGGCCGACCTCGGAAACGACAACCCGTTCGCTCCGGTCTACCCGTACACCGACACGAGCGTGCCACAGCGCGCGGTGGACGTCGAGGAGGCCAAGCAGCTCCTCGCGGACGCGGGTCAGGGCGACGGCTTCGACGTGAAGCTCTCGACCTGGGACAACTACGAGATCCCGCAGCTCGCACAGCTCCTCCAGGGCGCGGCGAAGGAGATAGGGATCAACATCACGCTGAACGTCACCGACGCCGGCACCTACTACAGCGACTTCTGGCTCAACTCGCCGCTCGGCATCACCGATTACGGACACCGCGGGGTGCCGACCGTGTACCTCACGGCCGCGCTCGGGAGCGCCGGCACCTGGAACGCCGCGCACTTCAAGAACCCGACCCTCGACGGGATGATCGTGGACTTCATCTCCGCGCTCGACGTCGACGCCCAGAAGGCGGCGGCGAAGTCGATCGAGGAGTTCCTGCTCGACGAGACGCCGGTCATCTTCCCGTACTTCTACTACCACCTCTCGGCAGAGAGGAACAACGTGTCGGGGATCGACCCGACCGGGATGGGACACATCGACCTGACCAAGACGGGCTTCACCAGCTGAGAGCAGCGACGCGGGGCCGGGCGATCGCCCCGGCCCCGTGCGTGGAGGTGTGCGATCGCACGATTCCTCCTCAAACGGCTCGGACTCGCGCTCATCACGCTCGTTCTCCTGAGCGTGATCATCTTCGTCGCGGCGCAGCTCCTCCCCGGGGACGTCGGCCGCGCGATCCTCGGCCCCTTCGCCGCTCAGAGCTCGGTCGACCAGCTCAACGAGGAGCTCGGCACGAACAGGTCCATCGTCGTCCAGTACGGCGACTGGGTCGGCGGCGTGCTCCAGGGCGACCTCGGCGACTCCTATGCGTTCAGCCGGCCTGTCGGGGATCTTCTCTGGCCCGCTCTCAAGAACTCGGCCAAGCTCGCCCTCCTCGCCTTCGTCATCGTGGTCCCGATCGGCATCCTCGGCGGGGTCGCCGCCGCGCTCAAGGAGGGACGCTTGCGCGACCGGGTCATCTCGATTGGCGGCCTCTCGGCGACCGCCATTCCCGAGTTCGTCTGGGCCGTGCTCGGGATCATGATCTTCGGCGTCTGGCTCGGCGTCCTGCCCACCACAGCGCAGGCACCGCAGGACGCGGGCTTCTTCACGCAGGTGAAGTACCTCCTCCTCCCCGCGCTCTGCCTCGTCTTCGTTCTCTTCGGCTACATCGCCCGCATGGCGCGGGCCGGCACGATCGAGTCCCTTGACGCCGACTACACGCGAACCGCGTATCTCAAGGGCCTGCCACGGCGCACGGTCATCCGGCGCCACGTGCTGCGGAACTCCCTGCTGCCGACGATCGCGGTCGTCGCGACCCAGGTCGGCTACCTCTTCGGCGGCCTCGTCGCGATCGAGCTCATCTTCAACTACAACGGCCTCGGACAGCTGATCTACCGGGCCGCTCAGCGACAGGACTTCCCGCTCCTCCTCAGCGCCACCCTCGTCGTCGGCGTCGTCTACCTCGTGGCGACGCTGATCGCCGACGTGCTCTACTCGCTTCTCAACCCGCGCATCCGCCTCGCCTCGTCCGAGTCATGAGCAGGCCCGAAGAGCAGGTCGTTCTCGCAGAGCATCCGCTCCCCGAGACGCCGAGGGGCGAGGGCGACGAGGAGGCCCGGGTTGCGCGGCGGGAGCGGCTGCGGCTCCTTTCCCGCTCGAAGACCTTCCTCGCCGGAGCGCTCGTCTTCGGCGTCTTCGTCTTCTGCGCGATCTTCGGCGAGGCGGTCGTGCCCTACGACCCGCTCGGCTCACCTACGGACATCTTGAACAAGCTCGAGGCGCCGTCGTCGTCCCACTACTTCGGCACGGATCAGCTCGGCCGCGACGTCTTCTCCCGCGTCGTCGTCGGGGCCCGCGACATCCTCGTCGTCGCGTTGGCGGCGACGCTGCTCGGCACCGTTCTCGGCGCTGCCATCGGCCTCGTCACCGGATACTTCCGCGGGCTCGTCGACGACGTCCTCATGCGCATCGTGGACGCGTTCCTGGCGATCCCGCTCGTCATCCTCGCCACCGTCGCGCTCGTCGCGCTCGGCCCGTCCAAGGTCACCCTCGTCGTCGTCATCGGCATCGTCTTCGCGCCGATCATCGCCCGCACCGTGCGCGCCGCCGTGCTCTCCGAGCGCGAGCTCGAGTACGTTCAGGCGGCCAGGCTCCGCAACGAGCACGCCCCCTACATCATGTTCGCCGAGATCCTCCCGAACGTCACCGCGCCGATCGTGGTGGAGTTCACCGTCCGCCTCGGCTACGCGATCTTCGCGATCGCGACGCTCACGTTTCTCGGCTTCGGCGTCCAGCCGCCCTCGCCCGACTGGGGCCTCCAGATCAAGGAGAACTACGTGATCCTGAACGGCGGCTACTGGTGGCCGACGCTCTTCCCCGCGCTCGCGATCGCGGCGCTCGTCATCAGCATCAACCTGATCACGGACGGAATCTCGAGGGTCTTCGAGCGATGACCGCTGCGACCGCGCCTGCGCTCGAGCTGGACGACCTCAACGTCGCCTACACGGTCCGGGGCATCGACCGCCCCGTGCTCCGCGGGGTCACGCTCTCGATCGCCCAGGGCGAGTCCTACGGGCTCGTCGGCGAGTCCGGCTGCGGCAAGTCGACCGCCGCCTTCGCCCTCATGCGCTATCTCCCTCGAAACGGGAAGATCCAGAGCGGGTCGATCCGGATCGCAGGCCAGGAGCTCATGAGCATGAGCGAGGATGGTGTCCGGAACCTCCGCGCCACCCAGGTCTCGATGGTCTACCAGAATCCCGGCGCGGCACTGAACCCGTCCATTCACATCGGCGACCAGGTGGCCGAAGTGTTCGAGATCGCGGGCGGATCGGGCGCGCAGGCGCGGGAGCGCACGCACGAGATCCTCGGCAAGGTGCAGATCTCCGATCCCGCACGCGTGATGCGCCGCTATCCACACCAGCTCTCGGGCGGCATGCAGCAGCGAGTCGTCATCGCCATGGCGCTCGCCAAAGACCCGGCGCTCCTCATTCTCGACGAGCCGACGACAGGCCTCGACGCCACCGTCGAGGCCGAGGTCCTCGACCTGGTCGCGTTGCTCCGGGGCGAGTTCGGGACGAGCGTGTTCTTCATCAGCCACAACCTCGCCGTGATCCGCAGGATGTGCGAGCGAGTCGGCGTCCTCTACGCGGGTCGCCTCGTCGAAGAGGGGCAGGCCGAGACGGTCTTCACCGATCCGCGCCATCCGTACACCGTCGGTCTCCTGCGGTGCATCCCCAAAGGCGGCCTGCGCAAGGACGTGCACCGGCTCGACTCCATCCCCGGCTTCCTCCCGCAACTCGGCGCCGACCTGCCCGGCTGCGTCTTCACGGATCGCTGCGGCCTCGCTCGGGAGATCTGCCGGGAGCACGAGCCCGAGTTCCACCAGCTCGGCGGAGGCCATGCGAGTCGCTGCCATTTCCACGACGAGGCGCAGACGCTGCCGCGCACGACCCCCTCCCACACGGAGGTGCCGAAGCGCGAGTCGAACGGCGTCCCGGTGGTCAAGGCCGAGCACATGGCCAAGACCTTTCACCAGGAGGGCCACGACGTCCGCGCACTCGACGATCTCTCCATCGAGATCCGCCCCGGCGAGACGCTCGGCCTCGTCGGCGAGTCCGGAAGCGGGAAGACGACGTTCGCCCGGCTCTTGCTCGGACTGACCGAACCCGACCAGGGCTCGATCGTCGAGCTCGAGGGCCATCCGCTCGCACCGCGGATCGCGAAGAGAAGCTCGGACGACGTTCGCGCGCTCCAGATCGTCTTCCAGAACCCGGACGCGGCTCTCAATCGCCGCTTCTCGGTGCGCCGGATCATCAACCGGGCCCTCACGAAGCTCGTGGGCGCAAAGGGAGAGGGGCGCGACACCCGGCTCCGGGAGCTCGCGCACTCCGTGCGCTTCGACGTGCGCCTGCTGGGGGCGCGGCCCGCGCAGCTCTCCGGCGGCCTCAAGCAGCGCGTGGCGATCGCGCGCGCGTTTGCCGGCGAACCGCTCGTGGTCGTCTGCGACGAGCCGACCTCCGCCCTCGACGTCTCCGTGCAGGCCGCGATTCTCAACCTCCTCGCCGATCTCCAGCGCGACAAGGGAGTGACGTACCTCTTCATCTCCCACGACCTCGGCGTCGTTCGCTACCTCTCCGACCGTATCGCCGTCCTGTATCTCGGACGGCTGATGGAGGTGGGCGACGCGGAGACGGTCTTCAGCGCGCCTCACCACCCGTACACCGAGGCGCTGCTCTCCGCCGTGCCGAGCGTCGAGGGCGAGGAGCGCCCGCGGATCAGGCTCGAGGGCGAGATCCCGAGCGCGGCCGATCCTCCCTCCGGCTGCGTCTTCCACACCCGCTGCCCGCGCTACCTGGGAGCGATCTGCGAGGAGCAGGAGCCGCCGCTCGCGGAGGTGGAGCGGGGCCACTTCATGCGCTGCCACATCCCCGTCGACGAGCTGCGGCGCCTGCAGGCCGAGCCGCCCCCACCGCGGGCGCGAGGTTCTCAGGCGAAGACGACGAGCTGACGCACGGCCTCGCCCGCACGGAGGCGATCGAGGGCCTCCGGCAGCTCGGCGAGCGCGATGCGGTGGCTGACGAGCTCATCGAGGCGGAACTCGCCCGCGGCGTACAGGTCGACGAGGCGTGGGACGTCCTCCTGGATCACGGCCGAGCCCAGGAGGCAGCCCTTGAGCGTCTTCTCGTTGATGAAACCCCAGGTGTCGATCGTGAGCGTCGAGCCCCTCGGCGGGAGCCCGATGACGACGACCGTGCCGCCGGGTCGCACCGCCTCCCACGCCTCGCGGATCGTCTCCTCCCGTCCGATCGCCTCGAAGGCGTAGTCCGCACCGCCGCCCGTGGCATGGCGGACGCGTCGCGCCGTGTCCGCGCTCGGACGGGCCTGGAGGGTCGCCGTCGCACCCAGCTGCGCGGCGAGCTCCAGCTTCTCCGGCCGCGTGTCGACGCCGACGATGGGGCTCGCGCCCGAGAGCCGCGCGGCCTGGAGTGCGGAGAGCCCGACGCCGCCGCAGCCCCAGACGGCAACGCTCGCCCCCTCCTCGACCCCCGCCGTTCTCGTCACGCCGCCCCAGCCCGTGAGGGCCGCGCAGCCGACGAGCGCGGCGACGTCGAGCCGAACGTCCTCTCGGATCGGCACGGCGACCGATTCCGGCACGACGGCGTACTCCGCGAACGAGGAGACCGCGTTGAAGTGGCGGAGCACGGTCCCCTCCAGGGAGAGGCGCGAGGTGCCGTCCGCCAGCGTTCCAGTCGCCGACATGCGGTCGCCGAGCTCGCAGAGGTTGGGCCGCCCGCTGCGGCAGCTCGCGCATTCACTGCACGAGGGGAGGAGCGCGAGGACGACGTGGTCGCCGGGCTGGAGCCGTGTGACGCCCGCACCCGTCTCGACGACGACGCCGGAGGCCTCGTGCCCGAGGACGAGGGGCAGCGGCTCGGGGAGGTCGCCGTCGACGACGTGCAGGTCGCTCGCGCAGACCCCGCACGCGGCGATGCGGACCAGCGCCTCGCCCGGCTGCGGCGGCGCCAGCTCCACCTCGCGGATCTCGACCGCCCGACCCGGCTCCCACAGCACTGCGGCCTGCATGCGCATGCCGGCGAGCGTACCTGGCGCGCGCCGTAGAATCGCCCGCATGCGCGCCGCCGTCCTCCGGGAGATCGGGGAGCCCCTGACCGTCGAGGACGTCGAGCTCGCAGAGCCCGGCCCCGGCGAGGTGCTCGTCCGCCTCGCCGCGAGCGGCGTCTGCCACAGCGACTGGAACGTGGTCACGGGCGCGACCCCGAACCCCCTGCCGGCCGTCCTCGGCCACGAGGGCGCCGGCATCGCCGAAAGCACTGGTGACGGGGTGACGGCGCTGCACGAGGGCGACCACGTCGTCCTCTCCTGGCTTCCGGCCTGCGGGCGCTGCTTCTACTGCCTGCACGGTCGCGCCGCCCTTTGTGACGTGGCCATGGAGGACATGTTCCGCGGCACGCTTCCGGGCGGCGCGCTTCGGCTCTCGCAAGACGGGGAGCCGCTCTACCACTACGGCTACCTGTCGACGTTCGCCGAGCGCTGCGTCGTCCCAGAGAGCTGCTGCGTGCGCATTCGGCAGGACGTCCCGTTCGAGGTGGCCGCCCTCGTCGGGTGCGCGGCCATGACCGGGTTCGGCGCCGCGGTCAACCGGGCGCGCGTCGAGCCGGGATCCACGGTCGTCGTCTTCGGCGCCGGAGGTGTGGGGCTCTCCGCAATCCTCGGCGCCCGGTTCGCGGGCGCGCGGACGATCGTGGCGGCGGACCCCGTTCCCTTCAAACGCGAGACGGCCCTCGAGCTCGGCGCGACGCACGCGGCCGACCCGACGGGGGAGGACGTCTCCGCCTTCCTCCGCAAGCTCACCGACGGACGCGGGGCGGACTACGCCTTCGATACCGCGGGGGCGCCCGGCGTCGTCGCGCAGGCGTACGACGCCGTCCGGCGCGGGGGCACCGTCGTCGCCGTCGGGCTCCCACCCGCGGGCGTGACGGCCGACCTTCCGGCCGAAGACCTGCCGCGGGAGGAGAAGGTCGTCACGGGGAGCTTCTACGGCTCCTGTCTGCCGCAGCTCGACATGCCGCTCGTTCTCGACCTCTTCATGGAGGGACGGCTGCCTCTCGACCGGCTCGTCACACGCACCTTCGCGCTCGAGGAGATCAACGAGGCATTCGCCGCCATGAACGCCGGCGAGGTCGCGCGGGGGGTGATCCGCTTCTGAGGTTCGCGGAGCGGACGCTCGTCGGGGAGGGCTTCGCCGGGAGCGGGCCGAGCGCCGCCCATGTGAACACGGTGCTCGGTCGTAAGGGCGGCCCGGTCGAGACGGCGTGGGCGACGGCGCTGGCCACCCCTCGCCAGGGGCACATTCCCTTCGTGGCCGTTCTCCGGCCGAACGTGCCGGTGAAGCCGGCCACGCTGTTCGTGAACAAGGCGGACATCCGCGGTGAGCGTCACGCCGCGCTCACCTGGGGCGCCGCGCAGGCCGGCGTCGCCCAAGGCGTGCTCGACTCCGTGGCGAACGGGGTGATTCCCGCGGCCGAGGTCGACGATCTCGTCCTCATCGCGGCGGTCTGGGTGGACTGGGCCGCGGAGGTCGAGGAAGAGATCTATGCGGGCAACGTCGAGGCGACGCGCGACGCGCTCGCGGCCGGCGCCGAGGGACGCCCGGCGATCGACGAGCTCCTCGCTCTTCGCGCCGAGCCCGAGAACCCTTTCTTCAGACGCTCGTGAAGATCACGGGCGTCCGCCTCCGGCGCCTGCGCTACCCGCTCGACCCTCCCTTCTCCCCCGCCTGGGACCCCGACCCACGGCGCACATTCGAGGCGACCCTCGTCTATGTCGACACCGACGAGGGTCTCACCGGCATCGGCTCGGGCGACACGATGGACGGCTTCGAGCGCTATGCGGGCCTGTTCGTCGGCCGCGACCCACTCGAGATCGAGCGCCACGTGCGCGTGCTCGAGACGATCGCGTTCCACGCAGGTCGCTACTGGCCGCTCGAGGCGGCGCTCTGGGATCTAGCCGGCAAGGCGGAGGGCGTGCCCGCCGCGCGGCTCTTCGGCGGGGCTCGAGACAGGGCTCCGGCTTACGCCTCGACCGCCGAGCGTCGACCGGCCGGCGCTCGCGCCGAGGCCGCGCTCGCGCTTCGCGAGCAGGGCTTCAGGGCGCTCAAGACGCGCATCGACAAGGAGCGGCTCGAGGAGGGCGTCGAGGCCGTTGTCGCGGTGCGCGAGGCCGTCGGGTCGAGCATGGAGATCATGGTCGATCTCAACCAGGGTTGGCGTATGCCCGGCGACGTGGCGCCGCTCCTCGACTTCGAGACCGTCCACCGCCTCGCCGGCCGGCTGCGCGGGCTCGGCATCCTCTGGCTCGAGGAGCCGCTCGCCGGCCAGGACGTCGGCGGCCTCGCCCGCCTGCGCGCAACGGGCGGCGTCCGCATCGCCGGCGGGGAGATGGCGCGGACGCCCGCGGAGCTGGAGGCGTACCTGCAGGCCGAGGCGCTCGACGTCTACCAGCCGGACGCGGTGCTCGCGGTCGGGCTCCTGCGCGCCCGCGAGCTCGCGAAGCGCGTGCACCGGCGCGGGCTCTGGTTCACGCCGCACACGTGGACGAACGGGATCGGGCTCCTCGCCAACCTGCACGTCGCTGCGGGCGTCGGCGGCGGCCCCTTCCTGGAGTTCCCCTTCGACCCGCCCGGCTGGACGCCGGAGCGCCGAGATTTCATGCTCGCCGAGCCCGTGCGCCCCGACGCCGACGGCCATCTCGTCCTCCCTGATCGGCCCGGCCTCGGCTTCGAGCTCGACGAGGAGTCGGTCGAGCGCTACGTGGTGGGCTGAACCATGCCGACCTTCGACGTGCACCAGCACCTCCTGCCCGAGCCGCTCCTCGAGAGGCTCCGGGCCCGCCGCGAGCCACCGTGCCTCACCGAGGGGTCCCTCGAGCTCCGCGAGGGCTCGTTCCCGTTCGACGAGGGCGCCCACGACCTCGGCGAACGGATCGCCCTCCTGGACCGG
>Ga0209859_1000132_pt1 | contig 16510 bp, 14 predicted proteins | sample GWRWS3_50_60_FD_187241 | JGI IMG/M metagenome (GOLD analysis project Ga0209859, IMG submission 187241) | Riverbed sediment microbial communities from areas with vegetation nearby in Columbia River, Washington, USA - GW-RW S3_50_60 (SPAdes)... | ecosystem: Environmental > Aquatic > Freshwater >... | reverse complement strand
GGTCTCGGCGGCCGCGGCTGCCGAGCTCGCCGCGGTCGTGCGCCACGTCCTGCGGCTGGACGCCGACCTCTCGGCGTTCTACGAGGCCGCATCGGCCGACCCCGACCTCGCCTGGGTGACGACCGGTGCGGGGCGCATGATCCAGAGCCCGACGGTCTTCGAGGACGTGGTGAAGACCATCTGCACCACCAACTGCACGTGGTCGGCGACCACGCGGATGGTGCACGCGATCGTCCAGCACCTCGGCGAACCCGCTCCCGGTGCGCAGCGGGACGGACCCTGGGGACGGGCGTTCCCGACGCCGGCCACGATGGCCGGAGCCGGCGAGAGGTTCTACCGCGACGTCGCCCGCACCGGGTATCGCGGCGCCTATCTGCTCCAGCTCGCGCGTTCGATCCACCACGGCGACCTCGACCTCGAAGCGTTCGCGACCGCGCCGGCGGAGGAGCTTCCCGACGAGGAGCTCGAGGCGCGCCTGCTCGCGCTCCCGGGCGTCGGCCCGTACGCGGCGGCCCACGTCATGATGACGCTCGGCCGGTACCACCGGCTGATCCTCGATTCGTGGACCCGGCCGACGTACGCGAAGAAGGTTGGTCGCGCGAGCGTCACGGACGCGGGGATCGAACGCCGGTTCCGTGGCTACGGCCCGTACGCCGGCCTCGCCTTCTGGCTCTTCCTCACCCGCGACTGGGTGAACTGAGCCCCCACTGAAGAACGCACGGCAGGGTTGTCCCGCAAGGACGCCGAGCGCATACTGCCTCGGGCTCCGGGGCCCTGCGATCCGTGACCCAGCACGAGCCGGCATCGAGAAGAAGGACACGATGAGCGAACCGTTATGGCGTTCCCGCGTCGCGTCGTCGATCTGCGTGCCTCCCTGCGCGCGGAACAGCGGACCCTGCGCCAGGGTCTGGTCGCGCTCGTCCTCAGTACGGCCGCCGGCTTCGTCGCCGGCCTGACGCTCGCCCACTTCACCGACCGCCTCGAGCTCCTTCCAGGCCTCATCGTCTTGATCCCGGCCGCCGTGGGCATGCGCGGGACGATCTTCGGGGCCATCGGAGCGCGTCTAGGCACAGCGTCGGCTGCGGGGACGTTCCGGCCGACCTTGGCTCGTGACGGTGTGCTGGTCCGCAACGTCGACGTTGCGATCCTCACCACGTTGTCATCGTCGCTCTGGTTGGCGGTCCTGGCGAAGATCACGACCGTCGTCCTCGGCGAGCCGTCCATCTCGATCTGGAGCTTCGTCACGATCTCGGTCGTGGGAGGCGCTCTGGGTTCGGCCCTGATCCTGTTCGTGACGGTCGGGCTCTCGGTCCTCTCGTTCCGCCACGGGTGGGACCTCGACGCGGTCTCGACGCCGATGGTCACCGCTCTCGGCGACATGGTGACGCTGCCGACGCTGTTCCTCGCGTCGCTGCTGATCGAGGTGCCTGCCGTGAACGGCATCGTCTCGGGTCTCTGCCTCGTGGCCGGTCTCGCGGGAGCCGTTCAGGCGTATCGATCGAAGGTCCCGGGTGTTCGGCGCATCGCGGTGGAGATGACCGCGATCATCCTCCTCACGCCGCTCCTCGACGTGCTGGCGGGCGGGCTGCTCCAGGGCCACGAGGCACAGCTGATCGCGGTTCCGGCGGTCCTGCTGATCGTCCCGCCGTTCGTCTCGCAAGCGGGAGCGCTCGGCGGCATCTTCTCGTCGAGGATCGCGTCCAAGCTCCAACTCGGGGTCATCCGCCCACGTGGGTGGCCGGCCCCTGCGGTCTGGCTCGACGCGTCGCTCGTCGTGGCCTTCGGCCTCGTCGTGTTCACGCTGATCGGCGTCGTCGCGCTCGCGCTCGCCGTCCTTACACAGCTTGCGCATCCGGGCGTGGGTGAGCTGATCGGCGGCACACTGCTGGCCGGCGGGCTGACGCTTCCGCCGATGCTCGTCGTCAGCTACGAGGTGGCCGTCTGGACCACCCGCTTCGGGATCGACCCCGACAATGCGGGGGTGCCGATCATCACGAGCGTGATGGATCTCGCGGGCATCGGATCGCTCCTCTTCGCGATGAGCGTGTTCGGGGTCACGCGTGCCTGAGGTCGGGCTGGCGCGGCGCGCCCGGAGTCTGTGGGCGTATTGGCGTGCCGAGCGCCGAACGCGACGGCAGGGGCTCATCGCACTCGTCCTGTCGACCCTCGCGTCATTCGTCGCCGGACTCACGCTCGGTGCGATCACGGGAACCCTCGAGGAGTTCCCCGGCCTGTTCATCTTGATCCCCGCCTCGGTCGGCATGCGTGGCGTCATCTCGGGAACGACCGGAGCGCGCCTCGGCACGAGCATCGCGGCGGGCGTCTTCGAGGTCTCGTGGAGGAGCGGAGTGCTCAGGCAGAACGCCTTCCTGGGGTTGGTCCTGACGCTCAGCTCATCCCTGTACGTAGCAGCCCTCGCGCGCCTCTCAGCGGTCGCCTTCGGCGAGCCCTCGATCTCGCTCCTGGACCTCGTGACGATCTCGGTGGTCGGGGGAACGATCGGTTCGGCAATCGTGCTCGTGGCGACGATCGGGCTCGCGGTCGTGTCGTTCCGTCGCGGCTACGACCTGGACGCGGTGGGGACGCCGGTGATCACCGCCGTGGGAGACATGGTGACCCTCCCGGCCCTCTTCCTCGCGACGTTCCTGGTCCGATCCGGCCGCCCGAGTGACGTGATCGCCCTCCTCTGCATCGCCGGAGCTGCGGTGGGCATCGTGGCCGGCGTCCGGGCCGAACCCGCGATCCGGCGAACGGTGATCGAGATGACGGGCGTGCTGCTCATCGTGCCCATCCTCGACGTGTTGGCCGGCACGCTCCTCGAGTCGCAGTCGGCGCGGTTCTTCCTCTACCCTGGACTGTTGATCCTGGTACCCCCTTTGATGTCGCAAGCGGGAGCGCTCGGGGGGATCCTGTGCTCGCGCCTGTCCTCCAAGCTCCGGTTGGGCGTCATCACTCCCCGCGGACGCCCCGAGCCACCCGCCGTCGTCGACCTGTCGCTCGTGGTCACGTTCGGGATCGCGATCTTCACCTTCATCGGGGTGCTCGGGTTCGCGCTCGCGGACCTCGTGGGCAAAGCGACGCCGGGCGCAGCCACGACGGTGTGGGGCACGGTGCTCGCGGGTCTCATGCTCTTGCCGATCATCCTCGGACTGGGCTACTACCTCGCGGTCGGGACGACCAGGTTCGGCCTGGATCCCGACAACCACACCGTCCCGCTCACGACCGGCGTGATGGACCTCGCGGGCGTCGTCGCCTTCGTGGTCTCTATGTCACTATTGGGAGTCGCCTTCCATGGATGAGCAACCGAAGAGCGTGAAGGACCTGCTCGTCGAGGCCAAGGATGCCTCCGAGCTCATGGTCGACCTCGCGTACGCGGCGGTGTTCTTCAACGACGAGAAGCTCGCCCAGGAGGTCGAGCGCCTCGAAGAGCGGATGAACGGCCACCTCAGGCGGCTGCGCGAGGTCGCGATGCTCGCCGCGCGCAGCCCCGAAGACGCCGAGGGGATGGCCGGCGTCCTGTGGATCGCGGGCGCGGTCGAGAAGATCGGCGACGCCGCCTCGGACATCGCCCGCGTCGTCGAGGCGCGTCTCGGGATGCCCGAGGCCCTCCGACGCGACCTCCGCCACGCCGACGAGATGACCGCCCGCGTGAAGGTGCGCGAGGGCGCCCCGGTGATCGGGCGGGCACTGCGCGAGCTCTCGCTCCCAACGGAAACGGGCATGTGGGTGATGGCGATACGGAGCGGGATCGAGTGGCAGTTCGACCCCGGACCCGACGACGTGCTGTCGGAAGGTGACGTCTTGCTGGTGCGCGGCCCGGAGGAAGGTGTGACGTTGCTTCGCGAGCTGGCCGGCGCCCCGCCACGCCCTGAACCACCCGACGACGACGCTCCGCCGCTCTCCGAACTGGACAGGGCCGTCGACATCCTCATCGAGCTGAAGGACCAGTCCGAGGCGGCCGTGGGCCTCGCGTACTCCTCGATCCTGTTCAACAACCGAGCGTTGGCCGCCGAGGTCGGATCGCTCGAGGCTCGGAGCGACGCCCTGCACGACGAGCTCGAGTCCTGGGTGCTCCGGGCGGCGCCGGAGGCACGCAACCCCGACGAGCTGAGGGGATTGCTCCGACTCGGCAGCGCCAGCGAGTCGATGTGCGACGCCGCCCGAGACCTGACGTGGTACGTCGAGCACGGTGAACCGCTGCACCCGGTCATCCAGCTCGCGTTGGAGGAGACCGAGGAGACCTCGGCCGAAACCGTGGTGGAGGCGGGGACCCCGGCCGACGGCAAGAGCCTGAAGGACCTTCGGTTGGAGACCGAGACGGGCATGTTCGTCCTGGCGGTGCAACGGGGGGCGAGATGGATCTACCGGCCCCGCGGGCCGTTCGTGCTCCACGCCGGCGATCGGCTCATCGCGGTCGGACCAGAGGAGGGCGCGGAGGAACTCGACGCGCTCTGTCGGGTGGCCGCTCCCACGGCCTCGTAGGCTCCCCTGCCACCCGGTTGTCCTTGCCTCCCCGCGTTCGCGGTCTTAGCCTGCCGGCGCGGACGCGTTCGTCTACCTGCGGGTTCACCCCCGGCAAGGTCGAGGATGAGACCGCGCCGCGCACCGCGACGTCGGTGTCAGACGCGGACGTCGGAGAAGCGAAGGTGCTCCTCCCTCAGCCGGAGCTCCTCGACCTCGGTCGCGCCTTGAGCGGCCAGCCACGCGAGGAGACGATCCACCAGGCGTTCGGGAGCCGACGCTCCGCTCGTGAGCCCGATCACGTCGGCGCCGTCGAGCCAGGCCGGATCGACCTCGGACTCGTCGTCGACGAGGTACGCGGTCGTGCCGAGATCGCGCGCGACCTCGGCCAGGCGGTTGGAGTTCGACGAGTTGTCCGAACCGATGACGAGCACGACGTCGGAGCGGCGCGCCACCTCCTTGATCGCATCCTGGCGGTTCTGGGTCGCGTAGCAGATGTCCTCTCGGGGCGGCCCCTGGATCGTGGGGAACCGTTCGCGGAGGGCTTCGACGATCTCGTTGGTCTCGTCGACCGAAAGCGTGGTCTGCGTCAGGTAGGACAGGTTGCCGGTTTCGGCCACCTGCACCGTTCGCGCCTCCTCGACGGTCTGGACCAGGATCGTCCCCCCGGGCGCCTGGCCCGTCGTCCCGACCACCTCCTCGTGCCCGGCGTGCCCGATCAGCACGATCGTCCGGCCTCGATCGGCGAACCGCCTGGCCTCGAGGTGGACCTTGGTGACGAGCGGGCAGGTGGCGTCCAGGACCGTGAGTCCTCGCCGCTCGGCGTTGGCGTACACCTCGGGAGCGACGCCGTGAGCCGAGAGCACGACCACGGCGCCCTCGGGGACCTCGGTCTCCTCCTCGACGAAGATCGCGCCCTTCGCCTCGAGATCGCGGACGACGTGCGCGTTGTGGACGATCTGCTTGCGCACGTAGACCGGCGGCCCATGGGTTCCGAGCGCGCGCTCGACGGCCTCCACGGCTCGCTCGACCCCGGCGCAATACCCGCGAGGGGCGGCGAGCAGGACCTTGGTCGGCACGCCCTCATGCTACCCGGGGGCCTCATGTGACCTCCGGTCACATCGTTGTCGGAGGCCACTGGTACGGTCGTTCGGACGCAAACGGACGTTCGGTTCCGTTCCTCTCCCTCTCTCACCTCGTCTTCCTCCACGTGCCATGGATGGCTGACGCGCGGGGTCGGGGCGAGCAGGGACCCGCCGTGCGTGCGCGTCGATAGGTCACACGGTGTTCGAACTCGAGGAGGTGATCCAGCACCCACGACCTACCGCGAGCCGGCTCGGCATGCCCGCTTGAGCCCGGCGCGGACCCGGTCACCAGCCCGGTCCATCGCGGGGGTGAAACCACACATGATCAGAAGACCCACGATGCGCCGTGCGTTCGTCGCGGCGCTCGCGAGCGCCTCGCTCCTGGCGCCGGCCCAGCTGGCGGTCGCCCAAGAGGCGCAGATCGTCCCCCTCCGTGTCTGCGATTTCGACTGGCGAGAAGGGACATGGCAGGTCAAGCAGCTCATCAGGTGCGCCGCTGCTCGCTGGAACAGCCCCGGAACACCGAGGCAGGCGATCCGAGTGGCGCGCTGCGAGTCCAACCTCAACCCAAGCGCGTACAACTCGGGCGGCTACGCTGGGCTTTTCCAGCATGCCACCCGGTACTGGCCTGGGCGTGCCGGCCGATGGGGACAGGACGACCGCTCGGTGTTCAACGGACGAGCGAACGTCATCGTCTCGATCCGGATGGCCCATGCGTACGGCTCCTGGGGCGCCTGGAGCGGGTGCGGCTGAGTACATCGCGAGGAGGCCGGGGCCGGGATCGCACGATCCCGGCCCCGGCCCACCGTCCTCTGCCGTTTGCGGCCGAACCGGCCCTCGGCTACGTTGCTCGCGCTACCGTTCGAGCGAGCGAGGCGCCCCGATCGGCGAGATCTTCCGGCACGGCGTGGCGAGCGGCGACCCGACCCAGGACCAGGTCGTCATCTGGACGCGACTCACGTCGGGTGACGGCGAGCCGCCACCGGTGTCGTGGACGGTGGCGACCGACCCCCACCTGACGGACGTGGTCGCCTCGGGATCCGCGGTCGCCGAACCGGACGCGGATCTGACCGTCCACGCGCAGGTCGGGGGGCTCAGCCCCTGCACCGCGTACCACTACGCGTTCGAGGCCCTCGGGGAACGCTCGCCGATCGCCCGCACCCGAACCCTCCCGCCCCGCGGCGCCGACCACCTCCGGATCGCGATGGTGTCCTGCGCGAAGTACGCGGCCGGGTTCTTCAACGGGTACGGGCGCATCGCGGAGCGGGACGACCTGGACTTCGTCCTGCATCTCGGTGACTACATCTACGAGGTCTCCAACCGCCCACCCGCGACGCAGACCGTCGGACCCGACATCGGACGTCCATACGCGCCCGACAACGAATGCGTCGACCTGAAGGACTACCGAGCCCGCTACGCCCACTACCACCAGGACCCGGACCTGATGGCGATGCACCACGCCCACCCGGTCATCGGGATCGTGGACGACCACGAGTTCGCGGACAACGTCTGGCGCGAGGGTTCGCTCGAGCATCGGGTCGAGGAACACGGGCCGTGGCACCAGCGCCGGGAGGCGGCCTTCCGGGCGCGTTGGGAGTGGCTCCCCGCTCGGCGTCCCGATCCGGCGGATCCCGAACGCGTGTGGCGCTCGGTCCGGATCGGCGACCTCGCCGACCTCATCCTCATCGACACGCGGACCCGGCGGGACGAGCCGATCGACGGACCGGCGCAGGCCGATCCGGCGCGGAGCCAGCTCGGACCCGACCAGCGTGCGTGGTTCCTCGGTCGGCTCGCCGAGTCCGACGCGGCGTGGCGCCTGATCGGCAACTCGTCCGTGATGGGACACATCTGGGACGAGCGGCTCCCGGCCCAGACGATCCCGGCCCTGATGAAGCTCGAGATGACGAACGAGGCCGGCACCGGTCCCGATCCCGACCAGTGGGACGGCTACCCGCCGAACGCGACGCGATCCTGCGGGCGTTCGGCGACGCCGGGGATGTGGTGGTCCTGTCCGGGGACGTGCACATCGGCCTCGCGATGGACATCCCCAGGGATCGACACGACGAGCGACCCGTCGCCGTCGAGTTCGTTACGCCCAGCCTGACGTCGCAGAACGTCGACGACAAGATGGGGTGGGAGCCGCGCACCCAGAGCGTGCCGCTGGAGCGGGCGTGGGTGGAAGCGGTTCCGTACGTGAAGTTCGCCGACTTCGACGACCACGGCTACGTGATCGTGGACGTGACGCCGGAGCGGGTCCGAGGGGAGTGGTGGTTCGTCGACGCCGTCCGCGAGCCCACCCCGGGGCAGCATCTCGGGGCCGTCTGGGAGGTGCGTCGCGGCGAACCCAGGCTGGTCCCGGGAGCCTAGGAGCGGACCGGACCGTCCGGACGCTTCACGGCGTCGCGGATCTCCTCGGCCGAGCCGACGGCGAAGGCTCCCGGGGTCTCGCGATCGGAGATCACCCGGACGGACGGGTACGCCTCGAGCGCGCGCTCCACCAGGCGCGGGAAGGGCCCGAACACCACGACGACATGTGGCCGCTCGGCATGAAGCTGCCGGATCGCTTCGTCCTCGTCGGTCGCACCGGGCGCGAGCTCCCACTCCGCCGAAACGGTCGCGCGCTTCAGGACACCAAGGGCCTCGGCGTCCTGCGCGACGCACATGACCTTCAGGGATCGGCACACGTCAGAGCCATTCGCGCTTGCGGAAGCTCCGATACAGCAGGTATGCGGCGACGAGCATCGTGCCGATCGCCAACGGGTAGCCGTAGACCCAGTCGAGCTCTGGCATGTGACGGAAGTTCATGCCGTAGATGCCCGCGACCAGCGTGGGGACCAGGATGATCGCTGCCCAGGCGGTGAGCTGCTTCATCACGACGTTCGTCCGGTTGGACACCTGAGCGAGCTGCAGCTCCCTGGCCGACGTCAGGAGGTCGCGCACGTTGTCGGTGAGCTCCATCGTTCGGATCACGTGGTCCATGACGTCGCGGAAGTACGGGACGAGCGGCTGCGTGACGATCGTCGGCGTCTCGAGCAGGAGGTCCATGACCTCCCGCAGCGGCGAGGCGAGGCGGCGGAACCGGACGACCTGCTGGCGGAGACGGAAGATCCGTTGCGCGAGCTGGCGCGTGGCCTGGCCCTCGGCCCCGTCCTCCTCCACCGCGACCGCGTCCTCGATGTCGTCGGACAGGTCCTCGAAGCGCTCGATCACGTCGAGATAGCCGTCGACGATCTCGTCGAGCATCAGGTACAGGAGGAAGCCGATCCCCTCTTCGGACAGGGCGGGAGCGCTCTCGAGCCGGGCCGCCACCTTGGCGAAGTCGAACCTCGGCTCGCGACGGATCGCGGCGACGTAGAACCCGCCGCCGGCGAACAGGTGGACCTCCCGGTCGACGAGCTCGCCCTGCTGGTCGAGATCGATCCCGTGGGCGACCAGGAACAGGTGCTGCGGGTAGAAGTCGACCTTGGCCCGCTGTCCCCAGTTGCGGCTGTCCTCGACCGCGAGCTCGTGAAGACCGAGCTCGGCCTGGAGCTTCGTGAGCTCGTCGTCGGTGGGGTCGACGACGTCGATCCACACGCGCTGGTCGCCGTCCCGCGCCTCCTTGATGGTCCGTGCTTCGAACGGCTTCTCGACCTTCAGCGTGCCGCCCTGGTAAACGCGGCAGGTGATCACGGCGGGGCGAGCCTATCGCAGCGCCGTCGCATCGCGAGCGACCGGAGGGATGCGGTCCGACCGCGGGGGCGGCGGCTGCGAAGATGAGACCGTGAGCGATCTCGAACCGCTCCTGGCGTTCTGGCGTGCACAGGACGCCCTGTTCGACCGTGTCGAGACCACGTGGTGGGGCGCCGTCGTCTCCGATGCCCGGTTCCCGAGGATCCAGGAGCCGAACTACGCGCGCGTCGAGACCCACCAGGCGGTCGGCCTGCCCGAGATCGAGGACGCGCTCCTGCCCGCCATGCGCGAGAGCGGCAGCGCACCATCGCACGTGGTCGTCTTCTCCCCGGAGGACCAGACGGACCTCGTCGCCGCCGCCAGCACCCGCGGCGACCGGATCGCGTGGGACCTGGTGATGGTCGCCTCCGGCAACGAGGTCGCGGCGCCCGAGCACGTCGAGGAGGTCTCGGAGCTCGACGAGGGGTTCTGGGCCGACCATCGCGAGTCGGCGCGGCTGTTCGACGTGTCCGAGGAGGACACGCTCGATCAGCTGCAGGCGTTGGAACGCGAGGTGCTGATCCCGGCCGGGCGTCGTTGGTTCGCGGTGGTCGACGGCGACCGACGCGTCGCGTTGGCCGCGCTCCTGGTCCTCGAGCGAACGGCGTTCATCGATCACGTGGCGACGTTCCCGGACGCGCGGCGACGCGGCCACGCGGAGGCGCTCACACGACGGCTCGTCTCGGAAGCGATGGCGTCGGGGGCGGAACGGACGTACCTGCTCGCCGATCCCGAGGGCGACGCGGTCCGCATCTACGGTCGCGTCGGGTTCGACGGCATCGGCCACCTCGCGAGCTGGCTATCGCCGCTCGAGCGGTAGCGCCTCCACACCGGCGCGCATCCCCCTGGCGCGGCCGACGTCGCCGGTCCCGATCTCGATCCGGCTCCCCAGCGTTCGGGCGAGCAGGTCCGCCGCGAGCCGAGCCTCCACGATCACCGCGTCGGGGTTCTCCGAGCCGGAGATCAGGACCCGGAGCGCTCCGCGTCGAGAGGCGACCCCGACCTCGAGCCGCTCGTCTTCGGGCCCGCGCGCGACCGCGTGGGCGACCCGGAGCAGACCGACCAGCACGACGACCGACTCCTGCTCGGCAACGGACAGGGCCGCGAACGGTGGGTAGACCGGCCGCGGGTCCTTGCCGCGATGGAAGCGCACGAGGGAGGCGATCATCGCCACCTCGTCCGGGCTGAACCCGCGCAGGCCCGCGTTCTCGACGAGGTAGGCGCCGTGCTTGTGCAGCCGGGCGGGCGAGATCCGAGCGCCGATCTCGTGCAGCCGCGCACCGTGGCCGAGCAGCTCGCGCTCGGGGGCTCCCAGCCCGTGGAGCGGCTCGGTGTCGTCGAAGAGCCGATGCGCGATCCGGGCGACCAGCTCGACGTGGCTCCGGTCCTCCCCCCATCCGCGGACGAGCCGATCGACCGAGAGCCGCCGGAGCTCGTCCGGGGCCGGGGCCGGTCGGTCCGCGAGACCGAGTGCGTCGAGCACGACACCCTCGCGCAGTCCCCACTCGGAGTGGACGAGTCGTTTCACGCCGAAGGCCGCCGCGGCGGCGGTGAGGATCCAACCACCGGCCGGCAGGAGCTCGGCCCGGCGTTCGTCCACACCGGGGACGCGGAGGCGATCGGCGAGCGGGACCGCGGCGAGCTCGCGCGTCAGCTCGCGCAGCTCCGACACGGTCACCTCGTACTGGTTGAGTGAGGCGGGAGGCGTGCTCCAGCGCCGGGCGGCGATCACGCGCGCGAGCGCCCCCGCCGTGCCGCCGCTCGCGATGCAGCGCGCTGGCTCGGCCACCGCCACGTCCTCGACGAGCGGCGCCACGGCCTCTTCGACGGCGGCGCGGACCGCCTTGCGTTCCTCCCGTGTCGGCGGGTCGTGCCCGACGAGGAGACCCGTCATCCTGCCGGCGCCGATCGGGAGGCTCCTGCCCCAGCGGAGCCCCTGGGGATCCGCGAGCGCGACCTCGAGGCTGCCACCGCCGAGGTCGAGCAGCAACGTCGTCCCTTCCCCGAGCGCGACGCTCGCCGTCACCCCGGCGAACGTGAGACGCGCCTCCTCACGGCCGTCGATGAATCGGACCGGCGTGCCGATCGCTCCTTCGAACAGTGACTCCAGCGCCTCGCGATCGGGGCTGTCACGGAGTGCGCTCGTCGCGATCGGGACGACGTGGTCGGCTCCCGTGCGGACCGCGAAGTCGGTCAGGCGTCGCGCGGTACCGGCGGCCCGCTCGGCGACCTCGTCGGGGATCCGTCCCTTTCCGGCGAGCACGCGCCCGAGATTCAGCACCACTCGGTCGCGGAGCACGGGCGTGAGCGAACCCTCGGCGTCCGCGTCGGCGACGAGCAGCTGGAAGGTCGTGCTACCGAGGTCGAGCACCGCGAAACGCGCGTCGGTGGCCACGAACCTAGCCGGCCAGGGGCGGGAGATAGCGCGCGGACGCGACCCGGCCCTGTTCTCGGTCGAGCTCCCAGACCGAGCCCTTGGCGATGCCTCGGCCGCCCTCGATCGTGGCGCCGTCGTGATGGAACCGGTCGATCATCGACTCGATCTCGGTCCCGTGGCTGCAGACGACGGTGGGCCGCTCGTCGAGCGACGCGATGGCTCGGACGATGTCGGTCACGCTCACGCCCTCGCGGAGCTCGGCAACCGGTTCGACGGCGAGCCCACGAGCCGCCGCGAGGGGCTCCACGGTCTGGACGCACCGCACGAAGGGACTCGACACGATCCGCCCGAGGTCCACACCCTGGAACCGGTCGACGAGCCGGCGCGCCTGCTTGCGCCCCCGGCGCGTGAGCGGACGCTCCTCATCCGGTCCCGGCCAGGCCGAACGGACCCCCGCCTTCGCGTGGCGAACCACGTAGATCGCCGACGCCGGAGCCCCCGCCAGGAGGCGTCGGAGCAGGTCGCGATCGTGCGTGTAGCTCAGCAGATGGGTCGCCTCGGCCACCGGCACCCATCGCAGCTCGTCCACCTCGAGGTTCGGGGTGAAGACGCCCCCGTTCGCGTCCATCTGGAAGTAGCGGACGACCTTCGGCCGACCTCGGCGGTCCCGATACGTGACGGCCCCGACGGACCGGCCGAGCTTGCAACGTAGTCCGGTCTCCTCCTCGACCTCGCGAAGGGCGGCCGACGCCTCGTCCTCGTCCTGGTCGAGCTTGCCTTTGGGGAACGACCAGTCGTCGTATCGCGGGCGATGGACCAGGGCCACCGATCGGACGCTCCCCTCGCCCTGTAGGACGATGCCTCCTGCCGCGCGAACGGGCTCGCTCACGCCCAGAAGCGTAGCCGCTTGCGCGACACGGCTTTCCGCGCCTTCGGCCAGGCGGCTCGAGCGTCGGCGGCGGCCCACGCCTCGATCGCCGACAGCTCACCCGCCACGAACGCGCTCGAACCTTCTTCTGCCACCTCCCGGAGCCACGCCCTCGCCGCCACCGAATCCTGGTGCTCGCCCAGGACCTCTTGGAGGTCGGCGGCGGCCTTCGCGAAATTCGCGGCACGTTTGCCGAACACGGGTGTGACGGCCTCCGCGGCGTACCTGACCCTCTTCGCCCGGATGCGTGCCCCGTGCAGGGAGGCATCCGAAGGATCCTCGCTGGCCTGATCCAGGGCGCTCTTCAGGTGCTTCCAGGGGGCATCCAGGGTCGGGAGCAGGGCGGTCGCAGCCCGTTCGTCGGCGATCTCCTCGAGGACCCGAGGTTCGCGCACGTCGGCCACGAGATCCTCCAGCAGGCTCACGTACCGAGGCGATCGCATCCCCTCCAGCAGACGCTCACGAGCCTCGTCTCTCGTGTCCTCGAGGGTCTCCAGGAGGTCCTCGAGGCTCTGGCGGTCGCTCTCGGGCAGCAGCGGCTCGCGCGAGCGGATGCGGTCGCGCAGCACCTCGGCGTCGCGAACCGCACCGAGGTCGTCGGCGAGCCACCGCAGGGTGTCTCGCAGCGAGGCAGCCCAGGACGGTTCGAGGACGTCGCGGAACGTCCGCAACGCCGAACGCAGACGTCGCGTGGCCACCCTCGCGTGATGGACGTCCTCGGGATCGTCGCCTCGACGAACGCCGGGGTCGTGGTGGAACAGCCGGACGACGGAGGTCGCGAGCTCCAGCCGAACCACCTGGATCACGCTCGCGTCCTCCGTGACCTCGGGCACCTGGACGTCGGGTGGTGACGCGGCGCGCGGACCGAGCGCTCGCACGAGCTTCGGGACGTTGTCGATCGGGCCGGCGCCCGCCTCCTCGAGGCGGCGCACGAGGTCGTCCGCGACGTCGGCGTCCCCGGCCGGCTCGAGCTCGACCTCCAATTCTCGGAAGCGGCTCGCCACGCGACGTCCGTCCATCACGGACACCTCGTCGTCGGTGACCACGGCCAGGGGTGTGCCTGCCTCGTCGGTGATCTCGACCCCCCGACGGATCGTTCGGAGCCGAGCAACGGGACCGAGCTCTCCGTCGCGGACGTACGCGCGGAGGAGGTCGGCGGCGGCGGTCGGCAGCTTCCGCGCGTCCTCGCCTTCGAAGTTGACCTCCGTCCGAACGAGCTGCGAGCCGTTGCCTCCGGAGGGAAGCTTGACGGTCCACCCCTCCCCCTGGCGGTGGCGCAGGCTGCACCCCCACCGCACGATCCGCAGGTCCGGCGTGTCGACGTAGACCGTGACGAGTCGCTCGCGCTCCCGATCCCTGGCGACGAGGCGGTCGCCGCCGAGCTCGGGGAGTCGGAAGCCCGCGGGCGCCTGGAGCTTGGCCTCACGCTCGAGGTTCGAGGTCGCCGGTGAGCCGCTCACGGCTGCCCCGATCCCGCGCGCTCGACCGCGAGCTCCTGCAGGCGCAGGTGGGTGTTGGAACCGCGCTCCGTCGGGACCTTGGTCCACGTGCCGTCGGGTCCGAGCGTCCAGGCCAGGGTGTCGTCCTCGAGCAGGACCGACAGGATCCGGTCCAGTCGCTCCGCGAGGGGCGGAGCCGTCACCGGCACGAGGGCTTCGACGCGATGATCCAGGTTGCGCTGCATCAGATCGGCGGAGCCGATGTAGTGGCGGCGCGAGTCGCGTTCGCCGAACCGGAAGATCCTCGAATGCTCGAGGTACCGTCCGACGATCGAGCGAACCCGGATGTTCTCGGACAGACCGGGCACCTCCGGCCGCAGGCAGCAGATCCCCCGGACGATCAGGTCGATGTCGGCGCCTGCCGCCGAGGCCTCGTACAACGCGTCCACCATCTCCGGGTCCACGAGCGCGTTCATCTTCAGCACGATCCGACCCCCCTCGTGGGCCTGACCGAGGATCAGCTCGCGCATCTGCGGGCGGAGGTAGTTGGGAGCGACGAGCAGCTTGCGGTACTCACCCTGACGGCTGTAGCCCGTCAGGAGGTTGAACAGATCCGTCAGGTCGGCGCCGATGTCCTGATCGGCCGTGAGCAGCCCGATGTCCTCGTAGAGCCTGGCGGTGACCGGGTTGTAGTTCCCCGTGCCGACGTGGGCGTAGCGGCGGACCCCGCTTCGCTCGCGGCGGACGACGAGTGAGATCTTCGCGTGCGTCTTCAACCCCACGACGCCGTACACGACGTGCACACCCGCCTGCTCGAGCTCGCGCGCATAGGTGATGTTCAGCTCCTCGTCGAACCGAGCCTTCAGCTCGACGAGGGCCACGACCTGCTTGCCGAGCTCGGCGGCGCGGATCAGCGACCGGATGATGCGGCTCTCCTGCGTCGAGGTCCGGTACATCGTCTGTTTGATCGCGAGCACGTCCGGGTCGAGCGCCGCCTGTTCGATGAAGGCCTCGATCGACGACGTGAAGGAGTCGTACGGGTGGTGGACGAGCACATCGCCGCTCCGCAGCACGCCGAACAGGTCGGGCTCGCCGCCGTTCGCGAGGCGAGGCTGCGTGACCGGCACCCACGGCTGCTGTTTCAGCTCCGGCCGGTCCAGCTCGTGGAGCGACCACAGGGCCGCGAGGTCGAGCGGCCCGGGGGTGACGAAGACCTCCGCCTCCTCGAGGTCGAGCTCACGCCGGAGCAGCGACAGGACCTCCGGAGTCATCGTCTCGTCCACCTCGAGCCTGACGGAGCTCGCGCCCCGCCTCCGCCGTCGCAGGACGCTCTGGATCGCTTCCAGCAGGTCGCCGGCCTCGTCCTCCTCGACCTCCACGTCGGCGTCGCGGGTCACGCGGAAGGCGTGGTTCGCCACGATCTCCATCCCGGGGAACAGGCGGTCGAGATGGGCCGCGATCACGTCCTCGAGCGGGACGAAGCGCTCCCCGTCGGGCAACGCCACGAATCGCGGCAGCAGCGGCGGCACCTTGACGCGCGCGAACCGCCGCACGCCGGTCATCGGGTCGCGGGCGATCGCGGCGAGGTTCAGGGACAGGCTCGAGATGTACGGGAAGGGATGTGCCGGGTCGACCGACAGGGGCGTGAGGACGGGGAAGATGTGCTCGGCGAACTCCTGCTCCAGGAACTCGAGGTCGGCCGATCCCAGGCCGTCGAGCGAGCGGACGAGCCGGATCCGCTCCTTCTCGAGCGCCGGCGCGAGCTCGGACGTGAACAGCTCAGCGGCCCGCGTGGCGAGCTCCCGCGACCGAGCCCGGATACCCTCCAGTTGTTCGGCGGGCGTGCGCCCGTCGGCGGATGTCTTCTGGACCCCGGCCTCGACCTGCTCCTGGAGCCCCGCGACACGGACCTGGAAGAACTCATCCAGGTTGTTCGCGAAGATCGCCACGAACTTCACGCGCTCGAGCACGGGCAGCGACGCGTCCTCCGCGATCGCCAGCACGCGAGCGTTGAACTCGAGCCAGGAGAGCTCCCGGTTGAGGTAGCGGTCGTCGTCGGCCAGCTCGGCTGTCGGGGAAGCGTCCGTCTCCATGACTCCCTTGGGCGAAGGGAAGGATTATCTCTCAGCGCAACCGGCGGGCCAAGCCCCTGGGCTCAGTCGACGAACTTGTACCCGAGTCCGCGCACGGTGAGCAGGTGGTCGGGTTGGTGTGGATCCTCTTCGAGCTTGCGGCGCAGCCGTTTCACGTGCACGTCCAGCGTGCGGGTGTCGCCGAAGTAGTCCGACCCCCAGACCTCCTCGATCAGGAAGTCCCTCGTGAGGAGCCGGCCCTTGCGGCGGAGGAAGGCCTCGAGCAGCTCGAACTCCTTCGGAGGCAGGGAGACGGCCCCGTCCCGCACCGAGACCTCGTGCCGGGCCACGTCCATCCTGACCGGCCCCCCGACCAGGACCTCGTCGGCGGGCGACGGGGCGGCCTGCGGTCGGGTGCGCCGTAGGTTCGCCCGGAC
>Ga0209859_1000131_pt1 | contig 16522 bp, 16 predicted proteins | sample GWRWS3_50_60_FD_187241 | JGI IMG/M metagenome (GOLD analysis project Ga0209859, IMG submission 187241) | Riverbed sediment microbial communities from areas with vegetation nearby in Columbia River, Washington, USA - GW-RW S3_50_60 (SPAdes)... | ecosystem: Environmental > Aquatic > Freshwater >... | reverse complement strand
GGTCGCGTCATGGTATACGAGCAGCGTGCCCTTCTTCGCTGTCTCGCCCGGGACGTTGTGCGATATCGGCCACCCGGGAGAGGGACCTCCTGCCGTTGCCGTGGGTAGGAGGTCCCTTAGCTTTGATACGCGGCCTGACATCTGGTCGCGCCTTGTAACGATTTACGACAACACCGAGGTTCTGCGAAATTCGCTGGCGCATCGGCGCCTGCTTGTCGATCCAACCTCTGGCGCAATCACTGGAATTTCCCGGCCTGGCGAGCCGGCCCCGAGGTCATGGACCGTCCATGAGCAGACGGCCTTCTGTCAAGTTGCCGTGGGCGCAGCGAACGGGGTCATCGCCGGACAGGTCGCAACCCGCCAGGAGGATCAACTCCGCTGGGCCTTGGACCAGCTGACCATGCACCATGGACAGCCGCCATTCGGCCCCTCAGCCGTGAGCGGACTGATTCCGCGTGTCGAGCGAAGGTCGCCCGGCCCGTCGGGTGAGGTGAATGTGGACTTCACGCGTGTGCATGCCCGCGCACGTGCCGCAGTCGAAGGCGTGTCGCACTACGATCTCGAACTTCACCTGCCTGACGGTCGAGTCTTGGCGGGCCCTTTGGAGGACGCAAGGAGGAGGCCGCGATCCCCGAGTAACGAGACCATCGCCGCATCGGTGCGCGGGCGAACCGGCCGATCGGCGCCCGCAGCGCGTCTCTGCCCGGGGTGCCGCCGCTGCCCGCACGGCCGGTCAAGGGGCAGATCCGGCGGCTGAGCGGCGCCGCCGGATTGCTCGACGTGGCCGTGCGTGCGCTCGTGCGCGGGCGCCCGGTGTACCTCGTGGCGTAGGAGCGGGACGGTCTCATCGTCGGCACCACCGTGGAGGAGAAGGGCTTCGACGCGGCCGTCACCGCCGGCGCCGTGCACGACCTGCTGTGGGACGCGATCGAGGTCGTGCCCGGCGTCACCGAGCTGAACCTGGTCGAGATGCTCGCGGAGTGGCGACCGGGCACACCGACAACGCCGGCTCCGGTAACCCTACGTTACATCAGTGGCGATAGATGTCGTGCGTTGGTTGGCGAAGTCCCAGCTCAGCGCGGTGATTCCTCCCGGTGAGCAGAGCAAACGACGGCCCAGGCTTGTGGTCGAGATCCCGGCTCCTAATCACTCCGCGTAATTCACCGGAGAAACCAAACCAGCCGGAACCGGCGCCCGTCCGACCCCGTCCTAATCCGCGCTCCGATTTGCCGTACCGGCTCGGGGGAAAGCGTACGGCCGATGGTGGCCAGCCCGATCGCCGGGTGGTTGGATGCGGCTAGCCGATGTTTGGTCAATCGGCGCTCATCTTCGAAGGAAGGCCGATGAACTACCTGATCTATGCGGTCGCCGTCGTGCTGCTGGCCGCCGTGGTGCTAGCCGTCAAGGTTGCCTTCGTGGACAAGCGGCCGCAGAAGATCGGCGTGCTATTCATGCTGCTGGCGGTCCCGCTGTACGTGGTCTACTACAACGACCGCTGGCCGAAGAGCTGGGGCGAGGTCCGCATGCGGGACTTGGCCAAGCCGCTTCAGAACTACACGCCTCGGGCCGACGTCAACTTCGAGTCTCATATCGCTCCGGCCATCATGGTCGGCGTAATTCTGCTGGTGTACCTGGTGGTCTTCCAGCGGGTCGCGGTGCGGCGCCGGCTGGCGCGGATCTCCGACCCGATCGCGACGTTCCTCGCTGGCTCGGTGGCGGCGACCATGTCCGGCGGCACCCTCGTCTCGACGTTCCACTGGGGTTGGCTGGGCGCGGTCGGCATTAGCGTCGGCTTCGCGCTCATCTACCTCGGCGCGCTGGCTCTGCTCGCCGCGATCTTGGAGCTGATGGCCGCGCTCGCCAGGCTCTTCGGCGTCTGGATGCAGCGGAGAGTCTTCGCCGTAGCGACCATGATCACTCGCGCCGCGAGCTGGATCTCCTCGCTCGGCGGGCGGCTCGTGCCCCGTAGCCTCGTGGAGAAGATCCGAGCGGACACCGCGCGCCAGGAGGCCACCTTCGTAGAGGAGCAGGACGCGCAGGACCGGTGGATCGAGGCGGGATTCATTCGCGACCGCGCCCGCCGGAGCGCTCGGAACGCCCGCCGCCGCGGCGCGGTCGCTCCGCTCGACGAGCCCGCCGATGCCGCAGCCACCAGCAGCACCGAACAACCCCAACTTCAACGTAGTGGATCTTGACTGGCGGGCTCGACGGAGTACATGCGAATCCCCTCCTACGCGGACGGCTGGGCGGTGAACCCGTCCTCCAGCGCCTCGAGGGAGGCGTCCAGCAGCTCAGGCAGGCTCAACGCGCCGTCGCTGTTGAGCCAGTCCATGAGCACTGCCAGCCAGGCGCCGATTACCGCGCCGACTAGCGCCCGGATGGCCGGGTCGCCTTCTGGCCGGCCGAGCCGGCGCGCCATGGGCGGGCTCAGTATATCGATGGTCGCGAGCATGTTGTCCACCGAGCGGGCCCGCAGTGCCGGCACCGACATGATGAGTTTCGCGCGGCCGAGGATCCGGTCCAGCTCGTCCGGGGGCATCTGGCCGAACGACTCCCGCAGCGCGTGCCGGAATGCGCGAAGCGGGGGCAGGTCGGCCGGGGTGTGTTCCAGGGCCGCGACCATCAGCGGGTCGTAGTCGTCCTCGATGACCACGTCCTCCTTAGTCTTGAAGTAACGGAAGAACGTCGCGGGGGAGACCTCGGCCGCAGCGGCAATCTGTTCCACCGTTGTCGCCTCGTACCCCTGCGCGTCAATCAACCGAACGGCGTGCTCCTGGATCGCCGCACGTGTGCGCAGCTTCTTCCGTTCGCGAAGGCTCGGGCCGGTCATCGAGTCGATTCTGTCAGGCGCCGTCGTCCGGGCGCGACGTCCACGCCGTCGGCCGCCTCGGGCTTGGGCCGGCGAAGACCCGCCTGTACGCCGAGGGCTCCGGCCGCCGCGACGACGGCGCACGCGAGCAGCACCACGGACATCGCAGACGCGAACGCCAGCCTCGCGTCGACGGCGAGCGCGGCGTCACCGAGTCGAGTCGCCACGGCCACCGCTCCGGCGACGGAGTCGCGGCTCGCCTCCGCCGCCACGGGTGGCAGGACTGCGTCGCGGTCGAGCTGTCCGGTGTAGACCGCCGCGGCGAGGCTGCCCAGGAGCGCGACGCCGAGCGCTGCGCCGACCTGGCGCAGTGCCATGGTCAGCGCGGCGCCCGAGCCGCTCCGCTCGGGCGGCAGCTCACCCAGGACCGCGTCCATGGCCGGCGCGAGCGCGAGCCCTACCCCGAGCCCAGTCACGCTGAGCCAGGCGGCGACGAACCCATTCCCGGAATCGGCACCGGTCAGCGCGCCGACGGCGAGCGCCGCGGCGATCAGCCAGAGGCCGGCGGCGATCGGGCCGCGGGACCCCAACCGCGTGACTATTCGCTCGCTGACCCGGGCGCCGACGATCAGCCCCGCCATCATCGGCAGCAGCCGCACGCCCGTGCCGAGCGCGTCGATGCCCCGTACCGCTTGAAGGTATTGAGGCAAGACGAAGAACAGGCCGAACATGCCGAACGATGCCACCGTGCCGGCAACCGAACCCCACAGGAATCGTGGGCGCCCGAACAGGCGCAGGTCGATCATCGGCTCGGCCACCCGGCGCTCCCAGGCCATGAAAGCGGCCAGCAGGACTATTCCACCGAGGGTGGTTGCGATGACCGGAAGCGAGGTCCAGCCGCGCTCCGGGGCGGAGATCACCCCGTACACAAAAGCGACCAGGCCGGCGGTGGAGAGAAGCCCTCCCACGACGTCGATGCGGCGCGGCGTCGGATCCTTCGACTCCGGTACGAGGGCAGCTACCGCCACGATGGCCAGAAGAACCACCGGAACGTTCACCAGGAACACCGAGCCCCACCAGAAGTGGTTGAGCAGGTAGCCGCCGATGATCGGGCCGAGCGGAACGCCGGCACCGAGCCCGATGGCCAGGAAGGCGATCGCCTTCGCGCGCTCTTCTCGTGGGAAGAGCGTGGGGATGACGGCGGCGGTGACCGGGGTCAGGATGGCCGCGCCGACGCCCATCAGCGCACGGGCCGCGATCACGGTGCTCGCGTCGCCGGCGTAGCTCGCCAGCACCGAGGCGCCGCCGAAGAGCGCCAGCCCCGTGAGCAGGAAGGCCTTGCGGCCGAACCGATCCCCGAGCGCTCCGGCCGGCAGGAGCAGGCCGGCGAGCACCAGGACGTACGCGTCGATCATCCACTGCAGCTGGGCGATGTCGGCATTCAGCGCTACGGCGAGGTTGGGCAACGCGACGTTGAGGATGGTCGCGTCGAACCCGAACGTGAGCAGGCTCAGCACCAGTGCGCCGAGCGCCCACCAGCGGCGGTTCGAGGTCATGACGTACTCCTTCGTGAGAGCTACTCTGTTTTGAGAGTAACACTCGTAAGAGAGTGGCTGTCAAGCCCTCGTAATGTGAGTCGGTTTCGCTAATCTCCTTCCCGCGCCCGATCTGCCCGACGTCGTCCTCTGGTCGATTCCCGCGTTTGCACCACTCCGGCCAGCGCTTCAACCTCTCGAGCCACGGCGCCCCGAGGTGATCGCCTAGTGCGTCCGTGTCAGCTCCAGCACGTCGGCCAGTTGCCGCGGGGTCGGCAGGATGCGCAGCGCCTCGTCGATCTCGCGTTCGGCCCACTCGCGGTGCCGCTGCTCGGCTTGCGGGTCGAGCGCGACGCGCGCCTGGATCAGCAAGAAGTTCAGCCGGCCCGCGAGGAGCATCGAGAAGTCCGCCGGCTCGGTGATGCGACCCGGACCACCCTCGCGCACGTACGCATCGCACATGCCGCGCATGGCGTCGAGGTCGGCGGTCGAGCCGTCGCAGAACCAGTCGAACAGCGCCCCGGCCAGCTCCCGGCCCGGCGCGGCCGGCCCGAGGTTGTCCCAGTCGACGACCACCAGCCCGCCTGCGGGGTCGGCGAGGACGTTTTCCGGGTGGAGGTCGCGATGGCAGACGATCAGCGCGGCGGGATCGGCCGGCGCGACCGCCGCGCACAACTCGGGCAGCGTGGTCAGCCGGTCGGCGAGTCGGGCGGCCCACGCCGCGCCCGACACGGACACCTCCGGCGACGCTGGCGGAGCCGGACAACGCAACACCTCCGCCCACTCGTGCACGGCGGGGACGTGGTCGTACCAGGGATCGGGCGGTCCGCCGCCCGGCTCGACCGCCGCGGCGGGAGCGCACCGGTGCAGGCGCGCGAGCAGCGCCCCGAGCTCTCGCGGCGTGGCTTGCGCCGTCAGCTCGACCGGCCGCAGGTCGATCCAGTCGTAGAGGCGCAGCCACGTCTCACCGGGCGCCGCGAGCAGGTGGCGCCCTTCGCGGTCGGGGTGGCTCGCCGGTAGCCGCACCCCCACCTCGGCCGCACGCCGCGCGAACGCCAGCTCGGCCTCGATCAACGCCTCCGACGGCGGCTCGGCGAAGATCTCCTTGAGCGCATAGCGTGCCGGGCCGACGTCCAGCCGCCAGATCTGCCCGAGCGCACCCCGCGGCCCCGCGGACGCCACGACGTCCTCACCCCACCCGAACGCCTCGCGCACGTGCGCGACCAGCTCCTTGACCACGATCAGACCACTGTGGACAGCAGGGCGACCGGCGACCGGCGAGTGAGCACCGCGAAGATCTGGGCGACGAGCTTCACGCGACCCAGTATGGACCGTATGGGTGGCCCCGGCGGCGGTGGGCAGCGAGCGCACCGAATGGGCCGGTTAGCGCGCGAGCAACACGCCGATACGTTCGGCTAATCGCTCCGCGACGATGTCCCGATCCGCCTGTACCCGACTCGTCGCACCTCGCCTTCGACGCGGCGCGCTTGGCATCGTGACACCGGTATTTCGTGCGTACGGTAGTCCGGTGGACACGACGATCAAGGTCGACAGGCAGGTTCGTGACCGACTTGCCACGATCGCACGCGAGCGCGGAACGACGATTCGCGACCTGGTGTCAGAGATGACTGCGGCGACTCCGACGCGCGAGGAGCTGACTGCCCGTGCGCCAACGGGACTCATGCGTGGCGCTCTTCCGCCGCGAGCTCGGCGCGCTGGTGCGAGCTGCGCGGCGTCGGACGGCACGTCGGGAGCGAGTACAACGCTGTCTCGATTCGGCAACCTGCCACCGCACCATCAATCTGCTGCGAACACTGTCGCCCTCGAGGCCTTACCGCATGCCAGCGCGTCACGCCCGCCCCAACCTGATCGACCAATCGGTCGATTCCCCTGCGCCACAATGGTTCCAACCATCATCCAATGCATGATCGCACTACGGTGCCGTTACGCCGATGGTCATCGATCAAAATCTTCAGGGTGAAGTAACCAATCCCGTGCGGACCTGCCAAAAGCCTCTGATCGACCGTGGGCCGGGTGTACAACGGGCATGTAGGCAACGAATGAAGCCACAGACTGGAGGTCTCCATGAGCCAGGCGAGCGCAATGTTGGACACCTACCCCATGGACTTGGGCGGGATTGACAAGCGGGTCCTCTCCGCCTGCATCGAGGCCTGCTTCGATTGCTCCCAGACGTGTACCGCGTGCGCAGACGCGTGTCTGAGCGAGGAGATGGTCGCGGAGTTGACCAAGTGCATCCGCACCAACCTTGACTGCGCGGACATCTGCGACACCACCGGCCGCATCCTGTCGCGGCACACCGGCTATGACGCAAACCTAACCAGGGCCGTGCTCCAAGCATGTGCGCAGGCTTGCAAGGCCTGTGGTGACGAGTGCGCCAACCATGCTGGAATGCACGAACATTGCCGGGTGTGCGCTGAAGAGTGCCGACGCTGCGAGCAGGCGTGCCGGGAGCTGCTGGCCGCGCTCGGCTAACTACTTCGACCTGTGGAAGTAGCTTCGCCCATCCCGTCCGTTGTGGTCGTTGACGATCGGTGGTGGGTAAGGGTTGCGAGCGGCCGTTGGCCACCGCGATCCGTTCGGTGTCTGCCTTGGCGTGGGGGTTATGCGGTGCGCCACTTGACGAGCCTGCGGAAGCCCCCGTCAGCGCTCGTGCTCGTTCCACGATCACGTCATTTCGGACCGAGTCCGCGCTGGGTCGGCTGCGCGGCGATCCCACCCCAGCCGACCCGTGCGCGCCATCAGCCCCGGCTCCCGGTCGCCCTGGATGTCGCGGCCGACGAATATTGGAGCTCCAAGGTGAAGCCGATTCTGCTTGCGGTTCACGAGGAGACTCGTGATCTGGAGATGATTCAACGGGAACTTTTGAGCCGATATGACGCGGACTACGAGATCGTATGTGAACAGTCGGCGGCGTCTGCGCTCGTGCGGCTCGACCTCTTACGAGTGGCGGGCGCTCAGGTGCTTGTCCTGTTTGCTGCCGATGAGATGACGGCGATGACGGGCATCGAGTACCTGCAGCGGGCGCACGAACTGCATCCGCGTGCGCAGCGGGTCCTGCTGATCCCTTGGGGTAACCGGTCGGCGTCCAAGCCGATCCTGAGAGCGGTCTCCCTGGGCCGGATCGATCGCTTTGCGACCATGCCCGGCCGGTCCCCTGACGAGAATTTCCATCACGTCGTCACCGAACTCCTCCGCGACTGGCAGCAGCAACAGCACGGGACACCCACGGTGGTTACCGTGGTAGGCGAGCGTTGGGACCCACGCTCGCACGAGGTGCGTGACCTCCTCCAGCGCAGTGGTCTCCCGTTCGCCTTCCATGCCACGGATTCCGACGAAGGACGGGCACTGCTGCACCAGGTCCAGCGCCCCACTGGTCCGTTCCCGGTGTTCATCCGCTTCGACGGTCAGGCGCTGATCAATCCCACGAATGAGGAGGCGGCGGTAGCCCTCGGCGTTCGGCACAGCTCCGAGGAAGGCGTCTTCGACGTCGTCGTAGTGGGTGCCGGACCGGCTGGATTGTCCGCCGCCGTCTACGGCGCTTCGGAAGGACTGCGCACGATCGTCGTCGACCGAGAGACGATCGGTGGCCAGGCCGGCACGAGTTCACTCATCCGCAACTATCTGGGCTTCCCGCTCGGGATCGGAGGTGCCGAGCTGTGCAGCCGGGCCCTCGACCAGGCCTGGTCATTCGGAGCGGAAACGTCCGTGCTGCGCCGGGCCACCGATCTGCGCGCAGACGGCACCGACCGTATCGTGGTTCTCGCGGACGGAACGGAACTTGCGACCCGTGCCGTTGTCCTGGCGATGGGGGCGAGCTACCAGCGCCTTGGCATCCCCAGCCTCGAGTCGCTCGTCGGGGCGGGTGTTTTCTACGGCGGGGGAATTACCGAGGCCCAGGCGATGGAGGGACAGCTGGTTTACGTAGTCGGCGCGGGCAACTCAGCCGGCCAAGCCGCCATCCATCTGGCGAAATATGCAGAACGCGTGACGATGATTGTCCGCGGCGGCGCGGTCGGCGCGAGCATGTCGGACTACCTGGTGACACTGATCGCCGCCACCGAAAACATCGATGTGTGGCTGTGCACAACAGTCATCGACGGCCATGGGGCCGGGCGACTGGAGGAACTAGTTCTACGGGACAGCAACACAGGGAAAGCCCGAACCGTCCCCGCGGCTGCGCTGTTCGTCCTCATCGGAGCACAGCCTCACACCGGGTGGCTACCTAGCAGCATCGAACGGGACCAACGCGGCTTCGTTCTCACCGGCGAGAACCTCCTGCCGGCCAGCGTCACCACTGGGGCGGCAGCCGCGGCCGCCCCTCTTGCTTGAGACAAGCATGCCCGGCGTGTTCGCGGCCGGCGACGTCCGACTCGGCTCAGTCAAACGCGTAGCGTCCGCGGTCGGGGAGGGCGGTATCAGCATCCGATCGGTGCACCAGTACCTGGCACACCTCCGCGAATCGAAGTCAGAAGCTTGACCATCACCGACTGGCAGTGGCTGTCGGCGATCCTGGCCGCACCGGTCGCGTGCAGCGGGTGGCCGTTCCATCAGGCCGCCTGGGCGAACCTGCGCCATCGGGCGGCCAAGCCTCATCGTCGCGGTGAACGCGCTGGCCTCAAGGGACTGCGCCTGCCGACCACCGCAGCTGCGGAACCCGCCCCGCATACCAACGGTGGTTAGTCCCCGAGCCGAGCAGCCCGGCCCGCGGCGGCCGCGCGACGAGACTGCGGGCTGGTGCCGGCACGGGAGAGGGCCAACCGCTCCGCCCGCACTGTTGTCGACCATCGCATACGCCTAGATGCATGAGTCCAAAGTAGATGTAGGGCAGCGGTGCCGGCACGGGGGCGGGTGGGGGCCTGCTCAGCGCACTGGCCGTCGGGTGCCCCGTGTACATCAAAGTGGTCGTCGCGATGCCGGGGTCGCCGGTGCGATGCAGTGGTGGGCGCCCGCTGCAGCCGCTGCTGGGCGTCGCGTCGGTTTAGCTGCTGGGCTGGGCATTGCGTACTCGGCGCCGGCTGCTGGAGCGCCATCCGCCGCCGCTGGTGGCGGCCGCACCGAGATTTGAGCTGTGCGTGCTCTGGTCGGTCCAATGCGGGTTCGACCATGCCCCGTCGAGGGTCAAGAAGGTGCTCACGATCAGCTTTCTCATCTCTCATGTCCTTTCGATCGGATGCCCGGCTTGAGTTAACTGGATCGAGTAGTCAGCCATTCATGAGACGCACCAACTAGCTCCTCACTCGGCAGTCGACGAGCCTATGGCCAGGGAACGTGCACTGGCCCGGGGAAACAGGTGGCGGATAGGGTTCTTCCATGAGTAGATCGCTTCCGATTGTCGACGTTACGCCGCTGCAGGCCGATGCCGACACGACTGGGGTGGCACGCGAGATCGAGGCGGCGTGCCGTGCCAGTGGATTCTTCTATGTCACTGGCCACGGCGTACGACCGGAGCTGCTGGAGCGGCTCGACGCGGCTGCCCGCGAGTTCTTCGCGCTGCCGGAGCAGGAGAAGCTCGAGATCGCTATGGCTCGGGGCGGCCGGGCGTGGCGGGGGTACTTTCCGGTCGGCGGTGAGCTGACGTCAGGCCGCCCTGATCTTAAGGAGGGCCTCTACTTCGGCGCCGAGCTGGCCGCGGACCATCCGCGGGTACGGGCGGGCGTGTCGCTGCATGGCCCCAACCTGTTTCCCCGCCAGGTGCCACACCTGCGCGAGGCGGTGCTCGACTATGTAGCGGCACTCACCGACGCGGCCCAGACTGTGCTCCAAGGTGTCGCACTCAGTCTGGATCTGGAGCCGCGCTACTTCGAGGACAGCTACACGGCCTCGCCGACGGTCCTGTTCCGCATCTTTCACTACCCGCCACAGGAGGCCGACCACGACGGCTGGGGGGTCGGTGAGCATACGGACTACGGGCTTCTCACTCTGCTCGCCCAGGACACCCATGCCGGCCTGCAGGTGCACACGCCAGAGGGGTGGGTCGATGCTCCGCCGATCCCCGGCACGTTCGTTTGCAATATCGGCGACATGCTGGACCGGCTCACGGGCGGCTACTACCGGTCGACCCCACACCGGGTCCGCAACCTAACCGGCGAGGAACGGCTGTCGTTCCCGTTCTTCTTCGATCCCGACTTCATCGCGGAGGTCCCGGCGCTGCCGGGCCGGGCCCAGATGGATGCCGGCGGTCGCCCCCGGTGGGACGGTGTCGACCTGCAGGCCTTCACCGGCACGTACGGGGACTATCTGCTGGGTAAGGTCGGCAAGGTGTTTCCCCAGCTGCGGGCCGACGTGCTGTGACTGGAGGCGCTGGTGCGAGCCGCGCGGCGTAGGACTATTGCGGCGGTGGGTGATGAGCCTCGACGCGCCGTGGAGCAGGAACGGAGGCGAGTCGGTGGCCGTTATTCCGCAGGCGTATCCACTGTGGCTGGCAGAGAAGCGTGACGTGGAGATCCGCGCCGGCCGAATCCTCGGCTGGCGGATCACGGAGTCGATCGAAAAAGGCCTGCCTGGCCCTTCAGCGTCCAATCCGATCGTGGCGTTCACGACGCAGGAAGGGCTACTGATGGAGATAGACGCGCCACAGAGCCCGTTGGTCTTCGTCGCGGACACGCGGGAGGAGGCGCTGGCTGCGGCGCGTCAGTTGGCCGCGCCGACAACCGGATTCGCACCACAGGTGGACGATGAGGTAGGCGACTCGCACCCGCCGGACGCGCGCTCCCGGGTTCAGGCCCGGCGTCGGCCAACCCTGCGGAACATGACCACCGAACCGTCCAGTTCGGACGCCGGCCCGGAAGTTCCACCGGCTCGACGCAGGTCCCACACCGCGCGCTGAGCCCTCGGCACGTAAGCCTGGATGTGACAGGAGATAGCGGTGAGCTTCTCCGTACGCACGGCAGTCAACGAGCCTTCATCGTCGCCGCGATCCTGGTAGTCGCGGGAGCGGTATCGGGTCTCCTATCCGGAGTCCGATTGCGATCAACCGTCGCCGGCCCGGCCGGCCTCGGTGCCGCGGCCACCCTGGCACTGGGTACGTCGCTGATGCTTCCGGACATCGACCGGCAGTTCGGACAGGGTGGATTGGCGACCACTTCGCCTGCCTACGGCCTCTACTTGACAACGGCGGTTCTGCTGTTGCTGGGACTGGGCAACCTTGCCCTTGCTAGGCGACGACCTCGCGCCCTCCTCGCCCGCCGCTCCGCTGGGCCGGGTCAGCGTGAGGCGCACGGGCCGGGAGCACCGACCGAGACCCGAGCCAACGCCTCGCGCTCGCCGGAGCGGACGATCACCCGCACGCATGCCGGCATGTCGACGAGGTATCCGCCGGCGAAGACGATGCAGGCAGGCCCCGCACATAACGGTACCCGTACCGCCTCACCCTCCGCGTCGTGACCTTTCTGCGGCCACCCAAGTCGGGCGCGGTGGCCGGCGTACCGGGCGTCGAGTCTGCCGGAATCCGCCCCGTGCCAGGCGACAGTATTGGAGAATGCATGGTGGCTGCCTTCGGGAGGTGGCGTCACCACGACGAGTGCGAGGCGCACAAGCGGTGGCCGTGCTGGCCGCCCCACCGCTCTGGTCCTTCCGCAGCGGCGCAGCTGACCAAGGAGAAGGAGTTGGATCCCACAAAGAACGCACGCACGCGACGACCGAGCAGATCAGGCCGATCGCGAGCCGCGACCGGCCTGACCGCCGCGTTGTTGGGCTTGGTCGCGTTGACCGGCTGCGGGGACTCAGGCTCCGGCACACACGAATCGACACCGTCCGCGCCGACCAGCGTGACTGCCACCGGCAATGTGGAGGTGGTCGTTAAGAACTACACGTTCACCCCGACGAACGTGTCTATCCCCGTTGGCGCGACCATCACGTGGAAGTTTGAGGACTCGGTCCAACACAACGTCACCGCGAGCGACCAGTCGTTCAAGTCGGCTGATCTCAGCAGCGGACAGACCTTTGCCATGACATTCACCAAGTCGGGGACCTTCCCCTACACATGCACCATCCATCCGTACATGACCGGCACGATCACCGTCCGATAGCAGCCGCACGTGGGCCGGGGGCGTGGGCGCGATCAGCACCCACCTGCAGCGCGGCTGTGGGAGCCAACTCACCGTCGCTCATGAGCTGCGGAAGACCGCTGCGCAGGGAGCAGCGACATCCGTGCTGCTGGCCACCTCACTGCTGCTCGACGCCGTCGGTGGCCGCTACTTCAGCGACTGCAATGAGGCAGCATTGGTCGACCACGGTCCCAGCGACCTCTCGGAGCGCTTCAGGTCCGTCGCACCTTACGCTCTCGATCCCGACAACACGCTCTCGATCCCGACAACGCCGACCGCCTCTGGGAAACGTCGCTCCGGTCAGTCGCTGGCCGACGGTCGGGTGGTGGGGGCCGAGCTTGATGGCCCCGCTCGGCGACGGTGTCGGCGCGGCCTAGGCGAGGTCGACGACCGCGGCGCATCGAGGAGTGGTTACGGTATGAGGTGATCGAGAGCTCACGGTGGAGCCGGCCACGACGCTTATCGTCCGGGAAGGCACCGCACCGCCAGACGCGGAGGACGCATGACGATGGAAGCCGTTGGCTACAGCCGACGCAGGTCTGCAGGCTCAGCTTCGGACTGTCGGCGGTCGGCATGACCGAGCGACAGCTTCCTCGATGGTCCGAGCTCAAGCCGCTGCTGCGCCCGAAGCCGATCACGCTCGACGCCACGAAGCGGCGCCTGGACAGGGCGCTCACCATCGCGGACCTGCGCACGATCGCGAGGCGCCGGACGCCACGCGCGGTATTCGACTACACCGACGGCGCCGCCGAGCAGGAGATCAGCCTGGTACGGGCGCGGCAGCTGTTCCACGATCTCGAGCTGCGCCCATCTGTGCTACGTGATGTATCAGCGGTAGACACGACCACGTCGATGCTGGGGCGTCCGTCGCGGTTGCCGTTCGCGTTCGCGCCGACCGGGTTCACCCGGTTGATGCACCACGAGGGGGAACGTGCGGTCGTGCGCACGGCGCAGCGGTACGGCATTCCGTACGCGTTGTCCACATTGGGCACAACATCGATCGAGGATGTCGCTGCGGCGGCGCCGGCCGCGCGCAAGTGGTTCCAGCTCTACGTCTGGAAGGACCGCGCCGCCGCGGAAGATCTCATGTCGCGCGCGAAGGCGGCGGGGTACGAGGCGCTCGTCCTGACCGTTGACGTCCCGGTCGCGGGTGCGAGGCTACGGGACAAGCGCAACGGCTTCTCCATTCCTCCCTCGCTGACGTTGCGGACAGTGCTCGACGCGAGCCGTCACCCCGTGTGGTGGGCCAACCTCCTGACCACCAAGCCGCTCACGTTCGCGTCGCTCAGCACGTGGCACGGCACCGTTGCCGAGCTGCTGGACAAGCTCTTCGACCCGACGATGACGACCGCGGACCTGGAGTGGTTGCGCAGCTTCTGGGACGGACCGCTGGTGATCAAGGGGATCCAAACCGTCGAGGACGCCGTACGTATGGTGGACGCCGGGGCCGACGCAATCGTGCTGTCCAACCACGGCGGCCGCCAGCTAGACCGCGCGCCGGTGCCGCTGCGGTTGCTGCCCGATGTTGTAGACGTGGTAGGGGATGGCACCGAGGTCTGGGTGGACACCGGCATCCTCAGCGGCGCCGATGTCGTCGCCGCTATCGCGTTGGGCGCCAGCGCGGCGTTGGTCGGCCGGGCCTACCTCTACGGCCTCATGGCCGGGGGCGAGCGAGGCGTAGAGCGGGCCGCCGAGATACTGGCTGGCGAGGTAGGCCGGACGATGGCCCTGCTGGGCGTGGCCAATGTCGGGGAGCTTGGCGCGCAGCATGTCCGGCTGCCTTAGCCTGCGCCGGCTCCACCCCGCGCGAACTCGACGTCCTCCGCGAGATGGCGCAGGCGCGGGGACGCTGGGATCGCTACGCAACTGTCACTGTCGGAGTCCTCAGTGGAGAAGCACGTCAATGCGATCTTCAGCAAGCTGGGTCTGAACTCTGAGCATCTGGTGCATCGCCGCGTAACGGCCGTCCTGACCTTTCTGCGCGAGGCTGGCCTGAGTCGCTGACTGGGTTGATCGGTGCTCTGACCGTGGAAAGTCGGTCGGGGTGCTAGTGGTCACCCCGTTGGTTCACCGGGGGTCGGGTCGGTGCTGGCTCCTGTTGGTTGGTATCTCCGGTGCATTACGCGGAGTGACCGGGAGCAGCGACCTCGACCGTAGACTTTGACCGTCGTTTGCTCTGCTCACTCCGAGGCAACACCGCGTTGAGCTGGGACTTCGCCTATGCACGATTTACATCTACCGTCACTGATGTGACGTAGGGTTGCCGGAACTTGGCCGCATGCCGGTCGCACGCAGAGATGGCTCGTCGCGGCCGCATCGCTCGGTCACGATGGGTGGTTCAACACCGCTCCGACCTCGCGCGCCCCGGCGCCGGTAGCACAGTGTTACATCTACGACGGTCAACGCGATGGGCATACGGGCAAGGCCGCAGCTCAAGGCGGTGTTGCCTCCGAGTGAGCAGAGCAAACGGCCCCCAAGGTTTGTGGTCGAGGTCCCGGCTTTCCATCACCCTGCGCAACTGCTGCGAGATACCAAACCAGGGGACCGGCGCCGGTCCGACCCCGACGAACTGACGGGGCAACCATTAGCGGCGCGCCAACAGTGACCGCAGGTTGGCCAGGGTGAGCGAGAACGCCGCGAGCAGCGCGAGCGCCCCGAGGCCGACACGCAAGTTGGTCACGAACAGCCAAATGGCGAGTGTCAACACCGCCACGACGAAGACTCCGAGCAGGAACACCAGCAGCCGTCGCCGCAGCATGGCCTCGACCAACGTGACCACGAGGATTGCCGCCACCACGACCAGCGGCGCCGAAGCCAGATTGAGCAGAAGGGCTATACCCAGCAGGGCCAGCAGCACCGATAGCGACGCCTCGGTCCAGAAGCGCAACAGCAGGCCGGGGGCAGCCCGCGGGCCGTGGTCGGGAACGGCCCTTCGGCGCAGATGAGCGTGCGGGGGAACGTCGATCCGGTCGTCGTAGATGCGCTGCAGGTTCTCCATCTCGACAATCACCGCGCGTCGGGTGGCCCGCAACTCGCGCAACCGCCCGGATTGCTGATCGAGTTCGACACCGACGTTTCCCCGGCGAGCGATCATCCGCGGCGCGAAGGTGGCAGCGCCTGCCAACCGACGCACGACCTGTTGTTGCGCGGTAACCTCGGCGTCCAGTTGATCGCGGCGATGCTCCAGTTCGGCCAGTCGCTCGATCCGCACCTGCGACCGCGCGGCAGGTGTCGGCGGCACCTGGTCCAATCCGGCCCACGCCACCGGGTCGGCCCAGCACTCACGGATGGAGCCGTTGCGGTTGTAGCGGGGTCCGGCTGGGGCTCGCTCACCACCGAAGGGGTCGGCGGTGTCCAGACCCCACAGGCCGCCGAAGTCGCGCACCCACGGCGTGGCGTCGTCGATCAGCACAGCCGTCCACGGCCGACGTGTGCCAGGGCCTACCTTTGCTCCGTCGCCGCGTTTGTAATCCACGTACGGGATGCCGAGCCCGGTACGTGGACGGCCTCGCGTCCACGGGAACAGCAGCTCGCGGCCCCGCACGACAGCGCCGAACAGGCGCGCCAACGCGGGCGGCTCCACCCGCACCAGATACTCCCCGGCCAGATACCCGCCCGAATGCGAGCCAGCACCGGCATGAACCACCGGATGGGTCCCGTCGACCCAGGTCAGGTCCGGGTCGTCGCTACGGCGGCGAACATCAGCGCCCACCTCATCATGCGAGGAGAACGCCACCCAGACCGGTTCGAACTGGGCGGCGCCGTCGCGCGAGGCGACCGCCGGGCCGATAGGGGCGAGGTAGATACTGACCTGCTCCCAATCGGCCTCGTGATCGTTGACGCCCGCGAACGACGAGCGCCAATCGTTCATGGCGTAGAAGAACCAGTACTGCAACACGACATAGCCGCCGTCGGTGCTGACGTGCGCGTAGTACGGGATCGGTTCGCCATCTGCAGCGGCCCGGTACTTCTGGTGCACGGCGGCGGTCATGCCCCCCGGTACCCGGCCCCGCAGCAACAGTGAGAGCCGGAAGACCGCGTCGATGAGTCGGCCGAACAGACCGACCGCAGCAAATCGCGACGTCGACCGGAACTTCGGCCGGTCCGGATCG
>Ga0209859_1000130_pt1 | contig 16657 bp, 16 predicted proteins | sample GWRWS3_50_60_FD_187241 | JGI IMG/M metagenome (GOLD analysis project Ga0209859, IMG submission 187241) | Riverbed sediment microbial communities from areas with vegetation nearby in Columbia River, Washington, USA - GW-RW S3_50_60 (SPAdes)... | ecosystem: Environmental > Aquatic > Freshwater >... | reverse complement strand
TGCTGGTTAGGATACGGGGAACGTGCTGCCATGGGGCTGCGAATCAACGAACTGGTGAGCAAGGGAACCCTGAAGGCCCCTGTCGTCATCGGTCGGGATCACCTGGACGCCGGCTCTGTCGCGTCTCCCTACCGGGAGACCGAGGCGATGCGTGACGGGAGCGATGCCATCGCGGACTGGCCGATTCTGAATGCGCTGCTCAATACCGCGTCCGGCGCCAGTTGGGTGTCCTTTCACCATGGCGGCGGGGTCGGCATCGGCTACTCCTTGCACGCGGGGCAGGCTACTGTTGCAGATGGCACGAGTCAGGCGGCGACCAAGATCGAGCGCGTGCTCACGAACGACCCAGGCCTGGGCATCCTGCGGCATGCTGACGCTGGCTATCCCGCAGCGGTCGCGGCCGCGCAGCGCCACGGGCTTCGCCTTCCAATGCCTCCTTCCTCCTAACCGCTTTCCACGCTGCTTGTCAGCGCCCCAATTCAGACGTTATAATCCGGTCGCCATCCAGATGGAGCACCTGTGAAGCAGAAACCGAGGTTCGTAATTTTCTCCCACAATGCCACCTACGACAAACTCCACCAGGTGGCGACGCTGGGAATGACCGCCGCCGCAATGGGAAAAGACGTGGTGGTCGTTCTGCTCTTCTGGACCATTAAGAAGCTGGCTCAGGGGCAGATCGACGTAGTGGACTTTCCCCCGGAGTATGGGGAGGCTGCCGATGAGGTCAGTCGCCTCCTGAGAGAAAAGAAGGTGCCCAGGATTTCTGAAATGTTTCAGGAAGCCAGGCAGGTGGGTCACTTCCGATTGATCGCCTGCAGCGCCGGCCTTGAATACATGGGAGTGGACCCCGAAGCCGTCGCCAAGAACGTGGACGAGGTGATGGGGCTTCCCGCAATCCTCTCTTTGACCGCTGGCGCCGAAACCACGCTCTTCATCTGATGAACGTTAGCCGTTAATCGTTACTCGTTAAACGCAAAAGGGTATTCCGTTCGTGCGATTAACGTTGAACGTTTATCGTCCTATCTCGACGTCGTGACTCCCACCTGATCACAGTACTTCACAAGCTTGCACCGACTGCAATAGGGCGAGACCGGTTGGCAGAGGTTCTGGCCAAACGGCACCAGAAGATCATTGAAGGTGATCCAATACCGGCGTGGCAGCTTGCGCCGCAGCGCCTGTTCTGTATCCTCCGGAGTCTTCGTCTTGACATAGCCCCACCGGTTGCTGATCCGATGCACGTGAGTGTCGACGCAGATCCCCGGTTTCCCGAACCCCACCGTCACCACGAGATTGGCCGTCTTCCGTCCCACGCCCTTGAGTGTCAGTAGGTCTTCAAGCGAGTCCGGGACTCGGCTGTCGTACTCAGTCAGCAGCCGACGACAGATTTCATGAATTTGCTTCGCTTTAGTGCGGTAGAAGCCGACTGGGTAAATTGCCCGTTCGATGCGGCGTCGGGAGAGTCGCAGCATGTTGGATGGATCAGAGGCCAGTGAAAACAGGCGTCGGCTGGCCTCAGCAGTCGTTTGGTCCTTGGTCCTGAGGCTGAGTACACAGGCAATCAGGATCCGGAACGGGTCGCTTGATTCCTTGGCAACCACGCCGACAACAGGCTCTTGCCACTGACTTACTTCCCGCCTGAGGATACGAAGGGCAGCTTGGATATCCGTCTCGCGCATCGCGGTGCCGAAGGGGGAGAGAAGAGGCAACAGGAAAGTTATAGCCTATGAGTAGGCGGGAGCGACACAGGCTTAGGCGCAGGGCACTTGCGTGATTCGTCGGCGAGGAAGCCGGTTCTTGCGGGTCAGTCCATCCGACGTTTCGAGAGCCACTTCTGACGGCGCCGCTGGGCCTCACGCATCTTGGCCTTCTTTCTCACGCTCGGCTTCTCATAAAAACGCCGCCGTTTGAGCTCACGGAATAGACCTTCCCCGGCCAACTTCTTTTTGGCAACCTTGAGTGCCTTCTCGACGTTGTTGTTAAAAACTTTAATTTCCATCGTCCTTCACTTTCAGCGCTTCACAATGAAGATCGCCTACCACTAAGTAATAGCGGGGGGAGTGTATCACAGGCTTTTCAGTTCCACAAGGCGCTGTTCAACCGCCTTGGCCCGCTGAGCAAGATCCTTAACAACCGATTGATTTGTCTGCGATTTCAAGTTGGCGTAGACGTTTTCAAGCCCTCCCTCGATTGCTGCTCGTGCCATCAGCAGCCCAACCTTGAGATCGGGCGCGACTGTCGGTTTGGTCTGAGCCAGCAGGGTGCGTAACAATGATGCGGTCTCACTCGCCAGGGTCGCGGTCTCCAGCGGCACTTCGCTTGCACTGCGAAGGCTTGTTGCGATTGCACTCGGCCTGGCCGGATCAGTTTTTGGCAGCCGATAGGCCCTCACCACACCCGCGTAAGCATCAGCATCAGCCTGGATGAGACCTCGGAGTCTCTCACTCAGCTCTTGTAACCGACGCTCTGTCGCTTGAAGGTCGCTCGCTTCTCCTGGCACCTTCGCCAGAGCGCTCTGTTGCTTTGTTGGATCGGCCGGCGGGCCGATCTTGCAGGCCATAACGCCCAAGGCCGCCGCAAGAGCACCAGCCAGGGCGGCGACACTCCCACCCCCTGGAGTGGGAGTACCAGCTGCAACGTCCGCTAAAAAATCTGATATAGAAGGCTGAGCGATTGTCCGGTCTCCCCGGGTTTTGGCTTCACGAGCCAAGACTAGCTCCAGGCGCGTCTCCAGCACCTGGGTTGGATCGAAGCGTTCTAATTTGAGGAAAAACTCCGCCCCCTGGATCAGCGCCCGCTGGGGAACCAGTCCGATCACTTCGCTTCCGCAAATCTCGGTACCCCGCTGCTCAGCCTCTCGCCTCACTGCCTCAAATGCCACATGGATCGGGGTCTCCTCAAAGTCGGTCAGGTTCATCGAAACTTGCACGAGACGGCGACTGGTGAGTTCAACCCCGATCGCCTTCAGATAGGGCAGCCCTCCGCTCGAAAAACGAACTGTCTTGGCGATGGCTTTGGCAACCGCGAGGTCATCTGTCTGCAGATTGACATTGTAGGCGATGAGCGGCGGCCTCGCGCCGACAACCGTCGCCCCGGCCGTCGGGTGAAGGTGACGAGGGCCAAAATCAGGCACCCAGCCAGGCTCTGATGCCATCCGGCTGGCAAGCCCTTCCAGCCCGCCCCGTCGTATCGTTTCAAGGTTCGCGCGGTCCGGATACTCAGTCGCCCGCTCATACAGGAAGACAGGAATCCCCAATTCGTTTCCGATCCGCTTCCCCACTCGTCTGGCCAAGGAAACGCAATCCTCCATCGTCACGCCCTTGATGGGGACGAAGGGAACGACATCTGTTGCGCCCACGCGCGGATGTCCGCCCTGGTGTACTCGCAAATCGATCAGGCCTGCCGCCGTGCGTGTAGCCTGAAAGGCTGCCTCGGCCACTGCCTCCGGCAAGCCCACATACGTGAGAACCGACCGGTGATGGTCCTGATCCATTTCTTCATCGAGAACAAACACCCCTTCCACGCCCCGAATGGCTTCCACCAAGGCACGAACCGTCTCAGCGTTGCGCCCCTCACTGAAATTCGGCACGCACTCCACAAGGCGTTCGATCATGCGTTCCCTTTTGAAAACACGACGCGCCCCTTTTTGATCACCGTCTCACAGTGATTCATCCCGAAGAGATACGGGATCTCACGGTAATCTGATGCGTCCATGATCACCAGATCAGCCTGCTTCCCCACTTCCAGCGATCCCACCAATCGCCCCCGGCCAACCGCATAGGCTCCGTTGATGGTGGCGGCCACGATCGCCTCTGCTGGGCTCATCCGCAGCTGCGAGCAGGCCAGCGAGAGGATCATCTGCATGCTCAGCGTCGGAGAACTGCCGGGGTTGAAATTCGTGGCCAGCGCGACCGGAATTCTTGCGTCAATCAGTTGCCGGGCCGGCGGATAGCGGCCCGATCCAAGATGCAGGACCGTCCCGGGGAGAAGGGCAGCAATCGTGCCGGTGCCCCGCAGGCACCGAATATCAGTATCTGTCACCTGATCCAGATGATCTACAGAGACCGACCTGAGCCCCACGGCCATCTTGGTCGCTCCCGAATGAGTCATCTGCTCCGCATGCAGCTTGAGCTGAAGCCCGACGCTGGCTGCCGCGGTCATCATTGTCTTCGATTCGGCGATCGAAAAGTAGCCGCGGTCGCAGAAGACGTCAAAGAACTCCGCCAGGCTCTCCCTAGCGACCTGCGGAATCAGCTCCTGGCTCACCAACTCGATGTACTGTCTGCGCTTCGTTCTGAAGCGAGCAGGCACATCATGGGCCAGTAGGGTGGGGACAAGATCGAAGGTCCCACGAGTGGCCACCGCGCGAATCGCTCGCAGCATTTTCAGTTCCTGGGCAATCTCCAGACCGTAGCCGCTTTTCACCTCAGCGGTGGTGGTTCCATATTCCAGGAACAGATTGACGACTCTCTCAAGATGATCAACCAGGGCCGGCTCGCTGGCCGAGCGCATCCGCCTTGCACTCGCCCGGATTCCTCCCCCTCTCTTGGCGATCTGTTCATAGGTCGCTCCGCCGATACGAGCCACATAGTCATCAACGCGGGTCGCGGCGAACAGGGCATGGGTGTGAGAGTCCACGAAACCGGGCAGGACGACCTTTTGCCTCGCATCCAGGCTGACGGCTCCGCGTGATTCCGGCGCCTTGCAGACGCGGTCTTCCGATCCCACGAGCTGGACAGTCCGGTCTCTGAGCAGCAGCGCGCCGTTGCGGACAAGCCCCAGCGCGGTCATCTCTTGACCGGCTCGCGGGCGACGAGGACCGCGGATCGTCAGTAGTTGTCCGCAATTGACCACCAGGAGGGGTTTTTCCTCGTCGGTCGGCGGCATGCTGCTCTGGTCATACTCCTCAGCTTCACGCTGGGAGCCGACTGCTGTTCCCTCCTGCTGAAGGGTGGTACGGTAACTGCGTTACCAGATCAAGTCAAGGCAGCGGCACCAGCCAATGGAGCAGTCATACAAGCCAGTCCAGCGTTTTTCTGAATCACAGCGCACCGCGTTTCTACCAGTCGCTACTGTCAGCCAAACTGTAATCCTTGAAGACAGGGGGAGATGGTGGGGCGAGAACCGCAGCGACACCCAATGCAGTCGCGCCAGGGCGCTTTGTCGCCGGGATATAGAACTAGAGTGAAACCAGACTATCAGGCCGCTGAGCTAGGGCTCTCTTTCAAGCTGAGACGCGCGGGATCCTCTTCTGCCAGACGCACAATCTGGATCTTCGACAGGGTCGCCAGGAGCATCACCGGGTTCGAGATGGTCGTTTTTCCTGGAACGTAGAGAAGAGCTCGGCGCGCCTGCGCGTGGATCATCATGCGGCGCACCTGACTGACATCAGCCAGTGCGAGCGCTTCTAGTTCTCGACAAAAGACCGCCACCCGCTCCAAGGACGTTTCCACCAAGAGCCCATCCCACTGTCCGTTATTTCGGTCAATGATTGGCTCTGTCCTCGACTCGTCAACTCCACCCATCCCCGTCCGTGCAATCCGAGATATCAACTCATCGAAGACAAGGCCGCTGACAGCCATGATCTTCCTCCTTGGTTGGGTTGACTGACTGATGGCTCCTTTCACGACAGGTGCCGAGGGTCCAGCTTGAAAGGGAAGCCCTGTGAGTGTGCCTGCGTATAACAAAGGGAGTTCTGGAAGTCAATCAAAAAGTACAATATATTGGAGGGCACCATTTCAAAAGTGCATATATGTTGTGGATATGGTGTAGATTGCCTATGAACTAGGAGTGAGCTCTCTGTGGATAAAAAAAGAGCCGGAGATGCGGTCCTGCATCCCCGGCTCATCGGGAGAGAGCCTGATCGCTCTCCATCGTTAACGCTTAGCTTTCTTCACGAACGCTTTGTAAATCCGCTTGGCGTCGCTCCCTTCTTCTTCGAGTCCTACCATCTCATGGCCGGTCGTTTGACACCAGGCTGGCATATCCTTCTTGATCCCCTCGTCATCAGACACGACCTCCAGCACCTGACCAGGCACCAGTTCCTTGATCTTCTTGGAAGTCATGATGATGGGCATTGGGCAGAAGTACCCCAGCGTATCCAACTTTACATCGGCTTGAATCATAGGTCGTTCTTCAGTAGGCTAGAGGCTTGCCCCTCTCGCCTAGATAAAAAGGTTGACGCTTCCCTGCTTCGCCTCAGCCAAGTAGGTCGTGACCCCGGCCAACTGATCCACACCGTCGATCAAGGTATCCTTGGTAATTCCCATCAGCCCCATGGTGGTGGTACAGGCGATGAATTGCACGCCAAGATCCTGCGCAGTCTCAATTAATTCCGGGACGCCCGGCATCCGATGGGTCCGCATCACTCGTTTCATCATGCGCGTGCCAAGCCCCCAGAAATGGAACCGGGACAGCGGCAGGCTCGCAGCGCCTCCTCTGTTGAGCAGGCCGAACATGCGACGCAACCAGTCCTTGGCCGCGCTCGGAGTTCCTTTTCGGCGAATGGCATTCAACCCCCAAAACGTAAAAAACATCGTGACTCGCATGCCCATCGCCGCGGCTCCGGTCGCGATGATGAAGGCAGCCATGACCCGATCCATGTTGCCGCTGAGCACGACGATCGTGACCCTATCCGGCTTCGTTTCCTGTAGCTCGGCCAGCGCAACGGCTGGTTCGACTTGGGTAGTATTCATGGGCGCACCTCTAGGCAGTTAGCGCATTCCCTGGGTCAGTTCACAAGCCCGCGTATCCTGGTCAACACAAGACAAAACAAGCGATTGACTATAGTATGCGATTCTTTTGATTGTCAAGGCGGGCATAGGCGCAGTCCTTGACCCTCCCGAGTCAATGCGTCTATATTTCAACATACGGTTCGACGAAACAACGGTGATGGAGATTCAGCTTGCAGGATAGCCTTTCCTCTATGCCTTCCGATCTCGAGACAGGGGCAAGCTCTTCCAAGAGCGCTCCCCTATTGGGCTTTTGGTATCCGGCTATGTTGGCCTCGGAAATCAGACCTGGAACCGTGAAAGCCCAGCTCCTCCTGGGAATGCCGCTGGCGATTTGCCGGGATTCCCAAAAGCGGACCTTTGCCTTTCGCGATATTTGCCCGCACCGAGGGATGCCCCTCTCATACGGACGGTTCGATGGCGATCGTCTGGAATGCTCCTATCATGGCTGGCAGTTCGACATGGGGGGGCGATGTCGCCATATCCCCGCGCTGGTTGATGGAGCGACGCTTCAGACGGAAAAGATCGGAGTGACCACCTATCCATGTGCAGAGCAAGACGGCTATATTTGGGTGTACCTGCCCGATGGCCACGAGAAAAACCCCACCCTGCCCGAGGTGCCGCGCCTACCGCTTCTCTCGGATCACTACCGCCTATTCCATGTTTCCATCATGCTGCGCTGTTCAATTGACGACGGTGTTGTGGGGCTGGTGGATCCGGCCCATGGCGCTTTCGTCCATCAAAGCCTGTGGTGGCGGACTCCGAAAAGCATCCACGAGAAAGCCAAGAATTTTGAACCGATCCCTGGCGGGTTCCGGATGACAAGTCATACTCCTTCGCGAAATAGTGGCCCCTACAGGTTGCTAAAGGCGTACGGCGACCAGCTCACAACTACCATCGACTTTGTCTTGCCCAACCTACGGCCCGAGTTGGTCCAGTGTGGCCCCTATTGGGTCTCCATGAGGACCACCGTCACGCCTATCACGGAACATGAATGCCGGATGGACTTCTGTGCAGCCTGGAACTGTTTTCGCTGGGTGCCTTTTTCGAAGACACTGTTCCGGTTTTTCGCCCGCGTCTTTCTGAACCAGGACAAGCGCATCATGGAACGTCAAGCGCTCGGGCTCCGTTATAAGCCTCCATTGATGTTGTTGGATGGCGCCGACACACCCGCGAAATGGTATTACAAATTAAAAGCCGCGCACCTCGCAGCCAGCCAGAGCGGACGCCCGATGGAACATCCGCTGCAGGGGCCAGTCACGCTTCGGTGGAGGACGTGAAGGAAGGTTTGTCCGCGGGAAGTCGCAGAAGCGTTGATATGAAGCGCTCTGTCCACCGGAGGTTTGCACTGGCCCTCTTGCTGGTCATGGCTATGCCTCCGTTCTGTTCCTGGTCTACCAGCCTTGCCGAGCCTCACCGGTTCGCGACCGTGCCGGCGCTCGCCGTCGGCTTCATTGGAGGTAAAGAGATCGGAGCCGTGCATTACATTGCGATTCAGCTCGACCGAGATCCAGACCGTCGTGGCCCCACGATCTTGTTCAGCGAGATCGCACTCGGAGGTGGATCTGCCGTGGGCAAGGACTGGAAACAGGGAGTCCGAACAGCAGTCGCCGCGGCAGCGGGGGCGCTTGGCGAAGATCAGCGAAACTGGACGGTGATCATCAAGAACCGCTCCTACAGCAGCCTTACCGAAGGCGCGAGCGCGAGCAGCGCCGTCGCTGTCGGGATCATGGCTGCCTGGCGCGGCGCCACGATCCGTTCCGGCGTCGCGCTCACTGGAGTCATCACCGCCGATGGCCGCATCCGTGAGGTTGGCAACCTGCGGGGCAAACTCGAAGGCGCAGCCCTTGCCAAGATGCACACCCTGCTTGTGCCCAAAGGCGAGGCGCGCACGGTGGAGTGGGACCTCTACGAACTGGGCAGGCAGTACAATATGACGGTGATTGAGGTCGGCTCGCTCCGAGAGGCCTATGAGCTGATGACCGGTCAACAACCTTGAGGCGCAGGCTCAGTCCGTCTTGGTATCAGCCAACAACCCGATGGCCCGCCGGATCTGCTCGCGAGCACCCAACAAGACCACCACATCGCCCACCTCCAACCGTACCTGTTGAGACGGGTTGGATTCGGTCACTCCACCGCGCGTCAGGGCAATAACCGAGGCGCCCGCCCTCGGTCGGATCGAGAGTTGCTCCAGCGTCTTGCCCACCGCCGGCGAGTCTTCCTCGATCCGGCAGGTTTCCACCTCCACATCTGCCAAGGTTCCGCCTCGGAGGTGATGGGCCAGCTCCGGTAGCGCGCTGCGCCGGAGGAGCGCATACCCTTCCCGTCGGATCTGCTCCGCCTTCTGGACGATCAGCCCTTGTGGCATGTTATAGGTCCGGAGGACGAGCGCAAAGATCTCGATGGAGGTTTCAAACTCCTCCGGCACCACATCATCCGCCCCTAATTGGTGCAGATCTTCCATTTCCTTGAGATATCTTGTTCTCACCACGATGTGGAGCCTGGGGTTCAGGCCGCGGGCGATCTGCACCGCGCGCCGAGCGGCAAAGGGATCCGACATCGCAAGGACGAGGATGCGAGCATCCTCGATCCGCATATGGCGAAGCACATTCGGATTCGTGGCATCGCCATAGTAAATAGGCACGCCATTCCGCGATTCGCGCCTCACAGTATCTCCATCCAAATCAAGGACCACATAGGGAATTTCCGTTTCCTCGAGGACTCGGGCCAGGTTGCGACCGTTCAGGCCATAGCCCACCACGATGACGTGGTCCTTCATCCGGAGATGGGGCGACTCAACTTGGGCCACGTGAGCCATCGTCCGGCCTTGGAACCAGCGATTCAGCCGCTGAAAGGCTTCGGCCCGCCTCGCCACCTTGGGAGCCCACTGCATGAGAAATGGAGTCACCGCCATTGTCAGGACGGAAACTGCCAGAAACACCTGGTAGGGGTCCCCGGCTAGCAGCCCGGCTTGTTGCCCCTCTTGGGCCAAGATAAAGCTGAACTCTCCGACTTGCGCCAGAGCGACCCCGGCCAGCACTGCGGAGCGTGGAGGATGCCCGATCGTTACCAGCGGCCCGGCCGCCGTGATGAACTTGCCTACGAAGACCGCGCCGACAAGTGTCGTCACGAGGAGTGGATGTGCCAATAGCACTCGGACATCCATCAGCATCCCGATCGACACGAAGAAGAGACTGTTGAAACTGTCCCGGAACGGCAACACCTCGGCCAGCGCCTGGTGGCTGTACTCGGATTCAGAGATGACCAGACCGGCGATGAACGCGCCGAGCGCGAGCGAGAGCCCTGCGAGCGACGTCAACCACGCGATGCCGAGGCAGAGCACAATGATCGTCAGGAGAAAGAGCTCGCGACTCCGGCTCCTCACGATATGTTCCAGGAGCCTGGGCACCAGGAACCAGGCCGCTGTGACGATCACTCCAACAAGCCCGACTGATTTCGCCAGCGCCAGGAGCAGCTCCTGCATCTCGTCCCCGGCCTGGCCTGCAAGGAGGGGGGTCACCAGCATCATTGGCACGACCGCCAAGTCCTGGAAAATAAGGATGCCGATCGTGGAGCGACCATGGACCGAATCACTCTCACCGCGGTCCGTTAATACCTTGAGCACGATTGCAGTACTGCTCAGGGACAGCAGAAAGCCCCAAAAGATCGCCTGGCCATAGGGAAGCCCGGCCAGCCTCCCTGCGAAGGTGACAAACAGCAGGACCCCGCCAACCTGGAGCGGACCGCTGACCAGAAGGAGGCCACGCGCTGCCGTCAGGTGTGCCAGCGAGAACTCAACCCCGATCGTGAACAGGAGCAGCACCACGCCGATCTCGGCCAACACCTGAACCTGCTGCAGATCCGAGACCAAGTTGAGTCCGTAGGGCCCGATCAGCGCGCCGGCCACCAAGAAACCTGCGATCGAGGGCAAGCGCAGCTTCTGGAACAGGAACACCACGGCGATCGAAACCGCGAAGATCACCAGCAGTTCGCTTAGCACATCGTAATCAGGCATGCTCTCCTCGAAACATCATCTCCAGAACTTTCGTTCCCGCGTAGGGGCGAGAAGGAGCGGTCGGGGGAGCAATGTGAGCAGGGTCCCCGGCGCAGAATACCTCAGGGGAGCAACGCGAGCAAGCTCTGTCGTCTTGTTCCTCTGAACATCGTCAGGTAAGGTGAAGGGCTCTCAGGGGGGATCGTCATGGACGCGGCCAGGCTTCGTGCCATCATCTTCGATTTCAACGGGGTGATCGCTGACGATGAGACTACGCACTTCCTGACCTTCCAGCAAGCCCTGCAGGAAGATGGCCTCGCCCTGACGAAAGAGGACTATTATGCGGCCTACCTGGGCATGGACGAACGTAACTGCGCTGACGCGCTTCTGAAATCCGAAACAGGCGTCAGCGATCGTACCCGCCTGCAGAACATTCTGGATCGCAAGGCAGCCCTCTTCCGGGATTACACGTCCACGCACAGACCGCTTTTATTTCCGGGAGTGGTGGAGTTCGTCAAGCGGGCTGGCCAGCGTTACAGGCTGGCAATCGCATCGGGAGGAAGGCGGGAGCAAATCGACTTTGCGCTGCGTGAGACCCCCATCGAGAAGGATTTTGCGGTGATCGCCTCAGCGGAGGATACCGTGATCGGGAAGCCGGACCCGGCCATCTATGAGCTGGCGCTCAAGCTGGTCAACAGCGTAGGGCCTAAGCCTTCCCTGATCAAGGCGGAGGAATGCCTGGCCATTGAAGACTCGCTGGCCGGCATATGCTCAGTCGTGGCAGCGGGGATGAAAGTTGTTGCCCTCTCCACCACGTACCAGGCCGAGCAACTCACCGACGCCCATTTGGTGATTCCAACCCTCGAAGGCATCCAGTTGGACCGTCTAGAAGCACTCTTCAAGTAGGGAGGTTCGTTCAGAAGCTTGCAGGGTTATTGATAGAAATCGCGGTACCATTCCACGAATCGCCGGATGCCGACTTCGATCGGGGTATTCGGCTTGAAATCCACATCCTTGATTAAATCATCAACATCCGCATAGGTCGCCGGCACATCGCCCGGCTGCAAGGGCAGAAAGTTCTTTTCCGCCTTTTTCCCGAGCGCGCCCTCCAAGATCTCGATGAAGCGCAGCAGCTCCACCGGCTGGTGGTTCCCGATGTTGTAGAGCCGGTAGGGAGCGGAACTGGTGCCGGGGTTCGGCACGTCGCCGGACCACGTCGGATCTGGCTTGGCCGGCTTGTCAAGGACCCGAACGACTCCCTCGGCGACGTCGTCAATGTAAGTGAAGTCCCGCTGCATCTTGCCGTAATTGAAGACATCAATTGGTTTGCCAGCCAGAATCGCCTTCGTAAAGAGGAAGAGCGCCATGTCGGGCCGACCCCAGGGACCATAGACCGTGAAGAATCGAAGCCCCGTGCAGGTTACGCCATAGAGATGCGCATAGGTATGAGCCATCAGTTCATTGGCCTTCTTGGTAGCAGCATACATCGAAACCGGATGGTCCACGTTGTCCCGTACCGAGAAGGGCATTCGAGTATGGCCACCATAGACCGAACTGGAGGAGGCATAGACCAGATGCTCCACGCGTGCATGGCGGCAGCCCTCCAGGACATTGAGGAATCCCACAATGTTGCTATCGGTATAGGCATGAGGATTGACCAAGGAGTAGCGCACCCCGGCCTGGGCCGCCATATGGACCACCCGGCGAATCGAGCGATCCGCGAACAGGGCGGACATCCCGGCTCGATCCGCGAGATCCATCCTGTGGAACTGAAACCGTTCGAATGGGGAGAGTTGGGCTATCCGCGCCTCCTTGAGGCGCACGTCGTAATAGTCATTGAGGTTATCCAGGCCCAGGACATGGTCCCCTCGCTCCAAGAGCCGCTTGGCCACATGGTAGCCGATGAAACCGGCTGCGCCGGTAACAAGGACCACGGGACGTGGATGAGCCTCTGTCTTACTCAAGGCCATGAGCTCCAAGCCAAGGACCATTGCCTCGCTGCCCCCTGTTCATGCTGAACCACCTTCCTTGTTTGGGGACAGCCGTTGAAGTTGCTCCTGTCCCACCCTCTGATACTGCTTCCCGCACGAGGCGCACGCGGCCTTTTTCCCTTTCACGGTGAGCTTCACTCCGCACTCGCACATCCACCCGGCCACACGGGCCGGGCTGCCCACGACAAGGGCATAATCCGGCACATGTTTAGTCACCACCGCCCCGGCGCCGATGAAGGCGTATTGGCCGATCGTGATGCCGCAGAGGATCGTGCAGTTCGCCCCAAGCGTGGTGCCACGCTTGACCAGGGTTGGCTTCAGTTCGCGCATGCGGGGAATCTCGCTGCGTGGATTAAAGACGTTCGTAAAGACCATGGACGGGCCGCAAAAGACCGCATCCTCGAGCGTCACCCCTTCATAGACCGAGACATTATTCTGGATCTTGACCCGGTTGCCGATGATGACATTGGGCCCGATCACCACGTTCTGACCGATCTTGCAGTGCTTCCCGATTCGGGAACCGCGGAGTACGTGGGAGAAATGCCAGATGCTGGTGCCTTCACCGATCTCGACTCCCTCGTCTATATAAGCAGACTCGTGGGCGTCATAGGCACGTGCCCCATGGGTCTGAGCGGTGGATGGTGGCCGAGTCGTTGGTTCCAGGGCTTCCTGGCATTGTTGAAGGACGGTCAACACCCTGAGCCCTTCCTCGCCGTCGGTTCTCGGACGATTGCGGGTCCTGACACAATTGAGAAAATGGAGACACTCGTTCCGGAGCGGCTCGCTCGAATCGACTGGGACCGGCTCTGCTGAGGCCTTATTGGCAAGGGGAATCTGGTGTTTCCATTCGATGGAGTGGGGATAGAGGAATAGCTTGTCCTTCTTCTCCACGTCGTCGAAGACCGCCATTTTGTGGTCGCCGACCACGATCAGCTTCTGCTCCTTAAATGGATGGAGCCACGACACGAAGATATGGGCCTTGACTCCGCTGGGGAATGACAGGAGGCTCACCGTCACATCCGCAATCCGCTGATGGAGATAGTTGCCTCCCTGCGCCTGGACCGTCTCCGGCATCTCCCCCACCAGACCCAAGATCACTGAGATGTCGTGGGGAGCGAAGGACCAAAGGATATTCTCTTCTCGCCTGATCTTGCCGAGGTTGAGACGATTGGAATAGATGTAGTGAATGCGCCCTAACTCGCCGCTGTCGATCAGGTCCTTCAGCTTCAGCACCGCAGGGTGATACCAGAGCAGATGCCCGACCATCAGGATGCGACCTTTTTCTCGCGCCAGCGCCACCAGCGCTTCACCCATGGGCACCGAGAGACACAAGGGTTTCTCCACACACACATCCTTTCCAGCCAGCAGCGCTTCCCGAATGAGGTCGCCATGCGACTCGGCCGGAGTGGCGATGGCCACTGCCTGGATGGTGTCGTCTCGCAAGATCTCCGCGTAGGAAGTGACGGTCCGGCACCCGGGGTATTGCTCGCTCAGCGCATGCAGGGTGTCCTCATCCCGATCGCAGATCGCGGCAAGCGCCTCGAGGTCGTGGAAGTTCCTGACGAGGTTTTTTCCCCAATACCCGGACCCCACCACTGCCACGCGAGGGATGGCCTGCTCTCCGTGCATCGTTCCAGCCTTCATCGTTGCTCCATGGTTGTGCGTTGCAATCCTTGCTTCCTTCGCCATGGCCAGGCCCTCGGCAAGAGGCCAGGCGGCTAAGCTCGCTGAGCCCCCTGTCTCATGAACGGGGGATCGCTGTGGTCCAGCCGATAGAGCGCAAGGGGGGCCATGGTCTCTGCAACCGAAACCACTTCCGTTCCCCCGTCCGGCGTCGGCCGAAAGAGGTCAAGCGCGTGGCCGTAATGGTAGCCGCACCCGTACGGCGCCAACTGGTCCTTGAGCTTATCCGGCGGCTCCCAGTTGGCGGTCAGCAGCGCGGTACGGGCCGGGTTGCGCCGGCTGAACATAAATGACAGATGATCCGGATACCAATCGGCGCCACCGGTCGCGTAGGAGACGAACAGGCGGGCCTTCGCGCTTGCGGCAAGCTGGGACAGGTAGCTGTTCGTCAGGTACCCATTCTCGCCAACATCCAACCATTGCCCCGGATGGGAGAGACAGGCATGGGCGGCGTAGGTCCGCACCTCCTGTAGTTGCTGTTGGGAGGCGAAGAGGGTGGCGATGGGACCATAGCGCCGGACCAGATCGTCAATGACCCCTTCTTTCACCGCCGACTTGCCGCAGTTGGTCGGACCGCTGTCCACATGCACCAGCGTGTTGCGGCCGCGATCGGCAACCAGATAGCAGTTCCGTGGCATCTCAATGTCACAGGGGTCTTCTCCGAAGAAGGGAACCGAGGCCACCACGCCGCCCTGAAACGGCCAGGTTTCCCCATGGGCCAACTCGATCACGTGCGTGAACCCCAGTTCGCGCAGCAACGACGGGTAATCGTAATAGAGGGCGCGGCGGTTTCTTCGGCTGGGCACGATGATTGGGATGTCTTTCGGCATGTGCAGCAGCGTCCGGGGGTCCACATGGTCATCATGGTCATGTGTCAGAAAGATCGCAGCCGGCCGAGGAAGCAGCGAACACCACAGCGACGGCACCGGTGATTCGGCAAACCAGGGCATTAGCCACGGATCGAACAGGAAGAAGCTGTCCTGCTGCCGGTACAGCAAGGCAGCATGGCCGAGATGGACCATGTCGCGGTCACGAGTCGCTGCTATCCACGCAGCCCGTACCGAGGTACCGGCAGATACAGCCAGGCAATCATGCTTCTTGAGCAACTCCATGAGCTGGGTCAGGAATCGGGACACATCACGACCGGACGTGGTCGCGACGGTCTTGAGCTCGGATGCGCGGCGAGTCCCATCCAGAAATCCTAGGAAGTTCCCGACTTGAGGTGCAATCGGCCGGTCGAAGCCAAGTGGAATCGTCTGTCGCTTCACGGCGTCAAAGACGCGCAGGCCATCGTTTGTGATCGTCGCAGACTTGGTCGGATCCTTCGGAAACTCCCAGTGAAACGTCCCGTCCGTTCCACGCCCACACTTGATGTGTCCGCTTAATTGTGGCCTCGAGTTGACGAGCTCGGCATAGGCGTCTTCCAAGCGTCCCCGGAGGGAGGGATCGTCCAACGAGGCCCGACGCGAGAAGATGTCGCTAATAGCAGTTTCAACCCCGCTCAAGAGAAGACTGTGGGCTTCGTGGAGACTGGCGACGACCTCGGGGGCCACGCCGCCGATGAAGGGAAACGGTCCAGGGGGTTCTCGACTCTCCAACTGAACCCAGGCCCACGGGACCAGCCCGACATAGTGATCACTGCGCAGCGTGTCCCAGACTTCGCTCATAATGAATATTCAGGACTGAGGTTCGAGTGCTGAGGACTGAGGCTCGACAACTCTCAGTCGTGATCGTTCGGAGTTGACCTTCCCCCGTTGCTTCTGAACAGCCACGCGCAGGCCACCAATAATTCGCGCCACTTCTTCTGCCTGTGAGAGCAGTCGAAGAAATGCAGGATGATCAAGGTACTGAGTGTCTAACGCCACATAAAACTGAGACCGTAGTTCAGCACAGGATGCCTTAGCGATGCTCAAAAATTGGTGAAACTCTGATCGACTGCCACGCTCAAAACCTTCTGCAAGATTCGACATGACCGAAACAGCCGAGCGGCGGACCTGATCTCTTAGCCCAAAGTCTTTGGCAAAAGCGCCCGAAGCAGAGACCTGGTACACCGCCCGAGTCAATTCCCTCGCCTTCTGCCACGCAACCAAGTCCTCAAACTTCCTCGCCCCCTTCTTTTCAGTCATCACCCTCAGCCCTCATCACTCAGCCCTCAGTCCTTCTGGCTGATCGTCGGCTCATATAAAATCTGGATCGTGTTGCCGTCGGGGTCCGCCACATAGAACGAGTAACTGCTGTCCCGGTGGCGCTTCGGCTGGTGC
>Ga0209859_1000129_pt1 | contig 16750 bp, 14 predicted proteins | sample GWRWS3_50_60_FD_187241 | JGI IMG/M metagenome (GOLD analysis project Ga0209859, IMG submission 187241) | Riverbed sediment microbial communities from areas with vegetation nearby in Columbia River, Washington, USA - GW-RW S3_50_60 (SPAdes)... | ecosystem: Environmental > Aquatic > Freshwater >... | reverse complement strand
GACATCGCGGTCGGCAGCGCCCAGCGCTTCGGCGTCCCGATGGGCTACGGCGGCCCGCACGCCGGCTACCTTGCCGTGCGGGCCGGCCTCGAGCGGTCGCTGCCCGGTCGCCTCGTCGGCGTGAGCAAGGATGCCGACGGCAACCAGGCCTACCGGCTTGCCCTGCAGACCAGGGAGCAGCACATCCGCCGGGAGAAGGCGACCAGCAACATCTGCACCGCGCAGGTGCTGCTCGCCGTGATGGCCAGCATGTACGCCGTCTACCACGGGCCGAGCGGGCTGCGCGGAATCGCCGCCCGTACCCATCGCATGGCCGCCACCCTCGCGGCCGGCCTCCGCGCGACCCGGGCGACGGTGGAGACCTCGACCTACTTCGACACGCTGACGGTCTCCGCGCCGGGCCGAGCCGCCCGGATCGTCGCGGCCGCCGCCAAGCGCGGCGTCAACCTCCGCCTCGTGGACGCCGACCGGGTTAGCGTCGCCTGCGACGAGACGACCACCCTCGACCACGTGCGCGCGGTCTGGGCCGCGTTCGGATCATCCGATGTGGACGAAGAGCGACTCGATGTCGACACGGCTCTGCCGACTGGGCTACGCCGCAGTGCCGACTACCTGACCCACCCCGTGTTCCACGCCCACCGCTCCGAGACGGCCATGCTGCGCTACCTGCGCTCGCTCGCCGACAAGGACTACGCGCTGGACCGTGGCATGATCCCGCTCGGCTCGTGCACGATGAAGCTCAACGCCACCACCGAGATGGAGCCGGTGACCTGGCCCGAGTTCGCGAACATGCACCCCTATGCGCCGCTGGACCAGACCGAGGGGTACACCGAGTTGGTGCGCACCCTCGAGGCATGGCTCGCCGAGGTCACCGGATATGACGCGGTGTGCGTGCAACCCAACGCCGGCTCGCAGGGCGAGCTCGCTGGTCTGCTCGCCATCCGCGCGTACCACCGGGACAACGGTGACGTCGCGCGGGACGTGTGTCTCATCCCGTCCAGCGCGCACGGCACGAACGCCGCCAGCGCCGTCATGGCCGGGATGCGCGTGGTCGTGGTCGCGTGCGATTCCGACGGCAACGTCGACCTCGTCGACCTCGACCGGCGCATCGACGAGCACCGGGACCGGCTCGCCGCCATCTTGGTGACCTATCCGTCGACGCACGGCGTGTATGAGACCGGCATCGCCCAGCTCTGCGCGAAGGTGCACGACGCCGGCGGTCAGGTCTATGTGGACGGTGCGAACCTCAACGCGCTACTCGGCTTCGCCAAGCCGGGCCGCTTCGGGGCGGACGTGTCCCACCTCAACCTCCACAAGACGTTCTGCATTCCGCACGGCGGCGGTGGCCCCGGGGTAGGTCCGGTGGCGGTACGGGAGCACCTCGCCAAGTACCTGCCCGCGCACCCGCTCAACGTCCAGGACGCCGCCGTCGGGCCGGTCTCGGCAGCCCAGCACGGCTCCGCGGGGATCCTGCCCATCCCATGGGCGTACCTGCGCCTCATGGGCCCGGACGGCCTCGCCAAGGCCACCGGCGTCGCGGTGCTCGCGGCCAACTACGTCGCGGCGCGGCTGCGCGACCACTATCCGGTGCTCTACGCCGGCAACAAGGGGCTCGTGGCGCACGAGTGCATCCTCGACCTGCGCCCGATCAGTAAGGCCAGCGGGGTGACCGTGGACGATGTCGCCAAGCGGCTGGTCGACTATGGCTTCCACGCGCCGACGATGTCGTTCCCGGTCGCCGGCACGTTCATGGTGGAGCCGACCGAGTCGGAGGATCTGACCGAGCTGGACCGCTTCTGCGAGGCGATGATCGAGATCCGGCGCGAGATCGGCAAGGTGGCCTCGGGCGAGTGGCCTGCTGGGGACAATCCGCTCGCGAACGCCCCGCACACCGCCGAGATGGTGACCGCGGACGTCTGGGGGTACGCCTATCCGCGTTCCGTTGCCGCGTATCCGAACGGGGTCGAGCCGACCGAGAAGTACTGGTCGCCGGTGCGTCGCGTCGACGGCGCCTACGGCGATCGCAACCTTGTCTGCGCGTGCCCGCCGCCGGAGGCCTACGAGAGCTGACGGGGGTATGGCGCGAGGTGCGCTGTCAGGCGACGCTGGGTGCTACGGCGACGAGGGTGTGCCGCGCCGGGCCGCGGTGCGGCTCCACACAGCTACCGTCCGGCAGGAGTTCGCCGGTGTCCTCGAATATGATCACGCCGTTGCAGAGAAGGCTCCATCCTTGCTCAGGGTGGCATGAGATGACCCGGGCGGCGTCGCGGTCGACCGCGTCAGCGTTCGGACAGGGGGGTTGGTGCTCACACATTGTTGGTGTCTCCGGTGGTGGTGTTACTGAGGTCACGATGACCAATTACGCACGCTACTCCTCCCGAGCATGCAGATACGAGCGCGTGACACGTAGATGACTGGACAATCGGCCCTTCGTACGATGGCGTTCCAACCGAATGTCGATCTTTTCTGGCGGTTTTCGGTTACCGACCGTCACGAAGTGTGGGAGCGCTCCCGACTGGAGTGGCGGGTCGGTGACCGTGGCGACCCCGCCGCGCTCGCGGCTGCCTTCATGGACCGGTACGGGTTGGGCTTGCCCACTGCCGGCCCCCGCGCCGGTCAAGACCGTGAGCACGCGGCCGCCGAGATCTGCGGCGCCGCTCTGTTCATCTCCGCCGCCGCCGGTGCCGCGATGCTCGGGGTCCCCGCCGGGGCGCGGAGCCCGTCGCCCGCGGTGCCCGACCTGGCCATCGTCGTCTACGGTCACGTCGAGCCATCACAATCGCGCCATCCCGCGACGGGGGAGTGGCGGCTCGGCGCGTGGGAGCCCAGTTGGTCAGCGCACGACCACGCGGCGGCCGTCGAGCAGGTGCGCGCGGGGATCGCCCGCGGGGATGTATACCAGGTCAACGTGGTGAGCCACGCCGCCGCGGCCTATCGCGGGGATCCCATGCCGGCCCTCCGGCGGATCACCGAGCTGCCGGGGGCCCGCTACGCCGGCATCCTCACCGGCGATGGCTGGGCTGTCGCATCGGCCTCGCCGGAGACTCTCGTACGGGTCGAGGCCGGCGTGGTCGAGACCAGACCGATTAAGGGAACTCGACCGGCCACCGAAGCGGGACGGCGGGAGCTGCTCGCCTCCGCCAAGGAGCGGGCGGAGCACATCATGATCGTGGACCTGGAGCGAAATGATCTCGCTCACGTCGCCCGCATCGGCACGGTCGACGTGCCCGAACTCTTCGCGGTGCGGCGCTGGTGCGATCTCTGGCAGGCCGAGTCACGGGTGACCGCGCGCCTGGCCGACGGCGTTGACCTGGCCGACCTGCTGCGTGCGGTGTGTCCCGGCGGTTCGGTGACCGGTGCCCCGAAGCTCGCCGCACTGGCGCAGATCGCGGCGCTCGAGCCGGTGGGCCGAGGCCCGAGCATGGGCGCACTCGGTTGGCTCGACACCGAACGGCTCGACCTTGGCCTGACGATCCGCACCGTCGCTGTTGACGGCCTGCGGGTGCACTTGTGGGCGGGCGGCGGCATCACCTGGGACTCCGACCCGTACGCCGAGGTGGCCGAGGCAGATCAGAAGGCCGCGCCCCTGCGAGCCGCCCTCAACGCGGCCCCGTGAGGCGCCGTCGATCAAGGGAGTAGTCGCGTGAGTTGATCTCCACGCACGCGACTAAGCCCTTGATCGCGGGGCGTTGCCTAGTTGAACAGGGCGGAGAGAACCACCTGGTTGATGTCGAATGACCTCGGCGAGGAGAACGTCGCGGCCTTGGTGGCGGTCGAGATCTGGCGCAGGACATCGGAGTTCGAGTCGACCCCGAGTCCGATCGTTATCACCTGCACCGGCTTCGCCGCTCCGCCGCACGAGCCCTTCAGGTTCGACAGCAGCTTGTCCAGCGAAAGGCTGCCGGCGATGTTGTTGTCGTCGGCGCCATCGGTGAGCAGGACGACCAGGTTGGCCGCGCCGGCCTGGTACTTCGCGTTCACCTCCTGGCAGGCGGCCCAGGTCGTGTTGTAGAGGCCGGTGTTACCGCCCGCCTCCAGGCTGTTGATCGCGTCGTTGACAGCCTCGCGCTGCGTTGCGTTGCCGGTGGGCTTGCTCAGCGGGGCCAGCGGCAGCAACTTGCGATGGTCCTTGCCCTGATTGGTCGTGGAGAACGCCCACACGCCGACCTGGGCGGATTCGTCGAGAAGACCTAGCGCGCTCAGTGCTGCCGCCTTGGTGAGGTCGAGCCGGCTCTTGCCGGTTCCCCTGACTTCGCCGCCCATCGAGCCCGAGGTGTCGAACACCAGAAGCACATTGGTCGGCCTGGTGACCGCGGTCCACGATGCCGCCGCGTACGCCACCGACTCCGGCAGCAGGATCGCCCGCGGCAGCGCCGTGATCTTCTCGGCGACGCCGTTGGCGGGGGTCAGGGCCGGGCCCGGCGACCGGTTTCCGTCGCGGAAGCCCGCTTCCTGGAACGCGGCCTTGCCCTCGGGTCCCCGCGCGTACCTGAGGAACGCGCCGGCGACCTCCTGACGCTTCGCGTCGGACCAGGAGGCGCTGAGAATCAGGTATGGGAAGTCGGCCTCAGCGGTGCCGTCCTGCGGGTAGACCGCGACCAGGGGGATCTTCGGCTGGGCCAGGTTGTAGGTCAGGACGTCCTGCTCGAGCGCGGGGAAGGCGGAGACGTAGGTGAGCGCCTTGCTGGGGTCGGTCTCGGCCACCCCACGCAGCCCGTCGAAGATTTCGGCGGTGGTGGCGGCCTTGTGCGTGACCACCTTCTTCAGCCCGAGTAGCGTGGCCTGCTCCTCCGGGCTCACCTCACCGTTGTCGTCGGTGTCGGAGATTGCCATAAGCGCGAGCAGACCGGCGGTCGACGCCTGCGGATCGGACAGGCCGACCTTGAACGGTCCCCACTCCGCGTGGTTGTAGGCCTTCCAGCCGTCGGCCACAGCCAGCTTCGCCATTATCTGTTGCCAGGTCAGCGGCTTTGCGGTCATCCCGGCCGCCTGGGCCAACTGCTTCGGCATGGCGATCACGGTGGGCGTGCGGGCCAGGCTTGGCTGCAGGTCGGGCATGATCCGCTCGGCGTCCGCGTCGACAGATGCCTTGCGCACCCACGCGCTCGAATCGGGGACCCAGGCATCTGGTGTCGCCCCGTCGCTCTTGGTGTCCCAATCGCCGGCGAGCGCGTTGGCCACCTCGGCGGAGTCCTTCGCAGAGATCGTCACCGAGCCGCACGTTCCGCTCACAGACGGTGAAGTCTGTTCCCAACTCTGAGCTAGTCTCTGCATGATCGATTCGATGCGCGGGGTCACCACGATCGTCGCCTCGGCCTGGCCGGAACAGCCACCCTTGATGAGGAAGGTGTATCCGGCTGTCACGCCCGCGCCGACCAGGAGGATCACCGATCCGATGATTAACCACGGAGCGAGGGCGATGCGGCGGGGTGGTCCGCCGCGCCGGTGCGACCGAACGGAGCCAGTACGGCCGTACGACGGCATGGGGGTTGCCTCCGAGGGGGTGCAGAGGTGACGGTTCGGCTCGCAAGCTCGCCGAACGCAGCCGTGAGGACCGGCACAGTCTATGTGCTCGTCAAGTGGCCCGCTGGGGGCCCTACCAGGCGCTCCTTAGCCGATCACTAGGAACGCGGGCGGGTCGTGGCGTAGGAAGTCGTGGTGGGAGATATCCCAGCCGTACGCGCCGGTTTGCGCGAACACGAGCAAATCGCCCACGCGCAGCCTTTCGACCGGCTGATCACGCGCGAGCACGTCCCGTGGCGTGCACAACTCACCGACCGCGTCGACGACGACATCGGAGACCTCAGGCCGGTCGTACGGGTGGGCCCAGGACTCGACCGGCACGACGGTGAAGGGGTGGCTATAGCCCCAGGCGGCGGGCAGCCGGAAGTGGTGCGTGCCGCCACGTACGATCGCGAACCATCGCCCGTGGTTGCGTTTGAGGTCCACGACCTCGGCCGCATACCAGCCGGCATCGGCGGCGAGGAACCGCCCGAGCTCGAACACCAGGCGCGCTCCGACAGGCAGTCCGGCCGCCGCCGCCTTCAACCCCTCGGCGAGCACAGCGAGATCGAAGTAAGCGGACCCGGTGTAGTCCACGCCGAACCCACCGCCGACGTTGATCGTCTCAAGCGGGACGCCGTGCGCCGTTGCCGCCGCGACCGACCAGCGCACCGCGTCGGCGACGAAGGCGGCGTGCGCAGCGGCGTCGAGGTTGTTGGAGACGGCGTGCAGCCCAAAGCCGATCAGGCGCAGCGACGGGTGGCCGAAGGCGAGCTCCACCGCCTCCGCGAGCTGTGCCTCATCGATGCCGAACGGAGTCGCGACCCCGCTCATCTGATGAGTCCCGGCCGGCGGCGCGGCATCGTCGACCCGGTTGACCCGCAGGGCAGTGCGGACCCGTACTCCGGCGGTCTCGGCCGCGACGGCCAGGCGGCGCAGCTCCAGCGTGCTCTCCACGTTGACCGTCGCTTCGGCCTCGACGGCCGACTCCAGCTCGGCGTCGGTCTTGGCGGGGCCGCCGAAGACGATCTGGTCGGCGGTGCCAACACCGGCCCGGGCGATCCGGGCGAGCGCCAGCTCTCCGCCGGAGGCGACCTCGAAGCCGTCCACCTCGACCGCCAGCGCGGCGAGCACGTCCGGATGCCCGTTCGCCTTCACCGCGTACAGCAGCGTGGTTCCGGGCGGTAGCGCGGCCCGGACCGCGGCTGCGGTCGTAGCCAGGGTCGTCCGGTCGTAGACGTAGGCGCAGCGTGGTGCGGGGGTCGCCAGCAGCGCCGCGCGTACCCGATCGGGGATGGTCTTCCTCACCGCAGTGGGTTCTCCACTCGCACATAGATATCGTCGGTCCGACCACGGGCGGCCGCCAGGCGCATGCCCAGCAGCGCCTTGTGGGGCAGTGTAGGGCCGGTCAGGAAGGTGTGGTCCGCGCTTGCCCTCCGCGTGATCTCGGTTCGCGCGGCGCGGTCGCTGCGCATCACGTCGTACACCTCGTCGATCACACTCCGCACGGCGGACCACGCGGCCCGCTCGTCCAGGCCGTGCGAGTCGACCAGCCGAGCCACGATCTCACCAAGATGGGCCTGCAGCGCGGTGTAGGCGACCTTGGCGCGCATGACGTCCGGGTCATTGGTGACGATCACGGAGCCGGGCCAGAGGTCCAGCCCGGGTCGCAGCCGCGGCGGGTGCAGGCGTAGCCCGGCAAAGTCGCGCAGGGCCAGCCGGTTCGGCACGCCGTTGATGAAAGTGGGCACGCAGTTCTGCAGGTGCGCCTCGAGGCCGATGCCGTGGCGGGTGGCGAGATTGAGCACAGGCGGCAACAGCAGTCGCGCGTACTCGTCGACGAAGCGAAGCGCCGCGGCGGGCCCGGACAGCCCGCGGACTCGGCCGAAGCGGGTGACGAGCTCGGCGACGACCGTTGTTCCGGTGATGGGCGAGACGGCATAGAGGGCACCACCCGGCACCGCGGTCTCGGCCGGGCCGAGTCGGCCAGACAGTCCAGATCGGACGATAGCGGCAAGGTCACGCTGCCGCCCCTCGGAGGCGACGGTCGCCGAGCCGGCCGTCTCGGCCATGAGGAGCACGCGGCCGCTCGCCTCCGGCAGCAGCGTGGCGAGTACCCGTGCCAGCGCTGGACCGTTGCGTGTGCTCGCGACCGAGATGGTGCGCCGCGTCGAGGTGACCTGGATGTCGAGGGAGAGCTTGAGGTAGCGGCGCGTGCCGGCGCCATCGGCCGGGAGGAGGAGGGTACGCAGAGCCGCGGTCGGCGCGGCCGTGATGGTCCGCTCGAGGGGGATCAGTGCGCCGTCGGCCATGAGGTCCGCATAGCGGCCACGCACGACCCGGTCTAGCTGCCATGCGTGCACCGGGGTCACCGCGTATCGAGCCGGGTCGAGGTCGACGCTCCCCGCCGTACCCACGTCGGCGAGCACGTCACGGCCGACGTCGTCGCCGATGTGGACGTCATGGCGCACGCCGACGAAGCCGACCGAGGTGCTGTGCGACTCGAGGTCATGGGCGAGCAGGTCGGGCACACCCCAGCCGAGCCGCGTCCGGCCACAGGGGTGAAGGTTGTGTCCCTCGGTGGCCAGACGCTCGAAGAACACGCACTGGTCGTCTGCGTCCAGATCGGCCACGAGGTCGAGGCTGTCCTGGGCGCCGGTGCGGACCGCCTGCGCGATGAGTTCCGTGTCGATGCTGGCCCGCCGGGCGTAGGCGATGGCGAGGTTGACGGACGCATCGACGAGCTCGGCGGCGACGAGGCGCGTCGCCTCGTCCCGGCCGGCGAGGCGCGCCAGCAGGCGGGCCGGGTCATCACCCACGCGTTCGGCTACGTCGATGCGATCGAAGGCGTGCCGGTCCGCGGCCGCGACGAGATAGCCGCCGTCGGTGGCGGGCAGGAAGACCCGGTCATCGGACCAGGTGATGTCGCGACGGGTCCCGTCGCCGACCAGTCCTTCGCGGTAGGCCGCGCCGAGCAGGCGTCGGGCCACCACGTCCGCCGCGCGGGAGAGGTTGTCGCGGAAGCCGGGCGCGAGCCGTGGCGCCACCTCAGCGAGCCGCTCCTCGGCGGCCCGCGCGGCCACCGCGGTCGGCACGGCCGCGGTGAGCGCCTCACCGGCGCTCACGAGAGCCCCGCCATCGGGTTCGGCACGCGGGCCCACAGATCGACGAGCGGGTCCGTGGCCAGTCGCATCGCGGTCATCGCCTTGACCGGGAGCGTGTCGTCGAACAGGCCGGCCTTGGCAGCTACCGGATGTGCACGGGCCACCGCTGCGACGCGGGCCCAGGCATCCGCCTCATCGGTGTCGAACTCCCGCGCCAGCAGCGCCACGATCTCGCCCACCACAGTGGACACCGCTGAGGCAAGGACTTTGGTACGAAGTACGAACGGATCCTCGGTGGCGAGGTCGCCCCGCAGCGGGGGAGCCTCGACACCGTGCGTACGAAGACGCCCCGTACTGATCCGTACCCCGCCGATATCGCGGTATACCATGCGCTCGGGCCGGCCGTCGCGAAGGACTATTAGCAGATTCTGCCCGTGCGCCTCTAGGGCCACACCCAGGTCCAGCAGCGTGAGGAGCGGCGGCAGCATGAGCCGGGCGAGCCGCTGCAGAAAGGCCAGCGTGTCTCCGCCGTACCCGATTGTCACCGCCTCGACGACGAGCGGGCGGCCGTCGGAGTTCGACGGGGCGGCGAGCGCGGCGAGGGGGAGGGCGACCTCTCCGGCGGCTAGTGTGGGCCCCTCCCGCCAGATCATCGCGAGGCTTCGGCACGGCTCGCCGTCGATGAGGACCGCGCCGGTGCCGACCTCGGAGAGGACCGACAGAGACGGTGTGCGGGCGGTCAGCAGACGCAGCAGCGCGGAGACTATGGGTCCATTGTGGATGGCCGCGGGGGAGACGGTGCGAACCGCTGAGGTCATCTGCACGTCCACTGCGGTCTTGACGTGGCGTCGCGGGGCGCCGACGAGAGCCAGCGTGCGAAGCGACATGAGTGGCCGGGCGGCGATGGTTTCACCGGTCGAGGCCAGCCATGGGTAAGCGCCGAGAACGTGGTCGCGCTGCCACGGGTGAACCACCAGCTCCCGCGGGCAGTCCACACCGATCCACCGCCCCTCCGGCACACGCACCACCGGCAACTCCACCATCGGGCGGTGCTCCGGTGCGTAGGCCATCACCTCATCGCGGGAGAGTCCCATCCTGGTGCGGCAGCACGGATGCAACGGATGGCCGTCCACGACGCACTGCTCGAGGAAGGCGAGCGGATCAGGCTGGTTCACGGCGCGGCGAAGCGTCGGCTCGGCGCCGTCGGGTGCAGGCTGGGACGCCCGGGCGAGGGCGAGGTTGGCCACGCTGTTGTCAAGTTCCGACTCGAGGCGATGGGTCGTGGCGGGCAGTCCCAACGCTCGCAACAGCGGCCCGGGGTCGGCGTGGCCGATCCCGTCGAGGTCGAGTGCGAACTCCGGTGGCATTACCGCGAACGGGCGGGCGGCGGCGGCGCTGCCGCGCAGCATACGGCCGTCAGGCAGCTTCACCACCAGCGTGCCGCCGCCGGAATCGCGCACGCCGATGCCGGGAATCGGCTCGCGAGCCAGGGCACCCCAGAGCCGCCCGAGCACGGCCGCGCGAGCGCCAGACAGCGCCGGGCCCTCGCAGCCCGCGTCGTGGCGGCCCGTGTTCGGCTGAGCTAAGTCCGGCACGGAGCCAAGGCTATCCCGCTCTGCCGCCGTTGATCTCGTCTGGCAGCGCGTCGAACCAATCCATGACCGCCCGTTCGTAGCGCAGACCGAAGTCGAGCGCGGCTGCGGCGTACGCGCTTGGCCCGTGTCCGGGCGGTGCGGCGGCGGCCGCCGCGCGGTCTGCCTCGTAGCCAGCCAATCGCGTGGCGTGGATCGCCCGGTGGCGCGCCACGTGCGCGGCGAGGGTCCCGCGCGGGACGTGCGCGCCGAAGACGACAGTCAGCAGTAGCGGGAATCGGATCAGCTCCGGACCGGGCGGCTGCTCCACCCAGCTCGCGAACGCCTTCCGCCCAGCCTCGGTGATCGCGTAGGGCCGCCGGTCCCGGGGGCCCCGCTCTCCGGCCTCGACGAATCCGGCCTGCGCCATCGCGGTCAGCTCGCGGTAGACCTGGCTCTGCGTGATCGACCAGAAGTCGCCGATGTCCCGCTCGGCGGTGGCGACGAGGTCCCAGCCCGTCTTTGGTCCGCTGTGCAGGAAGCCGAGAAGCGAGGCGGCGGTCGCGTTGAGGGGGCGGGCGGGCATGCGCTCAGCCTAGTAGGGACATCCCACTGTGTCAGGTAGCGTGCGTAGTGTCAGGGGCGTGCCCGCTATCAGGGAGCCCAACCGCCGCGAGGCTCGACCGCCATAGGCGCTGGGCCCGGCCGGGATCGGTGGCCCGCGGGGTGGCCACGAATTCCTGGCCGAAGGCGAAGTAGCCGCCGGGGACGAGCGCCGCAGGGTCGGTTGCCAGCCAGACGAGTGTGCCGGCGCCTATCTCCGGCGGGTTGACCAGGCCGGGCATGACGCGAGCGATGGTGAAGAGCGGGCTGCGCAGCGCGAATCGGGTCTGCACCAGGCCGGGAAAGAAGCAGGTCGGCACGATGTGGGGTGCCCACCGGCGGGCGGCCTCGATCGTGAACAGGACGTTCGCCTGTTTGCTGGCGCCGTAGGCGAGCCACCGGCTGCGGTAGCGCAGCAGCGGCCCGGCTGGGCGGTCGACGTCGAGCCAGCCCCACGCCTCGGCGAGCGAGCTCGTCGTGATCAGCCGGGCCGGCTCATCCGGGCTCGCGCCGGCCATGAGCCGGTCCAGCAGCAGGTGAGTGACCAGGAACCCGCCCAGGTGGTTCACCTGCATGGTGCGATCGAGACCGTCGGCCGTCACGCGCCGCACCGCAGCCTGCCCACCCAGCGCACCGGCGTTGTTGACCAGCACGTGGATCTGGTCGACCTCGCTCCGCAGCCGCCGCGCCACGTCCCGCACCTCGGCGAGGACCGAGAAATCGGCCTGGAAGGCCCGCGGCAGGGAGCCGCTTGCGTCGCGTACCCGCTCGGCTGCCCGCCGCAGCCGCTCCGGGTTACGACCGAGCAGTACGACCTCGTCGCCCGCCCGGGCCAGCGCGCGTGCGGCCGCGAGGCCGATGCCGGAACTGGCACCGGTGATCACCACTGTCCGGCCGGAGGCCACGCTCCATCATGCTCGTTAGGGTGAGGCGTGGCCGATCTTCGCCCGGACGCCCGATCCTCGCTGACACAAATTGCCGCGCGCCTCGCCGCCGCCAGTACGGTGGTCGGCGCAGGTCTGGTCGTCGCCTCGGTGGTGGCGACGCGCCGGTTGTGGTTCGGCGGGTACGTCAGTGAGGCTGGCGTGGCTGCCGAGCCGCAGGCATCGACCTATCGGTGGGGCATCCTCGGCCTGGCGTTGGGTCTGCTCCTGCTCGCGGTGGCGCTGGTCAGGGTCTTGCCGTTGACCGCTGTCCTGCTCGCCGGATCCGGCCTGTTCGCCGCGCTGTCGGGGTCGGTCTCATGCAGTACCGGTTGCCCGCTCCCGCCGTACGAATCGGCGACCGCGGCGGACCTGGTTCACGGTGGCGCGAGCATCCTCGCCGTCGGTGCCGCCACTCTGGCGATCGCGGCGCTCGCCGTCACGAGCGAGGACACCCCGGTTCGGCGCCTGTCCCGGCTCACGTTCTGGATCGTGGGACCGCTGGTCGTGGCTGTCGGCCTGGCGATGCTGGTGCTCGGCCGCGGTCAACTCACCGGGCTGCTCGAACGGGCCATCCTGCTGACCGCGACCGCCTGGACGCTCGTCGCCGCGCTGCGCGTTGGTGCCGGGACTGCCACGATGGGCTTGCGCCGGTAGTGTGTCGACGCTGTTCCGCACGGGGGGTTGCTCCGTGCGCTGAGTCCGGAAGGTGATGTTGTGTCATATCCCCCAGAGGAAACCCCCGCCCAGCCGAGCGCGGCGCCGGTTCCCCCGGTACCGAGTCAGGGCTATGGCGACGCCGGCGCCACGGCGCCGCTGCCGGTGTCGCCGCAGGGCTACCCCCAGCAGAGTTACCCGCAGCAGCAGCAGGGCTATCCGCAAGCGGCCGCGCCGGTGGCAAAGAAGGGCAAGGCCGGCCTGCTGTTCGGGATCCTGTCGTTGGTGCTGTTCCTTGGTCTGGCCGGTGTAACCGGGCTGTACTTCGTGAGCAAGAGCGACGCGGACAAGACGATCGCCGACCAGAAGGCCCAGATCACGACCTTGACGACGGACTCCGCCGCCAAGGCCGAGAAGCTGACGAAGGCCGAGGCGGACCTGACCGCGGCTCAGGCCAAGGTCACGAAGAGCGATGCGTGCGTCGCCGCGGTGAAGTCCTTCTTCGACGCGATCAAAGCCAACGACGACGCGGCCGGCCAGAAGTCCGTGATAACCATGAGCCAGTCGTGCGAGGGCTCCAGCATCGTTCCGTAGCTGAGCCATTTTCCGCGTCGACAATTGTGTCGATCAAGGACCTGCGGCCGTGGTTCGATCACCGAATCACGGCCGCAGGTCCCTGATCGGGGGAACCCAAGTTGACGAGCTGACAGAGTGTGCAAGAATTGTCAGCATGTCAGACGCGCGGGTGGAGCGGATTCTGGACGCGGCGTACGAATGCTTCACCCGCCACGGCGTGCGCAAGACGACCATGGACGACATCGCCCGTACGGCGGGCATGTCGCGGCCGGCGGTGTACCAGTACGTCCGCAACAAGGAGGACGCGTTCCGCAGGCTCGCGGCGCGAATCTTCGATGACGCTCTCGCCCGGGCGCGGGGGGCGGCGGTCGCCGACGGCACGCTCGCCCAGCGACTCGACCGAATCCTCGCCGTCAAGCTCGCCGTCACCCAGCGACTCTTCCGCGACAGCCCGCACGCGAGCGAGTTGATGGGGGAGACCGCCCGGGTCTCCGCCGACCTGGACCGCGCATTCATGGCCCAGATGGCCGACCTGCTGACCGGGACCATCACCGACGCCGCCGCCCAGGCCGACCTGGCCCTCGGCGACGAGAACGCCCGCGAGATCGCCGAACTGGCGCTCGCGCTGACCCGGGGTCTCGAGGCGGACCTGTCCGACCCGGACCGGCCACGAGAACGCCTGCGCAACGGGATCGCGCTGCTCGTCGCCGGTCTCGCCGCCACGGCGCAGCCCGCATCGCGCTGACCTTTTGCGAATCGTCGACCAGCCGAGGAGGCACAACACATGACCGCCGTACTCATCACTGGGTGCTCCTCGGGCATCGGCCAGGCCGCCGCGCTGCGCCTGGCCCGCCGCCCCGATCTCACCGTCTACGCCACCGCCCGCCGGGTGGAGTCACTCGCCGACCTCGCGGACGCCGGGTGCCGGGTGCTGACTCTCGACGTCACCGACGAGGCCTCCATGAGCGCCGCCGTTGGCGCGATCGAGGCCGAGCACGGGTCCGTTGGCGTGCTCGTCAACAACGCCGGGTACGGCGAGTTCGGCACGGTCGAGGAGACCTCGCTCGAGCGGGTGCGCGAGCAGTTCGACATGAACGTGTTCGGTCTGGCCCGGCTGACCCAGCTCGTGCTGCCGGGCATGCGCGCCGCCGGCCGCGGTCGCATCGTCAACGTGAGCTCGATGGGTGGTCGGCTGGTCTTCCCGGTCGGCGGCTACTACCACGCGAGCAAGTACGCGGTCGAGGCCATCAGCGACGCGCTGCGCTTCGAGGCGGCGCCATTCGGCATCGCGGTCTCGGTCGTCGAGCCCGGACTGATCCGTACCGGCTTCGAGGAGGCGGCCCGCCGCACGCTCGCGGGCTCGGAGGTGTCCGACGGGCCCTACGGCGCCCTCTCCGCGGCGGCGAAGGACCAGACCGGCCGCAGCTACCGATCAAATCTGCTCACGGCATCGCCCGATGCGGTGGCGAAGACGATCGAACGCGCGGTGACGGCCCGCCGGCCCCGGCCGCGCTACGTCGTCACGGCCGCGGCTCGGCTCCTGGTCCACACTCGACGGTTACTGGGCGCGCGAGTCTTCGACGGGTACCTGCGGCGACAGTTCCGCACTCCCAAGAAAGCCTAGGGAAATCGGAGAAAATCGCCGGCGCGTCGCGTCGAGCCACCGCGGGCACTGAGCACGACAATACACATTATCCAAAAGAAATGGGGCGAAAGCCCCACGGCGGCCAGGTTGCTGCCCGTCGAGCTCAAGCCGGCTGACCGACGGCTCCTCCTCCACCAACGGATTGTGATCCTCGGCCTTCTGGACGCCGCCCCGAACCGACCACATCGTCATCTTCCGTCGGGTCGGGTAGCCCCCTACGCTGGCGGCGTGGTGAGTCCGATACTGCGGCGGGCCGGCCGTTGGTTCAGCCCGACCACGCTGATTCTCGCCGGTCTGTGCTTCGCCCTGCCCTTCGTCTCCGTCGCTTGCGACACCCCCGGCGGCTACGGCCGAGCCGCTCCGGGCGGCACGACCACCTACACCGGCTTCGACCTCGTCGTGGGCGGTCAGCCCGACGTGGCCCCACCGGACAAGGTCCGCCCGCCGGCGCAGCGTCTCGACGATCGCCTCTGGCCGCAGCCCGCCGCTGCCGCCGTACTCGTTCTTATCGTCGCGGGCACGGCGCTGGCCCTGCGCATGGGCGAGCCGCGGCTTCGCCGGGCCAGTGTCGCGGCCCTGGCCGGTGTGGCAGCCACGGCACTGCTCGTCAACCAGGCGCTCGTCGAGGCCGAGCTGGCGGTGCGGGTGGGGGAGCAGCTGACCCAGCCGCTGCCCGCGGGGAAGGTGATCCGGGACTACGTCCAGACCGGCTCGGGGTTCGGGCTGTCGCTGCTCCTGCTGCTGCTGGTCACGGTCCTGAATGGAATCGGCTGGTGGCGGGCCCGACCGCGGGCAGCGCTCGTCGCGGGGGAGAGCTCTCCTTGAGCCTGGGTGTCCACTTCGCACTCGGCACCGAGGATGAGGCGCGCCTGCTCGCGGCGGCCGGCGATGACGATGCGGTACTGGACGTCGTCGAGGACATCGAGATGGGGTCACGCGACTCGACCTCCTGTGACATGGACAAGGCCTGGGATGCCATCCACCGCTGCCTCACCGACGGCCGCCTGGAGTACCTGAACGGCACCTACCCGCTGCGCGCCGCCGTGCTCGGTGGGCGTCAGCTCATCGAGGACGAGGACTACACCGTCTCGTACGTGAACGCCGATCAGGTGCGCGACGTCGCGGCGGCGCTGGAGGGCGTTGACGAGGAGTGGCTGCGGTCGCGCTACGCGACGCTGGACCTGGCGGAGTATGGGCCGGAGCACGGCGAGGAGGACTTCGGCTACACCTGGGACTACCTACAGGATCTGCAGGAGTTCTACGCCGAGGCCGCGAAGGCCGGCCGGGCCGTCATCTTCACCGTGGCCGCGTGACCGCGCCAGGCCTCCGCACCACGCGATCTAGGGCGCAGCGACGTAGTTGGTGATCAAACCACGTCGCTACGCCCTAGATCGACGAAATGGATGCTTAGGAGGCGTGGTCACCTCACGTCCCGACCAGATTCGCTCGGTGCTCGGGGACACTTGGCCCACCGCGGAAGTGTAGCCACCGCGAGCGCAGGATCTAGAGGTTAACTTGACATAATGTTGATTATCGAATGGCGTTCGTAACCTAGATCAACTGCGCGATCCGGGCATTGGACGCACAGCCGCCCTGTAGACGCCTCTGCACCCGGGTACCCGTCCAATGCTCTCGACGCGGCTCGCACGGCTGGGCTGTGTCCGCGGTTACGCCGTACTGGGTCCTCTCGCGCTCGGCCGCCGTAAGCCCAATCACATGAGGATTTTTCGGGATTGTCGGGAACGGGCCGTTGGTTGTGGATGGGGTGCCCCGGCCCCCCGGGCGCATGTTCAACCCCCCCCGGAAGAACGGATCTTGCTTGTGGTCAACGTCGACCGTCCCTTTGGTGCCCTCAAGTCCCGCATGTCTGGTATCCGCTTGAACGCGGTCGCGCCGCGCACCGCGCTCGCGCTCGTGATCGGCCTGACCGGCCTGGCGGCACCAGCCGCTGCCCTGGCCGCTGGCATCGCAGGGCACGAGGAGAAGAACGCCGTCCCGATCGCGGCGGCCGCCACAACCGTCAAGGCGGCCGTGGCCGGCGACCCGCCCGGGACGCCCCTCACCAAGCCGGCTGCCAAGCCGGTCGCGAAGCCGGCCGCCAAGCCGGTCGCGGCGAAGGCTGCCAAGCCCGCCGTGAAGAAGGCGGCCAAGGTGGCCGCGCCCACGGCG
>Ga0209859_1000127_pt1 | contig 17132 bp, 17 predicted proteins | sample GWRWS3_50_60_FD_187241 | JGI IMG/M metagenome (GOLD analysis project Ga0209859, IMG submission 187241) | Riverbed sediment microbial communities from areas with vegetation nearby in Columbia River, Washington, USA - GW-RW S3_50_60 (SPAdes)... | ecosystem: Environmental > Aquatic > Freshwater >... | reverse complement strand
CCAGGTACGTCCCCTGGTCGCCGCAGCCGACCCGCAGCGAGATCGTCCCGCCCTCCCAGAGCGAAGACTCGATGTCGGCGCGGGTGAGCGGCCGGCCCAGCGACGCCGGGACGCGGACGGTGAGGAAGGCACGCTCGTATCGGGGTACCGAGCTCGCCTCGACGAAGAGATCCAGGTCGTAGGGCGGCGCCAGGTCGAGCTCGGTGTTCCCGTCGGCGCCGAGCATGCCGAGCCACGGCCCCGAGAGCTCGATCGGCTCGTCGCGGGGATCGCACGTCGGCGCACGCAGGAGCTCAGCCACCTCCGGCGGCGGCTGCTCGATCCCCTCTCGCAGCAACACGGTGTCGGTTTGCCCGGCCCAGACGAGCGCGACCTCGGGGGAGACCCCGGCGATCTCCGCGAGCTCGATCTCCTCGTCCGGCTCCGGACCGCCGCCGTCGTCGCAGCCGGGCAGCACTCCCGTCCCGACGCTTCCGCCCTCGACGGGCGCCACCCGGACGGTCCAACCCTCATAGAGGGAACCCTGGTAGCGGACGACGAGAGTGCAGCTCGCCGCGCCGACCAGGGGGGCTCCGCTCTTGCTCTCCCCGGCGGTCGGACCGCTCGAGCCGCTCTCCCCGCACCCGAAGAGCGCCAGGGCAAGAAGCCCGCAGAGACCGAGCGCCATGGCCGTGCGTACCTTCATGCTTCCTAGACGGCCGAACCAGCCTCGATGTTCCTCCCTGATTTCGGGTCGTCCGCCGCCCCTGGCAAGGTGCGCCCACGGCGAGCACGCCGCGAGGCCAGCGATGCCGGTCGGGTTCCAAGTCTATGACCAGGAGCACGAAGTCCCTGCAAAGCGAGGGAATGTCGTTGACCTCTGGGGCGTCGAGGAGGACTGGGAGTTCCCGACCGACGGCTCGCTCGCGCTCCGGCCTGAGCCCCTCGCGCCGGCCAAGAGCCTCGATGAGCGCGAGGAGGAGCCGCCCAAGCCGGCTCTGTTCGGTTTGAAAGCGCTGGCCTCCTTCGTTACCGTGCCGCGGATGGCTACGACGGAAGCCCCAGGCTTCGCCGCGCGCGCGAGGCAGCGTGAGCGCGAGGAAGCCCGGGCGAAAGCCCGTCGGGCACGCCGCACTGCGGCGCTGGTCGTCATCGCGTGCGGCTGCCTCGTCGCCCTCCTGCTCACTGCCTTCGGCCGGGGTGGGGAGGGCGCCGTGACGATCACCGGGCCCGCACCCGCCGCGCGTCTGCTGCCGGCCGGGCCCCCGCGTCCGCAGATCGTCGCCATGCATGACTCACTCCGCATCCAGCTCCCAGTGAACCAGAGCCGAGTGACCGCGCTCGGCTATCACGCGAGCGGCACGGCCGCGCTTCCGCTCGACCCCGTCGGAACCCAGGCGAACGCCGGGCTCGCCGAGCGGATCTTCCGCAGGCTCTTCGGCTCGAGCGGCGGCGGCGTGAGCTACTACCTGCTCGAGGGCGGCGTCGGCGCGGAGACCGGCGGCCTCGACGTCGGCGCCCCCATCGACACGGACGTCTACGCGCCGGTCGACGGCAGCGTCATCGCCATCACCGACAACGTCGTCAACGGCAAGGCCTACGGCGTGACCGTCGAGATCCAGCCCTCGGGCTCCCCCGGGGTCGTCGTGACGCTCTCGAACGTCCGCGCCGACCCGGCGCTGACCGTGGGCTCGACGGTCTCGGCCGGTCGCACCAAGATCGGCCGCATCATCGACCTCTCCGAGGTGGAGCGGGCCGGGCTCGCCCGTTACACCCAGGACAACGGCCAGCACGTGCACATCGAGGTGCACCCGGCGACGGCCCTCACAAGCCCCTAAGGATTCGCTTCGCGAATCCTTAGAATGAGCAACCACAAGCTGTCGACGGAGAGCGAGATTCTTTTGGTCGAGCTTTTGCCGCCAAAGGCGGGAAAAGGTCGTTGAAGCTCCTCTTCATCGGCGACGTCTTCGGGCCCCCCGGCCGGCGGGCGGTGACGGAGCACTTGCCCGAGCTCCGGCATGAGCTCGACGCCGACCTGTGCGTCGTGAACGGCGAGAACGCTGCCGACGGCGCCGGCTTGACTGCGAAGCTCGCAGAGAAGCTGCTCGCCGCCGGTGCGGACGTGATCACGACGGGGAACCACGTCTGGCGGCACCGCGACCTCGTGCCGATCCTCGAGTCGAGCCCACGGGTGATCCGCCCCGCCAACTTCGGCGACGCGGGCATCCCGGGGAGGGGGCTCACCTTCGCCGAGGCGCGCGACGGCACGGCCGTCGCGGTCCTCAATCTCCAGGGAGCGCTCTTCCTCCAGACCCCGGTCCATCCCTTCCACGTCGCCGACGCGCTCGTCGACGAGGCGCGCGCGCGAACGCCGGTCGTCCTGGTCGACTTCCACGCGGAGGCGACGAGCGAGAAGATCGCGCTCGCCCGGATGCTGGACGGGCGCGTGACGGCCGTGATCGGCACGCACACGCACGTGCAGACCAACGACGCGCGCGTCCTGCCCGGCGGGACGGCAGCGATCACGGACGCGGGCATGACCGGGCCCCACGACTCGGTCATCGGCGTCCGGGCGGAGCTCGCCATCCAGCGGATGAGGACGGGGATGCCTGTGCGCTTCCATCCCGCCGACAGCGACGTCCGCATCGAGGGCGTCATCGTCGAATGCGAGCCCGACGGGCGCGCTACGCGGTGCGAGGCCCTGCGCGTTCCCGTCGAGCCGTAGCGACGACGAGAACGACAGCGAGCGCGACGAGGAGCAGGTCGCGAACGAGCACGAGCCAGCCCGCCGGCTCGAGGTCGACCATGTCCCAGTAGCGCGTCGGGAACCACAGGTGGGTGGTGACGAGCGCCGCGCCGAGAAGAGCTCCGGCGGCGAGGCCGATCCGCCCGGCGACGAGCGGGACGAGCGGGACGAGCCAGATGAGGAACTGAGGCGAGAGCACCTTCCCCAGGGCGACGAAGACGACGGCCGAGGCCGCGGAGGCGGCGGCGAGACGGGCCGGGGTCGCCGGGCCACGGGCGAAGAGCGCCCACACCGCGACGAGCGCCGCCGCCTGGAGGACGGTCTGCACGGTGGCGAACGCGTCCGGCAGCGATCCCGCGAGGTTCTGGGAGCCGTGCGTGGAGACGACAGACGGCACGTATGTGCCGTCTACTTGGTGGGCCGCCTGGAGGACGGCAGCACCCAAGCTCTCGATCTGCAAGGGGCGGCCCACCTGGCGCTCGACGGAGCCGGCGAGCCCATCCGGCGCGATGAGCGCGAACGGCACGACCACGAGCACGAGCATCGCGACGAACGCCCCGAGGCAGGCCGCCGCCTCCTTCCTCCCCCGCCTGCGCGCGACGTAGACGAGTAGGGACGGGAGGAGGACGAGCGGGTAGATCTTCGCCGCCACGGCGAGGCCGAGGACCGCGAGTCCGAGCCGCACCCGGCCGGCGAGGACGGCGGCGAGCGCGGCCGCCGTCAGCGCCGCGGGCCAGAGGTCGTAGCGCGTCAACACGACGGTCCCGAGAGCGAGCGGGAACAGCCCCACGAAGACGGCTGCCGCAAGCAGGTGACGCGGCGAGGCGCCGAGGGAGGCGAGAGAGCGCACCACGAGCGCCAGCATGGCTGCGGCGCAGATCCACATCAACGCCTCGAAGATGGAGCGGTAGTGCTCCTCGGGGCCGAGGGCGGGGAGCCAGAACACGGGGAGCGCGGCCGGCGGGTACTCCACCTCGAAATCGCGGTACGGGACCTCCCCGGCCGTCATCGCCTCGCCGTACTCCTGGTAGACGGGCGTGTCGACGATCTGGTAGCGGTCGAAGGGCGGCAGGTGGAGAGCGCCCCACGACGCGGCCAGCAGCCCGAGGCCGATCGCCAGCGCGAGCAGGAGCCGCACGGTGTCAGCGGAGGGGGACGAGCTCTCCGACTGGGCGCTCACCACTCGGCTCCTCCGGAAGCAGCGCGGGTTGGGCGACGCGGATCGCAGCGGGAACGAGCAGGGCGAACGCGACGAAGGGGAAGAACCACGGGATGTAGAGATAGAACCAATGCGTGAGGACGAGCTCGAAGCCGAGGAGGAGCGCGCCCGAGAGGGCGGCGAGCTGGACGACGTTGCGCGTGCGCGGCACGAACGCGAGCGCCACCGACGCAAACAGCAGGAGCGCCTTCAGGGCGGTCTGGACGACGTGGAGGTCCGGATAGCCGGGGTACTCGCCCCAGTCCCAGATCGAGAAGGGTGAGGGCCGTGACAGCTGCCAGCCGAACGTGCGATCCCAGAAGATGCGGGCGGCGTGGAGCGGATCCGGCTCCAGCAGGAGGATCCAGAAGCCGAGCGCGGTCGCGAGGAGGAAACCGCCGACGAAGAGGAGCTGTTGACGCGGCCAACGCGTCGCCTTCGGGTAGGAGGCCCAGAGCGGGAGCAGGAGGAAGGAGGCGAACTTCGTCCAGGTTGCGAGGCCGGCGAAGAGGCCGCGCGCAGGCGCCGAGGTGACGAAGACGAGGCCCCAGATGAGGAACGCGGGCATGATCGCGTCGTTCGAGTTCGAGCTCGAGACGTACTGCGTGAACGGGTAGGCGGCCCAGGCGAAGGCCAGCGTCGCGCCCAGGCGCACGCCGCCGAACCGGAACCCGAGGAGCCCCATGCCGAGGAGGGCGAGCCCGTCCCAGAGGAGCGACGTGAAGTGCGCCGCCGGCAGGTAGTCCCACCTGTAGCTGTAGCCCATCGTCAGGAAGCCCGGAACGTAGGCCAGGTAGCTGACCGGCCCGTACGTGTCCCCGCGGCCGTTGGCGACCTCGCAGCGACCGTTCGTCTGGATCCGCTCGCGCACGTAGCCGTCGGCGTCGGGGTCGCCGCACTCCTCCCCGTCGTCCTCGGGCATGTTTCCGTACGGCGCCTGCTCGTCCTCGGCGATCCGCTGCGCGCCGATCACGCCGGCGAGACCGACGTCGATGACGTTCGACGCGCGCAGGTTGAGCCCGAAGCGGAAGCCCGCCAAGAAGACCGTGGCGGCGAGGAGCAGCCAGACCGGCCAGAGCGGCCGTGACGGGCTCCCGCGCCCCTTCCAGCCGATCCACGCCATGCGCCCGAGCAGGTAGAGCATCGGCGGGTAGGCGAGCGGCATCGCCCTGAAGATCTCGCCCCGGTTGAAGAAGAAGAGGGAGATTCCGAAGGAGAGGAGGACGAGCAGGTCGAGGTTCCGGATCGAGAGCGGTCGGCGCAGGTCCGCGAGCCCGAGGAAGAAGACCGCGCAAAGCGAGAGCCAGATCCAGGGGTTGTTGATCTTCCGGCCGAACGCGCCGTTGTAGCCGCGCGCCATCTTCCAGGCCACCTGCGGCCCGGTCCAGGCCTCCGTCACCGCACCCGACGTGTCGTCGACCTTGGCGAGAGCGACCTGGCCGGCGTCGGGGAGCGACGACCACACCTTGACGGTCCAGACCTCCGGGCCCTCGTCGAACTCGGCCTCGTCGGTCAACGTCGACTCCGGGTAGCGGTCGAGCCAGTCCGCGATCTTCGGGTTCGCGAGAGCCCGGCCGATCGCGTCGTCCTCCCGCAGAAGCGGCTCGGTCGGCGGGGGGACGAACGGCGTCCCGATCAGATTGCCGCGCGAGTCGAACACGGGCGAGGTGGGCACAGCCGCATGGGCAGCCCCCGTGCCGAGGGCGAGGAAGGCGGCGGCAACGACGGCTACACGGAGGGCCGTCGTCGGAAGCTCCAGAGCTTGTTGGCGACGAAGTTCCACGGCGTGACGAGCGCGATCGCGATCGCCTGAGCCGGCAGCTTCGGGACGCCGAGGCCGACGAGCGCGCTCAGGAACGCCAGATTCGCCGCCAGCGCGATCGTCGAGACGACCAAGAAGCGGAAGCCCTGGAAGACGAGGTGGCCCCGCTGGCGTCTGAACGTCCAGTGGCGGTTCCAGGCGTAGTTGTTCGTCACGGCGACGAGGAACGAGCAAACGGCCGCGAGCAGGTAGTGGACGTCGAACGCGAGGAGCGTCGCGTAGACGGCGAGATTGACGACGTAGCCCGAGGCCCCGACCGCGCAGAACTTCGCGAGCTGGAGCCAGTTCGCGGGACGTCGCAGCGCGCCGGAGGCCGCGTCCGTAAAGGCGCTCGCGCGCGAGGAGGTCGCCTGGGCTCCTTTCGCCACGGGAGGAAAGGTTACGTTCTCGCCTCAGACGGCCGGACGGAGAAGGTGGTTCCCGATCCCGACTCTCGGCCCCGGTGCGAGCTCGCGCTCGCCCTCCGGAGTCGCGGCCACGAACCGGTGAACGTCTCCATCCGGCGTCACGAGGATGTCCGCGAGCGTGCCGACCTCATCGCCGTCCAGGCTGACCGGCTGGCCTCGTAGCTCGGAGAAGGCCCGGCCGCCCAGACGGTAGAACTCGAGCTCGCGCTCCAGCAGGACGAGGGTCGACTCGACGACGAGATCGTCGGCCCGTACGTCGCAGGCGGGATAGGGGAGGAAGCGGTGCGCGCCGTCGCCGCAGCGGACGTCAAGGCCGACGAGCCGGCTGAGCGGCCGGTCGAGCAGCGCGTCCACGGCGACCCCGAGGCGGATGTCCCGATAGGTGACGGCACGGCGAACCAGCGCACCGGTCCGGTGGAGAGGCCCCATCCCGCGACGAGGATGCCCCGGGCCGACCCGGCCCAAACGCTAGTACCCCTCCGCCCCCACGAGGGGAACGAAGCGGCAGGCGACCGAGTGGGCGACCGCAGGCCCCTCCGGGCTCTTGATCACGACCTCGAGGCGCTGGCCGCGGCGGTCTCCGACCGGGATCACGAGCCGTCCGCCCATGACGAGCTGGTCGTAGAGCGAGTGCGGCAGCTCCGGCGCCGCCGCCGCGACCGTGACCGCGTCGAACGGGCCGTGCTCGGGATCGCCGAGCGAGCCGTCGCCGAGGTGGACGGTCACACGGCCGTACCCGGCGGCGTCGAGCTTCTCTCTCGCCCGCTCGGCGAGCTGGCGGAGGCGCTCGACGGTGTGCACCTCCTCCGCGAGCTCGGCGAGCACGGCCGCCTGGTACCCCGAGCCAGTGCCGACGTCGAGCACGCGATTCCCCGGCCGGACGGCGGCCGCCTCGCAGATGAGGGCAACCATGTAGGGCTGCGAGATCGTCTGCCCCCAGCCAATCTGGATGGGGATGTCCTCATAGGCGCGCTTGCGGTCGTCGGCGTCGGTGAACGCCTCGCGCGGCACCTTCCCCATTGCCTCGAGGACGCGGGGATCGGTGATCCCGCGCGCCTCGAGCTGCTCCGCGACCATCTGCGCGCGGAGCGCGGCGAAGTCAGGCTCGCGCCGCCTCACGGGTCTTCTGCATGGAGGCCGGAGTGGGCACCCCGAAGTGGGCGAGGACGAGCGGCGCGAGATCCGTGATCCCGGGATCGGACGGGAAGGGAGGCTCGTCGAACCCGGCCGCCATGAGCGGCACGGTGGAGTCGCCCGCGACGAGCGAGCCGTGGCTCCCCCCGCCGAGGTGGTGCCGCCCGCCGAGATCGGCCAGCTCCCACCCCTCCGCGGCCGAGACGATGACGTCGCCGGCGGTCGGGGAGCGAAGCGCCCGCCAGGCCCGCTCGAGCCCGTTCGGGTAGCGCTCGGCCTCGAGCACGGCCGCGTCTCCCTCGAGCCGCCACTCCTCGCCCTCGAGCGCGAAGCGGAGCTCGGCGCCCTCGCGGCGCGCGACTGCAGCGCCGTCCTCCAGGAACAGGACGACGTCGGCCGCAGGGTCCTCCTCGACACGGTCCGCCAGCGCGCGCGAGTCGAGCCGGCAGCCGGGGAGCCTGTAGACCATCCCCGCGCGGTTCGAGGCCAGCGCGAGGACGCCGTCGAGGCTCTCCGGAAAGGAGTCGTGAAGGCGCGCCAACCGCTCGACGGAGGTCTGGCCGTGGTCGGAGCAGACGAGAACCGCGTAGCGCTCGAGGAAGTCGTCGGCCCCGCCGCCGGCCTGGAGCAAGCGAGCGAGCGCGCGATCCGAGCGCTCGAGCGCCTCCAGCGAGCGGTCCGGGCCGGCGATGTGCGAGGCGTAGTCGTAGTCGGGGAGATAGAAGACGAGGAAGTCGAAGGCGTCGCGCGTGACCAGCCAGCGCCCGACCGCGGCGGCGTAGTCGTCGATCGATCCCTCCAGCCGCGAGCGCACGGCGAGCGGCGCGCCGGTCCGCTCCGACTCGAAGACGTTGAAGAAGAAGAAGTGGCGCGGACCGTAGACGGCCTCGTACCAGCGGTTCCGCCGCGCCAGTGCGGGCAGGCGGATCGGATGCCGCGTCCGTCCGCGGTAGCACGTGAAGTTGATCGCGGCTGGCTCGAGCCCCGCGTCCTCGAGAGCCTCGAAGACCGTCGTCGCCTCGGGCGAGACGTGCTCCCCGCTCATCCCGAAGATCGTGTCGCGGATCGCCTGCCGCGCCCCCACGGCCCGCATCGCCGAGAACGAGGAGCCGTACTCGATCACCCTTCCTTCGCCCCGGTGGTACCAGACGAGGTGGGGGATCCGGTGGACGTCGGGGAACGCACCCGTGGCGATCGAGGTGAGGCAGACGGGCGTCAGCGAGGGGAAGACGCTCGTGCCTTGGCCCGTCCAGCCGGCGTCCGCAAGAGCGCCGAGCGCAGGCAGGCGGCCCTCGTCGAGGCCGCGCCCGAGGACGTCGGGCGTCAACCCGTCGATGACGACCAGAACGAGCTTCTTTCGGTCGGGGTCGGTCAGGTCAGTCCTTGGCGAGAACTCTCAGGCCCGCATGGCGCGATTCCGCCCGCCGCCCCAGCCGCGCGCCGGCGACCGGGACCGCCACCACGGCGAGGTAGCCCAGCGCGGGGATGGGGGCGAGGACGACCGCGCCCAGGACCGCCGCCGGAGCTGCCTCCGGCGACAGCTTGCGAAGGGCGACGAAGGCTAGGGCCGCCGCGCCGGCGAACGCGGCCAGCGCCCACCAGGGGAGCGCGAGCAGCGTCAGGGCGAGGGCGCCCACGGCCGCCGCGACCGTGGCCGCCACCCAGGCCGGGGAGCGGCGAGTTCCGACCGCAGCGGCTCCGGCGGCGACGCCTAGGCCGAGAACGACGCCGAGCACGTACCAGTCGAGGATTCCGTCCACCGCGCTGATACTAGCCGCGCCCGCCCGTATCCTCGCCGCATCGACCTCGGCACCATCTTCGCCATCGGCTTCTTCGTCCTGGTCGCCGTCCTCTTCGGTGCGCCGGTGCTCTCTCAGCGGGCGCTCCAGGCGAGCAGGCGGCGCGCCTTTCGCACCCTCGAGCGGGCGCGCGGTACGCGCGTCATCGCCATGATCCACCGGCAGGAGACGGTGGGCGTCTTCGGCGTTCCCTTCTACCGCTTCATCGACATCGACGACTCCGAGGCGGTCCTGCGTGCGATCCGCCAGACCGCCGACGAGAGCCCGATCGACCTGCTCCTGCACACCCCGGGCGGGCTCGTGCTCGCTTCCGAGCAGATCGCCTATGCCGTCCGCGCCCATCCCGGGAAGGTGACCGTCCTCGTCCCCCACTACGCCATGTCGGGCGGGACTCTCGTCGCTCTCGCGGCCGACGAGATCCTCATGGACGAGGCCGCCGTTCTCGGGCCCGTCGACCCGCAGCTCGGAGACATGCCGGCGGCGGCGCTCGTCCGCGTCGCCGCCAAGAAGCCCGTCGAGCGGCTCGACGACCGCACCCTCGTCATGGCCGACGTCGCCGAGAAGGCGCTGCGCCACATGAAGCAGGTCGTCCGCGACCTCCTCGTCGACCGACACGGTCCCGACCAGGCCGAGACCGTGGCCGAGGAGCTCGCCGGCGGTCACTACACCCACGACGACCCCATCACGGTCGAGGAGGCGAAGGCGCTCGGGCTCCCGGTCGCGACCGGGCTCCCACACGAGGCCTACGATCTCATGGAGCTCTTCCCGCAGGAGGGCCGCCGGCGGCCGAGCGTCCAGTTCGTCCCGCTGCCCGATCCCTCGGCCGACCCGGCACGGCGAGCGCGGCGCGCCTGAGACGCGTCTCCGCCGCGGTTTGAGAGGCGGCCGGAGCGGGGATCCTCGCCGGGGCGGGCCCCGAGCGCGGCAGGGCAATCCGGACCGCAGCCTCGCCGCGTAGTACCCACTGAACCAGTAGGGGGAACGAGGAGGTTGCCATGCGAAGGCGCAGTGTCGTGTTGGCCATTGCCATCCTCGCGGCCGGGCTTCTGGTCGCGTCCCTGGCGGGGGCCAGCGGAGGCAAGAAGAACCTGAAGGCGGACGCCCTGATCGGTTACCAGGAGAATCCCGACATCTCGACGGTCGCCACAGGGTCGTTCCAGGTGACGATCGACGACGAGGCCGAGACGCTCACGTACGAGCTCAGCTACTCGGGGCTCGAGGGCACCGTCCAGCAGGCGCACATCCACTTCGGCAAGCGGGCCATCAACGGCGGGGTCGCCGCATTCCTCTGCGGTCCTCAGCCGGCAGCCGGCGACAAGCCTGAATGCCCGCAGTCCGGCACGGTCACCGGTGTCATCGACGCCGCCGACATCATCGGCCCGGCCGGCCAGGGTCTCGAGGCAGGGAACTTCGCCGAGCTCGCGCAGGCAATGCGCGCCGGCCACTCCTACGCCAACGTCCACTCGTCGAAGTGGCCAGGCGGCGAGATCCGCGCGCAGATCAACGATCAGGACGCCAACAACTAGTGCTGTAGGGATCGCGGAGTGACGAGGGCCCGGCGAGAGCCGGGCCCTCGTCCGCTCAGGTGGGACTCTCGAGACGTCCGACGACGTCGAGGAGGAAGGCGCTCGCCCGCGCGCCGTCGACCACGCGGTGGTCGAAGGTGCACGAGAGCCAGCCGATCTCGCGGACGGCGATCTCCCCGTCGACGACAGCCGGGCGCGGCGCGATCCGGTGCAGCCCGAGGATGGCGACCTCGGGGTAGTTGACGAGCGGCGTGGCAAAGAGGCCGCCGAGGCGCCCCGCACTCGTGACCGTGAACGTCGAGCCGCGCAGCTCCTCCGGCGCGAGCGTCCCCGCGCGCGCACCCTCGGCAAGCCGGCGGGCCTCGGCCTCGAGCTCGTCGAGGGACCTCTCGTCGGCGGCGCGGAGCACGGGGACGACGAGCCCCTCGTCCGTCTGCACCGCCACGCCCAGGTCGTAGCGCTCCCAGAAGACGATCTCCTCGCCGTCGAGCGTCGCGTTCAGCTCGGGGAACTCCTGCAGGCCGGCGGCGACGGCCTGGAGGAGGTACGGGAGGTACGAGCGCTCCCCGCGCGCGGCCGAGAGCGCCGTGAGGTCGCACTCCTCGACGACCGTGACAGCCGGCACCTCGCGATGGGACGTCGTCAGGTGCTGCGCGATCAGCCGGCGGACGCCGCGCAGCGGGACGCGCCTCTCGGGGCCACGCCCTGGGGTCTGACCCCCAGATAAGGCCGCTGTGCGCACGTCCTCCTCCGAGACTCGCCCGCCCGGCCCCGTTCCGGCGACAGCGGACAGCTCCACTCCGAGCTCGGCCGCGAGCCGCCGGACGAGGGGTGTGGCCTGGACCCGTTCGGACGGCTTCGGGGCGGGAGCAGAAGGCTCCGGTGCAGGTGCATCGACAGCAGCAGGAGCGCCGGGCTCCGCGATCTCACCGTCTCCGATCACGACGAGTGGGGTCCCGACCGGGACGAGCTCGCCCTCCTGGACGAGGATGCGTGCGACCGTGCCCGCCGCCGGCGAGAGGATCTCCACCGTCGTCTTGTCCGTCTGGATCTCGACGAGCGGGTCGTCCTCCTGGATCTGCTGGCCCTCCTCGACGAGCCAGCGCGCGATCTCGCCCTCGGCCAACCCCTCGCCGAGGTCCGGGAGCCTGAACTCGTAGGCCATCAGTAGTCGAGGACCTTCCGTGCGGCCGCGGCGACGCGCTCCGACGTCGGCACGTACTCGTGCTCGAGCGACCAGTACGGGAAGGGGACGTCATAGCCGGTGACGCGCACGATCGGCCCCTGGAGGTCGAGGATCGCCTTCTCCGCGATCACCGCGACGAGCTCGGCGCCGAAGCCGGCGACGCGCGGCGCCTCCTGGACGACGACGGCGCGACCGGTCTTCGCAACCGAGCCGAGGAGCGTCTCCTCGTCGAGGGGCTTCAGCGTGCGGATGTCGACGACCTCGGCGCTCGCGTCGAGGAGCTCGGCGGCCTCGAGGCACGTGTGCACCATCGCGCCGTAGGCCACGAGCGTCACGTCGGCGCCCTCCCGCGCGATCCGCGCCCGTCCGAGCGGGACGACGTGCTCGCCTTCTGGCACCTCCCCGCGCGGGCTCCGGTAGAGGACCTTCGGCTCCATGACGACGACGGGATCCGGGTCGCGAATCGCCGCCGCGAGCAGACCCTTGGCGTCGGCCGGAGTCGACGGGATCGCCACCTTCACGCCGGGGGTGTGCACGTAGTAGGCCTCGGGCGAGTCCTCGTGCAGCTCGGGCGCGCGGACGCCCCCGCCGGTGGGCATACGAATCGTGAGCGGGAACTCCATCGCGCCGCCCGTGCGCCAGCGGTAGCGGCCGACATGTGTGATGAGCTGGTCGAGGCACGGGTAGCTGAACGACTCGTACTGCATCTCGCAGACCGGGCGCCAGCCGGCCATGGCGAGCCCGACCGCCGTGCCGAGGATCCCAGCCTCGGCGAGCGGCGTGTCGACGCAGCGGTCGGCTCCGAAGCGGTCGCGCAGGCCGGCCGTGGCGCGAAAGACGCCGCCCGCGCGGCCCACGTCCTCGCCCATGACCATGATCGTCGCATCGCGCTCCATCTCGACGTGGAGCGCGTCGTTGACGGCGTCGACGAGCGTCTTCTCCGCCACTAGCCCTCGCGGAGTGTCGGCGGCGGGTCGACGTACGCCGAGGCGAACACGACCTCGGGATCGGGCGGCGGCAGCGCCTCGGCGGCCGCGATCCCGCTCTTCATGCGCTCGAGCGCGTCGTCGCGCGCGTCCTCGGCGAGCTCGTCGGAGAGGACGCCGAGCCGGCGCAGGTACCGGTCGTAGCGTCCCAGGCACTCGTTCTCCCGCTCCCGCTCGACGCGCTGGGCATCCCAGTAGGCAGTCGGATCGTCGGCGGTCACGTGAGGCGCGCAGCGGTAGGTGAGCGCCTCGACAAACGTGGGACCGTGGCCTGCACGCGCCCGCGCGAGCGCCTCGGACGTCGCCTGGTAGACGGCGAGGACGTCCCCGCCGTCGACCCGCACGCCGGGCATCCCGTAGCCGGCAGCCTTGTCGGCGAGGAACTCGGCGCGCGTCTGCGCGGAGAGCGGCGTCGAGATCGCCCACTGGTTGTTGTTGCAGAGGAGAACGACCGGCGCGCGCATGACGGCGGCGAAGTTCGCGCCCTCGTGGAAGGCCCCTTCCGACGTCGCCCCGTCACCGAAGTACACGAGCGCGCAGGCGCTCTCGCCCTTGAGCCTCGCGCCCCACGCGTACCCGACGGCGTGCGGGACATGGGTCGCGATCGGCACGGTGATCGACGCGATCCTGAACTCGCGGGGGTTCCACCAGCCGGCCGGGTGGCCTCGCCACCAGGAGAGGACCGTCTCCGGCGTCATCCCGCGGAGGAGCCCGATCGCGGACTCGCGGTAGGAGGGGAAGATCCAGTCTTCGTCTGCAAGCGCGAGCGCCGAGCCGGCCTGGATGGCCTCGTGCCCCCAGAAGATCGCGTACGTCCCGACTCGCCCCTGACTGTGGTAGACCACCGAGCGCTCGTCGTACGTCCGCAGGAGGACCATGGCGCGATAGAGGTCGAGGAGCGCAGCGTCGTCGAGGCCTTCGACCTCGCCGTCCGCCACCCCGTCCCCATCGCCGATGATCCGCCGAACGTCATGTTCGGCCGGGAGCACCTGTGCCACGCCCCTAAGTATCTCCGACGAGCACCCGCAGCGCGTCCCGCTCAGCCTCGAAGCGCACCGAGACGACGTCGCCGAGATCCTCGCCGTCGGCTTGGAGCGCCGTCGGGACGTCGCACTCCACCTCGACCTCGTCGACATCGTGGAGGTAGAGCGCGCGGGGCGACGACACCTGGCCGCGTCCCGTGAATGCCCACGCCGCGACCCTTGGTAGCTGCCACGGCGCGACAGCCCGCGGAGCGACGAGGTCGAGCCCGAGCTCGAAGCGCGCCTTCGGCGCGGCGTGGATCGCGAGCGACCCGGCGAAGGTGTACGGGTCGCAGTTGGCGACGAGCGCGAAGGCGACACGGTCGCGGCCAAGGACCGTCATGGCCGGTTGGAGCCGGCCGAGCCGGCGGGCGAGGATGCCTCCGAGCGTCCGCGCGAAGGCCACGTCTCCCGCCCTCTTGCCATCACGGCGGCCAAGGCTGTCGACTCGGCGCACGAGCTCGGCGTCGAGCCCCACCCCGGCGCCGAACGTGAAGCGGCGGCCGTTCACACGGCCGAGGGAGATGCGCCGCTCGCGGCTCGAGCGCGCGAGGAGCCGGGCGCACTCGACCGGATCGCGCGGGAGTGCGAGGGCGCGCGGGAGCACGCTGGTAGCGCCGCCGGGAAGAAAGCCGACGGCGACGTCCTCCTCGAGCCCGTTCACGACCTCGTTGTAGGCGCCGTCCCCTCCCAGGACGTAGAGCCGGTCGCAGCTCTGCGACGCCTCGACGGCGAGCTCGGCCGCATGGCGCGGCCCCTCGGTGAGCAGCGTCTCGACGTCGTCGCCACACGCGTGGAGCTCGCGCTCCACCGCGACCGTCAGCTCCGGCGTGACCCGCGTTGCCCGCGGATTGACGATGAGCGCGCTCGCCACGCCGCCACTCTAGTCGCCGCGTTTTCGATCAGGCGGGGGTCGAGTAGCCGCGCATCCCGTCGACGAGAAGCGCGTAGAAGGCGTCCGCGAGGGCGTCCGTGTCGGCTCCCGCGCGAAGCCAGGTGAAGGCCCAGTTCGCGGCGGAGAGGAAGAGGAGCGCGGCCGCGTTCTCGTCCAGATCGGAGCGCAGAGAGCCAAGCTCGCGTCCCTCGCGGAAGAGCGCCCGAACCCGTTCCTCGTAGCGCCGCCGCTCGGCCACGATCTGGTCGCGGCGCTCCTCGTCGAGGTACTTCCACTCGGCGACGAAGACCGTGGCCAGCTCGAGCTGCTCGGCGACGACGCGGAGGTGGCCGCGCAGGGCGAGGCGGATCTTCTCGGTCGGCGGGAGCTCCTCGGGAATCGCGTCGAGCGCGCCGTGGAACGCCTCGGCGCCCTGGCGCATCGTCTCGAAGAGGAGGTCCTGCTTGCCCTCGATGTGCGCGTAGAGGGAGCCCTTCTGGACGCCGATCGCATCCGCCAGGGCCCCGATGGACGTGCCGTGGTAGCCCTTCTCCGCGAAGAGGCGGGCGGCCTCGCGGGCGAGCTCCTCGCGTTTGCTCATGGTACCCTGCCCATCCTAACGATCGTTTGGTTGGGAGGTGTCCGTGCTCGAGCGCATGAGCGAGGAGGAGTTCCGAGCCTACGTCCAGGAGGGCGGGCAGGCGGAGACCGGCGATCCGATGCCCGAGCCCTACCGCCAGGCTCTCGTCAAGTTCATCGAGATGCACGGGAACTCGGAGCTCATGGGCGTCCTGCCCGAGCGCGAGTGGATCCTCCGCGCCCCCACGCTCCAGCGGAAGCTCGCCCTCACCGCCAAGGTGCAGGACGAGGTCGGCCACAGCCAGCTCATCTACCGCGTCGTCGAGGATCTCGGGAAGCCCCGCGAGGCCTGCTTCGACGACCTGATCGCTGGCAAGACGAAGTTCCACAACGTCTTCCACTACCCGACCAAGACGTGGGGCGACGTCGGCGTCATCGCCTGGCTCGTGGACGCCGCCGCGATCATCTCCCAGAAGGCCCTGCTCAAGTGCTCCTACGCGCCCTACGCGCGGATCATGAAGAAGATCTGCTGGGAGGAGTCGTTCCACATCCTCCACGGGCGCGACGTCGTCCTCACGATGATGACCGGCACGGACGAGCAGCGGGAGCTCGTGCAGGAGGCGCTCGACCGCTGGTGGGGCCCGCTCATGCAGTTCCACGGGAACCCGATCCAGCCAGATGAGGATCCGATGTACCAGTGGCGGATCAAGAGCCAGGCCAACGAGGAGGCCCGCCAGCAGTTCCTCGACGGCTACGTCCCCCAGATCTGGGAGCTCGGCCTGACGATGCCCGACTCCGCGCTCCGAAAGGACGAGCAGACGGGCCTCTGGCACTACTCGGAGCCCGACTGGGACGAGCTCAGGTGGGTGGTCACGGGCCACGGGCCGGCGACAGAGCGGCGACTCGGCCTCCGGCGCGCCTCGCGCGAGGAGACGGCCTGGGTGCGCCGGGCGGTTCTCGCCGACGCAGCGTGATCTGGGAAGTCTTTCGCCAGGAGCGGGAGGGGCAGCCCTTCCAGCACGGCGGCTCGCTGGAGGCGCCAGATTTCCGCTTCGCGGAAATCTATGCTCGCGAGTTCTACGGGCGCCGGAACGAATCCACTGGCATCTGGATCGTCCCCCGTGAAACTATCCGCGAGGTCGCAGACTTCGCGGATCTCTTCGACCGCGATTACCGCCGCGTCGACGGCTACTCGCTGAAGGTCAAGCTCGGCGAGGCCCGTGAGCGTGCAGGCACCGCCTGAGACGCGGGTCGAGGCCGTCCTCGCCTTCGCCGACGACGAGCTCGTCCTCGGCTGGCGCGACTCGGAGTGGACCGGCATCGCGCCGTTCCTCGAGGAGGACGTCGCCTTCTCCTCCATCGCGCAGGGCGAGATCGGCCATGCGCGGGCGCTGTACGAGCTTGCCGCAGGCGCTCTCGGCGGCGACGCGGACGCGCTCGCCTTCGACCGCGAGCCGGACGAGTACCGCTGCGCGCCCTTCGTCGAGCTCCGGCTCGTGGGCGACTGGGCGGCGACAATCGCCCGCCATTGGCTCTACGAGACCGCGGACGCGATCCGCGTCGCGGCGCTCATGGAGTCCGACTGGCCCGAGCTCGCCGGCCTCGCCGCGAAGATGGACCGCGAGGAGGCCTACCACCGCATGCACGCGCAGATGTGGGCCGAGCGCCTCCGACAGTCGTCCGAGAGCCGGCGGTTCGAGGACGCTGTCGCCGAGCTCTGGCCCCACGCGCTCGGGCTCCTCGCGGCGGGGAAGCGCGAGCGGCTCTGCGAGCTCGTGGGTCGCAGCCCGGTCGAGCCGGTCGAGCGCGGAACGCACACCGAGGAGCTACGACCGCTGCTCGAGGAGATGACCCTGGTGCGCCGCTCGGTGCCG